>VFQN01003855.1_pt1 | contig 20596 bp, 36 predicted proteins | sample 3512371 | NCBI WGS metagenome assembly VFQN01 (sample SAMN10412370, study PRJNA504923) | tailings metagenome | isolation source: Replicate 2 from Balatoc abandoned mine | place: Philippines: Itogon, Benguet | collected 2017-08-28
CTGGCACCCCGGAGCGAGACATGCACGCACATGTCGCAGCTTCAGGACACCTGTGATGCGATTGAGGGCCCCGGAGAGCCTCGACAGTGACGGCTTATGATATATGAAGTCATTGGGCGCCAGGCGGAGCCGTCTCTTGCTTGTACTCAAACGCTTGGCCTGAGACCCCTCAACTGGTACCCGCTTGGCCCCAGTACCACCTGCCGCTCTCTCGCCCTGCCCTTATCCCACAGCCCCCGCACGCTCTTCACCTCCTGCATATCCCACACCCGCATCAACCCCACGGACGAGTCACCACCCCACCACCCTGCAACACGCCTGCATGTCTCCGTTCCGCAGGCTCACCACCAACCCCAACTCTCACACTCCCCTGCCCTCATCCCTCTGCCCCTTCCCCCTGCCCTCATCCCTCTGCCCCTTCCCCCTGCCCTCATCCCTCTGCCCCTTCCCCCTGCCCTCATCCCTCTGCCCCTTCCCCCTGCCCTCATCCCTCTGCCCCTTCCCCCTGCCCTCATCCCTCTGCCCCTTTGCCCCTGCCTCCTGTCCACAGGCTGCGCCCTCCCCCCGGCACCCGTCGCATCCAGTACCTCAACGCCCGCCGCTCCTGCGCCTTCGCCATCCACCCCTGCCCCCCTGCTCCTCCTGCACACCTCACTGCCACCAACCACGTCAGCGGCAACGGCGGCGGCAGCAATGACGCGCACAATCAAAGCAGCAGCAGCGGCGGCGGCGGTAGCGGCCATGGCAACAACGGAGGCGATCGCGGCGACCATTGCAATGTCGGCGGCGCCTACCTCCGCGAAGCTTCCAGCCCCAGCCGCCTGTCTGACTTCCCGTTGGGCTCCCTGGCGCGCAGCGGCTTCAGCCAGATGAGCCGCGAGCTGCCGCCGTACTTCGAGGTACGAGCAACGTACGGCAAAGGACGTAGCTGTGTACCTGTCGTACAGTTGGACGCGATGGCCGGCGAGCTCCCCTGTCGTCCTGCCGCCACATGGCCGAGCCTTCGCTGCCGCTCCCTATGGCTGCTGCCAATCCTATAGCGCCTACACAAAGGAGTGCTGCGTGGTTGCACAGGCACGCTCCATCCCAACACCCCACGTCGCGTGCAGGCACCAGCATTTCCGCGATTCCCTGACGCCTTACACGGTTTCTCGCGTTTTACGCGTACCCCACGCCCTACCCACTCCCCCACATCAGCCGCTGGACGTGTGGGCCGCACTGCGAGGGGAGGAGCCGCTGCTCAAGGTGCGACTCACGCACCTGCAGCCGCCAGCCACCACACCCCCCAGCGCCGTCGCTTCCTCTTCCTCCCTCGCGAGCATCAGCAACACGCACCTCCAGCCCCCCATGGCCGCTACTGCTCCGCCCCACGGCGCCAGCAGCATCAGCAGCATCAGCAACACGGGCAACACGGACAGCACCGGTGGGGACGGCAGCAGCCGCAGCGGCCGCGGCTGCGGCGGTCGCGGCGCGAAGGCTGACGGCGGGTGCATCCTGGCGCTCACCATCCACCACGCTGTGTTAGGTGGGTGCCAATGGCGACAAAATGGTACTGCAGTACGGGTTCGGCCCTCAACATGCTGTGCTTGGTGGGTGTGTGTCCCGGAGGCAGTGGGTCCGTGCGTCAGGGGCGGCTGTGTAGCGGTCCGTCGGGTTGGTGCACGCTGGTGCACGGTTCACGTCCCGCTCAGGGCGGAACCGTGAATATGCGTAATGAAGGCAGTGCTGTGAGATTGCCCGAACAGACAGGCATACTGTATGTGGGTGTCCCCGACGCGCCATACCGGTATGATGCAATTGGCACCTGCCCCGCACCGAACCCACGCGTCCGTCCCGGACCCGTGCCTGAACCTGTTATCCTCACCGCCCCACAGACGGCTGGTCGGCTTGCTCCTTCATCGGCTGCCTAGCCGGCCACTACAGCCGCATCGCCTCTGAGGAAGCAGCAACAGCAGCTACACCAGCTGCTGCACCAGCAGCAACTGGTGATGGTGCAACACGCGCCGCTACAGGCCCGTGCAACAGCGGCAGCAGCGGCGTCGGCTGGACCTTCGACCGCAGCGCCCTCATCCCAGCAGACCTCTTCCCAACCGCCCTGCCCTCCTCTGTGGGCTGGAAGAAGCCACTACCTCAGGCCTCCGCTGCTGCCAACGGAGCCACGGCGCACGTTAACACCCCACGGCTGCTGTCCTGGAAACGCGGGCAGAGCCGGGGGCAGGGGCAGAGTCAGGGGCACACGGAGGCGGCGACAGGAGCGACGGCTGTCAGTGCAGTTGGTAGCGGGGTTGATAGTGGTGGTGACGGTGGTGGTGTTGGCGGTGGTGGTGGGGGCGGGTTTGGCCTCCGAAGCCTTGCGATGCAGGAGGTGCGGTGGGTGAGGCAGCAGCCGGGTGCAAGCCGGGTGGACAGCCGTACTGGTACGGCGCGAGACGGGGCCGGCGGTGGAGAGGAGGGCAGTGGTAGCGGCGGCGGTTGGGTCTCGGCGGTCAAGTCGGTAGGGCGGTTGGTGCGGGCGCTGGCGGCTGAGGAGCGGCGGTGGCCGGGGGCGGCGGGGCGGCGGCTGAGCTGCGAGGTGTTGAGCATCCCGCAGGCCGATGTGGAACGACTCAAGGTGCGTGCAGCTACAACCTGTCCTCAAATGCACTGTGTGTTGTAGCTGTACGGTATGTTGATTTGTTCACAACGTGTGATATTACTTGTGCGCATTGCCCGTGCAGCTACATCCTGTCCTCGTAGTACCTCCGAGGGGCTTGCTGCGCACGAGCTGTTGCAAGCATTTCGCACCAGCTGCTTACCGGTTTGCCATGCCCCAGGACACCACAACCAGCGCACCTTGTCCACAACTCTAAACACCCCAACACCTGTGCCCCCTGTACGCCCCGCATATGCAGTCCCTGGCGTCGGCCGCTGCTACATCGGGCTCGCCCCCCATCAGTACCAACGACGCCATCACTTCTCTTGTGTGGATCACCATCTGCCACCTGCGCAGCCGCCCCCTTCCTGGCTCCACCCATGCACCATCACCAACGCCACCACCCCAAGGACCAGCCCTGGGCACAGGACCAGCAGCAGGGCCCGTGCCCCTGGCCCCTGGGTACATGGCCCTCGCCGTGGACCTGCGGCGTAACGGGAGGCTGGCGCCGCCGCCGCCGCCGCCGCCGCCAGCAGTGGCGGCGGCAGCGGCGGCGGGCGTGATTCTCGGTGGCGGCAGCGGCGGCGGCAGCGGTGGCGGCGGTAGAGGAGGCGTGGCGACGCTGCAGCGTACGTTTGTGGGCAACGCGGTGTGGGCGGTGCACATCGGAGGGGCAGCGGCAGCAGGGGCGGCAGGCACTGGTGTGTGCGCTTGTGGCAGCAATGCCATCAGCCACCAGCAGCAGCGGCACCAGGGGCAGCAGCCGTGCTTCGTGTGTGCGCTGCGGGTTGGGGCGGCGGCGGTGCGTGGCACCGTGGAGGAGCTAAGGGGCAGCCCGCAGGGGGCGCGGGAGGTGAGCTGGGCCGTATGGTTCACAGTCGTTGGGGCTTGCTCCGTGCTAGCGCCTTGATGCTACGTGGTGTTGCATGGTTACGGAGCTAGCCTAAGCGCTTGGCCGCACTGGCCTACATCACGCAGACCTCACCCCCCGTAGAGTCGTGCGCTTGGCGGGCGAGAAACACCGCACTATTTTCGTTCTCGCTTGCCCCTGCAACCCCACATACGTTAACCCTCACCCAACATACCCTGCACGTGCCGGACCAGCAGCAGCTAACAAGTTCCTTCTCTCTTGCGCCTGCTAACCCACACACCTGCACCCACGCCCCACACCCCACAGATCCTGCGCATGGCGGGCCATGCGCGTGGCGGACGAGCAGCAGCTCGCCATTCCTCCTCCCTTGCCCCTGCTAACCCACACATCTCTAACCCACACCCCACAGATCCTGCGCGTGGCGGGCCATGCGCGTGGCGGACGAGCAGCAGCTCGCCATTCCTCCTCCCTTGCCCCTGCTAACCCACACATCTCTAACCCACACCCCACAGATCCTGCGCGTGGCGGGCCATGCGCGTGGCGGACGAGCAGCAGCTCGCCATTCCTCCTCCCTTGCCCCTGCTAACCCACACATCTCTAACCCACACCCCACAGATCCTGCGCGTGGCGGGCGAGCAGCTGACCGCCCCCCTGTCCGACCAGGTGGCCATGATGGCACGTGTGTGCTGCATGCAGGTACGGCAGCTACGGTGCGGTGTACGGTGTTCTGCCCCGCCACGCTGAATGCCCGTACGGCGCATGCCCTGGGCTAACCCAGGCTTGCTGCTCCGATCACCCATGCAAGTAACTACACAGATGCACGGCCAAGTCACCCATAGGCCGTCCGTACCACGTGCCATTGTGCTGTAACGCACTGGTACCTCCGAAACACGCCGCCACCGTATTGTACTGCTTGCACTCGATCGCAGGACGCCATCCTCACCAGTTGGCAGATGCCGTACTGGGACATCAACTTTGGCGGACCCGACCCCAACGGCTCTGCGTCAGCGCCCGCCCAGCAGCAAGTGCCGTACAACCAGGTGCCGTACAGCCACCTGCCCCCCAACCAACCGGTACAGTGCCAGGGTATCCTGCAGCCCAGTCCCCCCTGGAGCGCCGCCGTTATGCCGGCGCCGCCGCTAGGACGCCTGGAGCGGCACGGCCTGGCGCCGCCGCCGGCGGCGGCGGCGCACGGTAATGCCGTACGGCTGACGCCGTCGCCGCCGTCGGCGGCGCCGCCGCTGGCGGTGGCGTCGCTGGCGCCGTCGAGCAGTGCGAGTGCGAACGGCACCACTGGCGGCAGGAGCGGCAGCAGCAGCTGTGGCTTAGCCAGTGGATCGTTGCCGCTCAGTAGCACCAGCAGGGCGAGCAGGGGCAGCAGCTCAGGGCTGGGCACTCGGAGCTGCAGCGGGGGAGGAGGAGGTAGGAGTGTTGGGAGTGGAGGCGGGGCTGGAGGGACTGTGGAGACGGTGGTGGGCAAAGAGCGCGGCAGCAGTGGTGGCGGAAGCAGTGGTGGGGAACACCTGGGGCCTGTTGCAGAGGGTGCATGCGGCCGGGCGGGCGTGGTGTCGGAGGTTGGGGAGGAGGCGGGTGAAAGCGGCCATGGTGTTGCTGTTGGGACCTGCGGTGGCGGTAGTGGGGTAAAGGGTGGTGGCGGCAGTAGGGGCGGCAGCGGTCTTCGGCTGTTCCTGTGTGTACCTGGCGGCGCTGCGTGGGAGCCCTGTGCTGAGGCAGCTGGTGCCGGGGGCGCGCTTCCACTGATTTTTGGGGCTCAGGGGAGAGCCCGCCCCCCTTTCCCCTGTTGGGGCTTGTGTGCCGGTGGTTGGAAACAGGGGTCCTTCTCCCCGTGCTGAGGCAGCTAGTGCCGGGGCCGCGGTTCCACTGAGCACTGCACTATTGGGGCTTGTGTTCCGGGGTCCTTCATGAGAGACGGCGGAGTCCTTAGGTTGGGTTGGAAGGCAGCTGGTGCCGGGTGCGTGGTTCTACTGATTCTTAGGGCTTGCGCACCGGTAGTTGGAAACAGGGGTCCTTTGCCCTGTGCTGAGGCAGCTAGTGCCGGGGCCGCGGTTCCACTGATCAGTGTGGCATGTGTGCGGCTTTGCGTCCTATGAACGCAGGGGTCCTTCGGTTTGGTTGGGAAGGCAGCTGGTGCGGGGGCCGCGGTTCCATTGAGATTGGCCGTTGGGATTCCGTTCCAAGTGGAGACAGTGCCAGGTGCATAGGGCAGGACCCACAGTGGGGGCAGTGCCACGTGCTCACTGTAATGCGTCGATCGTAGTAGTGCGGCACTTTTGCGAGATTAACCTGCTACTTTATTGGTCAAACCTTGAGCTGTGTGTCGGCGGGATGAACACGCACGGCACAATGCGGCACGTGGCCCGGCAAAGGGGGTCTTCCTGGGGGTCTCCTTAGGGCATAGCAAGCAGGTTGTGATGCACCTAACATTGTATCGCGCGGGTAGCTGGCGCGTGTAGGGTATCACTTGAGGCATGCACGCATGGGCGGCCTATCGTCTACTGCCCACCTACCGTACGTACTCAGGTGACCAGGCTGTGGGTCAGGTCATGCTGTGTGCGCCATGAGTAGTGCCTCTGTACTCGCTGCCCTGCTGCCTGCTCTCTACCTTGCAATACCGTATGAGCCCAAGCCGCTGGTATGATTGTGTGTAGTGGAAATTTCCTTGCATGGTAGTATTGGCAGATGGCAAAGCAGGCATCGCAAAGAGCGAGAGCAGTACCTTGGGTAGCTGTAGGGCTGCATACTGCTACGTACCGGTACAGCCGGAAAAGAGATGTTGTCCGTAGCTGAGTGAAGGGAGGTTGGTTTAGGCCACTAGCTAGTGTTACTGCCTGGGGTGTTATTACTGCTGGCAAACAGGCAGGTACCGGTACGAGGTCAAACGTTTTTGGTGTTGGCGGCATGGTTCGGCAGGGCGTGAGCACGTGTGTTCGGTGCAACATGGAGCAAGGTTGCACTATTTCACGGTGGGCCACGGCGCAGGACTTCATTTTATGGTCGACGTGATAACGGTGCCACACATTGTGCTACGAATCTTCACTGTGCTTATGCAGCCAGGTGCAGTAGCCCGCAAGACGTTAGGAGCAAAGCTGTGGTGTCATCAGGCGTTGAAGGGAAGCGTTTTTGCGACAGTACCGCAGCGTGCGCGGTGTTTGCTGGTGGCGTGGTGGGTCTTGCCACCCCTGCTTGCCACCGTGTGCTTGCCACCGTGTGCCGTACTACCGTAGTAGAAGGGTCTGCCGGCAACCCACCAGCACCAGGTCCGTCACGTTTGCTCCCGCCAAAACTACGTCCCCCACCCGCCCTAAGCCACCTGGGCTGCCCGGTAGACCGGTATGACAGGATCCGAGGGCGAGCGCAAGCAGCCAATGCCGACCTGTGCCGACCCACAACGGAACCGGTGGCAGTTAGTACTGCTGTGGCTTGCTGTCTCCGCCACGTGGCACAGCGAATCCTGCAATGCCAACGCGGAAGCGAATGTTGTGCGCTGAGCCCAAATCACGAGGGACTGATGTGCAATACCTATCACGGTAGCAATGTGTCATGTCTTGTGCCCAGCGTTTGTGCGGCACGGTACAACGGCAGTCTTGATGCACGCCAGACCAGGGGAGTCTCCCCTGCGCCAGACGCCACTGACATGGCCTCATGAACTGCACGCTGCCCCAGCGTACGTACGGTATAGCAAAGGCTCGACGTGGCAATTAAGACTAAGGTCGAATTGGAGAACAGTCCGGGCGGGGACTGGGGACCTTCTGTGCATGTGTGTTGGTACGCTGGGGGCATCATTGTACGGAAGCCCTCTCCAACCGCAGGATCACCAATGCTGTTTCCCCTCGCAACGTCAGACGTTGCAGGCATAAGCAACTAGTCAGGTGATAAGCATCGCTGAGCTCCAGCGCGCTGTAAGCTTGTGGCTGCGCGCAAACGAGCTGTGACACTGCTCCTCGGCCAAGGAACTAGTCATCTGCTTGAACAACTACAGCATTGACAATTCCGCTATAAGCCTTGCAGCTACCACCGTGCATTTGCAACTCTACTTCCAAACTGGTTTCTTTTGTCTGGTAGCGCGCACACGTCAGCTGCGTTGCCAAAGCGTGCGCTCCTTGGGCTCCTGTGAGCCGCGATGGCGTTAGCTTCAAACGTACCATCGCAACATGGAGCTAGCAGAGCGACGCGAAGGGCTGCGCCGGGTACCAGCCCATCACTTCCCGTGGCAGGGCAAACTGGTGGCATCCGCGCCGCTACAACTTGCCATTCTACTCCCTTTCAGCCCAATGGGCTACTTACTCCGCAATTGCATGCCTCCTCGAATTGCCGGTCAGCGTGGCCTCGTGCCTCGAGGATGGGTCATCGCGCCCGAACAGCACGCAGCTACGTCCCAGTCCTAGCAGCCACATCATCAACCTCATCTTCAGACTCATCTAGAGCCCCTTCCCGCGCAACAGCCACGCTGTTGCGCCCAGGCTCGCTGCAACCTCCTCCATCCGCACCTCCAGCCCGGTCTCCGGTGCTAGCTGCCACCAGCTCCGTTGACTACGCGACCCCCGCTTCCTCATTCTCCTTTGCCGGCAACACCGGACAACGGCTCACTAGCAGCGGCGGTAGCAGCAGTAGCAGCAGGCCGGGGACACAGCCTGTGACACCCGGAGCAGACCTAGCCCTCAGGGAGCTGAGGCCCACCACCCGCGGCGGCAGCACCCCTGCTGGCTCATCCTTCACCTATGTCAGCAGCAGCGGGAGTAGTAGCGCGCGGAGCGGCAGTGCCGCCAGCACGAGCGGCAGGGGGCCGGCAGCGGCTTGGGGCAGCAGCGGCAGCAGCAGGGGCGGGGGCAGGGGCCGGGGGTCTGCTGTGCAGGCGGATCTGGTGATGGACGGGTATGACTCGGACGTGGAGGTGCCGGAGTTCATGCAGGTGGGGGAGGGGGGTGCCAGTGTACGGCAGGTGCTACGGGGGCACCCGCACGGGCTTAGGGATAGGGCTGGGCGGGCAATACGCGGGATAGGATTCCGTGGGTGTCCATCTGAGGGTGGTGATAGCTTGGGTTTCGTACAGAGGGGATGGGAAGGGGCATGGTGCGCAGCTGGGCCGCGGGTGCGGCTGTGGGTTGGGAGGGACACGGTGGGTCGGACGCCCGTGTGGGGAGGGTGGCAACACGGGGTTGGGGGGTGTCGTGGGCGGCCCTTGCTCTCAAATGGGGGCGAGCCATGTTCTGCGTGGGGCTGGGGGTCGTGGAAGCGGGCTAGCTGCGGGCATGCGGCTTGGAAGGCATGCCGGCAGTGGTTTGGGGAGCGGGTGTGGCCACAGGGGCAACGAAAGGGGCAAGGTGCTTGCAAGCTGTTATGTACGCCTCCGGTGCCGGCACTTGTGCGGCACTTGTAGGAAAAGCTGTTTTGTTTGGTAGCCTACCTTCCTTGATGTATCACAAGCAAATTCTTGTTATCATAAGCCAGACGCTTGTGCTCCTGGCAAACAGCCTGTGGTTTCCCACTCCGCAATGACGAGCAATGCCCATGTTCCACCGTCCCATCCATCATCCCCCCTCACCTCCCTTCCCGCCCACCTCTGCCGTACACCGCCGTACCGCCCACATTGTAACGGCGCCGACGTGTGGGACATCCCCTAAACGCGCATCTCGCTATGCTAACCCCTTCTCTACTTCCCTGCCCGCCCGCTGCTGCACCCCTGCTGTACCCCTGCCGTACAGCCCACGGTGTACGACGCGTCCATGAACTCACGGTACTGGCAGACCCGGCCGGTGCGGGTGCTGGCACGCCTGGTGCGGATAGGTGCGTGGGCGGCTGGGCTGTGTAGCGGATGCGGTGCGGGAATGGGATTTATTGAATCCCTTACAAGCAGGCATATAGGATAGTGTCACTTACAACCACCTCCGGGAAGAAGAACACTGGGCTGGGCTGTGTACACGCAGCATCGCGTCCATACCCTCGCGGTCTAGCTGCCTCAGCTTTGCTACTTGATACTTGCGTTGTCCTCCCCTTCGCCGCATCCTGCTACACGCAGCATCGCGACTGCACATACCTTCAATGCACATCGCATGCCAGATTGCGAGGGCTGCATGTGGTGGCATGCACCATGCGGTGGGAAAGCCGCCACCCCGGCACAGTGCGACCCGGCACTCGCACTCTCCAGGCCTTGCCACGAGGGATCGTTTCGACTTGGCTGTGCTGGCAAGGTAGTGCTGGCAAGGTTTCTGCTGACTAGATACTAGCGAGGTAACCGCCTGTGTGCGTACCCCACACTCCACGCTTCCTCCACAGGCGTTGAGTTCGGCGGCTGGGCGGCTGCGGTGCGGCTACGGGGGACGCGGGCGCGGGATGCTGCGGAGCGGGAGGAGCTGGCGGCTGACGCACTCAAAGACGTGCTGGTGGGTGGGCGTGTGTATTAACGGGGCAGGGTGGTGTGTTAGGGGACCGTGTCAGGGTGTGTGCAGTGGGCGGAGCGGGAAGAGCTGGCGGCTGACGCACTCAAAGACGTGCTGGTGGGTTGGGCGTGTGTATTAACGGGGCACGGTGGTGGGTTAGGGGACCGTTTCAGGGTGTGTGCAGTGGGCGGAGCGGGAGGAGCTGGCGGCTGACGCGCTCAGAGACGTGCTGGTGGGTGGGGTGTGTATTAACGGGTGGGTGGTGTGTTAGGGGACCGTGTCAGGGTGTGTGCAGTGGGCGGAGCGGGAGGAGCTGGCGGCTGACGCGCTCAGAGACTGGTAGGTTGGGCGTGTGTCCTTAAGTGGGAAGGGCCGACGAGTGTAGCGACGGACAGGGTAGTGGGCTAAGAGGCCATGTGAGGGTGTGCAATGGGGCCCGGCGGAGCGGCGGGAACTGGCGACAGATTAGTTTGCGGACGTGCTGGTGCGTGGACGTATACTTACAACGCTTTCCGCACAACGTAGCACACCCGCGACGTTGTGCCCGCGCCAATCTGCGCCTTCGTGGGTCCTTATGGACATCGCCTTGCCGTGGGGAGCATATCAAACACCTGCAGCGCTGCCCCCTCGGTTGTCCACCACCTCCAGGTCCGGCTGGCCCCCTCCTTTGTTGTGTGACGATGTTTTTGTTGTATGACGTTGCTTTTGTTGTATGACGATCCTTGGTAACACCTACGACGCTTGCCCTCTCAGGTCCGGCTTGGCCCCGCGTTCGTCAAGATCGGCCAGGCGCTGTCCTCACGCCCCGACGTGCTGCCGCCCGCCTACATCCGCGCCCTGGAGCTGCTGCAGGACCGCATCCCGCCCTTCTCGGACGCAGCAGCCATGGCAGGTGGGGGTGTACGTGTGTTAGCGGCGGGTGCAGGTGTATTAGCAGGCGGTGTTGGGGTGGTAATGAGGTGGTGAGCTGCTGCAGGACCGCATCCCGCCTTTCTCGGACGCAGCAGCCATGGCAGGTGGGGCATGTGTATTAGCGGCGGGTGCATGTGTATTAGCAGGCGGTGTTGGGGTGGTGAAGGAGGTGGTCAGAAGCTGCCGCAGGACCGCATCCCGCCCTTCGCGGACGCAGCAGCCATGGCAGGTGGGGGTGCACGTGTGTTAGCGGCGGGTGCAGATGTATTAGCAGGCGGTGTTGGGGTGGTGAAAGAGGTGGTGAGCCGCTGCAGGACCGCATCCCGCCTTTCTCGGACGCAGCAGCCATGGCAGGTGGGGCATGTGTATTAGCGGTGGCGGTGTGCGTGTATTAGCAGGCGGTGTTGGGTGGTGAAGGAGGCGGTGAGCTGCTGCAGGACCGCATCCCGCCCTTCGCGGACGCAGCAGCCATGGCAGGTGGGGTTGCATGTGTTGGCGGCACTGTGGTGGCTCATCAAACGTGCTTGGCTGCCCTGTCTCGCAGTGATTGAGGAGGAGCTGCGCGCCCCAGTGGGTTCGTCACCGTTGCGGCTGTTGGGCCTCAATCGCCTTGCTGCATCATGCATGGCCTGATAATATAAATAGACGTTTTATTACCGCTCGTGTCGCGTCTCGCAGTGATTGAGGAGGAGCTGGGCGCCCCCGTGGGGTCGCTGTTCAAGTCCATGTCCCCGCAGCCAGTGGCGGCGGCGAGCCTGGGGCAGGTGAGGCAAGCATCCTGCAAGGTGTGGGAGTGTTGCATTGCCGTACTGTACGGGCAATGAGACAACGCGCGACACGGTGCCTACGGCAGCACTTGCAGGTCCCTAAATCCCTTGCCTCTTTGCCGCATGCTGCGTGTGTCCCTGCCGAGCAGAGCTCCCGCCCCCCAGGTATTTACATGGCGAAACGTTGAACACTTCGGTACCTCTTCACATAGTAACTTCCTTTCCCACAGGTGTATCGGGCAGTGCTGGCCACGGGCCCCTCCGCTGGGGCGGTGGTGGCGGTCAAGGTGCAGCGGCCGCGCGTGGCGCAGATGATTGCGCAGGTGGGTTGTGTGTTAGTGAGATGTGTATTAGCTGCTACAGCTATCGTTGGTGCAACCTCCGGTGGTGGCGGTCAAGGTGCAGCGGCCGCGCGTGGCGCAGATGATTGCGCAGGTGGGTTGTGTGTTAGTGAGATGTGTATTAGCTGCTACAGCTATCGTTGGTGCAACCTCCGGTGGTGGCGGTCAAGGTGCAGCGGCCGCGCGTGGCGCAGATGATTGCGCAGGTGGGGTGTGTGTTAGTGAGATGTGTATTAGCGGTTGCTGCAGCTGTGTCTGTGTCATTGGTGCAATACACAGTGGTGGTGGTGGTGGTGGTGGTGGTGGTGGTGGTGGTAGTCAAGGTACAGCAGCCGCGGGTAGCAGTGGCAGGGTCTGAACGCCGTCTTTGCACCGCCCTTCCCTGACGCAACTCTTAAACACGTGCACCTTTGAAGCACATGGGTGGTCTCCTGCGCATCCTGGCCGGCTGGCTGCGTATGGCCATGTGGCACATGCTTAATACACATGCACCTCGGAACCATTAATACACATGCACACCACATCCCACCAGGACGTGTACATCCTGCGCATCCTGGCCGGCTGGCTGCGTGTTGCGCGGCGCTTCAACACCGACCTGCCCGCGCTGGTGGACGAGTGGGCCAGCAGCCTGTTCCGCGAGCTGGACTACCGAACAGAGTCGGCAAACGCCAAGAAGTGAGTTCTGTGCTCCATTGTGTAGCGCCGGAATGAGGAGTTTCGGTATGCGGAAGGGGCGGGTACGGTAGTGGCCTGCTTCGCGAGCTGGACGTTCGCACAGTCTCGGCAAACGCAACGAGTGGCCAGTGTTGTTTGCCTGCGTGAGTGAACGTGTTGGAATGTCGTAGTAGTAGTTGCTTTCTCTACTGCAAAGCGTATGGTCCGGCGGCGGTACACGTGACCGAGCCCGCATGTTGACGCTCAGTAACGTAGTCATTGCCGCGGCTTCCCACTTAACCCCCGCCAGGTTCAAGGAGCTCTTCTCGCACCTGCCACAGGTGGGTGCTTGAGGGAAAGCACCTTGACCAGGCGCTGCGCAATCGCGGGGGTGGGAGTGGGAGCGGGGCCGGGGCTAGTAGCGAGCAGTAGAGAGCGCCAGAGCCGCAGGGAGTCGGGCGGCTTTGGTTGCGGGTACCGTAGCCGTTTCCGAGGCTTGTGCCCCTCGCCAGTTACCACCAACGCTGATCCACCGTCTGCCGTGTGTGTAATCCTTCCGGGGCCTGGTCCCGTATGCAGTACATCGTGAAGGCTCGCAATGGCGTACACAGACACGTGTGTAAGATTCACTGTTTTGCTGCCGTACTGCTGCCGTACAGGTGTACGTGCCGCACATCTACGACGAGTTCACAACAGCCAAGGTACGGTACGGTACACGTGTCCTCCCATGGCGGCGGGTGGTGGTCGGCAGCGTACATTCTATAGTGCATCCGGGCCTGATTGCGTCGGCGAGGAGGCGAGGGGGTGCCACAGCTGCAGGCGTGCGGAAGTGGTCAGGTAGTGGCCAGCTGCCGCCTGCCGGCACGCTGACATGCACCCGGGCGGCCAGCACAGACATACAAAGTCCCAGCGCGCTTAAATCCTGCTCGAGCAGACGTAAAGTAACTACCAACATGAATAACGAACGCTGTGCAGGTCCTGACAATGGAGTGGATCGACGGGGAGCGGCTGCGCACGGCGGGCGCAGCCACGGGAACAGGGGCGGCGCCTCCGCGGCCGGCGGCGGGGCAGCCGTCGCCACCGCTGGACCCCCGCCGCCTGGAGGACCTGGCGCTGGTGGAGGTAGGTGCTGCAATGATGTGTATTAACTTGTTGTGGGGAATGGGGGCGTGCACCCCGTTAGCCCCAGCCGCCTGGAGGACCTGGCGCTGGTGGAGGTAGGTGCTGCAATGATGTGTATTAACTTGTTGTGGGGAATGGGGGCGTGCACCCCGTTAGCCCCAGCCGCCTGGAGAACCTGGCGCTGGTGGAGTTGGAGCGGTGTGGTTGTGGCGGTGTGCAGCGGAAGGGCTACGCTCGTGGAGGTGAGGCGGTGTGTACCCGTTCATATGACATATGCCGTTATCGTTCTGTGCGCAACCTGTGCAACCCTTGGCCCCCAGGTGGGCGTGCGCTGCTCGCTGGAGCAGATGCTGGAGGAGGGCTTCTACCACGCGGACCCGCAGTGAGTATCGTACCGTACAGGTTTACTTTTTGGTTTTATGTGTCCTAATTGCACTTATTGTTATCGTGGTCTTGCGTACTGTTTGAGGAGGGCTTCTACCACGCGGACCCGGCAACACTGTTGCATCCAGCAGCCACGCAAATACCTCAAGTCTTGAGAAAGCGCGCGTCCATACCGTATGGGCCACCTGCACCGGGCGCCGCACAACGGGGAGTGCTGTCATTACCAACCCGTCCACCGCTACCCCCACCCCACAAACCTGCGCCGCACGCCCGACGACCTGCACGCACTGCCTTGTGCACGGTCCCCTGCCAGACGCAACAATACTTCGGTGTACTCCTGCGCCGCAGCCCCGGCAACCTGCTCCGCACGCCCGACGGCCGTCTGGCGTACCTTGACTTCGGCATGATGGGCCAGATCGACGAGCGGGTGCGCAACGCGCTCATGACCGCCACCCTCCACCTGGTCAACAGGGAGTACGGCAGGTACGACATGACACCGTACGCTAGGGCAACGAAGTGCGCTGACGTATGGGCGCCGCCTGCCCGTGTGGCATGCATGTAGCTCTACCTGTAGCTCCCCGTGTGAGCACTGAGTTGACGTAGATATGCCCGCTGCTGTTCGGCGTCATTGTCTTGTGTCCCAGCAACCGCACAAGCTGGCCTAGCGCCTTGGCTCATCCTGTTCGTGTCCCTTTCTTGTACGCCCAACGTCAGGCTGGTGGAGGACTTCGTGACAGTATAGTACCTTTCTAGTTCTGTTGTATTGGTTGTAATAATCACTATTTGATGTCCCTCTGCCCCGCAGGCTGGCAGAGGACTTCGTGACGCTGGGGCTGCTGCCACCTGGCACCGACCGACAGGCTGTACTGCCCGCGCTCACAGGTACGACAGTACGACAGGCAAACGCCTGCCACGCATGCCGCAGGCGTACCAGCCCCACATCCTGAACCCCGCGCTTCACTGGTTTGCTGTTGCTCAGGCGAGGTCGCCGGGGCACCCGACAGCCCACACGCTCCCGCACCGAAACACCAACGTGTTGCCAGGACGGAGACCACCTACCCCAACCCTCACCACCAAGACTTACTGATTTGGGCCCCCACCGCCATGAGTTACTGATTTGGGCCCCCACCGCCACGAGTTACTGATTTGGGCCCCTCACCACCAGGAGTTACTGATTTGGGCCCCTAACCACCAAGACTTACTGATTTGGGCCCCCACCGCCATGATGCCCTCTCCCAGGCGTTTTTTTCGCAAAGTAAGAGAGCAAATTGTATGCATATCATGTCCCGTGTCACCATTCCGCAGGCGTGTTTTCGGAGGCGCTCAAGGGCGGAGTGAGCAACCTGTCGTTCGGCACGCTGTCCGGGAACCTGGGGGTCACCATGTACAAGTACTCGTTCAGGTGGGCTGTCGTCAGCGTCATCCAAAAGAAGTGCAGGGCCTTTTTGTAGGCACTTCTTCTGCACGTGATACTGCACGTGGTACACTAGTGCGTGTCTACTCTCTACTGGCAACGCGTCTCGTTATATGCTTTTGTTCACCACCCCGTGCCCCAATCCCCGCGTCCACCCTCCTAACCGTCGTCAGCGTTGGTATGCGGTGCGAGCACCAGGGCGGCTTACCCTGTCCAGTCTTTCCTACCGTTCCCCCCAGGATCCCGCCGTACTATACGCTGCTGGTGCGCAGCCTGTCGGTGCTGGAGGGCATCGCCCTGGCGGCAGACCCCAACTACAAGGTGCGTACTGTACGGCAGTGTACGGCGTGACCCATTCCACGCCGTACTCCATATACCGGTATGCTAAGGCGGCACCGTCCTTGCTGTCACTGTTGTAACCCTGGCCAGATCTCACACTCCGACGTGGCCTGCCACGTGTTTTAGTCGCGGCGTGTCTGTCCCACCGTGCAATCACTTCGCATTGTAGCGCTGTTCCGGTCAGGTCGTCAGTGGACGTGCGGAGAGGTCGAGCACCACCCGCACCAATCTCGTCGCCGAGAGACACCGTGCAGGAGGCTCTCGCATGCCCAAACGTGTTCGCAATCCAATATCGTATATTGTCTTGCCGCTGGTTGCATCAGGTGCTGGGCGCGGCGTATCCCTGGATCGCGCGGCGGCTGCTCACCGACCCCTCCCCCGACCTGCGCGTGGCGCTGCGGCAGCTGCTGTACGCCAGTGAGGAGGAGGGGGGCATCTTCCGCTTCGACCGACTGGAGTCGCTGCTGCTCGAGGTAAGGGCGTGAGAGGGCTGCGAAGCCTTCAACAGCCACTTTATGCAGTGCCTTTACAGCACCCGCGTCGTACAGCCAATGTCTTGGCCATGAACACATGACCACAGCCTCATGCTGGCTGTGCTGTTTGGTGTCAAGGGTTCGGCCTAGCCCCTGGAAGGTAACGCCACCTATCTGCCTCGCACACCACTCCCCGTGCACCACATGGTCCCGTACCACGAGATAGCCGTAGGCACTGGTGCGTTTACGTGACATCTCACGCTGCTGGTTGAACCTGCGCAGTGAGCTTGTCCGTTACCACCAGATAATGGCTCTCCCCTTATTATTCCCTTCGCAGGCCTCCAAATCCGCGAACCGGCTAAAGCGCCCGGCTCTGCCCGCGCCCTCCGCACCCGCCGCCGGCGCCGCCGCCGGAGGCTCCGGAACCACGGCTGCCGGCGCCGCCGCCGCCGCCGGTGACGGCGGCAGCGCCAGCGGCGGCGGCGCGCTGCAGCTGCTGCTGAGCAGGGACGGCGAGTTCGTGCGCAACATCCTGCTGGACGAGGTGGCCAAGGGTGCGTCCAATAAATAATTGCACAATGTTTAATTAAATGTATTGCTTTTATTTGAAACATTGCACGACTGTATCTCAGAGTGCGCAACATACTGCTGGACGAGGTGGCCAAGGGTGCGTAAGGTCCAACCTCGCACAGTTTCATGCTAAATTCAAAAACGTTAGTTCACCCCACGACTGCACGTCAAAGGTATGCACTGCGTCGTACCCGCCGCCTGGTGCGACGCGCAATGTGCAGAGATGCGGCTGCGGGAATCAGGATGCATGACCCGTATACAGATACGATCAGTTGTTATTACACAGCAAGCAGGGGAAACCCCACCAGCATGGTGCTGGACGTACCGGTATTATCAGTGTGTGTGCCGTGCCGTCATCACGTTGCCCCTCTGGCGGGTGGAGGCATTACGGAGGTCGCCAAGGATACGTCAACGCAAAGTCATTGTAGGCAAGACGCACTCCGATACGGTACTTGGCCCGTTTGGCACGGTGGAGTTTGCCGGGTGGCTCGTTTGTGCCATGGCATCCATGCTGGGGCCCGCGGCCGGGCCCTACACCTCGAGCGGACCACACACCCGTCATCACCACCTGGTCTCCAACAGCGCCCTTCTCCCTTGCACCCGTTGCAATCCCGGTACCAGGCATCGACGGCGCTTGGCGTTTGGCGGCGGACGCCACCGTCTCCGCCGTACGGCAGGGCGTGGCGGCGCTCCCGCCGGCGCTGCTGCTGCCGCTGCTGCCCGGCGCGCCCCTGCTCGCGCTCTTCAACCGCCCATCCTCCTCCACTACCTCCGCCTCGTCCTCCACCTCCTCCTCCTCCGTGTCCTCCTCTTCATCCTCGTCTGTGGGTTTGGGCGGTGGCGCTCTGGACGCGATCCCCTCCCCGGAGGCCGTACAGCGGTCCCTGGGGGCGGCGCTCGCGCGCCTGCCCCGCCTGGCTACGGCGGACGACAAGGCGCAGGTGGAGGGGCTCAGCCAGCTGGCTGCTGCGCTGGCGCAGGTGGCAGGTGCGTTGCGATGCAGTTGCGGGGTATGAGTAGCACAATGCAAAACAGGTGCTAGGAGAAGCGATGCCAGTGATAGGGACAGTTGCTGGCGCAGGTGGCAGGTGTGTACGGCAGGCGGACGGGGATGTGCGACGGCTGCAGGCTGGCGAGGTACGGGTAGCGTAACTGGCGCGTGTGCCGAGGCACTTGCCATTCTGTACTGCGTTGGTGTCATACTTCTGCCAGGTGGTGTCGTACTGTGCCGTACTCCCGCGCAGGCCTCAAGCTCCCAGCGCTGCCCGCGGGCGGGTCAGGGTCGGGGCCCGGCGGCCTCGCCGTCCCCTCGCCCTCGGAGGTGACGGAATCAGTAACCCAGGTGGGGATTCAGGTGGAACAAGAATATTACGTGCAAGCCGTTAGGCCGTGTGCCGTAGGTCGTATTGCATCCTCAGTGCCATAGTGTCCCAGCACGGAAGCTGATTGCATTGACGCACCAGTTGAGTGCGAGTAACACGACTGTAACCAGGAGGCACGTTTTCCGTTTCTATACAATACAGTAACATCGGCTGCTGTTTCTGCTGCGTGATTATTGCGCATTGCAGGCTGCCGCGGCGGTGCAGTGGATCGCACGGGAGGCGGTGGGCCTGCCGCCCGACGCCCGACAGGAGCTGCTGCTTCTACCCGCGCAGATCGCCTCACGGGTAAGAAGCAAGGCAATAGTTCAGAAGGGGAAGGCGTTAGAGACGTAAGGTCACAGGGTATCAGTGGTGGGCGCAAATGGTTTAAAAGGCTGCAGGCTGCCGAACGCCATACACCTGCTGCTGTATACGGTACTGCCAGCCCAAAGGCCAGCACAAAAGCTAGCACTGACGGCTCGCATCTTGCCGGAGCCTTGCTGGCGCCTTGATAGGTCACGCCCACTGTACCCCGCATTGGTCGTCCAGTACCTTGGCGCCCGCACTTGTCTAGGTGCGGTGGATGGCATGCCGACACAATGCGACACTCCTCATTTGGTCAATGCCCCATCTTTTGCCTCAACGGACCCGCCCTGCAGGTCGCGTCGCGGCTAGCGGCCCGGACCATCCGGGCCTTCGCCGCGCCCTCCGCCACCGCCACAGGGGGCCAGCAGCAGCAGCAGCAGCTAAAGGGCGGCAAGGAGGGGCAGGGGCAGGCCGGGGAGCAGCAGGTGGTCATGCAGCAGCTGGGCAGCTCCGCCAGGGTGTGACGGACAGATTTGTGTTGGAATGGCGGCCCGGGATGCAGGCGTCAAATGCCTAGAGCAAACGATGGCGAACATAATCAGACGGGTTTGGCGCAGCTAAGCAGGGCACGTGTAGGTGGGCAGGCGGCGGCTTGTGGGTTGCTGGTGCTGATGCTGTGGTGAAGGTGAAGAGGCATGTGTGTTATGTGCATGGGAGCGGGAAGCAGTAGCACGTGTTGGGTGGAGACACGGGGCGCAGGCAGCAGCAGCTGCTGCCGCTGCGATGTGTTATGGGGCGCATGCATATGCTGCGCACTGTGTTGACTGGCCGTGGTGTTGTTGACTACATGTATGGCTTGGGACCTTGGGTGGCTCCTGGAGACCATGACATGACCGCAAGGAGATGTACGCGCGCATAGGCACGTGGTGTACGACGGGCGGTACGGCAGGTCTGGACGGTTGCGGCCGTTGTCCATGAAGCCCCAAGGGCCGTACGTACGGCTGCTCCGCGCTGTGTGTATGCCAAGCTAGGAAAGGGGGAGTTGAAGGTGCCTGTTGTGGGCAGGGGCAGGCAGGGGTCTTGTGCGCGTGCCGGGCTGGATGGTGATGCAGCACGCGTGCGATGCGTTTGTGCATGCATATGGTGGTGGTGTGGTACCCAGGGGTACCCTGGTGGTACCGGAATCGCAAGCGGTCGGTGCGGATTCAGGTTGTGTGGGGATGGATGAGGTGCAAGGCCGAACGTACGGTGCGGCGTTGGGAGGAGTGCATGTGTGCATCCCGTGTTGCCGCTTGTGCTGTGGGCGGTGCTAATGGCGGTGGTGCTAACGGCGGTGGTGCCCCTGGCGGGGCGGTGAGTGTGGCACGACACCCAAACCGGACGAGATTCCATGTAACAAACCTGAGCTAAGCGGTGGTGTTGCTGCGGGTGCTGCTTCATGCTGAGGCACGTACAGCAGCCTGGTCTTCTGCACCCCGTACGGTAGACGAGTACCGGTATTTCCCCCTCGGCGCCCTCTAGCTCCCCTACACTGTGACCAATCCTGCAGGCTCGTTGAAAGTGCACGATCAGCCACAACGCCACAACTACCCGATTTGCACAAGCGTCTACAACAATATTGAGCTGACTACCAATGTTCAGGCCTCACAGGAACCCAGGGTTCCTAGGTTGTCACATGCGCCACACCAGCGCCAGTAAGCAGCGTGCCGAAACCCCGCTTTCTGCTGCTTACGGTACCTGTCATACCAGTGCGTCACAAAGTATGTATGGTTTCACAGTTTGGTCCCCTTCCAAAGCCCATCCCCGTCCCACTCAGGAGCTGGTCCCGGCCACAAAGTGCTCTTTAAAACGTCCCGTGGCTCGGTGGCCGCCCTGGGCAAAGGCTAGTAGCCTCGCAATACCCATACGTTCGTGATGGGTGGAGCAATAAGGATTCACTACTAATTCAGGACAGGTCCCTGGAACAGACAGGGCCCCCAGGACAGCGGCGTAGCAGGCAACGGGATGCGTGCTGCTCGGGGGGCCCGCTTACAGGAGCCTTCCGGGTTCCAG
>VFQN01003856.1_pt1 | contig 20593 bp, 21 predicted proteins | sample 3512371 | NCBI WGS metagenome assembly VFQN01 (sample SAMN10412370, study PRJNA504923) | tailings metagenome | isolation source: Replicate 2 from Balatoc abandoned mine | place: Philippines: Itogon, Benguet | collected 2017-08-28
AGGGCAACGGCTGGATCGAGGGCCTGACGGTCGCCTCCATCATCCTGGGCATCCTCGCCGGCGGGCAGCTGGTCGGCCAGCGCCTGTCCGGCGAGCTGCTGTCGATCGACCTGCCCGTCATCAACACCGGCATCGACACGGCGCCCGAGGCGGCCATCTCGGTGATCGTGTTCTTCTACGTGATCGCGGCGCTGTTCAACCTGCGCATCCCGCGCACCGAGGCGCCGCTGCAGCCGATGAGCGGCCTGCTGACGCTGGTGCGCGATTTCTCCAACTGCAACTCGCGGCTGTGGGGTGACAAGCTCGGCCAGATCTCGCTGGCCACGACCACGCTGCTGTGGGGCATCTTCGGCAACCTGCGCGTGATCGTGTTCGCCTGGGCCGCCGCGGCGCTGGGCTACGGCACGGCGCAGGCCTCCAACCTGGCCGGCGTGGTGGTGATCGGCTCGATCGCCGGCGCGGTGATCGCCTCCGTGACCATGCGGCTGGACCGCGCCACCTCGGTGATCCCGCTGGCCATCGTGGTCGGCTTCCTGATGATCGGGCTGGTGTTCATCCACACGCTGTGGACGGCGGTGCCGTTCCTGATCGTGATGGGCGCGATCTGCGGCTTCCTGATCGTGCCGATGAACGCCCTGCTGCAGCATCGCGGCCACAACCTGATGGGCGCCGGCCGATCGATCGCGGTGCAGAACTTCAACGAGCAGGCCTGCATCCTCGGCCTCGGGGCCTTCTACGCCGGCATGACCAAGTTCGGCCTGTCGGCCTTCGGCGCGATCACCATCTTCGGCCTGGTGGTCGCCGGCACGATGTGGCTGATCCGCGGCTGGCACCGCTCGAACTGCGTGAAGCACCGCGAGGAAGTCGAGCACCTGCTGGCCATCGCCAGAACGGACAAACACTGAACGGTCGTCAGCCCCGCTGCCCGACGATCTCCGCCTCGATCGCCTTCGCCCACGGCACCGCCAGCTTGCGGCAGCCACTGCGGTTGAGGTGGATCTCGTTGATCCAGTCGCCGCTCTCGCCGCTGCTGCCCGGCGCCGCCGGCTCGATCGGGATCAACGTGGTGTCGAAGAAGTGCAGGTTGGGAAAGCGCGCCGCATCGGCCGCGCATTCGCCCAGCAGCATCGCCAGCCGGCCGATCAGCAGCTCGGCCACCGCCTCGTAGTCGTCCGCCGGGATGCCGTAGGCCTGCACCGAGGGCAGCAGCCAGGGCCCGAGGCCGAGCTCGGCCGGTGCCGGCCGCGGCGTCGGCACCGCATAGCCGTGCAGGAAGACCGGCGCGCCCTTCGAGGGCCCGCGGTCACGCAGCGCGACGATGGCGTCGAGGTTGGCCTTCAGGTAGGTGCTGAAGGTCTGCCAGCCGGCGTCGCTGAGGTAGCGCGCCGCGCCCTCGGCCGCCGGCCCCCACTCGGCCGCTTCGCGCAGCAGGCGCAGGTGCAGCGGGATGCCGGGGCCGCGCACGCCCAGCGCGTCGATCAGGTCGTTGCCGCCGCAGGACATCAGCAGGCCGTCCCAGGCGCGGCGGCGCCGGCCCGCCAGCAGGTCGACGAACTCCGGGTCGCGGTGCGTGTCGGCCATGCGGCGCAGGGTGTCGCCGGGCGTGGCGCAGTTGATCGCCACCGCGGTCTGCTCGAAGCGCATCTCGAACAGCAGGTTGGCGTTCTTCAGCGGGTTGAGCGCACCGACGGTGAACCACGAGTCGCCCTCGGCGAGAAAGCGCATGCCGTAGCCGCCCAGGTTGGGCGCCAGGGTCGGGTCGTTCAGGCTGGACGGCGGGAAGATCTGCAGCGGGTTCATGTCGGCTTGCCTCCTGGGATGCCGGCGACGGTAGCGCCGCGCTCTCACCCGGGCAACCCGGCAAGCTGGGGAGGCTGAGCCGGATCAAGGGCGAGAATCCGGCCGATGTCCCAGGCACTCGCGCGCGCACCCTTCCTCTGGCCGGCCCTGGCCCTCGTCATCAACGCCTTCGTCTGGGGCACCTCGTGGTGGCCGTTCCGCCAGCTCGAGGCGCGCGGGCTGCACCCGCTGTGGGCCACGGTGCTGATCTACGCCGTGGCCGTGCTGGTGATCGTGGCGCTGCGCCCGCAGGCACTCGGCCAGCTGCTGCGCACGCCGGTGCTGTGGGTGCTGGTGCTGGCCTCGGGCACCACCAATGCCGCCTTCAACTGGGCGGTGACCATCGGCGACGTGGTGCGCGTGGTGCTGCTGTTCTACCTGATGCCGCTGTGGGCGGTGCTGCTGGCGCGGCTGCTGCTGGGCGAGCCGCTGACGCGCCGTGCGCTGCTGCGCGTGGCGCTGGCGCTGGCCGGTGCGGCCATCGTGCTGTGGCCGGCCGGGCGCAGCGGCTGGGACGCGCTGCCGCTGCCGCGCACCCTGCCCGACTGGCTGGCCGTGCTGGGTGGCTTCAGCTTCGCGCTGAACAACGTGATGCTGCGCCGCGAGGCGCACCGGCCGGAGGAGGCGCGTGCGCTGGCGATGTTCACCGGCGGCGTGGCCGTGGCCGGCGGGCTGGCGCTGGCGCTGTCCGCCGGCGGCGCGATCGGCGGCCTGCCGGCGCCGGCCATCGGCTGGCTGGTGGGCGTGGCGGCGATGGCGCTGGTGTTCCTGATCGGCAACCTGGCGCTGCAGTACGGCGCAGCGCGGCTGCCGGCCAACGTGACCTCGGTGGTGATGCTCACCGAGATCCTGTTCGCGTCACTGTCGGCGCTGGCGCTGGGCGGCGGCAGCCTCGATGCGCAGCTGCTGGCCGGTGGCAGCCTGATTCTGCTGGCGGCGCTGCTGTCCACGCTGTCGGGCGCGGACGCGCACTGAACCGGGAGGTCAGGCGGCGGCCGAGGACGCGTCGGCCGACCACTCGAAGGCCGGGTCGACCTGCAGCAGCGTGGCGATGAACTCGCTCTCGTGCAGCGGCTTGGTGAGGTAGGCATCGCAACCGGCCAGCGAGCCGCGCACGCGATCGGTGGCGCCGTCCAGCCCGGTGACGATGACCACCACCGTGCGCAGCCCGCCGCCCTGGGCGCCGCGCTGCTTCAGGCGCTGGCACAGCTGAAGGCCGTCGATGCTGCCCGGCGGGCCGAGCACCACGTCGAGGAACACCATGCCGAAGGTGCGCTTCGAGAGGATCTCCAGCGCCGCCTCGCCCGAGGCGCACTCGATCACCCGGTAGCCCAGGTGCTGCAGGCGCTGCTTGAGGAACTGGCGGGCGATCGGGCTGTCCTCGACCAGCAGCACCTCGCGGCCGCCGCCACCGCGCGGCCTCGGCGCGGGCTCCGGCATCCGCGCGCGTTGCGGCGGTTCATCCAGCCCGCCGCGCTGCGTGTCGGCCTCGAGCGGATCGAGATCCATCATCGCGCTGGGCGGCTCGGGCGCGCTCAGGCGCAGCTCGACCAGTTCCTCCAGCGCACGCAGCACGTGCACCGGCTCGATCGGCCGTGGCAGCCAGGCGGCCGCGCCTTCGGGGGCACGGGCGCCGATGAAGACCGAATCCTCGACACGCTGGCCGCGGCGCACGGTGGCCACCGAGGCGGGATGGTCGGCGTCGGCAATCAGGAAATCCGCCATGCCCGGTTCGTCGACCTGCCGGAACGCCGGGGAGCGCTGCGCGGCCAGGCGGAAGAACGACGCCAGCGCCTGCCGCTCGAAGGCCGAGAAGCCCTCGATGGCGACGGTGAAGATGTCGACGAATCCGGACGCGGACATGGCCGTGGATCATCGCGCGCCGGACGGCCGCCACCAATGGCGCTCCTGGGGATTGCCGGATCTTCACGGTGATTCCTCACGCCGCCCCGGGGTGGCCGTTACCATCGCGGGTCCATCCGCGGAGGAGCCCATGGCCCAGACCAGCGTCTACGACTTCGAGGCCCTGTCGATCGACGGCAAGCCCGCCCACCTGTCCACCCAGCGCGGCAAGGTGCTGCTGATCGTCAACACCGCCAGCCAGTGCGGCTTCACGCCGCAGTTCGGCGGCCTGGAGCAGCTGTGGAAGGATTACCGCGACCGCGGCCTGGTGGTCATCGGCTTCCCGAGCAACGAGTTCGGCGGCCAGGATCCGGGCGACAACGGCGAGATCGCCTCGTTCTGCGAGATGAACTACGGCGTGAGCTTCCCGATGATGGGCAAGGTCGAGGTCAACGGCGCGCACGCCCACCCGCTGTGGAAGTTCCTGACCCGCGAGGCGCGCGGCGTGCTCGGCTCGCAGGCGGTGAAGTGGAACTTCACCAAGTTCCTCGTCGGCCGCGACGGCACGGTGCTCAAGCGCTACGCGCCGACCGACACCCCCGAATCCCTGCGCAAGGACATCGAGGCCGCGCTCGCATCCTGACCCTCACCAGCCCTGACCACCATGTTTGCCCACGTCGAACCCTTTGCCGGTGACCCGATCCTCAGCCTCAACGAGGATTTCCAGAAGGACCCGCGGCCGCACAAGATCAACCTGTCGATCGGCATCTATTTCGACGACGCCGGCCGCATCCCGGTGCTCGACTCGGTGCAGCGCGCCGAGGCGCAGCTGCTCGCCGAGGGCGGCGCCAAGCCCTACCTGCCGATCGAGGGCGCGGCCAACTTCCGTGCCGCGGTGCAGGCGCTGCTGTTCGGCGCCGACCACGAGGCGGTGAAGAGCGGCCGCGTGGCCACCATCCAGTCGGTGGGTTCCTCGGGCGGCCTGAAGGTCGGCGCCGATTTCATCGCGCGCTGGTTCCCCGGCAGCGGCGTGTGGGTCAGCGACCCCACCTGGGACAACCACCGCTCGATGTTCGAGGGCGCGGGCATCACGGTGAACACCTACCCGTACTACGACGCGAAGACCGGCGGCGTGCGCTTCGCCGACCTGCTGGCCACGCTCGACAAGCTGCCGGCGCGCAGCGTGGTGCTGCTGCACGCCTGCTGCCACAACCCGACCGGCGTGGACCTCACCCGTGCGCAGTGGGACGAACTGATCCCGCTGCTCAAGCGGCGCAATCTCATTCCTTATCTCGACCTCGCCTACCAGGGCTTCGGCGACGGCATCGCGGAAGATGCCTACGCCATTCGCGCCATCGCCGCGGCCGGGCTGAGCGCCTTCGTGGCCAATAGCTTCTCCAAGAGCATGAGCGTCTACGGCGAGCGTGCCGGCGCGCTCAGCGTGGTCTGCCCCGATGCGGCGCAGGCCGCGCTGGTGCTCGGCCAGCTGAAGTTCACCGTGCGGCGCAACTACTCCAGCCCGCCGATCCACGGCGGCCAGATCGTCGCCAAGGTGCTCACCGACCCGGCGCTGCGCGCGCTGTGGGAAGGCGAACTCGCTGCGATGCGCACGCGCATGCTGGCGATGCGCCGTCAGCTGCACGCGGTGCTCAGCGCCAAGCTCCCCGGCCGCGACTTCGGCTACTTCCTCGGCCAGCGCGGCATGTTCAGCTACACCGGCCTGAGCGCCGCGCAGGTCGACCGGCTGCGCGAGGAGTTCGCGGTCTACCTGATCCGCTCCGGCCGGCTGTGCATCGCCGGGCTGAACAGCGGCAACGTCGAGGCGACCGCGCAGGCCATGGCCGCCGTGATGTGACGCAGATCAAGCGCCGCGGGGTGCTAAGAGTTCCTTAAACCCGCGCGCCGACCATGGCGACACCGAAAAGGAGTCGCCATGAAGAAAACCACCTCGCTGCTGATCGCCCTCGCGCTGGCCGCCGCCGGCGCGATGGCCGCCACCCCCGCCGAGCAGCTCGCCGGCTACAGCGCCGCCGCCAAGGCCGCCGCCGACCCCGCGCGCGGCCAGAAGTTCTTCACCACGCAAGGGCCGAAGGCGTGGAGCTGCTCGTCCTGCCACGGCGCCACGCCCACCGGCATGGGCAAGCATGCCTCCACCGGCAAGGCGATCCAGCCGCTCGCGCCTGCCGCCAACGCCGAACGCTTCACCGACGTCGCCAAGACCGAGAAGTGGTTCCGCCGCAACTGCAACGACGTGCTCGGCCGCGAGTGCACGCCCGGCGAGAAGGCCGACGTGCTGGCCTGGCTGATGACCCTGAAGTGAGGAGCCGCACGATGACCGCCTTCCGTTTCGCCTTGCTCGCCCCGCTCGCGCTGGCCGCGTCTGTCGCTCACGCGGACGACGACCGCTACACCCTCTCGAGCGCCTACGTGCAGGAGTGCGGCGCCTGCCACACGCCCTACCCGCCGGCCCTGCTGCCGAAGGAATCCTGGCAGCGCCTGATGGGCAGCCTCGACAAGCACTACGGCACCGACGCCTCGCTCGACGCGGCCGCTCAGAAGTCCATCGGCGACTGGCTGCTGGCCCATGCCGGCAGCGGCAAGCGTGCGCGCAGCGCGCCGCCCGAAGACCGCATCACCCGCGGCGACTGGTTCATCCGCGAGCACCGCGAGGTGCCCAAGGCCGCCTGGAGCCGCCCGGCGATCAAGAGCGCCTCGAACTGCAGCGCCTGCCACCGCGGCGCCAACGAGGGCGACTACGACGAAGACCGCGTGAGCATCCCGCGTTGATGCCGGGTCGACAAACCGAAGGAGAGTTCACGATGAACACCGAATCCCGGACCCCCTCCACCCTGGTGTGGGACGTGCCCGTGCGCGTCTTCCACTGGCTGCTGGTGCTGTGCTTCGCCGGCGCCTGGATCACCGCCGAGAGCGAACACTGGCGGCTGGTGCACGTGACGCTGGGCTACACGATGGCCGGCCTGGTGGCCTTCCGCGTGCTGTGGGGCCTGGTCGGCACGCGCTACGCGCGCTTCGCCAGTTTCGTGCGCGGGCCGCGCGCCGTGCTCGGATACCTGAAGTCGCTGATTGGCCGGCACCCCGAACACCACACCGGCCACAACCCGGCCGGCGCGCTGGCCATCGTGGGGCTGCTCACGCTCATCGCCGTCACCGCGGCGAGCGGCTTCGCCACCTACAACGAGCTGGGCGGCGAGTGGCTGGAGGAACTGCACGAGGGCGCGGCCAACGCGATGATGGCGCTGGTGATCGTGCACGTGGTCGGCGTTGTGGTGAGCAGCTTCTTGCACAAGGAGAACCTGGTGCGCGCCATGTTCACCGGCCGCAAGCCGGTGCCGGCCGCCGAAGGCATCCGCCGCGCCTGGGCGCCGCTGGCCGCCGCGCTGCTGGCCGCCGTGCTCGGCTTCTGGTGGCTGCAGTACGAATCGGCGCCGACGGCCTCGCTGGCCCAGGCCGCTGCGCTGAGCCACGACAAGTCGGCCGACCACGACGACGACTGACAATCCGGCCATGCGCATCCTGCTCGTCGAAGACGATCCGCTGCTCGGCGACGGGCTGCGCGCCGGGCTGCGCCAGCTCGGCTTCCAGGTCGACTGGGTGCGCGACGGCCAGGCCGCCGAACGCGAGCTGCGCAGCGCCAGCCACGACGCCGCGGTGCTCGACCTCGGCCTGCCGATGAAGGACGGCATGGACGTTCTCCATGCCGTGCGAACCGAGGGCGTGAAGCTGCCGGTGCTGGTGCTCACCGCACGCGACGCGGTGAGCGAACGCATCCGCGGCCTCGACCTCGGCGCCGACGACTACGTGCTCAAGCCGGTCGACCTGCACGAGCTCGCCGCACGGCTGCGCGCGCTGGTGCGCCGCGCCCACGGGGTGGCCGAGCAGCAGCTCAGCCTCGACGGCGTGGTGCTCGACGCGGCCAAGCGGCTGGTGACGCTCGACGGCGAGCCGGTGAGCCTGTCGGCGCGCGAGTTCGACGTGCTGCACGCACTGATGCTCGCCGACGGCCGCGTGCTCTCGCGCGAACAGCTCGAGCAGCGCATCTACGGCTGGGGCCAGGAGGTGGAGAGCAACGCCGTCGAGGTGCACATCCACCACCTGCGCCGCAAGCTCAGGCCCTCGCTGATCCAGACCGTGCGCGGCGTGGGCTACGCCATCGCGCGCGAGCCGTCGTGAAGCTGCCGCGTTCGCTGCAGGCGCGCGTGCTGGTGCTGGCGCTGGCCAGCATGCTGGCCGTCTGGCTGGCCGCCGCGGCCTTCACCTGGCGCGAGGCCCAGGACGAACTCGACGAGCTGCTCGACGGCCACCTCGCGCAGGCCGCGGCGCTGCTGATCGTGCGCCAGGTCGACGAGATCGAGGCGCCGGAGGACGACGAGCGCGTGGACGCTCCCGCGCTGCACCGCTACGCGCCCAAGGTGGCCTTCCAGGTCTGGCGCAAGGGCGAACTGGTGGCGCGCTCGGCCAATGCGCCGTCCACGCCGATGGCCGGCATCCCACGCGGCTTCGCCACGGCGACGATCGCCGGCGAGCGCTGGCGCGTGTTCGCCGCGCAGGGCCGCGACCGGCGCGCGCAGGTCTACGTCGGCGAGGAGCTCGACTCGCGCCAGTCCATCCTCGAGGGCCTGCTTCAGGGGCTGATCGCCCCGATGCTGGTCGCCCTGCCGGTGCTGGCGCTGCTGCTGTGGTGGGCGGTGCGGCAAGGCCTGCTGCCCCTGCGGCGCATCGGCCGGGCCATTGCCGAGCGCGAGCCGCGTGCGCTGCAGCCAATCGCCATCGATGCCGCCGGCGACGGCCTGCCCAGCGAGATCGCACCGCTGGTGACGGCGCTGAACGACCTGTTCACGCGCATCGCCTCGATGCTGGAGAGCGAACGCCGCTTCACCGCCGACGCCGCCCACGAGCTGCGCACGCCGATCGCGGCGATCCGCGCGCAGGCCCAGGTGGCGCAGGTGGCCGGCAACGACGACGCCGCGCGCGCGCAGGCGCTGGCCGCCACGCTGGCTGGCTGCGACCGTGCCACCCGCCTCGTCGAGCAGCTGCTGACGCTGGCGCGGCTGGAGTCCGCCGACGATGGCCCGCGCGAGACGGTGGACCTCGCGGCGATCGCGCGCGAGGTCCTCGCCGAGCTGGCGCCGGCGGCGATGGCGCGCGGCCAGTCGCTCGAACTCGAGGCCGAAGGCGCGAGGCCCGTGCGCGGCAGCGCCACGCTGCTCGGCGTGCTGCTGCGCAACCTCGCCGACAACGCGCTGCGCTACGGTGGCGATGGCGTGCGCGTGGTGGTGACGCTCGCGCGCGAGGCTGGTGGCGTGGTGCTGCGCGTGGAGGACAGCGGTCCGGGCCTGAGTGACGAACAGCGCTCGCACCTCGGCGAGCGCTTCTTCCGCGTGCTCGGCACCGCGGCGACAGGCAGCGGGCTGGGCTGGTCCATCGTGCGGCGCATCGCGGCGGCGCACGGCGCGCAGGTCGAGACCGCGCGCTCGACGGCGCTGGGCGGTCTCGCGGTGCAGGTGCGCTTTCCGGACTGAAGCATCCGAAGGCCCCGGGGCCGGCGAGGCAAGCGCTCCCGGCACCCCGACGCAGGCCACGGCGCACGCTGAAGGAACCTTGCGTTCGCACCGGAGTCTGATACGGCCTGCGCAGCGTTGCAGGAGGTCTCATGGCCCAGAGCGACACGGTGTTCGCGGGATCGATCCCGAAGTTCTACGACACGCTGATGGTCCCGCTGATCTTCCAGTGCTATGCCACCCACATGGCGGAGCTGGTCGCGGAGACGTCGCCGGATTCGGTGCTCGAAACGGCCGCCGGGAGTGGCGTGGTGACACGGGCGCTCGCGCCCCGGCTGGGTGAGCGGACACGCTACGTGGTGACCGATCTGAACCGGCCGATGCTCGATTTCGCTGCCTCACGCCAGGGCACCGACGCGCGCATCGAGTGGCGCCAGGCCGATGCGCTGGACCTGCCCTTCGAGGATGCCGCGTTCGATGTCGTCTGCTGCCAGTTCGGCGCGATGTTCTTCCCCGATCGGATCGCCGGCTACGCGGAGGCCCGTCGCGTGCTGCGCCCAGGCGGGCGGCTCGTGTTCAGCGTCTGGGACCGCATCGAGGAGAACGCCTTCGCCGACGACGTCACCAACGCGGTCGCGGCGATGTTTCCGCACGATCCGCCGCGATTCCTGGCCCGGACCCCACACGGCTACCACGACGTGGTCCTGATCCGCGAGGAGCTGGCCCGCGCGGGCTTCACCGCCATCGAGATCGCGACGCGCGAGGACGTGAGCCGTGCCCCCTCGCCGCGCCACGCCGCCGTCGCGTACTGCCACGGCACGCCGCTGCGCAGCGAGATCGAGGCGCGCGGCGCCGACATGCTCCAGGACGCGACGGACCGTGCGGAAGCGGCCATCGCCCAGCGCCACGGCGCAGGCCCGGTGGCCGCGAAGATCCAGGCCCACGTGGTCGTGGCGACCCGCTAGGCGAGCCGCGCCGCTTCAGACCCCCAGGTACCCCGCCAGCGCCGGGTTCGCCGCCACCGCCTCGCTGTCCCCCTCCAGCACCACCTGCCCCTTCTGCAGCACCAGCGCGCGGTCGCTGCGCGTGAGCACGCGGCGGTAGTCGCGGTCGACGATCAGCGTGGCGATGCCGCTGGCGCGGATCTCGCCGATCACGCGCCAGATGTCGGCCACGATCAGCGGCGCCAGGCCTTCGGTGGCCTCGTCGAGGATGATCAGCTCGGGGTGCGTCATCAGCGCGCGGCCGATCGACAGCATCTGCTGCTCACCGCCGGAGAGCTGCGAGCCGAGGTTCGCGAGCCGCTCCTTCAGCCGCGGGAAGGTGTCGAGCACGCGCTCGTAGCGCCAGTCGTTGCGGCCGTCCCGACCCGGCCGCGCGGCCATCACCAGGTTCTCGCGCACCGTCAGGTTGCCGAACACGCCGCGGCCTTCGGGCACGTAGGCCACGCCCAGGCGCGCCACCTGGTGCGGCCTGGCCTTCGAGGCGTCCTGCCCGAAGAACGCGATGCGGCCCTCGCGTTGCGCAACGTGGCCGAGCAGCGTGCGGATCAGCGTGCTCTTGCCCATGCCGTTGCGGCCGAGCAGGCCGAGCGTCTGGCCGCGTGCGATCGCCAGGTCGATGCCGTGCAGCACGTGGCTGGAGCCGTACCAGGCGTGCAGGCCTTTCGCTTCGAGCAGGTAGTCGTGATTCATTCCGTACCTCGCATCAGTGACCCAGGTAGGCCGACTGCACCTGCGGATTCGTGCGGATCGCATCCGGTGTGTCGGAGGCGATCACGCAGCCGTTGACCATCACCGTGATGCGGTCGGCGATGCGGAACACCGCGTCCATGTCGTGCTCCACCAGCAGGATGGCGTGGTCGGCGCGCAATTCGGCCAGCAGGGCCAACATGCGCTCGGTCTCCTCGGCACCCATGCCGGCCAGCGGCTCGTCGAGCAGCAGCACCTCGGGTGCGGTGGCCAGGCACATGGCGATCTCCAGCTGGCGTTTCTGGCCGTGGCTGAGCAGGCCGGCCGGGCGGTCGAGCAGGGGTTCGAGTCCGGCTTTGGCCGCCGCTTGTCGCGCCGCCGTCGTGCTGGCCTCGCAGCCCTGCGCGTCCTGCCACCAGGCCCAGGGCTTTTGTACCGCCGCCTGCGCGGCGAGGCGACAGTTCTCGAACACGGTGAAGGTCGGGTAGATGGTGTTGCGCTGGTAGCTGCGGCCGAGGCCGGCTCTCGCACGCTTCGGTTGTGTCCAGCGCGTCACGTCCTGGCCCAGCAGCTCGACACTGCCGCCCGAGGGCGGGATCTCGCCGGACAGGATGTTGATCAGCGTGCTCTTGCCGGCGCCGTTGGTGCCGATCACCGCATGCACGCTGCCGCGCTCGAGCTCGATGCTCACCTTGTGGACCGCGACGAGGCCGCCCCAGCGGCGGGTGATGTCGCGGCCGCGCAGCAGGACGGCGTTGTTCGTCTCACGCTTCATTCAGCGCCTCCTGCGGGGTGAGCGGCGCGCGGCGGCGGCCCACCAGCCGCTCGCGCCACTGTCCCGGCAGCCCGACCAGCCCGCGCGGCAGCAGCGCCACGCTGGCGATGATGGTCAGGCCCAGGCCCAGGTGCCAGTGCTTGGCGAAGGCACCGAAGATCGCCTCGCTCTTGAAGAACTCCTGCAGCAGCGCGAAGGCGAAGGCGCCGATCAGCGCGCCGCGCAGGTGGCCGATGCCGCCGAGGATGATCATGATCAGCACCGCGCCGCTGAGGTGCCAGCTCATCATCTCCGGGTTCACGAAGCCGTCCTTCACCGCGAACAGGAAGCCCGCCAGCCCGGCGATGCCGCCGGAGACCGTGAAGGCCGCCAGCTTGTACGGGTAGGTGGAGAAGCCGGTGGCGCGCATGCGCTGCTCGTTGACGCGGATGCCGGCCAGCGCCCGGCCGAAGCGCGAGCGCAGCAGCACGGCGAGGAAGGCGAAGACCGCGATCAGGCAGCCGAGCGTGAAGAAGTAGAGCGTCAGCCCGCCGTCGAGGTCGAGCAGCGAGCCGAGCACCGGCTTGACGTAGAGGTAGATGCCGTCGGTGCCGCCGCCCAGCGGCGTGTCGTGCACCACGTAGTAGGCCATCTGCGCGAAGGCCAGCGTGACCATGATGAAGTACACGCCCTTGGTGCGCAGGCTGAGCGCGCCCACCGCGAGCGCGTACAGCGCCGCGGCGGCGACGCTCACCGGCAGCAGCCACCACAGTCCGGCCGCTTCGCTCTGCGGCGACAGCAGCACCGCCGCATAGGCGCCGATGCCGAAGAAGGCCGCCTGGCCGAAGCACACGAGGCCCGTGGCACCGACCAGCAGTTCGAGGCTCAGCGCGAAGATCGCGTAGACCATGATCTTGGTGACGAGGTCCACGCCGTAGCTGCCGGCCACCAGCGGCAGAACAGCGAGGGCGAGGAAGCAGGCGGCGACGAAGCCGGCCTTGGAGCGGTCGAGGTCGTTCATGTCAGGCTGCCTTGAAGAGTCCGTCGGGCTTCCACAGCAGGATCAGCGCCATCAGCACGTAGACCAGCACGCCGGCCGCCTGCGGCAGCAGCACCTTGCCGAAGGTGTCGACCGCACCGATCAGCAGCGCCGCGAGCAGCGCGCCGCGGATCGAGCCGATGCCGCCGATCACCACCACCACGAAGCAGATGATCAGCACCGAGTTGCCCATGCCGGGATAGACGCTGGACACCGGCGCGGCCACCATGCCCGCGAGCACCGCGATCGCCACACCGGCGGCGAACACCACGCGGTAGAGGAACTTGATGTCGATTCCGAGGCTTTGCACCATCTCGCGGTTGGTGCTGCCGGCGCGGATCATCATGCCCAGTCGCGTGCGCGTGAACACGAACCACATGCCGATGGCCAGCGCCAGGCACACGCCGGAAACGAACAGGCGATAGACCGGGTAGGTCATCATCTCGCCGAGCGGCAGCGTGCCCGAGAGCCACTCGGGCGGCTGCACGCCGTGCACGTCGTCACCGACGGCGAGGCTGCGCAGTTCCTCGAACACCAGGATCAGCCCGTAGGTCATCAGCACCTGCTGCAGGTGTTCGCGTTCGTAGAGGAAGCTGAAGAAGGCCCACTCGAGCACGTAGCCCAGCAGCACCGCCAGCACCGTGCCCACCGCGAGCGTGGCGAAGAAGCCGCCGCCGAAGGTGGAGGCCACGATCGGCGCCAGCGCGAAGGCCATGTAGGCGCCGATCATGTAGAAGCTGCCATGGGCCAGGTTGATCACGCCCATGATCCCGAAGATCAGCGTGAGGCCGCTGGCCACGAGGAACAACAGCAGGCCGTACTGCAGCGAGTTCAGGCACTGGATCAGGAACGTCGCGAGGTCCATGCGAAAAGCCTCCCCTCACGGCTGCCGCGCGGGCGGCCGTTGGTGCGGTGGAACAGGGTGTCGGGCAGGCCGGCTTACATGCGGCAGCCGCGGCCCGGGTCGGCCAGCGACTTCGAAGCGACCCCGACCAGCTTGTTCTCCTTGCCGCTCACCTGGCGCAGGTAGATGTCCTGCACCGGGTTGTGCGCCTTGGAGACGCTGAACGCGCCGCGCGGGCTGTCGATCTTCGCGCGCTCGATCGCCGCGGCGATCTCGGCCTTCTTGCTCACGTCGCCCTTCACGTCCGCCAGGCCGATGCCCAGCATCTGCGCGGCGTCGTAGCCCTGCACGGCATAGACGTCGGGCTGCAGCTTGTAGGCCTTGGCGTAGGCGAGGCGGAAGCCGTTGTCGCGCGGCGTGTTCAGGCTGTCGGCATAGTGCAGCGTGGTGAGCAGGCCGTCGGCGTCGGCGCCCTGCGCCTCCAGCGTGCCGTCGGTCAGGAAACCGGCACCGTACAGCGGGATGTTCTTCTTCAGGCCGGCCGCCGCATAGTCCTTGACGAACTTCACCGCGCCGCCGCCGGCGAAGAAGGTGTAGACCGCGTCGGGCTTGGTGGCGGCGATCTCGGTCAGCAGCGCCTGGAACTCGACGTTGGGGAAGGGCAGCGAAAGCTCCTTCACCACCTTGCCGCCGGCCTTCTCGAAGGCCTCCTTGAAGCCCTTCACCGACTCGTCGCCGGCGGCATATTTCCAGGTGATGGTGACGACGTTCTTGTGGCCCTTCTTGGCCATCACCTCGCCCATCGCGTAGCCCGGCTGCCAGTTGCTGAAGCTGGAGCGGAAGATGTTCGGCGCGCACATCGGGCCGGTGACGGCATCGGCGCCGGCGTTGGGCACGAACAGCAGCGTGCCGGTGTCCTTGGCCACCTTGGCCATCGCCATCGCGACGCCGGAGTGCACCGTGCCGACCAGCACGTCGACGTTGTCGCGCTTGATCAGCTTGTTGACGTTGTCGGTGGCCTTGGCGGGGTCGCTCTCGTCGTCGACCTTGACGAACTCGATCTCGCGGCCGCCGAGCTTGCCGCCCTGTTCGGTGACGTAGAGGCGGAAGCCGTTCTCGATGGCCGTGCCGAGTGCGGCGAAGGTGCCGGTGGCCGGCAGCATCAGGCCGACCTTGAGCTTCGCTCCCTGGGCCTGGGCGGCGGAGGCCGCAAGCAGGGCGGCGGCGAGGGCGAGAGTCTTGAGCTTCATGGGCGTTTGTCTCCTGTTGTTCACGAACGGGTGTTCGAACGAATGAATCGGGTGGCGGCGTCGATCAGCACCTGCGGCTGATCCTTGTGCGGCGAGTGGCCGCAGTCGGGCAGTTCGAGCAGTTGCGCCTGCGGCACGCGGCGGGCGATGCCGCGGATCTGCTCCAGCGTGCCGTACTCGTCGTCCAGGCCCTGCACCGCCAGCAGCGGGCAGGTGATGGTGCGGATCTCTTCCTCGATCGACCATTGCCTGAACGGCGGATGCAGCCAGATGCGGTTCCAGCCCCAGAACGCGGAGTCGGGGTCGTCGTGGTACTTCGCCAGGCGCTGCCGGAGGTCGGTGGTCTCGTAAGCGGTCTTCGCCTGGGCGATGCTGGCCACCGACAGGTCTTCGACGAGGATGTGCGGCGCCAGCACGATGGCGCCGGCGATCGCTTCGCGGCACTTCGCGGCGTACAGCAGCGCGATCGAGCCACCGTCGCTGTGGCCGAACAGCCAGGGCTTGTCGTGCTGCGCGTCGATGTCGAGGGCTTCGAGCAGCGCCGGCAGCACCTCGTGCGCCTGGCGGTGCATGAAGTCGAGGTCCCAGGCTTCTTCCGGCGCGCGCGGGGTCGAGCGGCCGTAGCCGGGGCGCGAGTAGACGAGGCCGCGCACGCCGGCGGCATCGCACAGGCGTTGCGGAAAGTCTCGCCACATCGACAGCGACCCGAGGCCTTCATGCAGGAAGACCATCAGCGGCGCGTCCTTGCGCTCCGGCGCGATGAAGGCGTGCTCGATGCGGACCTTGCGGCCGCGCCAGCCGAGCTCGACGAACGAGGAACTCACTGGCCCGAGCCCTTCTCGAGTTCGCGCAGCTTGAAGCGCTGGATCTTGCCGGTGGCCGTCTTCGGCAGGTCGGCCACGAAGACGATCTGGCGCGGGTACTTGTAGGGCGCGAGCTTGTCCTTCACGAAGGCCTTCAGCTCGGCGTCGGTGGCTTCGCTGCCGGCCTTGAGCACCACGTAGGCCTTGGTCTTGGTCAGGCCTTCGGCATCGGGCACGCCGATCACTGCAGCCTCGAGCACCGCCGGGTGCTGCACCAGCGTGGCCTCCACCTCGAAAGGCGAGACGTAGATGCCGCTGACCTTGAGCATGTCGTCGCTGCGGCCGCCATAGGTGTAGCTGCCGTCGGCGTTGCGGATGTACTTGTCGCCGCTCTTGGTCCAGCCGCCCTGGAAGGTCTCGCGCGTCTTCTGGCGGTTGCCCCAGTACATCATCGCGGCCGAGGGGCCGTGGATGTAGAGGTCGCCCGGCTCGCCGTCGGGCACCGGCTGACCGTCGTCGCCGCGCAGCTCGATCTGATAGCCCGGCACCGGCCAGCCGGTGGTGCCGTAGCGCACCTTGTCGGGCCGGTTGCTGATGAAGATGTGGAGCATCTCGGTGGAGCCGATGCCGTCGACGATGTCGATGCCGAAGTGCGCCTTGAAGCGCTCGCCCAGTTCAGCCGGCAGCGCCTCGCCGGCGGAGGACACCAGGCGCAGCGCCACGTCGCTCTTCTTCGGCAGGTTGGGGCTGGCCAGCATGCCGGCGAAGCCGGTGGGAGCGCCGTAGAACACGGTCGGCTTCGTACCGCCCACGCCGCCCGTCCAGCGCTTGAAGGTGGCGTCGGGCGTCGGCCGCTCGGCCATCAGGAGGGTCGTGGCGCCCACGCTCATCGGGAAGGTCAGGCCGTTGCCCAGGCCATAGGCGAAGAACAGCTTGGCGGCGGAGAAGCACACGTCGCGCTCGGTCAGGCCGAGCACGTTGCGGCCGTACAGCTCGGAGGTCCAGTACGGGTTGGCGTGCGAGTGCACGGTTCCCTTGGGGCGGCCGGTCGAGCCCGACGAATAGAGCCAGAAGCCCGGATCGTCCGGGCCCGTGCCGGCGGGTTTGGCCATCGGCGTCTGCGCGGCGAGGAAGGCCTCGAACTCCACCTCGGCCGGGTGCAGCGGCGCGACCGGGCGCGAGACGATGACCTTGCCCACCTCGTGATCCGACTTGATCAGCGCGCTGGTCAGCGCGGGCAGCAAGGCACCCGACACCAGCACCGCCTGCGCGCGGCTGTGCTCGAGCATGTAGGCGTAGTCGTCGGCGGTGAGCAGGGTGTTGACGGCCACCGGCACCACGCCGGCGTACATCGCGCCGAGGAAGCTCACCGGCCAGTCGTTGACGTCCTGCATCAGCAGGAGCACGCGTTCTTCGCGCTTGAGGCCCAGCGAGCGCAGGCCGGCGGCCAGGCGCTTCACGCGGTCGGCCAGCTCGCCGTAGGTGACGGTGCCGGCGTCGTCGATGAAGGCCGCCTTGCTCGCGCGCGCGGCATTCAGGCCGAGCAGGTGCTGCGCGAAGTTGAAGGTCTCGGGCGGGGCGATGACATTCGCCGTGTCGGTCTGCGTCATGGTGTGTCTCCTCCAGCTCAGGCCAGATGGTTCAGCGAGGCGGTGCTCGCCTGGATGGCGGCACGGCGGTGGTAGAAGTTCAGCGCGCGCACGCCGCCGAGCTCTTCGCCGCCGCCGGCGCGGCCGGGGCCGCCGTGCAGCGACTGCGGCATCACGTTGCCGTGGCCGGTGTGCAGTGCAGCGACGTCCGGGCTGATCACGTGAACGCGGCCGTGCAGCGGTGCGAGTTCGACCGCCGCGTCGGCCAGCGCCTTCGCGTCGCTGCCATAGAGCGACGCCACCAGCGAACCCTGGCCGCGCGCGATCAGCTGCATCGCATGCGCGCTGTCGCGGTAGGGCACCAGCGTGGCGACGGGGCCGAAGACCTCGGTGTCATGGATGCGGTCGCTGGCGTCGCTGCCGGCGGCGTTGCGCGTGCCCAGCAGCGTCGGCCCGACGCAGCAGGCCACGGCCGGGTCGGCGTCTACCAGCGCATGCTTGGCGCCGTCGTGCAGCGTCTCGGCCTGCGCCTGCAGTTGAGCGAGGCCTCCGCGCACGGCGCTGAGCTGCGCGCGGCTCACCAGCGCACCCATGCGCACGCTGTCGTTGCGCGGGTTGCCCACGCTGGTCTTGGCCAGGCGCGCCGAGATCGCCTCGGCGGCGCTGGCGTACAGCGCCTCGGGCACGAAGATGCGGCGGATCGCCGTGCACTTCTGGCCCGACTTCTGCGTCATCTCGCGCGCCACTTCCTTGACCAGCAGCTCGAAGGCCTCGCTGCCCGGCGCCGCGCCTTGCAGCAGCAGGGCGCTGTTGACGCTGTCGGCCTCGATGTTGACGCGCACCGAGCGCTGCGTCATCGCAGCGTGCGAGCGGATCAGCGCGGCGGTGTCGGCCGAGCCGGTGAACGAGACGACGTCGAAGGGCTCGAGCGCGTCCATCAGCCCGGCCGAGCTGCCGCACACGACCGAGAGTGCGCCTGCCGGCAGCACGCCGGCGTCGACCACGTCCTGCACCATGCGCTGGGTGAGCCAGGCGGTGGCGGTGGCGGGCTTGACCACCACCGGCACGCCTGACAGCAGCGCCGGTGCCGCCTTCTCCCACAGGCCCCAGCTCGGGAAGTTGAAGGCGTTGATGAACAACGCCAGGCCGCGCGTCGGCACCAGCACGTGCTGGCTCTGGAACAGCGGCTCCTTGGCCAGGCGCGCGGCCTCGCCGTCGAGCAGGAAGCGGCGGTCGCCGAGTGATTCACCGAGCTTGGCGTAGGTCGACAGCGTGTAGATGCCGCCGTCGATGTCCACCGCGGAGTCGTTCTTCACCGTGCCGCTGTTGGCGGTGGCGATGGCGTAGTAGTCATCGCGCTTCGCTTGCAGCACTTTGACGGCCGCCGCCAGCATCGCGGCGCGCTCGCGGTAGGTCAGGGCCCGCAGCGCGGCGCCGCCGGTCTCGCGCGCGAAGGCAAAGCCGGCGCGCAATTCCAGCCCGGTGGCGTCGACGCGCGCCACCTCGGTACCCAGCACCGGATCGAACAGCGCCGTGCCGGCGCCGCTGCCAGCCACCCAGCGGCCGCCCAGGAAGTTCTTCAGGAATTCGCTCATGGCTTACTTGGTGAATTCGATCGCGCCTTGCGGCAGCAGGTAGAGGACGAGCGCGCGGCCCTGGCTCACGGTGGGGCGGTGGGCGCTTCCCGGCGGCATCACCACCCAGCCGGCCGGGCGGCCGTCGAAGGTGGCGTCGCCGCCCTGCGGCATCACCAGGTCGATCTCGCCGTTCGGGTGCACGTGGTGGGGGCCGGCGATGTCGGTCATGTCGACCACGTCCACCGAGAAGCCATAGAGGTCGTCCGCCGGCTTGAAGATGCGCCCGTACTTGATGCCGCCGCCCTCGCGGTTGCACAGCCAGCCTTCGGCCACGCCGGCCTCGCAGCTGGCCTTCAGGTCCGCATAGGTGGCGCTGGCGGCGCCGTGCTCGCGGTTGAGCCAATCGTCGAGCGCGGCATTCAGCGGTCGGCCGGCGATCTGCGCCGCGAGGGCGGCGATCTGCGCGCGGAACTTGTCGGGGGTCATGGTCCGGTCTCCGAAACACGCACCCACCTTGCCTTGCCACAGGGGATGCAGTATTGTGCGTGCAGGCACTTTAGGGTTCGAACCCGACCATGTCAAGCACTATATTGCAAGCTCCGGGGAATCCCCAGGTCGACGGCGATGCGTTCGTCGAAGGCGACGAGGCCAAGAACCCGTTCCTGGTGGCGCTGGGCGAGCGGGCCCGCGCCCTGCGCTCGCGGCGCGGCATGACGCGCAAGGCGTTGGCGCTGGCGGCCGATGTCTCCGAGCGCCACCTGGCCAACCTGGAATACGGCGTCGGCAACGTCTCGGTGCTGGTGCTGCTCGACGTCGCCCGAGCGCTGCAGTGTTCACTGGCCGAGCTTCTCGGCGATGTGACCACCAGCTCACCAGAGTGGCTGATGCTGCGCGAGCTGCTCGAGAACCGCGACGAAGCCACGCTGCACCGGGTGCGCGTGGCGGTGGGCGAGCTGCTCGGCACCGGCGGCGCCAACGCCAGCCACGGCCGCAAGCGCAGCCAGCAGGTGGCGCTGATCGGCCTGCGCGGCGCGGGCAAGTCAACGCTGGGCGCGATGCTGGCCGACGATCTGGGCTTCCCCTTCGTCGAACTCAGCCGCGAGATCGAGAAGTTCGCCGGTTGCAGCATCAGCGAGATCCAGGCGCTGTACGGCCAGAACGCCTATCGGCGCTACGAGCGCCGGGCGCTGGAGGAATCGATCCAGATCTATCCGGAAGCGGTGATCGCCACGCCCGGCGGCATCGTCTCCGACCCGGCCAACTTCAACCTGCTGCTCGCCCACTGCACCACCGTCTGGCTCCAGGCGGATGCGGAGGATCATATGAAGCGAGTGCTTGCTCAGGGCGACACCCGCCCGATGGCGGCCAGCCGCGAGGCGATGGAAGACCTGAAGTCCATCCTGGCCGGCCGCGCCGCCTTCTATTCGAAGGCGGAGTTCCAGCTCGACACCAGTGCTCAGCCGCTGGAGCCCACCTTCGTCGCGCTGCGCGCGCTGGTGCGGGAGGCACTCGAGCTACCGGCCTGATTCCGAGTCAAATCGAAGGCATGCATAAAACTGCATCTTTTGCTTGACTCCAGAAAACTCATGCACTATGCTGCCACTCATTCGCTGGTCATTGGGTTGACCAGACACCTGCAGCCTCTTGCATCCTGACCGGGAGACACCGATGACCACTGACCGCGTCGACTACCAGACCGCCCCCGCCCAGTACAAGCACTGGAAACTGAAGTTCGAGGGCCCGGTGGCCACGCTGGCCGCCGACTTCGACGAGAACGGCGGCCTGCGCCCCGGCTACAAGCTCAAGCTCAACAGCTACGACCTCGGCGTCGACATCGAGCTGAACG
>VFQN01003857.1_pt1 | contig 20590 bp, 7 predicted proteins | sample 3512371 | NCBI WGS metagenome assembly VFQN01 (sample SAMN10412370, study PRJNA504923) | tailings metagenome | isolation source: Replicate 2 from Balatoc abandoned mine | place: Philippines: Itogon, Benguet | collected 2017-08-28
TCACCGCCACCGTCGCCGCCGGTGGTACCTACTCAGTGGATGTGCCAGCGGCTCTGGCCGAGGGCAATTTCACCGTGGTGGCCACGGCCACCGACGCCGCCGGTAACAGCGCGACCGCCAACGATGCGGGTACCGTTGACGTGACGGCTCCGTCGGTCACCGTCGACGCCCCGACGCTGACCAACGACTCGACCCCGACGATCACAGGTACGACGAACCTGCCTGCCGGCTCCACCGTCAGCCTCGTCGTCACCGACTCCGCCGGCGCTTCGCAGACCATCTCTGCCACTGTCGCAGCGGGCGGCACCTACTCGGTCGACGTGCCGGCCGCGCTGGCCGAAGGCAACTTCACCGTGGTGGCTACGGCCACCGATGCAGCGGGTAACTCGGCTTCGGCCAACGATGCCGGTGCGATCGACCTCACCGCTCCGTCGGTCACCGTCGACGCTCCCGCGCTGACCAACGACGCCACGCCCACCATCACCGGCACGACCAACCTGCCGGAGGGTTCCACTGTCGCGCTCGTGGTCACCGACGCCAACGGTGTCGTGCAGAACATCACCGCCACCGTCGCCGCCGGTGGTACCTACTCAGTGGATGTGCCAGCGGCTCTGGCCGAGGGCAATTTCACCGTGGTGGCCACCGCCACCGATGCGGCGGGCAATTCGGCTTCGGCCAACGATGCCGGCGCGATCGACCAGACCGCGCCCACCGTCACGGTCGATGCACCCGCGCTGACCAACGATGCCACGCCCACGATCACCGGCACCACCAACCTGCCGGCGGGTTCCACCGTCTCGCTCGTGGTCACCGACGCCAACGGCGTCGCTCAGAACCTCACCGCCACCGTCGCCGCCGGTGGTACCTACTCGGTCGAAGTGCCGGCCGCTCTGGCCGAGGGCAACTTCACCGTCGTGGCTACAGCCACCGATGCGGCTGGCAACTCTGCCACCGCCAACGACGCAGGTGCCATCGACCTGACGGCCCCGAGCATCACCGTCGACGCGCCGGCGCTGACCAACGACTCGACTCCCACCATCACCGGCACCACCAATCTGCCGGCAGGCTCCACCGTCAGCCTGCTCGTCATCGACTCGACCGGCGCTTCGCAGCTCATCACCGCCACGGTCGCAGCCGGTGGCACCTACTCGGTCGACGTCAGCGCCGCGATGGCCGAGGGCAGTTACTCCGTCGTGGCTACCGCGACCGATGCGGCGGGCAACGACGCCGGCGCCACCGACACAGGTGTCATCGATTTGACAGCGCCGACCATCACCGTCGACGCGCCCGTCCTGACCAACGACGCCACGCCCACCATCACCGGCGCGACCAACCTGCCGGCCGGTTCCACCGTCAGCCTGGTGGTTACCGACGCCAATGGCGTCGTGCAGACCATCTCCGCCACCGTCGCCGCCGGCGGCACCTACTCGGTCGACGTGCCGGCCGCTCTGGCCGAGGGCAACTTCACCGTCGTGGCCACCGCCACCGATGCGGCCGGCAACGCCGCCACGGCCAACGATGCCGGCGCCATCGACCTCACCGCTCCCACGGTCACCCTGGCCCTCGACCCCGTCACGGCCGACAACGTGCTGAGCGCCACCGAAGCCGGCGGGAACGTCGTTCTCAGCGGCATCGCCGGCGGCGATGCCGTCGCGGGCGACATCGTCGTGCTGGCCGTCAACGGCCAGTCCTACCAGGCCACGGTCGGCTCGGGCGGCAGCTTCAGCGTCTCGGTCCCCGGCAGCGCGCTGGCGGCGGACGCCGACACGCGAGTCGACGCGAGCATCACGCTCACCGATGCTGCCGGCAACAGCAGCACCGCCACCGCCACCCAGCTGTACAGCGTCAACACGCCACCGGCCGGTGCGGACCGCACGGTGAGCACGGCCGAGGACACCGCCTACCAGTTCACGGCGTCCGACTTCGGCTACACCGACGCCAATGGCCAGCCGCTCGCTGCGGTGCGCATCGACAGCCTGCCGGCCGCCGGCCAACTGCTGCTCGGCGGCGTCCCCGTGGTGGCAGGGCAGTCGATCGCCGCGGCCGACCTGGCCACGCTGAGCTTCGTGCCGGCTGCCGATGCGAACGGCAGCGGCTATGCGAACTTCAGCTTCTCGGTGGGCGACGGCATCGACTTCGGCGCCGCGCCGAACCAGCTGACGATCGACGTCACCGCGGCCAACGACGCGCCCGTCGCGCAGCCTGACGGCTTCACCGTCGCCGAGGATGCCGCCGTGGTCAACGGCGCCGTGACCGCCACCGACATCGACGCCGGCACCACGCTGACCTTCGCCCTCGACGGCACCGCGCCGGCCGGCCTGAACTTCAACGCCAACGGCACCTACAGCTTCGACCCCTCCGCCGCGGCCTACCAGTCGCTCGGCGTCGGACAGTCCACCGTCATCACGGTGCCCTACACCGTGACCGACAACGCCGGCGCCAGCTCGAGCGCCAACCTCGTCATCACCGTCACCGGCACGAACGACGCGCCGGTAGCCGTGGCCAACACCGGCTCGGCGAACGAGAACGCGACCCTCACGGCCACGGCCGCCACCGGCGTGCTGGCCAACGACACCGACATCGACACGGGCGACACGCGCACCGTCTCGGCCGTGTCCTTCGGCGCCACCGTCGGCAGCGTCGGCAGCGCGCTGTCCGGCACCTACGGCACGCTCACGCTCAACGCCGACGGCTCGTACAGCTACGCGGCCAGCCAGCCCGCCGCCGAGGCGCTGACGGATGGCCAGGTGGTCACCGAGAGCTTCAGCTACACAGTGCGCGACAACGCCGGCGCCACGTCGACGACCACGCTCACCTTCACGATCACCGGCGCCAACGACACGCCGACGATCACCGGCCCGCTCGCCGGCAGCGTTCAGGAGGACACCACGCTGTCGAGCACCGGCACGCTGGTGATCACCGACGCCGATGCCGGAGAGTCGGCCTTCCAGGCGCAGACCGGCACGCCGGGCACCTACGGCAGCTTCAGCATCACGACCGCGGGGGTGTGGACCTACACGCTCGCCAACGCCGCCGCCAACGTCCAGGCGCTGCCCTCGGGTGCGGCGCCGACAGAGACCTTCACCGTCGTCACCGCCGACGGCACGACGCGCGACATCACCATCAGCGTCAACGGCCTCAACGACGCCCCGGTCAACACGGTTCCCGCCGCGCAGACCACGGCCGAGGACGCCCCGCGCGTGTTCAGCCCGGCCAACGGCAACGCCATCACCGTGGCCGACGTCGACGGTGGCACGCTGACGGTGACCGTGTCGGTCACGAACGGCACGCTCGCCGCCAATGCCTTCCCTGGCGCCACCATCGGCAGCAACGGCAGCGGCTCCGTCACCATCAGTGGCACGGCCGCGGCGATCAACGCTGCGCTCGACGGCCTGGCCTACACGCCGCCGGCCGACTACAACGGCGCCGCCACGCTGACCGTGTCGACCAGCGACGGCATCGCGCCGCCGGTGGTGTCCACGGTCGCACTGACCGTCACGGCGGTGACCGACATCGCCAACGACACCGTCACGACGAACGAAGACAGCGCCGTGACGGTGAACGTCATCGCCAACAACAGCTTCGAGAACGCCGGCCGGCTGATCACCGCGGTCAACGGCACGGCCATCGCGGTCGGTGGCAGCGTCGCGGTGGGCAACGGCTCGGTGCTGCTCGATGCCGCGGGGCAGCTGGTGTTCACGCCGGCGGCCGACTTCAACGGCAGCACCAGCTTCACCTACACCGTCACCTCCGGCGGCGTCACCGAGACGGCCACCGCCTCGATCACGGTCAACCCGATCAACGACGCGCCGGTCAATACCGTGCCGGGCGTCCAGACCACCAACGAGGACAGCCCGCGCGCCATCACCGGCCTGAGCATCGCCGACGTCGATGCCGCCGGCGGCACGATGACCGTCACGCTGGCGGTCACCCACGGCACGCTGCTGGTCAGCGGCGGCACGGCCCTCGTCGCCAACAGCGGCACGGGCACCGTCACGCTCACCGGCACGACCGCGCAGATCAACGCGACGCTGGCCGCGAACGTGACCTACGTACCGACGGCTGACTTCAACGGCAACGCCACGCTGACGATGACCACCAGCGACGGCGGCAATACCGGCGCAGGCGGCACATTGACCGATGTCGACACGGTCAGCATCGTGGTCAACGCCGTCAACGACGCACCGGTCGCGCAGCCCGGCGCCTTCACCGTCGCCGAGGACGCCGCCGTAGTCACCGGTGCAGTCACCGCCACCGACGTCGACGCCGGTGACTCGCTGAGCTTCGCCCTCAACGGCGCCGCGCCGGCAGGCCTGACCTTCAACGCCAACGGCACCTACAGCTTCAACCCCGCCGTCGCGGCCTACCAGTCGCTCGGCGTCGGCCAGCAGCAGGTGATCACGGTGCCGTACACCGTGACCGACAGCGCCGGGGCCACGTCCACCGCCAACCTCGTCATCACCGTCACCGGCACCAACGATGCGCCGGTGGCGAACGCGAACACCGTCGCCGCGACCGAAGACACCGCGCTGACGATCTCCCCGGCCGCGCTGCTGGCCAACGACACCGACGTCGACAGCGGCAGCACGCTGAGCATCACCAGCGTGCAGAGCCCGGTCAACGGCACGGTGGCGCTGGTGGGCGGCAGCATCGTCTTCACGCCCACCGCCAACCACAGCGGCCCGGCGTCGTTCACCTACACCGTCTCCGACGGCCAGGGCGGCAGCTCGACCGCGACGGTGACCGTCAACGTGGGCGCCGTGGTCGATGCGCCGGCGCTGTCGATCGGCGCTGCACCGGGCGGCGGCACGCCGCCGTCCACCGCGGGCCTGCCGGCCGCCACCGGGCTTGTGCGCGCCTTCTACGACAACGTCGCCACCGTCGGCGCGAACAACGCGGGCACCATTGCGACGGTCGAGGCGAACATCGAGGCGACCACGCCGACCTCGACGGCGACCGTCACCGACGTCTCGGTGCCGGACATCGGCGTCGACGATGCCTACCGCTACACCGGCTACATCTACCTGCAGGCCGGACAGACCTATCAGATCAACGGCAGCCGCGACGACACGCTGATGGTCAAGATCGGCGGTACCAGCGTGTACAGCGTCGGCTTCAACAACTGGGGAGCCTTCAGCGCGAGCGGCTTCACGCCATCGGTCTCTGGCTTCTACTCGCTGGAGGTCATCGCCTACAACGGCGACGGCATCGGCAACCTGGACATCAACATGTCGGTCAATGGCGGCGCCGCGCTGGACCTGAACACGAGCAACTTCCGCTTGTACGCCAGCCCCGCCGACTTCAGCGGCACGCCGGCCGTGGCCGGCACGCTGGTGCCCAACAACGATGGCGGGTACTTCCCGGGCAGCGCACTGGGCAACGAGGATTCGACCATCCGCCTGGGCACGATCTCGGCTGCGCTGGCCGACACCGACGGTTCCGAGGCGCTGTCGCTGGCGATCGCTGGCATCCCCGTCGGCGCGACGATCAGCGACGGCGTCAACAGCTTCACCGCGACGGCCGGCAACACCACCGCCACCGTGACGGGCTGGACGCTGAACAACCTGAGCATCACGCCGCCGGCGAACTTCTCGGGCAACGTCGCGTTGACCGTGACGGCCACCGCCACCGAAGCCGCCGGCCCGAGCGCTTCGACGGTGGCCACGATGAACGTGGTCGTCTCGCCGGTGGCCGACGCGCCGGCCATCGCCGGCGAGACGGCGCTGGTGATCGTGGGACAGCAGAACGTGGCCACCACCATCGGCCTGCCCGTGATGGCCACGCTCGTCGATGCCGACGGATCGGAGACGCTCGGCCTGCTGATCTCCGGCGTGCCGACGGGGGCCACCCTGAGCGCCGGCACGAACACCGGCGGCGGCACCTGGACGCTCGCGCCGGCACAGCTCACCGGGCTCACCATGACCCTGCCGGCGAACTACGAGCCGGGTTCCACCACACTGACCGTGACCGCCGTCTCGACCGAGGGTTCGACCGGTGCCCAGGCTTCGGCCACGCAGACGATCACGCTGTATGCCGCATCGACCAACGCCACGACCAATGGCACGGCCGGCGCCGAGACCATCTCCCCCAACAACACCGACCGCTACATCAACGCGCTCGGCGGCGACGACACGGTCAACGCCGGCAGCGGCGACGACCTGGTGCGCGGCGGAACCGGCAACGACACGATCCGCGGCAACAACGGCAACGACGCGCTGTACGGCGATGCCGGCAACGACATCCTTGTCGGCGGCGCGGGCAACGACCTGCTCGTCGGCGGCGCGGGTAACGACACGCTGACCGGCGGTACCGGCACGGCCGGCGTCACCGACACCACGACCGACGTCTTCGCCTGGTCGCTGGCCGACCGCGGCACGGCGGGCGCCCCGGCGGTGGACACGATCACCGACTTCAACGTGGCAGCGGTGTCGGCCGGTGGCGACGTGCTCGACCTGCGCGACCTGCTCGGCGGCGAAGCGCTCGGTGCCGGCAACACAGCGGGCAACCTGGCCAACTACCTCGACTTCTCGGTCAGCGGCAGCGGCCCGACGGCGACCACCACCATCCACATCAGCTCGAACGGCCAGTTCGCGGGCGGCAACTACGCGGCCGGCGCCGAAGACCAGACCATCGTGCTGCAGGGTGTGGACCTGCCCAGCGCGCTGGGCCTGGGTGGCGGCGCCACCGACGCGCAGATCGTGCAGGAGCTGATCAACCGCGGCAAGCTGATCGTCGACAGCGTCGGCACCTGAGGGCCGGCGCCGCGCGGCCGGGGCGGCAGGCGATCAGCCCGCGCCGTCTGGCTGCGCGCTCACCCAGGGACCGGTCTGCGCGTCGACCCCGCATTGCCACAGGGCAGCGGCGTCGGCCTGCGCCGCAACGCCCTCGGCGATCACCTGCACCGACAGGCTGTGCAGCATCGTCACCAGGCCGGTGACGAAGCCGGCACGGTGGGTGTCGCGGCCGACGTCGCGGGTGATCGAGCCGTCGAGCTTGACGTAGTCCAGCCCCAGCTCGAACAGCCGCTCGATGCGGCCGAGGCGCTCGCCGGCGTGCTCGAGGCCGAGGCGCGCCCCGGTGGGGCGGAGCTGGCGGCCCAGCTCGCGCACGAGCTCGAAGTGGTCGGCCGCGGCAGCCTCGGGCACCTCCAGCCACACCTGGCGCGCGGCGCGCGGCGCCTGCATCAGTTGCGCCCGCAGCCGCGCCGCGAAACCGCTGTCCGACAGGGAGCCGATGGCCAGGTTGATGGCCCGCGGCTGGCCGTCCAGCGCGATCGCGCCGAGTGCCAGCGACAGCGCCCGCTCGTCGAGCGCCGCGGTCAGCCGTGCGCGTGCCGCCAGCGGCAGCCAGCGCGCGGCCGGTTCCTGCGGTCCTTCAGGATCGATCTGCACGCGCAGCGGGCACTCGAGGTGCACGAGCTGCCCGCCCTTGCCGCGCACCGGGTACTCGACCAGCGCCACGCTTCCGGCGCCGAGCGCCTCGTGCAGCCGGCGCCGCCAGCCGCCCTCGCCCAGGCGGGCCAGCACCTGGCCGGGCTCGCCCGCGGTGGCCACGGCGAACGGGCCTTGCGCCTCGGCGCGGGCCAGCGCCATGTCGGCCTGCGCCATCAGCTCCGCCAGCGGCATGCCACGCGCGGCCTCGACGGCGCCGGCCGCCACCGCGGCCCGGCGCCCGAACGCCGCCAGCACCGCCTGCAGCGCCGCGGTAACGGCGCGCGCCGTCTCCTCGGCCACGCCGCCGGCCGGCAGGCACATTGCGAAGTCCGAGCCGTTCAGCCGGCCGACGAAGCAGCCCTCGACGCGCGCGGTGTAGGCCTGCAAGGCCTGGGCCACGGTCTCGATCAGCCGGTCGGCGCTGGCGTGTCCGATGCTGCGGTTGAGCTCGGCCAGGTCGAGGATGCGCAGCAGCACCAGGCCACCCTCCGAACTGCCGTCCTCGCGGTGCAGGACGGCATCGAGCTGACCGAGGAAGTGCGCCCGGTTCGACAGACCCGTCAAGCCGTCGCAGTTGGCCTGCCGGCGCAGCGTCTCGACCTGCCTCGCCTGGCCTTCGAACACCTGCTTGAGACGCGCCACCATCGAGTTCATCGCGCGCACCAGCCGGCGCAGTTCGGGCGTGCCGGGCTCGTCGACCGTGACGTACTCGCCGCGCTCGAGCGAGCGGGCCTGCTCGACGGCCAGTTCCAGGGGCCGGCGGATGCGCCCGACGATGACGGCGCCGGCCAGCGCGGCCAGCAGGCCGAGCACCAGCATGGCCGAGCCGGCGCGCTGCACGGCATGCCAGAGCTCGTCGTGGGCGAAGCTGTCGTGGCTCTCGACCTCGACGCGGCCGATCGCCCGCCAGCCATCGGACACCAGCGCCACGCCGGCCGGCGCCTCGATCGGCAGCAGCCGCTCGAACCAGCGCGGGGCGTCCAGCGGCTTCGGTTGCGCCTCGCGCGCGAACAGCACGGCACCGTCGCTGCCGACCAGGCGGATGCGGCGGTAGTAGCCGGTGTCGAACTGCGCCGCCAGGGCCAGGTCCATGAGCGCCTGCTCGCCCTTCTGCTGCGACAGCACCAGCGCCATCGCGCCGGCGTTGTCGGCGTTCTTCATCCGCAGTTGCGACTGCAGCGTGTCGCGCATCGAGTCGGCGTGGACGACCACGCCGCCGACGAAGGCCAGCACGATCACGACAAACAGCTTGAGCCAGATCTGGCCGATCAGCGACATGTAATTCTCCCTGGCGTCATTGGAACCCCTCCGCATGCGCCTTCGCAATGACTTCGCGCCAACGCGACAGCCGGCTCACCGGGTCGCCGGCCGGCGCGCCAGCCGTGCCCTGCCACAGGCCCTCGCCGTTGAAGCTGAACACCGGCGTGAGGTCCGGCCGCCGCGATGCGGGCCGCACCTCGCCGATCAGGTTGTCGAGGACGAGTGGCTCGGCGCCGGGCTGCGCATACCAGGCCAGCACCATGTGCGCCTGGCTCACGCCGCCGGGCCCGCCGATCGCGGCACGCACATAGACCAGCCGCAGCTTGGCCACCGGCACGCCGGCAGCCAGCAGGCTGAAGTACTTGGCGATGGCGTAGTCCTCGCAATCGCCCATGCCCTTCTCCAGCACCTCCAGCGGGCTGGCCCAGTGGTCGTCCTGGCCGAAGGCGGTGCGATCGTCGGTGAAGATCACCCGGCGGTTGAAGAAGTCGTTGACGGCGGCCAGCAGCGCCGTCTCATCCTGTCCCGGGCCCTCCGCCAGCAGGGGCTGAAGGGCCTTGACCGCTGCCAGGGCGCGCGGCCCGGTGCGCTGCGCGGCCTGCGTCATGCGGTCGCGGTCCCAGGCCAGGCTGGCGGCACTGGCCAGCGTCAAGGCGACCAGCGCGCCCGCGCCCAGGCGCCGCAGCCAGGGCCTGTCCGGGGGGTGCTTCAGGGCGGCGGGCCGCTCGGGCATGTTCGGGCGCATCGACGACTGGTTCTCGTCCGTTCTCCGGGACCCTTGAGCCGTACTCGAGACCGCGGCGGTCGCAATCTGTTGCAAAGCTGCGTGGTCGTGCAGTTCAGCCGTGAAAAACTTCGTGCAATCCGTCATCAGCGCGAGGGCGATCGTCAGTCCTCACTACACTCGGCGAGGTCTGAGATACGACCGGCTCGAGCCGGTCTTCGTCCTTCGAGCATGCACCTGACACCGAAAGCAATCTGCGCCGCCGCGGCCATTCTCTTTGCCAGTGCGGCAAGTGTTGCCCAGAACGCCGATCCCCTGCGGTCCGCGGCCGAGAAGGCCGTGCAGACCAACCCCGAGGTGACGGCGCGCTTCAACGCCTACCGTGCCGCCACCGACGCCGTGGACGTGGCGCGCGGCGGCTTCCTGCCCCGTGTCGATCTCAACGCCAGCGCCGGCCGCGACAACGACCGCATCACCGGCCGGCTGCCCGACGAGACCCAATCGCTCAACCGCAGCCAGATCGGGCTGAGCCTGAGCCAGCTGCTGTGGGATGGCCTGGGCACGCGCAAGGAGGTGGACCGGCTGTCTCACGAACGCCTGGCGCGCTATTTCGAGCTGATGGAGACCACCGAGCAGACCGTGCTCGAGGCCGCCCGCGCGCACTACGACGTGCAGCGCTTCCGCCGCCTGGTGCAGCTGGCCGAAGACAACTACGTGCAGCATCGCTATGCGTTCACGCAGATCCAGTCGCGCGTGAAGGCCGGCGTGGGCCGCGGCGTGGACCTGGAGCAGGCCGGCGCGCGACTGGCCCTGGCCGAATCCAACCTGACCACCGAACTGGCCAACCTGCACGACGTGACGGCACGCTACCAGCGCATCGTCGGCGAGCTGCCGCCGGCGCAACTGCCGCCGTTGTCGACGCTCCAGCAGGGCGTGCCGGCCAGCGCCGGCGATGCGGTGACGAGCGCGCTGCGCAACAGCGCCGCCATCAGCGCCAGCATCGAGGGCCTGCGCGCGGCGCGCCAAGCGGCCAGCAGCCGCGAAGCCGCCTACCAGCCGCGCGTCGAGGCCCGGCTGCGCGGCGCCGGCGGCCGTAACGTCGACGGCGTGGAGGATCAGAAGCGCAACGGCTCGGCCGAGATCGTGCTGAGCTGGAACCTCTTCAACGGCGGCGCCGACCGCGCCCGCGTGCGCCAGCAGGTCGGCCTGATGAACCAGGCCGCCGACGTGCGCGATCGCGTGTGCCGCGACACCCGCCAGGTGGCGGCGATCGCCTTCAACGACACGCGCAAGCTCGCCGAACAGCTCGTCTACCTGGAGCGCAACACGCTGGCGATCGAGAAGGCGCGCGACGCCTACCGCCAGCAGTTCGACATCGGCCAGCGCAGCCTGCTGGACCTGCTCAACGCCGAGAACGAGGTCTACACCGCGCGCCGCGCCTATGCGAACGCCGAGCACGACCTGGCGCTGGCCTATGCGCGCACCCACGCGGCGATGAACCGCCTGGGCACCACGCTGGGCATCGCGCGCACCGACCAGGTGGCCGACGAGGCCGCCGGCTGGGCCGCCGGCGACGACGCGCCGGGCCGCTGCCCGGTGGCGGTGGCCGAACTGACCACCACCGACCGCGCCGCACTCGACGCGCGCGCCGAGGCGATGTCGCGCAGCGCTCCCGCGCCGCGTTAATCCATCACGGTTCCGGCGCCGGGCCGCCCCAAGCCGGACGGCGCCCGAGGGCCGCGCAAGCGGGCCTCTTCGTGGTCCGCAGGGCAGGAACGCAGCGACTGGGGGGCTACTTCTTGACCGGGGGCAGGTCGGTGCACGCCCCCTCGAAGACTTCGGCCGCCATGCCGATGCTCTCGCCCAGCGTCGGGTGCGGATGGATCGTCTTGCCGATGTCCACCGCGTCGGCGCCCATCTCGATGGCCAGCGCGATCTCGCCGATCATGTCGCCGGCATGCGTGCCGACGATGCCGCCGCCGACGATGCGGTGCGTCTCCTCGTCGAACAGCAGCTTGGTGAAGCCCTCGTCGCGGCCGTTGGCGATGGCGCGGCCGGAAGCCGTCCAGGGGAACAGGCCCTTCATCACCTTCAGGCCCTTGGCCTTGGCCTCGTCCTCCGTGACGCCGACCCAGGCCACTTCCGGATCCGTGTAGGCGACGCTCGGGATCACGCGGGCGTCGAAGGCCGCCTTCTGGCCGGCGGCGACTTCCGCCGCCACGTGCGCCTCGTGCACCGCCTTGTGCGCCAGCATCGGCTGTCCGACGATGTCGCCGATGGCGAAGATGTGCGGCACGTTGGTGCGCATCTGCACGTCCACCGGGATGAAGCCGCGCTCGCCGACGATCACGCCGGCCTTCTCCGCGCCGATCTTCCTGCCGTTCGGCGTGCGGCCCACGGCCTGCAGCACGAGATCGTAGACACCTTCACTCTTGGTGCCGTCCAGCCCTTCGAACATCACGCGAATGCCGTCGGCCGTGGCCTCGGCGCCGACCGTCTTCGTCTTCAGCATCAGCTTGTCGAAGCGGTGGGCGTTCATCTTCTGCCACACCTTGACGAGGTCGCGGTCGGCGCCCTGCATCAGGCCGTCGAGCATCTCGACCACATCGAGCCTCGCGCCCAGCGTCGAGTACACCGTACCCATCTCCAGGCCGATGATGCCGCCGCCGATGACGAGCATCTTCTTCGGCCGCTGGCGCAGTTCCAGCGCGCCGGTGCTGGTGACGATGCGCGGATCGTCCTTCGGCAGGAAGGGCAGCTTCACCGCCTCGGAGCCGGCGGCGATGATGGCCTGCTTGAACCTGATCGTCTGCGTGCTGCCGTCCTTGGCGAGCACGACCTTCAGGTGGTGCGGATCGACGAACTCGCCGGTGCCCTGCACCACCGTGACCTTGCGCATCCGGGCCATGGCGGCCAGGCCATGGGTCAGCTTGGAGACGACCTTTTCCTTGTGCGCCTTGAGCTTGGCCAGGTCAACCACGGGCTCGGCGAAGCTGACGCCCAGCGCCTCGAAGTGCTTGACCTCGTCCATCACCGCGGCCACGTGCAGCAGCGCCTTGGACGGGATGCAGCCGACGTTCAGGCAGACGCCACCGAGCGTGTGGAAGCGCTCGACGAGCACGGTCTTCAGGCCGAGGTCGGCGGCACGGAAGGCCGCCGAGTAGCCGCCCGGGCCGGCGCCGAGCACGAGCATGTCGCACTCGATGTCGGCACCGCCGGCGTGACTGGCCGCCACAGGCGCCGCCACGGGGGCGGGTGCAGGCGCGGGGGCGACCGACGCCGGGGCGGGCGCCGGTGCAGCGGCGGTGCTGGCCGCGCCGGCCGCGTCCAGCGTCAGGATCAGCGAACCTTCGCTGACCTTGTCGCCGAGCGCGACCTTGAACTCCTTGACCACGCCGGCGTGCGAGGAGGGGATCTCCATCGAGGCCTTGTCGCTCTCGACGGTGATCAGCGACTGCTCGGCCTTGACGGTGTCGCCGGGCTTGACCAGCAGCTCGATGATGGCGACGTCCTTGAAGTCGCCGATGTCCGGAACCTTGATGTCGATGAGGGGCATCGTGGTCTCCGGCTCAGAGCATCACACGGCGGAAGTCCGCGAGGACCTGGCCGAGGTAGGCGTTGAAGCGGGCGGCCGCCGCGCCGTCGATCACGCGGTGGTCCCAGGACAGCGACAGCGGCAGGATCAGCCGCGGCACGAAGGCCTTGCCGTCCCAGCGCGGCTCGGTGCTGCTCTTGCACACGCCGAGGATGGCCACCTCCGGCGCGTTGATGATCGGCGTGAAGTAGCGCCCGCCGATGCCGCCCAGCGAGCTGATCGAGAAGCAGCCGCCGCTCATCTCCGCCGGCGAGAGCTTGCCCTCGCGCGCCTTGGCGGCGAGCTCGCTCATCTCCTTGCTGATCTGCAGGATGCCTTTCTTGTCGGCGTCCTTGATCACCGGGACCACCAGGCCGTTGGGCGTGTCGGCGGCGAAGCCGATGTGGAAGTACTGCTTGAGCACCAGCTGCTCGCCATCGAGCGAGGCGTTGAACTCGGGGAACTTCTTCAGCGCCGCCACCGAGGCCTTGATCAGGAAGGCCAGCATCGTCACCTTGATGCCGCTCTTCTCGTTCTCCTTGTTGAGCTGCACGCGGAAGGCTTCCAGCTCGGTGATGTCGGCATCGTCGTGGTTGGTGACGTGCGGGATCACCACCCAGTTGCGGTGCAGGTTCGCGCCGCTGATCTTCTTGATGCGCGAGAGGTCCTTGCGCTCGACCGGGCCGAACTTGGCGAAGTCGACCTGCGGCCAGGGCAGCAGGCCGGGGAAGGCGCCGCCGGCAGCGGCCGCAGCGGGCGCCTTGGCCTTCTGCGCCTGCGTCTGCACCGCGCCGCTCATCACGCCCTTGACGAAGCCCTGCACGTCTTCCTGCGTGATGCGGCCCTTGGGGCCGGAACCCTTGACCTCCTCCAGCGGCACGCCGAGTTCGCGTGCCAGGCGGCGGATGGTGGGCGAGGCGTGCGGCAGCGTGCCCTTCGGCGCCGTCGGCTCGTGCGCCGGCAGCGCCGCGGTGGGCGCAGTCCGGCTGGCAGCCGTTGGCGGGGTGGCAGCGGCGACGGCCGCGGCGGGCGCCGGTGCGGCGGCCGGTGCGGAGGCCACCGAGGCGGCCGCGGCGCCGACCGCTTCGACGATCGCCACCACGCTGCCCTGGCTGACCTTGTCGCCGAGCTTGACCTTCACTTCCTTGACCACGCCGGCGTGCGACGACGGGATCTCCATCGACGCCTTGTCGCTCTCCACGGTGATCAGGCTCTGCTCGACCTTGATGGTGTCGCCCGGCTTGACGAAGACCTCGATCACGGCGACTTCGGAGAAGTCGCCGATGTCGGGCACGAGCACCTGCACCGGGCCGGCGCTGGCGGCGGCTGGCGCCGCAGCGGCGGGCGTGGCCACAGGGGCCGCGGCCACGGGGGCCGGCGCAGGGGCTGCTGCCGCGGTCCCTTCGGTCTCCAGCAGCAGCACCAGCGTGCCTTCGCTGACCTTGTCGCCCATCCCGACCTTCAGCTCCTTCACCACGCCGGCGTGCGACGAGGGGATCTCCATCGAGGCCTTGTCGCTCTCGACGGTGATCAGCGACTGCTCCGCCTTGACCGCGTCGCCGGGCTTGACCAGCAACTCGATGACGGCCACGTCCTTGAAGTCCCCGATGTCGGGGACCTTGACTTCCACCACTGCCATGTCCTTGTCTCCGTGCTTCTTAGGCGTACAGCGGGTTGATCTTCTCGGTGTTGATGCCGTACTTCTGGATCGCCTCGGCCACCTTGGCCGCCGGCACCGTGCCCTCGTCGGCCAGCGCCTTCAGCGCCGCGACGACGATGTAGTGGCGGTTGACCTCGAAGTGCTCGCGCAGCTTGCTGCGGAAGTCGCTGCGGCCGAAACCGTCGGTGCCCAGCACCTTGTAGGCGCGGCCCTTGGGGATGAAGGCGCGAATCTGCTCGGCGAAGTTCTTCATGTAGTCGGTCGAGGCCACCACCGGGCCGGCAAACGGCTCGAGCAGCTGCGTCACGTAGGGCACGCGCGGCTTCTCGGTCGGATGCAGCAGGTTCCAGCGCTCGGCATCCTGGCCGTCGCGGGCCAGCTCGTTGAAGCTCGGGCAGCTCCACACGTTGGCGGCCACGCCCCAGTCCTTCTCGAGCAGTTCCTTCGCCGCGATCGACTCGCGCAGGATGGTGCCGCTGCCCAGCAGGTTCACGCGCGGCGTCTTCTTCTTGCCCTCCTCGAGCAGGTACATACCCTTGATGATCTGCTCCTCGGTGCCGGCCTTCAGGCCCGGCATCGGGTAATTCTCGTTGAGCAGCGTGAGGTAGTAGAAGACGTTGTCCTGCTTCTCCACCATGCGCTTGAGGCCATGGTGCAGGATCACGCCGACCTCGTGCGCGAAGGTGGGGTCGTAGCAGATGCAGTTCGGGATCGTGCCGGCCAGGATGTGGCTGTGGCCGTCCTCGTGCTGCAGGCCCTCGCCGTTCAGCGTGGTGCGGCCCGAGGTGCCGCCGAGCAGGAAGCCGCGAGCCTGCATGTCCCCCGCGGCCCAGGCCAGGTCGCCGATGCGCTGGAAGCCGAACATCGAGTAGTACACGTAGAACGGCACCATGATGCGGTTGTTCGTCGAGTACGAGGTGGCCGCGGCGATCCAGCTGGCCATGCCGCCGGCTTCGTTGATGCCTTCCTGCAGGATCTGGCCGGCCTTGTCTTCCTTGTAGTACATGACCTGGTCTTTGTCGACCGGGGTGTACAGCTGGCCCTTGGGGTTGTAGATGCCGATCTGGCGGAACAGGCCTTCCATGCCGAAGGTGCGCGCCTCGTCGACGAGGATGGGCACCACGCGCGGGCCCAGCGCCTGGTCACGCAGCAGCTGCGTGAGGAAGCGCACGTAGGCCTGCGTGGTGCTGATCTCGCGGCCTTCGGGCGTGGGCTCGAGCACGGCCTTGAAGGTCTCCAGCGCCGGCACGGTGAAGTGCTCGTCGGCCTTGGTGCGGCGGTGCGGCAGGTAGCCGCCCAGCGCCTTGCGGCGCTCGTGCAGGTACTTCATCTCCGGCGTGTCGTCGGCCGGCTTGTAGAACGGGATCTCGGCGAGCTTGTCGTCGGGAATGGGCACGTTGAAGCGGTCGCGGAAGGCGCGCACGTCCTCGTCGATCAGCTTCTTGGTCTGGTGCGCGGTGTTCTTGCCTTCGCCGCTCTTGCCCATGCCGAAGCCCTTGACGGTCTTCACCAGCAGCACGGTGGGCTGGCCCTTGTGGCTGCTCGCTCGGTGGAAGGCGGCGTAGACCTTCTGCGGATCGTGGCCGCCGCGCTGCAGGCGCCAGATGTCCTCGTCGCTCATCTTGGACACCATCTCGAGCAGCTTGGGGTGGCGGCCGAAGAAGTTCTTGCGCACGAAGGCGCCGTCGTTGGCCTTCATCGCCTGGTAGTCGCCGTCGACGACGTCCATCATCACCTTGCGCAGGATGCCGTCCTTGTCGCGCGCGAGCAGCGGATCCCAGTAGCTGCCCCACAGCAGCTTGATGACGTTCCAGCCCGAGCCGCGGAACTCGCTCTCCAGCTCCTGGATGATCTTGCCGTTGCCGCGCACCGGGCCGTCCAGACGCTGCAGGTTGCAGTTGATGACGAAGATCAGGTTGTCAAGCTTCTCGCGTGCCGCCAGGCCGATCGCGCCGAGCGACTCGGGCTCGTCCATCTCGCCGTCGCCGCAAAAGACCCAGACCTTGCGGTTCTCGGTGTTGGCGATGCCGCGGGCATGCAGGTACTTCAGGAAGCGCGCCTGGTAGATCGCCATCAGCGGGCCCAGGCCCATCGAGACGGTCGGGAACTGCCAGAACTCGGGCATCAGCTTGGGGTGCGGGTAGCTGGAGATGCCCTTGCCGTCGACCTCCTGGCGGAAGTTCAGCAGTTGCTCCTCGGTGAGGCGGCCCTCCATGTAGGCACGCGCATAGATGCCGGGCGCGCTGTGGCCCTGGATGTAGAGCAGGTCGCCGCCGTGGCCCTCGCTCTCGGCGTGCCAGAAATGGTTGAAGCCGGTGCCGAACATCGTCGCCACCGAGGCGAAGCTCGAGATGTGGCCGCCGAGGTCGCCGCCGTCGGCGGGGTGCAGGCGGTTGGCCTTGACCACCATCGCCATCGCATTCCAGCGCATGTAGGTGCGCAGCCGCTCCTCGATCTCGATGTTGCCGGGCGAGCGCTCTTCCTGGTCGGCCGGGATGGTGTTGACGTAGGCGGTGTTGGCCGAGAACGGCACGTCGATGCCGGCCTGCCGCGCGTGGTCGATCAGTTGCTCGAGCAGGAAGTGGGCGCGGTCGCCGCCTTCCGTGCCGATGACGGCCGACAGGGCGTCGAGCCACTCGCGGGTTTCCTGCGCGTCCGCATCGTTGGCGGCCGCACCGAGGAACGAATCAGGCACTGCTGACATGCTTGTCTCCGGGTTGATTTCTGCGACGGGCGCGAGTGTCGCACAAGCCCGCGCATCTTCCAAATAGCAGGAATACGTACCATAATGCGGGAAGCAACGGCGTCCCACCCCGCTTGTCGGGTCGTGCCGGACCGGGGCCTGACAGGCGCCCGACCATAATCCGCGCATGCACGCACCCCACGAACCGTCGACGCTCGCGCGGGTCCCGAAGAGCTGGCCGCAGCGCCTGTTCGGCCGCTGGTGGCGCCGCCAGTCGCCGGCGCGCCAGGACCGCTACGCCACGCTGGGCCCGCTGGTGTCGGTGCTGCTGTTTCTGGCGGCCATCATTTCCGCCTTCTGGTACCTGCGCAACGAGGAAATCGAGCGTGAACAGGCCTCGGTGAAGCGCGACACCGAGATCGCCCAGCAGCAGATCCGCCTGCGGCTGATCGAGAACCAGGAGCAGCTGGTGCGCATCGCGCGCGAGATCGGCACGCGCAGCATCGACCAGGAGGAGTTCCTCGGCCAGGCCGCCTCGTTCACCCGCGAGCGCCCGGAAGTCACCGCGCTGACCTGGATCGGTGCCAACCGGGCACGCCGCGCCAGCTATTCGGCCACCACCTTCCTCGCCGAAACCGGCGCCCAGCCGGAGCTGCCGGGCAGCCCGCGCCCGAGCGAGCCGGAAGCCGCCTTCGACGCGGCGCGCGAGCTTCGTCAGCCGGTGTACTCGCGGCCGTTCACCGACGCAACGGGCACGGCGGTGTTCCAGATCCACGTGCCGCTGATCGACCGCGCCGCCTTCGCCGGAGCCCTGGTCGCGGAGTACTCGGTCGAGAGCCTGGTGCGCTACTTCGTGCCGGCGGAGGTGTCGAACCGCCACGCCATCGCGCTGCTCGATGCCAACGACCGCACGCTGGCCAGCACGGTCACCAACATGCCGGGCACCAACTCGCGCCGCGCGCAGATCGTGCACGACGTGCCGGTCGCGCCGGCCGGCAACGGCCTGTTCCTGCGCGGCCAGGGCTACCGCACCTCGATCGGCCTGATCTCGAACACCTTGTTCTGGATGGTGGCCGCGCTGTCGGTGCTGACGGTGTGGATGCTGCTGGGCACCTGGCGGCACATGCGCCGGCGCTTGCAGATGCAGAGCGCGCTGGTCACCGAGACCAACTTCCGCCGGGCGATGGAGAACTCCATGCTCACCGGCATGCGCGCGATGGACATGGAAGGCCGCATCACCTATGTGAACCCGGCCTTCTGCGCGATGACCGGCTTCCTCGAATCGGAGCTGATCGGCCGCCGGCCGCCCTTCCCCTACTGGCCGCCGGATCGCTTCGAGGAAAACACCCGGCTGCTGCAGCAGGAGCTGCAGGGCCGCAGCCCGGCCGGCGGCATCGAGGTGAAGGTGATGCGCAAGGACGGATCGACCTTCGACGCACGCATGTACGTCTCGCCGCTGATCGACCCGCGCGGGCAGCAGACCGGCTGGATGACCTCGATGACCAACATCACCGAGGCCAAGCGCATCCGCGACCAGCTCTCCGCCTCGCACGAGCGCTTCACCACCGTGCTGGAGGGGCTGGACGCCGCGGTATCGGTGCTGTCGGTGCAGCAGGCTGAGCTGCTGTTCGCCAACCGCTCCTACCGCATCTGGTTCGGCGCCGATGCACGCGGCCATGCGCTTCTGGCCGGCGCAGAGCCCTCGCCGTTCGAGAACAGCGAGTTCGGCGACACCATCGAATCGCTGGGCGGGCTGCCGACCAACGAGCTGACCGAGGCCACCTCCGACTCGCGCGAGGTCTTCATCGAACCGCTGCAGAAGTGGTTCGACGTGCGCACGCGCTACCTGCAGTGGACCGACGGGCGCCTGGCGCAGATGCTGATCGCCACCGACATCACCGCGCGCCGCCAGGCCGAGAACCTCGCCGCCCACCAGGCGGAGAAGGCCCAGGTCACCAGCCGCCTGGTGACCATGGGCGAGATGGCGTCTTCGGTGGCCCACGAACTGAACCAGCCGCTGACCGCCATCACCAACTACTGCAACGGCATGGTCAGCCGCGTGCGCAACGACCAGATCGGCAAGGACGACCTGATCGCCGCGCTGGAGAAGACCGCGCGGCAGGCGCAGCGGGCCGGCCAGATCATCCACCGCATCCGCGCCTTCGTGAAGCGCAGCGAGCCGCAGCGCCAGCCCTCGCAGGCGAAGGACATCGTCGAGGACGCCGTCGAGCTCGCCGGCATCGAGCTGCGCCGGCGCAACGTCGCGCTGTCGACCTACGTCGCGCAGCGCCTGCCGACGCTGATGGTCGACCCGATCCTGATCGAGCAGGTGGTGCTCAACCTGGTGAAGAACGCCGCCGAGGCGATCGACAACGCCAACCTGCCGCCCAAGCGCCGCAACATCGAGCTGCGCGTGGTGCCGCGCCACACCCCCGAGGAAGGGGGCGTGATCGAGTTCACGGTCACCGACATGGGCCCGGGCCTGAAGGAGGAGGTGATCTCGCGCATGTACGAGGCATTCTTCTCGACCAAGACCGACGGCCTGGGCATCGGCCTGTCGCTGTGCCGCTCGATCATCGAGAGCCACCGCGGCCGGATCAAGGCGCAGAACCTCTACAATGGCGAGACCGTGGTGGGCTGCCGTTTCTCGTTCACGCTGCCGGTCGACATCGCTCGCAGCGACGCCCAGCCGACCCCCAACTCCACCGCCGTCTCATGAGCCTGATCCCCAAGAAAGGCACCGTCTACGTCGTCGACGACGACGAGGCCGTGCGTGACTCGCTGCAGTGGCTGCTCGAGGGCAAGGACTACCGCGTCAAGTGCTTCGACTCGGCCGAGTCCTTCCTGTCCCGCTTCGACCCGCGCGAGGTGGCCTGCCTGATCGCCGACATCCGCATGGACGGCATGAGCGGCCTCGAACTGCAGGACCGCCTGATGGAGCGCAAGAGTCCGCTGCCCATCGTCTTCATCACCGGCCACGGCGACGTGCCGATGGCGGTGACGACGATGAAGAAGGGCGCGATGGATTTCATCGAGAAGCCCTTCAAGGAAGAAGAACTGCTCGGCCTCGTCGAGCGCATGCTCGACAGCGCACGCGCCGCCTTCAGCCAGCACCAGGAAGCCGCCAGCCGCGACGCACTGCTGTCGCGCCTGACCACCCGGGAGGCGCAGGTGCTCGAGCGCATCGTCGCCGGCCGGCTGAACAAGCAGATCGCCGACGACCTGGGCATCAGCATCAAGACGGTGGAGGCGCACC
>VFQN01003858.1_pt1 | contig 20588 bp, 29 predicted proteins | sample 3512371 | NCBI WGS metagenome assembly VFQN01 (sample SAMN10412370, study PRJNA504923) | tailings metagenome | isolation source: Replicate 2 from Balatoc abandoned mine | place: Philippines: Itogon, Benguet | collected 2017-08-28
CCGCACCGACGCAACCTAGCCCGACCCCGGCCCTGGCCCCGACGCAACTCTCCCACCCCCTGTGCTACTCCCCTCCCACCCCTGATATCCCCCGTTACCTCCTTGCTACCCCCCAGCCACAAACACAACGCGACCCAGGGCTCACCCCACGGCAACAGCCCCGCCGGCTCCGGCCCCGTCACCAACGGCAAGCAGGGCACCCACCCAGGCCCCTCCGACAACGGCAAAGCCGCTTCCAAGGACCTCACCCGGCAGGGCGGCGGTGCCCCCGACCAGCACCCGCCCGACTCACATCACATCCCGCCGCTCAGCCTGCTAGAACAGGCCCGCGGTTCCGCTGGCAGCACCGCGCCGGGCGAAAGGCCCTCGTTTAACCGCACAGGCAGCGTAAACAGCAACCGCAGCAGTTTTGCTAGTGAGGGGATGGGCAACAAGCTGATGCAGGCGCGGATGAGCGGGACACGTGGCAGTTACGACGCGCCCACGCCGCCGGCCATGCTGGCCCCTGTGGAGGAGGGGCGCAGCAGCCAGCAGGCGCGGCTTAGCAGCATCGCGGCAGCGGACGTGATGGGGCTGGGGGGAGACAAGGGGGGAACGGCAACTACAAGGGGTGAGCGGAGGGTCTGGGGGGCGTTGAGGGGAGGCGGGCGGCATTGCTAGGGCTGTTGGGGCTCGGGATGAGTGGAGTATGGTTTGCCAGGGGCGGGCGGTGGCAGGGTGGTCTTGGGTGGTATGGGCGTCGGGTTGAAGGTAGTTGCATGTATTGGACGCAGACTGTACAGTTGTACAATGATTACGGGCTGCAGGTGCAGCAGGTGCAGCGTGCGGCTCACTCCTGCATCAGCAGCATTAGGCACCCCTCTACCGATGCACCATATTGGCTGATGTTCAGCAAGCAGCCGCCTTGCGCACCTCGACGCCAATGCCCAAGTGCTGTGGAGCCATCGTCACGTTGCCCTGTTCCGGGCCTTCCTGGACGTAGCTCTCCTCACCCCCTGACTAGTACTTTGCTTCCCTCCCCCGCCCGCCCTGCCGTACAGCCCTGCCTGCGTCGTACGACCCTCTGCCCGGCTACCAGCCCCCCGCCGCCGCCGCCGGGTCGTACCCGCTGCTGGGCGCGCTGCCGCCCGAGACGCCCGTGCCGCTGGACGTGCTGCAGCGGCTGTGGAAGCAGGACGCGGGCAGTGAGGCGCTGGCGGTGAGCGTTGCAGGGGGCGCTGGGCGTTACGGATTTGGGTCTGGGAAGCGCGCTGCCTAGCTGCTGTATGAACCCAGGCCGAGCGCCGTGGGCCATGGCATGGCACGGTTTGCGGTTTGTTGGTGTCTCCAGGCCGTTCTGCATGGACCGCATACGGTAGTCCCCGACTGCGGCCCACCCACGGCTCTGCGAAAGGCACATGTTGCTGCGGTTAACCTGTCCCCGCCGCCCCGCCGTTTCCGTCCGCGTGTGTTGCGCGCAGATGGCCCAGGTGCTGGCTGGCGCCGGCGTGCTGCGGCTGGCCACGCTGGAGGACGGCAGCCGCTGGGTGCTGCCCGCGTCGCAGCACCTGGCGCACGCAGCGGCAGCGTGGCCGGGGGTGACACAGGTGGGTTTGGGTGTGTTACGGGGCACAAGATACGCGGGGTGCTGTGCCGCAGCACATGGTGCAGCGGCAGCCTTGCTGAGAGTGACGCAGGTGGGGGCGATGCAGCATGGACGCCCTTCAGATTTTTTTACAGTCGGCATGTAAGGGGAAGTGGAAAGTACGGGGCAAGAGGGCGTCCGGACCGCAGCACCTGGCGCACGCGGCCGGCGGCATGGCCTCGGGTCACGCAGCTGGGGCTATGCGGCATGCATAAGTGTGCTTCTGTTCAACATGCTGTCTCCAAAGGGGCAAAAGGAAGGTCGTGTCGCAGCTCCTGGTAGCACGCGGGTGGGGCTGTGCGGGAAGCGTGCAGCCGTGTGTGTTAGCGTGTTGGCTGACTTCCACGGGGTAAGAGGGACCCGGGCTGCCCTGGTGCCTATCGCCATTCTGTATGCGCCCCCGGCCTCCTGTCTAAATCCCAAGTGAGGAAGTTACTTTGTCACATGACAAGACACACTGCCTTGTCATGATGAGAGACACTGCGTTGTCGATCTCCCAGGCTGCGCAGGGGCTGCTGCTGGACCTGTACACGGCCCTTGGCCTTCTGTTCAAATTTCCATCAGGGTGTGACATGTTGTAATATGATCTGTTTGTCCGCCCCAGGCCGCCCACGGTCTGCTGCTGGACCTGTACACGCGCAAGGGCAGCCTGCCGCTGGAGGCGCTGAGGGACGACGGGTACATCGTGCAGGTGGGAGTGCATCGTGCAGGTGGGAGTGCATCGTGCAGGTGGGAGTGCATCGTGCAGGTGGGAGTGCATCGTGCAGGTGGAGGGTTGTGTGCAGATGCGGTTTAGGTAGATGTCGCTAGTGTGAATAGGGACGACGGATACATCGTGCAGGTGGGGAGGGACAAGGGGGGTGGGGGAGAGCGGGCAGGGGGTCTGGCGGCGTACGCGATGGCGCCATACTGAGGGCATGAAGGGGCGACAGGCATACGGTGCATGCGGGGCGTGGGGGCGGGTGCAACGCATAGTAGGAGTGGGGCCCGCACCTCACGTGATGCACGGCCCTTGTACAGCGCACGCCACGCACTCGATACGGTACATTATGCCCCTCATCGCATGCCCCTCCACAGCCCCCTACTGCGACCCCTCCATTCTGCGGTTCCTCCCACACTGCGTTTGTCGCCTGACCGCTCGACCTCCGTCCACCCCCCAGGCCCTGTCCCACCACCTGATGGGCGCTGGGCGGCTGGACCAGCTGCGGCGGCTGCTGATGAACCCCGGCTGGCTGGAGGCCAAGCTGCACGCGTACGGCATCGGGGCGGTGGTGCGGGACTTCAGGAGGTGGGCGGACAGCAGGGGCATACATACCTGGGGCAACGTGGGTGGCGGAAGAATGGCACGTACGGTATTGGGGCGGTGGTGCGGGACTTCAGGAGGTGGGCGGACAGCAGGGGCATACATACCTGGGGCAACGTGGGTGGCGGAACAATGGCACGTACGGTATTGGGGCGATGGTGCGCGACTTCAGGAGGTGGGCGCTGGCCGGCAGGGGCAGCGGGGGTATAAGCACTTGGACGGCACCAGTAGCGGGAGGAAAGGTGTCGCGCGGAGCAAACCAAATGATTGAAGTGTCAAGGAGACGCATAGCGCGCTTTTGGGTGAAAGGCAGGGCAGGGCATGGAAGGGGTCGAGCGAAGGGGTGCAGGAGCATCTACATGGGTGGTAGGAGGGGCACACGCGAATGGGGTGGGCGTGGAGGAAGGACTTTGGCAGGGCCGTGGCGAAGCCCACGTCGTGGGCACTCATCGGCCCCTGGTCCCATGCCGTACGCCTCATGCCGTACGGCCCATGCACGTGCCCCCGCAGGTACCTGCAGGAGGCGGAGGGGGAGGAGTCCATGGACGTCAAGCTGCTGCTGCAGGTGGGGTGGTGGTGTGCGTCGTGTATTGACTTTCACTTGTCAGTCGCACATAGACAAGTAGGTGTAGACCGGGAAACGACTTGCCATTTCCAAGTTGCTACCCTGCCCCCACCCTCACCCATGCAGGCCTTCCGGCTCAGCCTTGGCCCGGGCCATGGGCTAATACACTGCGAATATTCGCCATGTGCCTGTCTTACGCTCCCTCCGGCCCCTTTTCCGTTCGCTCTCCCCAGGCCTTCCAGCTGAGCCTGGGCGCGGCCATGGAGCACCCCACCAGCCGCATGATGCGGGAGCAGATGCTGGCACGCCTAATGGCGGTGGCTAACGCGGGCCGCTTGCAGGTGGGGGATGGCGCTGGTTCGGTTGCAGAATACTGCGTATGCGTGCGCGCAGAAGCTTGCGCTCGCACACGTTGGCACGCCTGCAGCTCTCGTTGGGGAGGCCCCCGCGCAATCGCTCGCCTGCCACACAACCCCTTGCTCCGTCCGCTACACAAATAGTCTTTCAAGTTTGCAACCTCCTGCCGTTTCCGGTGACCCCTTCCTGCGGGCCCCCTCTGCCTGCTGATGGTCTCATTCGCTACTGGTACCTTGTTGCCCCGCTCAGGAGTGGTTCGACGACCAGACGGCCAAGTGCGCGGCGGAGTCCATGCTAGCGGTCAACACGCGCGTGCTGCACCTCATGCCGCGCACGCCCAGCCTCACGCAGGTACGGGTCTGGGACAGAGATTGAGATACCGGTACCCGACCTGTGCGTCGAGCCTCATGCAGGTGCGCTGCATGCGCACGCACAGAGGGGAACGGGGGGCACCTTCGCCATTAGGTACTGTCTCATGGGAATAGCCGGCGTTATGCATGCTGGACGGTGCCTCGCTTGTACCGCTGACCCACTCGCCTCCTCACGCGCCTGTGTCCGCGCGGCCGCCCGCCTAGCATACCTACCTGAAACACCTGCATGCGGCCGCTTGCTCCATTCCCCGCTCAGGCCGGCGGCGTGCACCGCATGACCCTGCGCGGCCACACCGCCCCCATCGCCCGCGTGGCCATTGCGCCCAACTGCTGCGACGTGGTCACCATCTCCGAGGACGGCTCCGCGCAGGTGGGTGCAGGATTCCAGGGGGAAACGGCAACCGAGTTGGTAGCGAGGCGTGTGAGCGGACATCAGCGACCACCGTCCACACATCCCACATCCAACCCATGCGCCCTCGCGCACAACCCACATCGCACAGGTGTTCGTGACGTTTATCGGCGACTGTGTTCTGCAACCGGCTCCCCTCCAGAACATCACCACATCACCCCCACACATAAACCACCCCACAACTATCGCACATCCCTGCTTCCAAACGCACGCACCCTCGTGCCCCAGGTGTGGGACATGAACATCGGCGACTGCGTGATGCAGCTGACCCCCCGTCCTCTCCACTTTCCACCCGCGCTAACCCACACACCCTGCCTTCCTCCCACCCACGCGGCACAGGTGTGGGACATGAACATCGGCGACTGCGTGATGCAGCTGGCGCGCGACTCCCCCCTCACTGCCGTGGCCATCACGCCCGACTCGCTGGCGGCGGTGGTGGGCGCCGCGGACGGCACGGCGGCGGTGTGGGACCTGGCGGCGGGGCGCGTGACGCACACGCTGGCGGGGCACGGGGGGCGCATCAACGCCCTGGCGGTGGACAAGCAGGTGGGTTAATACACACGCACGTGTAGGGGTGGACGGGTGACGCACACGCTGGCGGGGCACGGGGGGCGCGCTAATGCCGTGGCGGTGGACAAGCAGGTGGGTTGGCGTTAGATAGACTGGGCCTACGCGGCTTGATTGTTCCTGGCGGCCTTGTTGGCATTTGGTATTCTCACACCAGTGCAGTCTTGTGATGTGTAATTACACCGCTCATCCACGGCCTGTGCTGCGTAACTGTGTCGGATGGTCTGGCCCTACCCCATAGCTTACTATGTGGCCCTCACAAAATGCCTGTCTACCGACTACTTCGTCTGCCTTCCTTCCCCAGGGCCTGCGCTGCGTGACGGTGTCGGATGACCTGGTCCCTGCGTACTGACAACTGGTAATACGAATCTAGTCTGTCTCACTCCTGCCTCGTTCCCCATCCCAGGGCCTGCGCTGCGTGACGGTGTCTGATGACCACACGGGCCGCGTGTGGAGCGTGCAGGACGGCAGCTGCGAGGCGGTGCTGAGGGGGCACGGCGAGTCCAGCGGAGGTGAGGGCGGGAACCGGGCGGGCAGTGCACCGGCGGGCAGCTGCCTGCCTTGACGATGCGACGAAATGACTACTTGCTATGATATTGTTACCGCATGCGGCAGCTAAGGCTGCCAATTACCCGTATCAAGCCCTGTAAGGCCATTAAGTATTTTGACGGTAAACGAGGCGCCTAAGTAACCCACTCATGTGGTCCCCCAGGCGTGGTGGGTGTGGTGCTGGACGTGTGCATCTCCAGTGATGGCGTGCTGTGTGTCACCGCCAGCGACGACTTCTCCGCCCGCGTGTGGGACCTGGACGAGGACGGCGAGCAGCTGCACGTGCTGGAGAGGCACGGAGGATGGGTCACCAGCTGCGCCTTCATAGGCACCACACAGCGCGTCATCACCGCCTCGCACGTGAGTGCTGTGCGTGGCTTGGGGTACAGTGTCTCTTGCCCTGTGTTGGGGTGTTGCGGAAGGCCTGGGGTTACTTTGTCGGCGGTATGCCCTTCACCGGCACCCTAGACTGCACGATCACCCTGACAACCTGGGATGTTGGATGCACCTGTGAAAATCCTGCCTCTTCCGGTCTCGCCCCCCAGGACTCCACAGCGCGCATCTGGGACGCGCTGCGCGGTCGCTGCCTGGCCACCCTGTCGGGCCACTCGGGCCGCCTGAATCGCGTGTCGGTGGACCCCGGGGGCAGCTGGGCCATCACCACCTCGGACGACCAGACGGCGCGGGTGTGGAACGTGGACACCTTCGCGTGCGAGCACGTGAGTGAACGGGGGCGGACGGGGCACCGGGGCGAGGGGGCCTCTCGGAGCTGCCTGGTGCCCCTGCCCTGGGTCGAGCAATCATACGTTCCCGCAACACACTCCTCCTGTGCGATAGGTGCACCCATGCCTTTCTGCTGACCAGGTGTCTCTGGAGGATCACAGCGCCGACAAGCTCAGCGCTTACACATGGCCGCAGCCCTGTTCCTGTGGGTTGACCTGCGTGGGTCAACAGCCGTGCGCTGTGTTGCTCGCTCGTGCGCGTGCAGGTGCTGGAGGGCCACAGTGCCTACGTGGCTGATGCAGCCATCGCCCGGGACTGCAGCAAGGCGGTCACCGTGTCGGGTGAGTGTGTCCGACTGTCGATCAAGGCTTGGGTTGGATGCTGGGAGGGACAGTTCGCTGGATGTGTGTTGCAGTGACGCCTTCGGGCGCGTGATGACGTCCTGGTGTTTGGGCAAATCCGCATGGTTGGCTGTAACCTGTAAGCATGCCGTGGCCTGTCCCGCAGCTTGCTTTCCTCATAGTTCCATACCCTCAAGCTCATGCATTCTTTCTGGACCAGCCGACCACACCTCACTAGCGGCGGCGTGGGCACGTTGTGGGACCTGCCTCACTAGGACAAGACGCGCTCAATTCGCGCATTCGCAGCTCTCTCAACTCGTCGAAACTCTGTTCTCTCTTTCAGGCGACGGCACGGGCATGGTGTAGGACCTGCCCAGCGGCATATGGATTTGCAACATTATTAATATGTGTTATGCACCACATACCTGAACCCTACGTCTGTCCCCCAGGCGACGGCACGGGCATGGTGTGGGACCTGCCCAGCGGCAAGCGCGAGGAGGTGCTGGAGGGCCACACGCGCGAGGTGCACACGGTGGTGCTCACGCAGCGCGGCCGCTTCGCCGTCACCGCCTCCGCAGACTCCACGGCGCGCGTGTGGGACCTGGCGGCGGCACCGCTGGCGCCGCCGCCGGCGCACGGCGGAAAGGTCACAGGGCTGCAGGTACGGCATACGGCACGTGGCAACTGACACGTGTGGTAGCGCACGCAGTGCAGGCCCTGACAGTAGCACAAAGGCTGTAGCCATGCGCTCTCGCGAGTGCAAGGTAGCCTTTGGTGAGTTTCATGGAAACAAGGTCCTTGCCAACACTCATTCACGCCCCACATGGAACGGAAGCAGCAGTGTATTGTACAGTGCTTGTGCTGTGCTTAACGCGCTGTCGCGCTGGTGGTGCTGCAGGCCCTGCCGGACAGCCAGCTGCTGGTCAGCGCGGGCGAGGACGGACACGTGTTCCTGTGGGACCCCATCGAGGTGAGTACGCACGCGTGTGCGTATATACCTGTGCGGGCGACATTGCGGGGACGTGTAGGCTGGGGGACTGTGCGGATACGTTCAGGATTGCTTGTTTGTGTCAACACCGAGAATATTTTGGTAGTAGTACGGGTTTGTGGACTGTGCGCATCCCAGTCTCGTGTTGGTATGCGGAACGCCGTCCTGTAGCTGACTTGTCCTGTGTCGTACTGTACGGCCCGCCCTGCCGCACATCCCGTGCCGTACAGGGCGCGTGCCTTAAGCGCAAGGAGGGCCACCGCGCGGCCGTGCGTTTCATGATGGTGTCGGCGGACGGCTCTCAGGTGCTCACCGGCAGCGGGGACAGACAGGTGAGAGTGCTGGCAGGCGGGCGGGGCAAGGCAGGCCTAGTGTATGCCCGTTGTGGTGATGGTGGCTGTGCAACTGGTTGGGCCTGGGTCCTGCCCGGCGCGCCTGCAACATACGCTCGCGCATCTGGGTAGGTGGACTAGCACGACGGCGAAGGGAGGCGCCCCATGATGAGGGTGCTTGCGCCCTTGGCTGGAGGCGTGAGGGCAGCTGGTCCAATGTGCCCCGGCATGTGACCCACTTTGCAACCCTGCCCCTGCGCACCCGAAACTGTTCCCCCCTTCCCCCACCAGCACCAGCACTTACGCGATTCCCTGACGCCTTACACGGTTTCTCGCGTTTTACGCGTACCCCCTTCCCCCCAGATCTGCTGCTGGAACTGGGCAGAGTACACTGCCGTGGCCTGCACCGTTGGGCGGCGCTCCTCCGTGGAGCGGCGGGACCTGCTGCTGGGCTCCGGAACCACCATCGGCACCGGGGGCCACGGCAGCCACGGGGGCAACCCCGGCGCGCACAACCGGCCCAGCCTGGAGGACGACCCCATGGCCGTGTTCCAGGTGGGAAGGCGGGAGGGGGAAAGGGAGGTGGGGCTGTTGCACGAGGGCGGGTGTGGCTGGACCGGGAGAACGAACCCGTGGCCGTTTTCGAGGTGGGGAGGCGGGAGGCGGGGCGGAAGGGGGAAAGGGAGGTGGGGTTGTTGCACGTGGGCGGGTGTTGTTCAGGAGGCACGAGGCTAAGCCTGTTGGAAGTCCCCATGGCGGTGGTTCTGGTGGGGTGAATGGACGGGACAGAGGTGGCTGGCAGGAAGCCTGCTGATGGCTGGCGGCTGACTGACTGCTCTGTGTGTCCCTTATGCAAGCAACTGGCGCTGCCCTCCTGCTGCTGACCGCTGTGTACTGTTGCCGCCGCCTCCTGCTCTGGATGCCCAGTCCCTGGCCCAGGGCGCCAAGGAAGCCCCCGCCGTCGCCCGCACGGCCGCGGGCGCCGCCGCCAGCGGCAGCAGCACTGCCCCTGGCACCCCCAAACTCGGCACCGTCCCCTCCCGCGGCCCCACCGCCGGCCCGATCCCCAGCGCCAACGGCCTCACCTCTCCGCTATCCGCCGTACCGGCGCGCATCTTCAGTTCGGTCAGTACGACAAACACGATGCGCTCGTCCAAGTCGCTGGTGGACCTCATCGCAGGCGTGCACGCGGAGCCGCTTCGCGGCACCATGCCCGCGCAGCAGGGCAGCAGGGTGAAGCACATGGCCTTCGATGCAAACTGTACGACAGCTGCCGTACTGCTGTACGACAGTACGGTCAGCCTGTGGGACGTGGCGAGCGGCAAGTGCAGGGCGCAGCTGATCCGCAGGGGGGAGCGGGACGCCAGCCGGACGCACAGCGGCGGCGTTAACGCGGTGTACCTGACGCGCGATGGGTCAACGGCTGTGACCATCTCCAAGGACTACACCTCGCGCGTGTGGGACGTGGCGACAGGTGTGTATTGGGATGGTGGCGTCACCCTGGGGTTGAGGGGCGTGGTGGTGGATTGCAAGCGAAACAGTGCGACGGGGGCCGCGGCCCCGCCTGGTTGGGATGTGCATGGGTTGAGTGACGAGGTCGTGAGGTTACTGCCTGTTGGCAGGAAGCCTGTCCAATGGCAGTTCCAGCGCACCGTTGTTTGGCCATTGTCCACCACGCCTTGTTTGGTGGTCTCAAGCCTACCTGTATCGCAAGCGCCCCGTATGCTGCTGCTTGCATCTTACCGGTAATGTGCACTCGCATCACTGGCCCGCCCCTCCCACTCCCACAGCCTCCACCCGGTTCGTGGTCGAGGGCCACACCGACGGAGTGGTGGTCGCCGCGCTGTCCCGCGACGAGTCGCTGCTGGCCACCGGATCGTACGACAAAACCGTACGGGTGACCCGCATGGCGGGCGGCGCCGCCGTCGCCGTACTGGACCACCCGCAGCCGCCGGCGCACCTGCTGTTCTCGCCGGACGGCCGGCGCCTGGCTGTCGGACTGGACGACTCAACCATTGTGGGTGTTGTACTTGGCGTGATAAGGCGCACAGGTTACTTGATCAGCACAGTAGGCATCGAGGGTCTGTCAGCGCATAGCGGTGTGGTGTGGAAGGCAGTGCGCCTGTCAGCGCGCTTATGTCTGCAGGCATCGCCCATGCATCGTCCGTCGCAGGCAAACGCTCGGGACGGTCCTTACCCACCCCACCGCTTGTCGCCGCTACCACGTTGCCACGCCGCCGCTTCGCATCCCTCCTTGACCTCTCACCGCCAGTTGTTTTACAACCACCGTAATCACCATCTCTCCGTTTGTACCCTTGCGTCCCGTCCCCACAGGTGGTGTGGGACCTGGTGGGGCGCTGCTGCCTGCCCTCCCTGGACGCCCACAAGGCGCCCCTCACCGCGCTGGCCTGGTCCCCCGACTCGCGCTTCCTGCTCAGCACCAGCGAGGACTGCACGGCGCGCCTGTGGCGGGCGGAGGACGGCCGCCCGCACGCCTTCTTCATGGCGGACGTGGGCCTCACGTCCGCCTGCTTCACAGGTGTGTCCCGTTACCACGTTCCGTGCAATTCAGCCAGTTCGTAGGTCAAATCGTTGTGGTGGGAGGTGTGGCGGGTGGGCTGACGGCCGCCAACTTGGCAGCCAGTTCACAGTCATGCAACGCCCAAACATCTGGAACACCTGCACTGCTGCGGGATCCAGCTGTGTGCGCACGTGCTCCCAACCCTGTTGGGTATTGGCGCGTGGGCCTGCGCGCGAGGACATGCGACGCGATGGGTACGATAACCTCCCCATTAGGCAGCGCGGGAAGGCAAGTGAGTGTGTCACGAGTAACCGCGTCCTTTTCCTTTTTGCTTCCGGCGCGCAGGCCAGCACGCGGACATCATTGCGGTGGGCGACGCGTCGGGCGTGGTGCACTTCCTGGACTTCAGCGAGGAGCTGCAGGGCTAGCAGCCCGGGGCAGTGTACGACAGTGTTTAGGGCAAGGAGCTGCAGGGCTAGTGTGAAGCTGCAGCCCTGGACAGCAGCATGCAGCAGTGTACGACAGTGTGTGGCGAGGAGCTGCAGGGCTAGCAGCCCGGGGCAGTGTACGACAGTGTTTAGGGCAAGGAGCTGCAGGGCTAGTGTGAAGCTGCAGCCCTGGACAGCAGCATGCAGCAGTGTACGACAGTGTGTGGCGAGGAGCTGCAGGGCTAGCAGCCCGGGGCAGTGTACGACAGTGTTTAGGGCAAGGAGCTGCAGGGCTGGCGGGAAGCTGCAGCCCCGGACACCAGCATGCGGCAGTGTACGACACTGGGTGACGAGGAGCTGCAGGGCTGGCGGGAAGCTGCAGCCACAGTGCCTGGCCATGTTTAGCCCAACTCTGCGAGGAGCTGCAGGGCTGGTGGGACGTGCGGGGGCTGCAGCGGCTGCAGGGCTGTGGGGAGGCTGCACCTGGAGGAGCAGCACGCTGCGGTGTACGGCAGTGCGCGGACCGGCGTGCCGAGCGTTGTCGTTCCATCGGGGGGCTGCAGAACTGTGGTGGGCCGTGTACGGGCGGTGTGGGCTGCAGCCCAAGCAGCAGCTTACAGCGCCACATACGATGTGCGTGGGGGCGACAGGATTGGCAGGCGGGGAGCCCAGGCCATGCAGCAGGACTCCCACAGCTCCACACGCAGTGCGAGGCCTGGAGGCCTAGCAGGCGGCGCGAAGGCGGCAGCAGACTGCGCCGCACCACACGGGTATGTGCGGGCTGGGTGCCACGGGAGGACCAGGCTCAGGAGAGGAGCTGCAGGGCCAGCTTTTCATCGGGCCCTGATGCGGAGGAGTGTACGGCGCGGCGGTACGGAGCTTCGCGGATGGGAAGCCCCGACGTGCGCACGTCATGGGCAGACACGCTGAGGAACGCATGGCGGGGCGCTGCAGGCAGCTTTGGGAAAGAGAGCAGCAGCCCGTGCGCCTGGGTGCACGTGCGAGGTGCGTGCTGCTTGTGGACTGGAGCGCAGTTGGGGACCCACCTGTCCAGGGCTCAGGTTGTCCGGCAGCGCCGGCCTGGGTTCAGGGGGTGCGGGTGCTGGGAGCGCCTATCAGCACACAGCGTAACGGTGTGTGGACTAGGCGGAACGGGAGAGCTACGTATCGAGGAAGGGCTGCAGGGGACGAAGCAGATGGGAAAAATTACGGTGTTAGGTTGGCGGCGAGGGGCCTCGGTACAAAATGTTGTGGGATGCTAGGTGACAGGATTTGAGCTTCGTCAGCCGATGGTGCATGAATGTTCGATGCACTGCCCAAAGGCCCACGGCAGGAAGCAAACGGGTGCCCGGGTGGACGAGCTGAACACGAGAACACTGCACTCATGGACGAGCAAACGGGATGTGCTCAGGAGAGGACCGGGAATGGCAGGCAGCACGCACCGCACCGCTGAAACACACAGGAACCATACGGTATGGTAGGGACTGCCATGGGAGGGACTCGCTGTAATAGCAGACTGTACGGACTGGGACTTTGTTGCATGCCGCTGCGGTGGTATCATGGCACCGTTGCGGTTGTGGCGCGTACGCCAAGGAAGCATGTGCGGGCGTGCGGGGGATCAATAAGCGCCGTGGCCACTTGTGGCTGCCTGCTGCGGGTGGCCTAAGCGCAGTCCTGGGGCCGCCGGCGTGCGCCTTGCCGGGATGCAAGGGCAGCTGGTCACAGGTGACGGAGCCGTGCGCTCGTCAGCCTCTGTTGGCGGCCTCCGTTTCGCAACGTAGCCTGTGGCGCAGGAGAAATAATTTATAGCTTTGCGGTTGTGTTGGTGATGGTGGTGTGCTAGCCTCTGCTCATGCGCATGGGACTTGCTGAGGGTTGAGGCGGATGCAAGTAAGGAGCAAGCGGCAGAGGATCGCACTCATTGCATCCTGCTGCACTCATTGCACCGCCGCTTACTGCAACAGGGGCATGCGCATAACCTACCGTGGGCCGTAGTGCGGCCTGGTGGTGTGCTGTGGTGATCCTGTTTGTGTTGTTGCTCAGCCTCATCCCTCATGACACGAGTCGGCCGGCAAATAAATTGGAAGAGATGGCGTTGGCGGAATAGGGACGGCCGGGGCCTTGTCGTAAGGACCTAGCCATGAAGCTGGCTGCTCATTGATTGGGCCGTGGGAGGGAGTTTGAGGGAGTGGGAGTTGTTCCGGGGTGATTCGAGGAGCGCGGCCGTCTGTGGGCCTGCATCTGCACAGCCGCACACGCCTCCGTCTAGTCGATTGGGCCGGGGGCACCCATTGGCGCCCTTCTGCCTTTGTGGTGCTCGCAGCATCGTGTCAAGGTCGCTTTTGGTTGGTGCCGCGGTTGCAATGTGGAACGTGTTGCTTGGCAATATCACCTGAACGGTAAACCGGTACGGATGCGTCGACGAAATGGTATCGATTTGGGCACACGAGGCGTAGCACACAGTGCTCGAAGGCTATGAAGGAGGAGAGCATATGGAATTGCGAAGAAGCCATGGACGCAAGATAACAACAAATAACATTGCCTGGTCTTGCCGAAAGCTCGAGGGGCCTGCGGCGCCCATGGCGGCTAGTAGGTGAAAGGCCGGTGGAGGGAAGATGCGTCGAAAACGGGTGGAAGGGGCTGCTGCAAGGATTTTGGCTGGTGGCGTATGTGTGCGTTACGCGGGTGCCTGCCCATGCTATGGTTGATGATTGGTTGGAAGCAAAGAAGCGAAGTGGGTGTGTCTGGTGAGGCAAGGTTCAGCCAGCCGTGCTGGCGTGCGCTGACACGTGTGTGCCGTCGAAGCAGGCCATGTACAGGTTAGGTGTATGGCGTTGAAGGGGCCAAGGCGTGGCATGCATCTTATGGGGTGCTGCTGTGAGGAGCACGGCGATGCGATTGTGTGCCGTCAAAGTGCGTTGCTTAACTCTGCCTATTGGGCTGATCCCGTCAACAGCCTTTGGGTGCGACTAGGTTCGGTGGCGGCTGAAGTTGTGTGGAACCGGGGCTGGGGCTCATTGGGGTCTTGGGGTTGTCGTCGTATGACATATGTAGACTACTGCCTCTGTCGGTGTGTGCGGTTCCGTCAGGTGGCGTTGTCAATGTAGTGTATGTCGGTGGGGACGTGTTTGTTGGTGAGGGCGGAACGGTTAACTGTTTTGCTGTTGATGGCAGCTTATGACCCACGTACGTTGTTCGTAGCATGCTTATGCACAAGGTCTCGGCATGAGAAGGGCCATCAAACTGGCTCTAGATGCATTGCGGCATTGCTTACCGCGGTTTTGCTGACGAACCAAATGTTTATGCTGAGCAAAGATGCAAGATGATGCTGGCTGGGTTGTACGTAGTTCACATGCCAAGTTTGAACTCTGTCTCAAGACGTGACGACGCACGCATACTGCTCCGTGCTAATGTTGCCTACTATGCGATGCACCAAAGATGTATGATGTAACACCGTGAAGCGATCAGGAACCAACATGGTGCCCTGTGGTGGCCTTGAATGGCTGTGGTGAGGAATGCGTGGGCCAGGAGGCTCCCCTGTGTGAGTAGGCTGGGCTGATGAGACCACGCTGCTTATGTTGCGCATCAGTGCCAGCCGTGTCAGTGTTTCAGCCATGCAAGCCTCGCACAAGAGGGCACAACTGCACAAGGAAGCACACTCTGCCGTACTGTCGTACTGCTGCACACCCTCCTACACAAGTACATGGTAGGGAACCTGCCTGCTGTGTCGTGGTGCTTGGGTTGAGCGCTAGGGCGTATGGCACCCCGCATGCGCAAACCCAGGGTACGACGGAGGCGCATGCATGCCCCTTGATCGATGTCCCGGATGCCCAGACTCCCGCTGCAGGTCTGGCGGCAGTGTGGAGACCCTCAGCTCGTGCGAGCACCCCCGCATGCCCCAAGCATGGCCAAGCCGCCATGTGTTTTTACGCAACGTCTGCAAAGGTCTCGAATACGGTATTCACCTGGCATGCAACTGAAGAGCCACTTGAGACTTGGTGTACTAGCTTGCATTAGATCAACTTCCGCCTGGGGCACTGCAGGCGCACTACTAGCCAGGGGAGCTCCCCTGTGCATTACCACAGCGCACCCCAGCTTTCCAGGAGGGGCAGCTCCACGTCCAGCAGTGCAACACACAAACGGCGTGCAGCTGATGATTGAGCTGGTTCTCGTCTGCTTGTCCAAAGCTTTGGTGGTAAGAAGTTGCATGACGCTGCTAGACAGTTCGGCTTAGCAGCTGGGGAGACGGTGAGGCAGGGGAGACCTTCTGGGAACCCCGCAGTGCGAGACAAACGGTGGAGGCCCTGCCCCTGCCAACGCAACCGTCGTGTGTTGTCATGTGTTTTGTGGATGCTAGCGCACTCAAGGATCCCCATACAGGCCCTGCCAGACGCTTAGATACCCGAGCCAAGGGAGCACAGGCGAGCCCCTGGACGCCAAAGGGGCCAATGAGATCCGCGGAGAGATCCAGTGGATCCGGGCGTCACACAGGGAGACCGACTCACTCACCGAGACGTCTCATAGCGACCAAGAGCGATGCTGGACATGTTCGGTGAACTACATAAGACCTATCAAATAAAGTTTCACCGTGACCCCAATGCAATGCAGCTTCATAGGCTCGTACGCCGTCTTTGAAAACGGTTTGATTGTGCCGCAGAAGGTCCCTTCCAAGCTCCTGCTTACACATCGCTAAAATATTTAGATTTGGGTCTACCATTATACATTGAGGACCAGATTAGGTTGCCCGAAGCAACTCCGAGAATCCCGGCCTGCTGCCATGGGCAACAAGGAGAAGCACAACCAGCGTCAGCCGCGACTACCGGGGAGCCGCAGACAGCCTGGATACTGGGAAGAGGTGGGCCTCTGCGGAACGGGCTTGGCGGAGGGCGCTACTCCCCCGGGGTTACCGAGAGTGCAGAGGAGAAATGCCCAACACCTAAACCTCACTGATTGCAGTTCAACGAATGGTGGCAAGCCTACTTTGACAAGCATGGGGTTAGGCCAAAGGCGAAGGACATAAGAAGGTGACTGCCGCGCAGCGTAGCAGCGTGTCCCAGGCTCGGCTGCGTCCATCGATGGGCCAACTTTGCCAACTTTTGCCAACTTGCATGTTTGCCAGAAATGCAGCAGACCAACCTAGTAGTTGACTCAAACAATGGTATTCAGCGGTTTGGGGGACCAGATGGCTGCCACTCTGCGCTACACTCCCTCCACAGCCGGCAGCCATGTCCCGCCAGCGGCCGCAGAGAGCCAAGAATGCCCCGGGGCAATATGTGCTCTCAAGCCTGCACATATGCGGCACCTGCCGATGCAACCGTTGACCTTCCGCCACACGCCAGTTGCCTGTCTTCCTGAACTGCAGAGGTGCTTCTTGCAGCCCTCCTACGGGTACCGCGCCTGACTATATATCCCCGCTTTCCCGGGTCCTGCAGCTGGTACAAAAACAACGTCAAGACCGCGTTCGATCCGCACGAGCCGCCCCCCAGCTTGGAAGAGACTAAAGTTCACGCCAAAGGCATGAGAGACATCAAAATGGTCGGGCCTTACTTCAAGTCCTACCGTCGCAAGAAGAAGCTAGCGCGGGAAGGCGACCAGGTACGTCACAGGCTCACAGCTCTGACTTGCAACTGCGGTGCGCTAGAACGCCGCCTGGTGCCTATTAAGCCGCCGTACTGCACCCATGACGACATCATGCTGACGGCACGTAAGCATCTTGACCATACGGTCGAGTACCGGCTGACCCAGATGGCCAAATGTTGATTGCTTTGCTTCACAGGCCGAGAGCGACAGCGATACCGACCAGCACCAAGGGCAAGACACACACGCCAACACCACTGAGAGCGACAGTGACGGCAACCCGCAGCTCGCCGACATGCCTGCGCCGCTAGCACACCCGCTTCAGTTCCCCAGCATCGTCACCGCCGCCACCCTCGGCGTCCCCATGGCCTCCTACCCCGGCGGCTCCGTCGCCGCCAGCCCCGCAGGCAGGCGCATCGCCACGGACACCCCCACCAAGAGCCGCGCTCAACACCGCCGCCGCTGCTATCCCAGCAGCTCATTCGCCCCCGCCCCCGGCGATGACAGCGTCAACGACAATTACGATTTCGCCATCGGCAACGGCTCCAACGACGCGTGGAGCCCTGCTGCAGCCCCGGCCCCGACGCGCTGTCCCGGGGGCGCCGCTGCCGCCGGCTCTCCCTGCCTTGACAGCCCCTTCCACAGCCTGATGCCAGGTCTCCCGTACGCAGCCCTAACCCTTTCTACCGCCACTGCCGCCGCCGCCACCGCTGCCGCTGCCGCCGCTGTCCTGCCGTTCCCCGCGGCCCCTGCCACCGGCCTCATCGTGAGCTCAGCCCTCGCCCCCGGCTCCACTCCCGCCCTCGCTACCGCACCTGGCGCCGCCAACCCCTGCCCGTGGCACTTTTCCGGAGGCTACCCCGCGTGGGCGGGAGTGCAGGAGCAGCAGCCGCCGGTTCAGATGCTACCACACGCCAGCGGCCTCGGCTCCCTGCCGCTGCCGCCGCCGCCAGCCGCGGCCGCCGGCCTATCCACCCCGCCCCGCAAGCACCCCGGCATGCACCTGGCCATGCAACCGTGCAGCCCCGTACCACCACACCTGGACATGTCCAGTGTCCGGCGGCACTACCCTGTCAGCGGCGGCACGCCTACGCCTACGCCTACACGCACGCTCCCCGCGCGCCACACTGGGACGGCAGTTGCACCCAGCCCTATTGCGCTCCCCGCACACCACACCGGCATGCCCGCGCGCTATGGCGCTCTGGCCGCGGCGGCAGCTGCCTACCGGCCCCCTTTCGCGGCCAACAACCCCTCTCCCTTCGCCACCAGCAGCAGCCGTGCGCAGCCGCCGCCGCAGATACTGGCCCCGCTGCCCGCCTCTTCCTCTCGTGCCCCTTTCCCGACCAGCGTCCACTCTCCTTATGCGGCCAACGACAGCAACAGCATCCGTGCGCCGCTGCCGCCGTTGCCGCCGCTACCACCGCTGCCGCAGCTGGCGCCGCTGCCTCGCCCCGCTGGCGGTGTGGCCCAGCCCAGCCCATACCGCAACGTACCAGCAGCTGCAGGAGGCTACGCAGCTTTGGAGCTGTCCCCTGCCATGGCGGCGAGGCGCTTCGCCGGCAGCTATGCGCCGTACTTTGCCGCGTCTACCGCCTACGCGCAGCAGCAGCTGCAGCTGCAGCGCCCGGCGCCTGACAGCCTTTATGGCTTCACGGCCGCCATGACCACCAGCACCCCCGTGAGGCAGCCGCAAACTACATCAGCACTGCCGCACACGCCACATGGGTGGTACCAGAATAGCAGTGGCGGAGGCAGCAGCCAGCAGGAGCGTGCACGTAGTAGTAGCGGCGGCGGCAGCCTAGGTTTCTTCCGCAATCACTACCCCGCGGCGGCAGCAGCCCCAGCGGCGACGGCGGCAGCGGCAGCTGTGCACGACTGCCCCACGCCGCAGCGGCGGCGCATGCGGAGCGAGAGCCCCATGCCCCCCCAGCCTGCAGCGCCCGTGGTAAACGAGGTCCTGGGGAAGCGTCCCACGCGCGAGTGGGAGACCGGCAGCTGCACCGGTGGCAGTGACGGCGAGGGTTCCGGTGCCGCGACCGATCACCCCAGCGACGGCGACCACCCCAGCGACGGCAGGTGCGTGCGGCCGAGGCGGCAGCTGCGCTGCTCTCGTCGTTTGTACGGCGACGAGACGCACGGTGATGGAGCTGCTGCAGGCGCTGCGATGGACATCCCCACCGCGGCCGCCAATGTTGCCACCACCGCCGCCGCCGCCGCCATTGCCGCCACCACCGCCGCCGCCGCCGCCGCTGCTGTCTCCACACTGGCCACCGGCATCCACGTCGCCGCGGCCGCTGCGCTGCCTCAGCCGGCGCAACAACGCTGCACGGTCGGTGCCCCATGGCCCCTCCACACCAGCACCGAGCATGGGGCTGAAGCTGGCGGCAGCTGCGCTGCTGGGGACGTGACTGAGACAGGGGTGTTCGAAGAGGACTGGATGGCATTGCTGGCTACCTCACCCCGTGACGGCGTCAACCCCGCCGCCCCCGCCGCCGCCGCCGCCGCCGCCTCCGCCGCTGACGGCGGCCTGCGCCTGCGCGGCAGCGATTTGGGCAACACCGACGGCAGCGATGACGACGAGGAGTCGTTGCTGGTCCACTTCACCCCCAGCGCCGAGGCTTTTGCGCCCCAACTCACCGCCGCTGCCGCCGACCAGCCCTCGTATCGCCCGCAGCCCCGCCAGGCCACGCCGTCAGCTCCCCCCACCGCCGGCCCCTCTCCAGCCACCGTCCCCTCCTCCTCGGCCTCCGCCTCCGCCTCCGCCGCTGCACCATGCACATCGCTCACCCAGCAGCTTGCGGCCTTCTTTGACGACGCGTTTGCTGCAGAGCGCAACAACGCCGCTGCGGCCACCTCCACCATGTGCGCCTCGGCTGCCGCTGCCTTCCAGGACATGGAGGACGATGACCCCATGAATCTGTACCCCGCCGCCAGCGGCCACCCCGTCACCAGCTATGACACCATGATTGTGTACCCCACCGCTAGCGAGCACGTGCCCGAGTGCATGGCCGGTTGTGGCAAAGGGCCGTCGTCTCCGCTGTCGCCGTCTTGCCGCCGCTTGTCCGACTCCTCGAGCGGCAGCTTGGAAGGCGTAACCCTGGACCTGGGCTGCCCAGAGATCTCCCTTGACGAGATGCTGGCATGTATGTCCCCGCGCGGGGTGTTCGGTGGGGGCCTGTAGGCGGCGCGGCAAGCGCAAGCTGGGGGGCCAGGTGCACGGGGGCGGGCATGGGCATCGGCCAGGGTTGTGGTGGGCATATGGTGCATGTGTGTAACTACATGGAGCAGCTGCGCCGGCTAGGGGTGGACCGTGGTGTGCGGGTAAAACCGGTACCTAAGGAGGGATGGACAGAACTGGCGCTGGACATGGTCGGGCGATTGTCTTTTGCTTTACACGTTTTGTTTGAGCGCTGATTGTGCCTCTACGCAGCCTGACCGAGGTCAACGACTGTGCACTTGTGGAACTGCTGCTGCATACCGGTACATGGTACTAAATCGGGAATTGCAAACATGGCACGGGCGTTATCATTTATCCTTACGACCGCAGTCTAGTACGGGGGGGGGCGGCCACCGGCCACGGCGCCAAAGGTGGTCCTGGATGGCATGCCAGGATTGCAGAACTGCAGATGCTATGCACAAGCTTCCTATCCTTGTATGCGTGTTCGATTTTACTTGCATTTTTCAGTAATTATCCTGTTCGCGTATTTACGCCTAATTTGTTTTATCTGCACGGGGCATAAAGCCTTACTCCGTAACGACGCTTTGCGCTTGGGTGCTTGCCGCAGAAAGGTGGCACATGGAGGGTGGTGATTGGCAGGCATGCATCACTTGCTACCTTTTTTTTTTTTTTTTTTTTTCAGGAGAAGGGTTATGGGATTATCGGAGACCTATTTTTTTGCGGGTAGGTCCTCAAGGTCGTCTCTTCACTTGGCT
>VFQN01003859.1_pt1 | contig 20577 bp, 41 predicted proteins | sample 3512371 | NCBI WGS metagenome assembly VFQN01 (sample SAMN10412370, study PRJNA504923) | tailings metagenome | isolation source: Replicate 2 from Balatoc abandoned mine | place: Philippines: Itogon, Benguet | collected 2017-08-28
GGGGGGGGGGGGGGGGGGGGGGGGGGGGGGGGGGGGGGGGGGGGGGGGAGGAAGGTGCTGGAGGGTGCGGGTGGAGTGGCGGACGCAGCTGCACGTGGTGTGGGCGGGAGAGGGTTAGTTGCTAGGCAGGTGTACCTGCGGCAGATAGGGGCAAAAGGTGGAGGGCTGAGCGGGGGATGACGTGCGAGGGCGATTGCTGGTGTCTCATGGATTACAGTGGATGCTGCGGAGCATGGCGCCTGGGCAGGCGATCAGGGCGGGTCAAGTTCTGCATTAGCCTGAGCTGGCATTGTAAGAAGGTAATTCTTCCTGCTGTTAAGTTGTGTCGAGTAGTTGGGCGGCAATTGGTTTGGATAACAGGGTGGCCATGCAGCTGCGGGGGTCGAAAGGCCTCGGGTGGTGCAATGCGGACGAAGTGTGTTCCCCTTCCACCGCTTGCAGCCGCACTGTACTGTCAAGCCACATGGTGCACCACTAACACAATTCCTGTTCCTGCCCGAGTGTCCTTGCCTTGGCCAGTCGTCACAGTTTTGCGCAAGCTAGGCTTTCTCTCTTGCAGCTTCAATCACCATGCTCCAGGCATAAGCAATGGGGATGCTCAATTGCAATAAGCGACTACTATAACCTTTAGCCGCTCGTTCAAACCAGGACGCTCATGGACGCACAACAACAACCGTCACACGCATCCCTAGTGAGCCCGTCCTTCCACCAGTATGAGCGCTTATCCGATATAGCAAGCCCTGGACCAGGATCGCCGAGAGCACGTTACGACTTGTGGCGCACGGAGGACGACGACGAGGACGACGATTACTTTTCGACACGGCGGAAGGCGCGCTCCAGCTGGTTCCAAAGAATTACAAACTTTGGAAGACCTCCAGAGCCAGCAGTCCAGAGCAACTACCTTACCCTGATCCCGCTTTCGGGTGAGACAACGCAGCAGGACAGCTTGGGTTCTCCTACCCTGACAGAGGGGCCAGTCCCCCCGGCCACGGGAGCTGAAACCTTCTGGCTGAAGTGCCTCAACAGCAACCCCTCCACCTCAAACCACTCGTTCTCTTGATGCTGGCACAGACGAGCGACTCAAGCCACGGCATACCAAGCTCATCGTGTCCGGCCTGGTGAGCCGTGGGTCTGTCGTGAACAAGGGATCAAGGAATGAGGTCAAGGGCGGGGTCCTGCCAGTCATTGAACCGCACCCCTCATCCAGATGTGCCCAGACGCCGTAGCCGCAACCCAACTGTACGCTTTGTATGTCGGCTTCTCCAAGTGCTTTGCACTTGTTTGGCTACCCGTACTTTGCAACCGCAACGTTCCGGCGACACGGCCTGCCAGCGCATCCGCACGACCCCTTGCTCTCACCCTTACTACCCCTCCGCCTCCGTACACACCCACACTCTCCCCTGCAGCTGCTGCTGGCGTTCGCGCTGGCCACGGGGGTGTTCCTGTTGGTGCCTCGGGGCGTGACCGTGGGCTCCATACAGGTGCGTGGGGTGCTGATATGCCATTTGGGTCCGGCTAGACGTTCGTACGTTGGGGGCAGGCTGCACGGCAAGCCCAGACGTTGCTGAGAGCGGTTCATGGTAGGGTTGCGCCGTTGCGCCAGTTGCTGTAGCAGGGCTTGCATGCACGACTCGTGCGACCGCGCGCAGTACGGCCCATCTTCTGCACGATAGACAACTGGCATCTCAATGATTGTACCATTGTGTGCATGCAAGAGAGGCGCAGAGCGCTGGAGGAGTGTGATGGGAGGCGCTGTGTTGACATCATGGAGGGGCAGCCGGGCCGGGGGGCATGGGATCAGCAGCAAGAGAGGACGGGGCGGTGCGCGGTGTGCGGTGGGCACGGTGGGTGGTGCCGGCATGCCGGCGGTCCGGAGGTCGACCTGTGCCAGGGCTGTGTGTGTGGTCACTTGGGGCAGGTGACAAGTCCTTTAAGGGTTGGGTGGCAAGCGAGTGCTGCCTGCGTGCTACCTGCGCGCTGGATGCTGCCTGCGCCAGGGCTGTGTGTTGGTAACGGTCATTTGGGGCAGGTGACAAGGCCCAGGGCCGGGACGAGTCGGTGGCAGGCGCATGCTGCCTGCGCGCTGTTTCCACGTCACGTGCAGGCATGTACGTTCCGGCGTGCATGCGGCTGCCCTGCCGGTGTATGTGCTGTGCCACCTCGCGGGTCCCCTCACGCACCTCCCCCTTGGCAACCCTGCTGCATCCCCGCCCTATCCACCCCCAGGTGCACTCCAGCAAGATGTCGTTCAACACCTCCAAGTCCACCTACCAGGTGGGCGGGCACGTGGCACCCCGGCACGTGGCACCATGGCACCGTGGCGCGTGACACACGGCACGTGGCACGTGGCACGCGTCGGTGCCTCTCGCAGAACGTGACGAACGCACGACCAATGAATAAGGGGGCTTGACACGTGGCACGCGGCACGCCATGCGTTAAGTAGAAGGAAGTCCCATCGAAGGTGCCGGAACGCGGCATCACCAACCCGCTGTGCACGAAACACCCTTGGTTGCCCCTTACCCCGCACGGACTGCAACCGTGCATGGAGGCACTGCACACAGCACGGCGTTGCAAAGTGGCCCAACGCCTTGCGGGCTGTGTGGCTCATGGCGTTAACATCGAGCTGTTGCCGGCCGGCATCGTCCCGCGCCGTTTCCGCGTCCACATGAGCAACATGTAGTGACCGCGTCCCCTTACTAGCCCCCCCCCCCCGGCCCCCCATCCTTGCCGGCCGCAGATCATCCTCACCGCCAACATCCCCATCTTCAACCCCAACTACCTACCGGTGCGTGTCGTGCGGAAGACGCAGCGAATGACAGACGCGCGTACGCTACATACGCGCGTACGTCCTTTAACAGTTGCAGTCCGGCAGGGTCGGCGATTCTCCCCATGTGTTGCGAGCACGCACTTGTCTCAGCTCGATACCCACCGGACCTCTGCCTAACTGCCCAACGACCCAGTTGTCCAACCTTCCAATTATCCGGACCCTGCAGGTAACGGTCAATGGTAGTCTGGTGGTGTCCTTCTACGACCAGCAGGCGGGCGTTACGCTGCTGGAGCCGGTGGAGGTGCCGGCGCGCGCCTTCCCGCAGGTGGGTGCATGTGTATTAGCCAGCGTGTGGGTTAACGTGCTGCGGATGGGCCACGGGGCGGGATGTTCATGGAGCCGGTGGAGGTGCCGACACGCGCCTTCCTGCAGGTGGGTGCACGTGTGTCAGCAGGCGTGTGGGCTAAGGGAATGGGCATGGGGCACGGGGAGTGACGCTGCTGGAGCTGACCGAGGCACACGCGTGCGGCTTCCCAAGGTTGGGGTGCACGTGTGTTAGCGGTCGTGCGGAGGCTGGCCGTTGGGCGAGGAGGACAGCCGCAGCGGCCGTGGACGTTTCCTCAAGTATCTGCGTGGTGGTGTGTGTCTGAGCGATAGGCCGAAGGAGGACCAGACGCCCTGAACACGCAGGAGATAAGACACGCCAACCTGCATGAACCCACTTCCTGTATCCGTGTATTGGCACGTTGTTGGCATGTTTCAGCCTTGCTGACGGTTCGTGTTGTTGCTGCAGCAAGCTGGCTCCCCAAACGTGTTGCCACATAGACCTGCACCCTGTCCCCATAGCCTCCATCCTCGTACATATCGCAGTACGGCGTGCGCTGTACGGTATGCGCTGTACCCGCACTTTGCACAAGTCGCACAGGCCCCGCTTTGCTTCGAGGAGGATACCCCATTACCCCTGGTACGGTGCAAAACACCAGCACCCTTTCAGCTCCGTGCCCAACAACAGAAGGTACACACCCACGCTAATACACACAACCCATGCACCTCCTCCCCAGGTCATCACGGTGGACATGGACGCGAGCTCCGTGCCGCAGCAGTACCTGTTCACCATCTACACCCAGTGCTTCACCTTCCCGGAGAAGATCATATTCTTCCTCACGGGCAAGCTGCAGGTGAGGTGGGGGCAGTGGGCATGGTGCTCGGTGGGCCGTGGGCTCGGTGGGCCGTGGGCTCGGTGCTTGGGGCTTGGGGCTTGCAACCGGGGTTGTCAGAGGGTATGGAGAGGGGGCATGTGCGCATGTCCCACAAGGGAGACAGGCTCATCTCATGCTGTTCTGTCCACAGCGGCGCAGCAACACTCCGCCGCCTCGTGGACAAGCTTCAAGACACTGTTCGCCTGGGGAAGGAGACCGTCTACACCCTGCCTCACCCACACCGCAAGACCGCAGGGCCCCCTGCCTCACGCCCCCTGCTCCCTCCCCTCCCCTCTCCCCCACTGCGACTCCCGCAGTCCAAGTACCTGGGCATGACCCTCTCCCTGCCCGACATCGACACCTACTTCATCATCTCATGCACCAACGCCCCGGACGCCTCCAACCCGCCACGCCCCGCCCGGCCGCCCAAGGCGCCCAAAGCCCCTGCGCGGCCGCCGCTGTGGGGTTGGAGGGAGGGGGAGGAAGGTCGGGCAGGGGTGGAGGCAGGGGTAAGCCTAGGGGCGGAGGCAGGGGCAGAGGTGGAGGCAGGGGTGGAGGTGGATGTGGACGGAGGGGCAGGGCAGGAGTGGCAGGGGGTGGCGGCAGGACGTGAAGGGGAGGTGGGAGCGGGAGGTGCGGGTGTGGGGGGCGAAGTGGCTGGCTGGGAGGAGGCGACAGGGGAGGCGGGGAGAGAAGAGTTGGAGCGGGGAGGCGGACAGGGCCGGAAGGGGTTAGGCGGGCGTGGTGGAGCGGCAGGGAGTTAGTCCGCATGCTGGCAAGGGTGCGGCGGGATGCACCAACACGCCTGCGGGGCAGGGCAGGACAAGCTTACCTCCACACACGTACCGGTATTGCAGGCCAGGGACCCGTTGCGTTCGTTTGGGTGAGCGTACAGGGCAGGCAGCTCCGAGTTTAACGGTCGGCGAGATGCACCTGGTGTGGCCTGTTGGTTTAGTGCGCGGTGGCAGGTTTACGCCAGGGTACCCTACGCAGCGTGCAATGATGTGGGATATGGGTTAATTAGGAGGAACAGGGTAGATAGTAGATTCGTATACTTTGAACGTTTGAAGGCCCAGTGGCATGTTGCGTTCAGGGCGATTGGTGCTGAAGCAGGCGCAGTGTAGGCAAGTCGCACACCCCTCGCCTGGGCAGGCATGGGTGAACGGCGTGATACCCAGGCACCCAATACATTGCCGCAACATGCTCTTACATGGCAGTTGTCCACGGCACTGCCACAATCACAGCCGTACGTACAATACAGCCCCTGGTACGGCCTGTATCACTGCAGTAGTACGGCAGGGTAGCACAGAGTTAGGTAGGGCTAGGCCCTGCAGCAGCGTTCCGGTCTTACACAATATTACGGATTTTCCAGCCGTCCAGGCGGGTTCTTAGGATTTTTGGGGGTCAGATTGTAAGCGAAATTAGGATTCCTACGCAATTTTCCGTTGAAATAGTAAGCGGTACTCAGACAATCTCTCCAAGGCAAGCCGCGAGAATAGTAAGCAAGTCCAGGCAGGGAAGCTCCCAGGGCTGCCCAGGGTCCAGGGCGCCGCAGCGCATACCACATGCGCACCCTAGAAAGCACCCAAACGAACCTCAGGGATGGTGCCGAGTACTGCAGGCCTGTATGGCATCGGCTTCAACACTGCAAGCGTGCGAGAACTGTGTGTCTTAGTGCTGCTGCTGCGTGCGTAGTAGTCATTTCGGGGGTTAGGGGGGCCTGGGCCCCAGGAAAAAGCTCTGACTTACAATTCCTACGGCCGAAATTGTAAGCAGTACTGTGACAATTTCCGGGTGAGAGGGTCCGAAATTGTAAGCGCTTAGAATTTTGTACCAAATAAGACCGGAACACTGCCCTGCAGAGCAACGCACGACCATGCAGCAAGCCTTTCATAACCGATGCAAAGCATTGCCGCCTTGATACCGTAGCCGTACAGCACAGCCACCACGTACAGCACTAGAGCAGTGCAGACTGGTACGGAGGCAGGTACCCTGTCAATTATTTTTTTGTTCAACGCTCAGCCCTGCACTGTAATGCGAAGCACAACCAGACAGCCTAGCACAAGCAGAAGTCCGCGAATGTAAGCATACCGTATGCAACTACTTGCAGCATACGGTTATGGTGGTACTGGTGGATGGGAGAACCGACAAGAACCAGAAGTAAGTGGACCTCAGGGGAGAGTCTCCCCTGGTGGACCTGGCATGCAGTTGCTGGTGACTGCCGGAACACTACTCCTCCTCAGACGCACAGTGCTGCTCCACACTGACTGTTGACAGCAGCCACAGCGTCACTCAAGGCTTGAATCCGAGCGGGTCCAGTCCTAACGGTGAGACTCTCACGCCCTCAGCCGCTGGGCACGCGCGTTGACGCGTTCTTGATCACCACCACCAGTAGTTGGTCCTGCGCATCCACCTCAATGTCGTCGTCGAACGTCCGTATCATGGCTCCGCTCCTGCGCTTGTCCGCTGTAACATAGATGATCAGCTCGTCCTCTTCCGGCAAGTACTCCGTGATGGGAGACTGGGGCTCGTCGCCGTTGCCTTGGTGGTGCGAGGGGCACGGCGGGGTGGTGCTGAAGTCGAAGTCCAAACAGGTGACCTTGCAGTCCTCCGTGTACTTGGCAATGATGGTCACCGGCAGAGCATCCGTGTCTTCGTATATCCAGTCGCCGCTGCTCGTTGTCCCTCCAAAACGCAACACCAGGTTCTTGCTGTGGATGCTGTCGAATACCTCAAACGTCACCGTAAACCTGCGAGACATACGGGAGGGCATTACATTTATAGATGTAATTCCCCCTAGTAGGGCCCTGCGCTTCAGCTGCCCATTGTCACGCACGCATCCTCCCAAATGAACCCGCCCTGACCTGGGGCCTGGGGCATGTCTGCGGGGGAACAGGACTCTGCTGCACCTCCTTAATGTCCATCAGCGAAAGCGGTATGGAGCTGTTGGAATAGGTAGACCATAGCGCGCATGTCACAAAACTATGGCTGAACTTGGTGATGGGTGCCGACTGTACGACAGGACTTGAGAACTGGCTTGTCGACATTTCACTTTCGTTATATTTCATGAATGATGTGGTCTCACGGTGTCAACAGCAGCAATAGGGAATACGCAGTCACAATCTCACAAACAAAATCGACAGGTGGTTGACTCTAACCGCAACGGCTTGGAGGTTGGCGTGGGCTTTCCCTGCCGCTGGAAGCGGAAGAAGCTCGCAGAAGGACACTGTTGCAGTTTACAACGCCGACCCGCGCTCCAACATCTTCTCGTCTCTTTCTTAACCGCTTAAGAGCCCTATCAGCAAATTGGGCTGAACCAACTGCAGGACGATATTATTCAATTAGACGAGCTTTATTTGAGTAACAAGATGGAAGACGACGACGGCGGCGTGGCGGCAGAAGTCCTGCATCGCTATGGCCGCTCTGGCCAGCCGGAGTCACAGCAGGTCGTTGCGGTACTGCGCGCCGTGACCGACGTTATCAAGGCGGAAGGTTTAGCTCTAAGCCCAACGAGCTATTTTGCCGCCGTCATGTCGGCGCTGGAGAAGCCGGACACACAGGCGTCGTCACAGGTGCGATAGCACAAATTGATTGCTGCGTCGCGTCGTCTTAGATCATTATGTTACTGGAACGCTGGAGTGCGTCGCAGCGGAGCAGGACCCCGAAACCCGGCACCGCGCATGCCAACGCCAGCGGCACCAGCCAGCGGCACCCTCTGCCCTCCCTCACACGCGCTCAGCCCACCCGGCTGTTTGCGAGCCATGCAGTCACCCTGCAGCACAATGTTGCACCCTGTTTCCTCCCCCCCTTCAAACCGCAGGTGGTGCTGGCCATGCTGACGCTGCTGTCAACGGTGCTGCCCCGCACGCCCAACACCGTGCTGCGGTCCAAGTTCGCGGGCAGCGCGGCGCTGGTGGGCGGCCTGCTCACGGCGCACGCGGGGGACGCAGCCACCGCAAAGGCGGCACTGGGCTGCTTGGCGCAGGTGGGGCAGGGCACGAGTGTGGGGTGTGGTGGTGTCGTGGTGTGGGTTAAGGTGGTGTGCGGAGGGCAGGGGAGGGCAACCTGGGGTGCCAGTGCCTCGGCGTGGCTCTACCTCTGGCGCAGGTGGGGCCTGGCGCGTGGGTGTGGTTGTGGGTGCGGAGGAGGGTCACGACGACGTGCAAGACGACAAGCTGCAGCAGCAGCAGCAGCAACAGCCTGCACCAGCACCAGCCCTGGGGGTACGGCTCGTGGGGCCGTCAGGCAGCGCACTGCACGGCGCACCCCATGGCCGGCAGGTCAGGGGTGCTCTGCGATCCGTGTGTCCGCTGACCCGCGTTCGCGCCCGGTGGCGTGTCGCACCGGTGGCCCCCCCCTGACCTGTGCGCTGTGCCGTACCGTACTGCGCCCGCCATGCCCACCATGCGCACACGCAGGTCCTCGCCGCCGCAGACCCCAACGCGTGGCTGTCCGCCGTACCCGCCTTCAACCAGCTGCTGGCCTTTGTCACTGACAACAGACCCAAGGTGCGTGTGTGTGCCAATGCTGCATAGCTGCGTGACTTTCGACACCCCGTGGCCTTGCCACCGGCTTCCGCCACCTGCCCTGTGAGGCCCCCGCCCCACCCTTTGTGCCTTCCTGCCCTCCACGGGACATGACCCACACTGACCATGCTTGAGGGGAGTGCGTTTTCCTGCTCAGGTCCGCAAGCGGAGCCACACGGGGCTGGTGGAGGTGCTGGGGGGCCTGCAGCGGAGCCCGGCGCTGGGGGCGGCGAGCGAGCTGGTGGCAAAGAGTGGGTGCGGGTCGGGGGCTAGGATCAAGGGCAAGGGCAAGTGGAAGGGGCCAGAGCCGAGTGACGTGCAATGCCGCCATGCCTCGGAGGGTGCAGGGTACGCCATGGTGACGACAGTGTGTGGGTGCTCTGAGGACCGTTTGTGGACATAGGATACCTTGCCGACATGGCTTTCCCCCTGATCCTGCCTCCCCCTCACGCAGTGGCCCAGCGTGTGCTTCCCGGCCCCGCCGCCGCCGCGCACGCCGCCGCCGCCGCCAGCAACAAGCAGCGCGCCGCCGCGGAGGAGGCCATCACACGTGCCGTGTCCGACGCGCTGCATGCCATCGCGGCGCTCAAGGGCGTGCTGCCGCTCATGGAGGGAGGCCCCGCCAAGGTGCGGTAGGAGTCACGTGCAGTTTGCGTGTGGTATACAGGTACAGATTTAGGTATGAGGCACACATCAGCCGGAGGACAACCGCACTGCATGTAGGACGACCCGGGCCAAGGTATTGGATGATGAGTCGTGGGGAAGATGCAGGAAGGCTACGCACACATTCTGTGGGACGACGGCGTGCCAGGGCTCCGCAGCTGAAAGTCTGGACGTCGGCCTTTCGCTGAGCTGGCATGCACGTAGCTGGTGGGATGGTTGTGGGTTACGCAGGAATACCAATGTGCGCTTCAAAACTGTGGGATACGCACGAGTCTGCCGCCTTCTCCTTGCGGCATGTCATTAACAATTCTGCCCGTTCTTTCCCTACTCCCCCAGTCTGTTGTTGAGCTGCTGCTGAAGCTGCTGCCGCTGCGGCAGCCGCTGCTGGAGCGGCACGTGGCGGAGGCGCTGGCGGCGCTGGCGGGCGGCAGTACGACACGGCTCAGCGGGGAGGAGCTAGGGCAGCTGATGGGGGTGAGGGCAGGGAAGGAAGTGGGAACGGGAACGAGGACAGGGCCACCGCGTGAAGCGCGAGCTTGTGGGTTAGCATGGGCTAGGGTGGTGCTCGTCGCTCGACGTGTCACGCGTTGCTGGCTGCGCTCCTGGTGGCCTGCCGCGGCCGCGGCGGCAGCCGGGCTCGTTCACAAGGACCTCAGACCCTCGCGTTCATAGCCGCTGTGTGATGAGGTGTCACATCCGGGCCCTTGGGGCCGTGAGCCAAGCTAGTGGGCTGCTTTGTCAGCAAGTTGCCTTTTGCTGTGCCTGCCTGTTACCTGCCTGTGACCTGCCTGTGACCTGCCTGTGACCTGCCTATGACCTGGCCTATGCTTCCGCTGCTGCTGCAGGTGGTCATCGACACGGAGTCGCTGTGGGTGGGCGGCGGCAGGGACCCGGGGCTGCTCATGGCGCTGGGCAAGCTGCTGGAGGTGCGTGCGTGCGTGTGTACCTTGACGACGGCTGTGTATTAGCGTGCCTCAGTGGGCTGGCATGGGCTGTGCATGGCGCTGGGTAAGCTGCTGTGGGTCGGGAGACGCTGGTGTGTGGGCCTATGGGACCACTGATATTGATGGTAGAGCGGCGTTGGCGATTCTTGATGGGCGCTGCTGGGGGCCGCTGAAGAAGTGGTGCACGGGCGGGGGAGAATGAGGAACCAACGGGGACGTAGGCATGAGGAAGGGGAAAGTGCGACATGCTACGTCTCAGGCGAAACTAGGGGTTCCATCAATGATACACACTGGACGCTCTCCCTCGTCATGCTGTCGTCTTAACATCAAAACTGTTGTCGTACAACACTTGACCCCCGCAGGGCGGCCTGGCGCGCCTGGCGGAGCGCGACCCCGCCGCCTGCGCCGCCCGCCTGCCACGTGCCGTACACGCCCTTGTACCGCAGCTGGCGGCGGAGCAGGACGGCGTGCGGTACGGCGCCGCACAGGTGGGCTCGAGCGGCTGGGGACGGCGTATCTCTGCTGCTTAGCGCATTTACCAGACCCTTATGCTGCGACAAGGTCCACGTGACGGCAGCTGCAATCGCTCCCTGTTTGCAAATAGTCACGCCTACCTCCTGGCCTCACCTGCCGTACCGCACCTGCTGCACTGTACGTGCAGGCGCTCCGTACGCTGATCACCGACTGCCTGACGGCGGAGGTGGCGGCCGCAGCTCGGAAAAAGACCCGTGGGTCGGCCCCCGGGGCGCCCACCGCCCTGGGCTCGCTGGTGGCGGCGGTGGCGGCCACGCTGTCGGCCCGTTACCAGGACGCCTGGGGCATGGCGCTGCCGGGTGGGTGCGGTAAATGATAAGCATATGACGATGGTGTGGATCCGGTACACCGGATACGTCAACCAAGTTCAGGTCAGAGTCAGTGGTGCGCAACCTGAGCTTGGAATCACTCCCGGGTGCGCTGGTGGGTCTCGGGGGAAAGGCGCGTCCTTTTACGAGAGCGGCACGACGCCTGGTGGCCCTAGGTTCAGCTGTACGTGCCCGTGCGCCTGCCAGCAGTCCCGACGGCCAAACACGCTGCTGCTTGAAGGCACTGGTTTTTTGTAGTACATTTACGTGCACGTTATTTTTACACATCGCTTCCTTGCTTGGTGTCTGCAGTGGTGGGTGCGCTGGTGGAGCGGCTCGGGGAGCTGGACGCCGCCGACGCCGCCGCGCCCCTGCTGGAGGGCCTTGGGGCCATCCTGGCGGGCGCCATGGACGCAGCGGAGGACGCGGACGCGGCGGCGGCGGCGGCGGGTGGCGACGGCGACGACGCCATGGCGGGCGGCGACCGTACGGCGGTGGCGGCGGCGGCGGCGGCGCACGCAGGCGCGGCGGAGGCGACGCTGGGGACGGCGCTTCGGGCGCTGGGGCCAGAGGCGGTGCTGCAGGTGGGATAAGTGCTAATACACACACGCGAGCAGTCACTCGGCGCCACCACGCCCAGGGCTGCATAATGAGACATCTGGGCCTCGCACAAACGGTCCTGTTGTGTGGACTTGCTAGCCCCTATGCCGTTTCGTCGCACCTCTTGTGCTGCTGCCTTCTAAAACCCCTGTCCCTACCACGCCTCAGGTGCTACCCCTGCGCATCACGGAGGGCCTGGAGGGCACGGCCGAGCCCCGCACGTGGCTGCTGCCGCTGCTGCGCAAGTACGTGCGGCACGCGCGGCTGGCCTACTGGCACAAGGTGCGCAGGTGCCTGGGGAGCAGGAACTTGGGCAACGAGGGAATGGGGGATGCGGGAGGCATAGGGAACGAGATGCGCATGCAGTCTTTTTAACACCGACTGCCCACCTGTTCTTCCGGTTGCGCAGGAGCTGCTGCCGCTGGCTGTGGCGCTGGGGGCGCGCGCCGCCGGCCTGTCCGCTGCCGGCGGCACAGCGTCCGCCTCCCTGGCCGTCAAGTGCAGAGCACTGGAGCTGCAGGTGGGTGGGCAGACGCGGCGTGTGCACGTGTATTAGCAGCTACCAGCAAGTCGGTGTGTGTGTTAACACGCATCGCCACCTCCTCCTCCTCCGCCACCGCTGTGAACCGGCCTCCTTTGCCCACTAGGACGCAGGTGCGGCACTTCTTACCCCCCTTCATGTCCGTACATTTGGGCAACCAACATGGCAGCGACGGTACTTAACCCACTCCCGCTCAGACTCGTGTCCACCCACGTGCCTCCGCAGGTGTGGCACTGCCTGCCCGCCTTCATGTCGTGGGCTGTTGACCTCCCCTCCGCCTACCCCGCCGCCGTCAAGTCCATGGCCGCCGCCTTCAACAACCGCCCTGACCTGCACGCGCCCATTTGCCTGGCGCTGCAGCGGGCCGCCAGCCAGGTGCGTCCGTGCGTGCGTGCTTGCTTACGTAAGCGCAGTGCACGGATGCGTGTCGTGGAACGTGTACTGCCTGTTGTCTGTGAATGAATGTATAGTGAACGCGGCAGTAAGCCTTCGCACGCAGAGAGTCCAGGGCGGCACAGGACGGGATTGGGGCTTCTGCGCACGCCGGTATCCAGTGCTGTTTTACTCATGCATGTACGGCCCTGTACGGCATCAGGTACGGCACGTGCTCGCCGCCGACGGTCGCGGCCCGGAGCTCGTCGGCTACGCCGACCCCGCCGCCCACGGGCCCACATCCGGCCCCGGCAGCGGCGGCGGCGCCGACGGCGATGACGATGACGAGGACGGCGGCGGCGGCGGCGCCGCCGAGGACCCTGCGACGGCGGCGGCGCACGGCGGCGCGCCGCCGGCGGGGTACGGCGCCGCCGAGGCGGAGGCGGCGCTGGGCGCGCTGCGGGCATTCAACAAGCAGTGGCTGAGCGTGCTGTGCAAGGCGTTCTTGGATTCGGAGCCGGAGGCACGCGGGCACGTGTCGGTGGCGGTGGCGGCGCTGGCGGTGGTGACGGACGCCAATGCGGTGGCGGGGTACTTCAGGGCGGCGCTGCAAAAACTGGCCAAGGTGGGGTGATTGCGGAGCGGCAAAGGAGCTGGAAGGAGGGACGTTTCGGGCGAAAGCGGGGGAGGGAGGGAAACACGAGGTGTTCGTTGTTGTGTAGCGATGCAGCCGCGCACAGCTGTGAAAGGGGTTACAGGGGTTGGAGGAATAACTCCCTGCCGGGCACGTACCGCTCTGACCCATTCGCGACTTCCTTCTTTGCATGTGTCAAGACGCCATGCCCATTGGTGCGTGCCCTCTCCCCAGATCATCACAGACGAGGCCGCCGACGTGCCCCCGCCCGACCCAGTGACGGAGGGCGGGTCAACGCCCGCCGCCCGCCGTAACGCCTTCCTGGAGCTGGCCTGCTGGCTGTCGTACGGCCTGCCGGACAGCGCCGTGGACGCGCTGTTCAAGGTGCGTGCTACAAAGTACTGTTGTGGTGCACGCAGTACGGAGGGCCGTACCTACATGGAGCGTTGACGGGGTGAAGCTGGTCATGGAAGTACTGTAGCATGTGTCCAGTGCACACAACCCGTCCAAACCCTAGGAGCCCCAGGTCGTCCAGTTCGCGCTGGTGGACGGCGAGGCGGTAACGCAGTGCCTAGCGGTTTGTGAGCTAAGCAACGTTTGCTAAACCACAGACCCCACCCCCAGGCCGTCAAGTCGGCGCTGGTGCACGGCGAGGGTGATGTGCGCTGTGTGCTAGCTGTGTATTAAGCCATCCCTCCCCCATTCATGCACACCCCGACCACCCCGCACAGGCCGTCAAGTCGGCACTGGTTCACGGCGAGGCAGCTGTGCAGAAGCGCGGCTTCAAGGTCCTGGCACACGTGGCGGAGGCGCGGGGCAGCTGGCTGGGGGCCAACCTGGGGGAGGTGCTGCGGCAGGTGGGCAGCTGCGGGTGGTGGTGTGCGGGGGGTGGTTGGTGTGTGGGTCGGGGTGTGTATTAGGTGGACGTGCGGCCAGGGGCGGCAAACTGAGGCTATGCCGCGGCAGGTGGGCAGCTGCGGGTGGTGGTGTGTGGGTGGGGTGTGTATTAGGTGGACGTGCACCCAGAGGCCGGTGAGCTGCGGGAGGTGCTGTGGCAGGAGAAGGGCAGCTGGTTGGGTTGTGCGGGCGTGAATGGCAGGGTTACAGCATAGCGTGTTTCTCGTGTTGTGCCCACCCCCAAGACCCTTTACCCATTCCCTTCTTCTCGCAGCTGCTTCTGCCCCCACGGCGTTGATCACACTGGGCGCCGCACGCACACCTGCCTTGTCCACTGCCGCGCTAATACACGTGTGTACACCTGTCCCTCGCAGCTGCTGGGCCCCACGGCGGTGAGCACGCTGAGCGCTGCGCGGCGCTACCGGCTGCGGCTGGTGCGCCCTGTGGTGGTGGCGCTGCAGCGGCCGGGGGCAGAGGTGCCGCGGGGGGTGCTGGCGGCGGCGAACGGCGGGGACGAGGACATGGAGGTGGGTGGAGGGGAAATACGGGGTGTGTGGGTTAGGTGTTTAGGAGGGTGTGGGTTAAGGGGGTGCGCCTAGGGGGTCTTGCTGTACAACAGTGGGGGCGAGGAGGTGCAGGAGCGGCGCTGGTGACAGGCGCGTAAATACTGCTCGGTTAGTTGCATCTCGTCAGCTATGCACATGCCGATGCAAGCGCCTGTCAGCATAGCATGTACGGTACCGGACGTTGGAGCAAGGATGCCGTGGCATGATGGCACATGATGGTGGTGGTTGTGGTGGTGGTTGTGGTGGTGGCACATGATGGTGGTGCATAGAATTGAGAACAGCAACTGGCTCAAACCAGCTCAGGGGCGAGTCGTGCGGGAGACGGGGGGCGTGCAAGACAGTGCGGCTTGCTTGCCGTCATGCGTGCCTGTGCGTGTGTGCGCCCCCCGCTCTGTGCCCCCCAGGGTGAGGAAGGCTCCGAGCCTGCCGACCCTAACGAGGTGCGGCGGCAGCTGGTGGCGGCCCTGGTGGCGGACATTGTGCTGTGCACCAAGGAGGCGAACAAGAAGTGGGTTGCTGGGCGGGGGCGAGGCAGGGCAGGGGGAGTGGGGGAACCGCGTCCTGGCTGGGGCGCGTGCGGCTAGCAGGGGCAGCAAGCTGTGTTGGGTCCTGTGGTCAGCTGAGTGCAGATTGTAGGAAATTGTTTCATGCCCGACGGGAGGCCGCACCGAGAAAGTGGGTTGGCTGGGGCGGGGCATAGCGAAGGGAAGGGAAAGAGCGGTGCGGGAACGGAAGACAGCGAGTACAGTAGGGTGAGGATGCGGGCATGGGGAGGGAAGGAGGACAGTAGAAGGCGGGGTTCAGTGGGGACTGCGGTGCCATGCCCCTGTGCCGCGCGCTGATCGTCCGTACCTACCCCGTACGCGACCGTGGTTGCCCTTCCCCTGCCATGCCGTACGACACAGGACACGTGCGGCTGCATACGACCTGCTGGTGGGCCTGGCGCACGTGATGGACGAGCAGGACCCAGGTGCCGTACACGACAGCGACAGCGAGGACGGGATGGACGAGCGTCCGGGAGGCAGCGGGAAGGTGAGGCATGGGAGGTAGCTGCTGGTGGCTGCCGGCACTTGCAGGGCACGGGGCAGAGGTTTGGGGCCGTTGCAGACTTCAGGCGCCAACGCAGTCAGCTCTCAATTCAAACGTGTAGCCGCGTAGCCTGTCGGTCTGCGTACCAAAGGCTTGCAGCACAGAGAGACGGTGGCTTGCCCGCCGTTTACGCGCTTTCGTGGATTGGCGAGCGTGTGCTTTCCGTTTTCAGGTGGGCCTCTCGTGCCCAGGGTGCACGCGGGTCACGCCCAGGACTCCCTAGTGCATTCGCCATGGCCTCGCCCCCAGGTATAAGTGATTGGTGATAACTTACACGCTTTCTCGCGTTTTACGCGTACCCCATTCTATAAGTGGTGACATGAAAACCGTGATTGCCCTTGACGTCGTTCCTTGCTCGCGCCTAGGGCGGCTTGTACGAGTTCTTCTCCATGGTCATGGGCGGCCTGGTGGCCACCACCCCCCACATGGTGTCAGCCACCGTGCTGGCGCTCGCCCGCCTCACGTACGAGTTCGCGGCGGCCATGCAGGTGGGCGGTACGGCAGGGTTTACGGACACCCCAAAGAAGGTACTTACGTAGCAAAGAGCCTCGGCAAGGGTTGACTTGGGTAGGAACCCAGCGGCCGGCGGCAGGGCCGATGGCGTCAGGGAGTCTGCTTCCTGCTAGGGCGGCGAAAAGGGAAATTCGGCACACTGGAGACCATGTGCTTTATGCTGCTTTGCCCAACGGTATAACTCATGGTCCTTGCATCCGTGTCTACGTCCCGTCCTTCGCCGCAGAACGTGGTAGCCAGCCTGCTGCCCCCCGTGCTGTCGCTGCTCCGCGGCAAGGCCCGGGAGGTGGTTAAGGCGGTGCTGGGCTTCGTCAAGGTACGCAGACTGTGCACGTGGCTGTTGCTGTGAATGCTGAATGTCAATATTGGGATCAAGGATGCCGCATTTGGGATCCCGGGACAGCCGTTTAGCCGTTTGTCAGCATGGGGAGCTGAGGGCAATCAGGGCGCTAAACCAATTGTCACGCCTGCACGCTTCCTACGAGCATCGTACGACGACCCCCTCCCGTGCCCCTCTGCAGGTGTGCGGTGCAACATAGCGGGATTCGGGGGAGGGCAAGGCGCCAAATCCGCACTCAAACCCACATGCCCCCGCAAACCCATACCCCTCCTGCCCCTCTGCAGGTGTGCGCCATGCGGCTACCGGTGGACATGCTGCTTCCCCAGCTGGGGGCCATCCTTGAGGGCATGCTCATATGGGCCGAGGACAGCAAGAACAAGTTCAAGCTAAAAGTGGGTAGCAGGCGCAAAGTAGTATCCTTTACCGCTATCACACACGTCTGAGGCCCGCAGTCAGGGCCAAGGGCAGGACTGCAAACCGCCCAGCGGCTCCGTGCGTCAACGGTAGCAGTGCCACTCAACACCAGGCCGGTAATCCACACGGCTGAAAACCTGCTAATACACATGCACGCGTTAGGTCCGCGTTCAGTGTAGAACGGCTGGTCCACCATCTTCCCCTGCCACCAGCCACACCCCGCTAACACACACCACCACCACTTCGTTAATACACATGCACCCTGCAGGTCCGCGTCATCGTGGAGCGCCTGGCTCGACGCTGCGGCTTCGACGCCGTGTCCTCCGCCATGCCGCCCTCCGACTCCAAGCTGCTGGCACACATCCGCAAGGAGCACCAGCGCAAGCAGCGACGCAAACACGGCGCGGGCAGCGAGTCGGGCAGCCAGGTGGGGAGCTGCGGGTGGAGGGCTGTGTGGGTTAGAGTGCTGGGGTCAGTAACCAGGGTGGGCAGCGGGAGGTGTGGGGTGTGGCGGGGAGCTGGGGGCGGGCAGCGAGTCGGGCAGCCAGGTGGGGAACGGGGCGGGGGGGCGGGCCTGCTGTGTGGAGTGACATGGTGGGCTATGGGATCACATTATTCGCTTTTTTTCACATCGTTTGCTTGCTCTACTGCTTTGCAGGCCGGCGACGGCGATGCTCGGTCGCGGCGCAGCGGCGCCCCGTCCTCCCGCAGCTCCATGGCGCGCACCGCCCGTGCCTCGCAGTGGGGGCACACCGCCATATTCAGCGACGAGGACGGAGGCAGCGAAGGGGACGGAGGCGCCGGCAGGGCCAAGTGGGTGGGGGCTGAGGGGCCGCAGGGGCGAGGGGGCGGAGGGAAAGCACCTGAAAGGGCGGGTCCCAACTATGCAGCATATGTCAAATGGCGGTGTTTTACCGTGGACGTCTTGGGGTCTGGCTTGCGGAAGTGCGAGGATGTGAGGGCTTAAGGGTGGGCTAGTGCGTGAAGCGCCGCCGTACATGTGCGTGCAGTTGACACGTGTGTGTTGCCGACGCGTGTGTGTGTGTGTCACGCAGGAGCGTCCGCAGCGCCGGCGGCAAGGCGGCGGCGGCGGCGGCGCGTGGCGGGCGCGGCGGCGGAAGCGTGCAGCTGCCCGGCGGCGGCGCGGGGTCCGACCCCATGAATCTGTTGGACGCGGCGGCGTCGCGGCAGCTGGTGCGCAGCGCGGCAGGTGAGGGTCACTAGGGGAAGGTACTTGTTGGTTGTGGTAGTTGTTAGGGCGGTGGGCGGGGGCCCGCCGGGGCGAGGCAGGCGAGCGGTGGGCAGGCCGGGGCGACGGGCACGGATTTGTAAAGCCGGGCGCGTGGAGGCGGGGGACCAGGGGTTGATTGCGCGGCAGGTTGCAGGCACGTTCCATGGGCGGGGGCGGGACTGCGCGGCGACGCGCGGAGCGGCACGCAGGGGTAACTAGGCAGGGGTAACTAGGCAGGGGTTGACTTGGGCAGTGGCGGGGCGGGATGTGGCAGGCGCACCGATTTCTGTTGTGGCTGAACGCAAGCACGCGTGCCGACACCGTGGCCTGACGCCACTGCTACAGCTTTAACACCAAGCTGCATAGTGACCAGCAATACACATGTCGACCCGCTGGTGGATCACCTCCTCTTGACGGCACAGCCCCGGTTGGGTACTAACCAACCAGCGAGACGCACAATGAGTGAATGACCTACTGGTGATCGAGTTTGTGGTCACAGGCATTCGGCCGGGCGCTGGCGGCGACAGCAAGCGGCGAGAGGTCTTCAAACCTCATGTAATAATCATTAGAATGCAAACAAATGCACTGACGTTGTCTATGTGGTCTCGACGCCAACAGGCATCCGGCCGGGCGGTACTGGCGGCGACGGCGAGCGGCGGGAGGCGTTTAAGCGCGACCCCGGCAGCGGCAAGATGGTCATCAACGAGGAGGACGAGGATGGAGAGGGGCGCAAGGGCGGCAAGAAGCGGCGGCGCGGGCGCGACGAGGACGGCTACGACAGCGACGACAGCGACTTCGACGACCTCAAGGTACGGCAGGCGGTTGGCGGTTGGCTAATCTGGTACGGAACAGACAGTGCGTACGGAGCGCGCTTTTGGTGCTCATGTGGGCGACACGTGGGGCCGGTGGCAGCACCACCAGCGAAGCGCATTGTGTACTGAGCTGGTCGTGTGCGTGTGCTGCTTGACCGCAGGGAGTGGCGGACCTCAAGTACGCGCTCAAGAAGGCAGGGGAGTCCAAATCGGTCCGCTTCGCCAAGTCGCTCGACGGCCGCTCGGACGGCGGGCGCAGCGCCGGCGGGCGGAGTGCCGGCGGGCGCAGCGTTGGCGGGCGCAGCGCGGGCGGCATGTCCACGGGAAGCAAGGCGGGCTCGGCGGCGGGCGGCAAGGGCGCGCACAGCGGGGAGCGGTTCAAGAGCAGGAGGGGAGGCGGCGACGTCAAGGGTGGGTACGGGGTTGGGGGCATGGGAAGGGCTGGGGGTGCGGCTGGCTGCCGTACCGCATTGGTGAGTGGGTGCGCCGGGCACGTGGCATTGCGACACGTGGCTGTGTAGCACGTGCTGCATGCGGCACCGGCGGACCGGACTTGTGCCGCAATCACCTACACAGCATGCACGTCCACGCAAACAGCAGCCATCGCTATGCATGCGGCGGCGTAGCAGTCCCGGTGCTCCGTGTGAGCATGCGGTAAATGGACCATTAGGCGTGCGGCTCCACCCTGGCTTTGCCTGGGGGGCATGAATGGTACGTGCAGTGGTACAAGGCAGGGAGCGTTTGGTTTACGGGTGTGGAGATGCGGAGTGTGATGGTGGTGGTGGTAGAAGGAGGAGTGGAGCTGTGGGACTGGTCCAACGACCACCCCAACGCCCCGCAGCTCTCCACACGCCCCCTGTAACCCCCCTGTAACCCACCCCGTACCTTCCTTTTGTGACCTACCCCCCAGGCAAGGCCAAGGTGGAGCCGTACGCCTACTGGTCGTTGGACCGCCGCATGCTCAACCGCCGTCGCGGCAAGCAGGCGGCGGCCGCCGACAAGCTGGCCTCGGTGGTGGGCGGTGCGCAGGCGGGGGCACTCAAGGGAGCAAAGGCCAAGCGGGCGGGCGCGGGGCGGCAAGGGGGCGGCGGCGGGCCGGCGGCGGCGGACGGCGGGCGGGGCGGCAAGGGGCCGGCCAAGCGGCAACGGATGGAGGAGTGAGGGGAGAGGGACGGGGAGGGTTGGGGCAGGGTATAGGAAAAGGCAGAGGGAGGGGGAGGTGTACTGCTGTTTTGCGTGGGCGTTAGGTAGATGGGGGTTGTGGGTAGTGGAACATGGCGGTGGGAGGCGGCTGCGGCGTGTGTAGCTGGGCCGGGGCTGTGGCTGCGCTATGGGGGGTTGCATTGACAGCATCGGGTGTGTTGCACTCGCGGTGTCGGGTTGGCTATTTCGGGTGGCGTACTTGAGTGCATGTACAGGGCTCCAGCCCACAACATTGCAGGTTGCGGTACTGAGCGTGAATATGCGTTTCGGGTACCTGAGGACGAGGGCCGCTGCAATCTGAAGGTATGGAAGGGGTCTGGCCCTTCCTCAAAATACAAAGCGTACTTGCGGCTCAGCTGTTTTATTACATACCGTACCTATGCCTGATCATCGCGCAGAGGGGGTCGAAGCAATTATTTTTGGG
>VFQN01003860.1_pt1 | contig 20572 bp, 18 predicted proteins | sample 3512371 | NCBI WGS metagenome assembly VFQN01 (sample SAMN10412370, study PRJNA504923) | tailings metagenome | isolation source: Replicate 2 from Balatoc abandoned mine | place: Philippines: Itogon, Benguet | collected 2017-08-28
ACCAAGGAGGCAGTTGCCCCGGCCCGCGCGGCTCCCGATAATGGCTGGAATACCAAGCCTGCCGATGGGAGTGAAACTGATGTCCGAGAAGATCTATGCGGTGCCGGCCGAGTGGGCGAGCCGCGCCTGGGTCGATGAGGCGCGCTACCAGTCGATGTACAAGCGCTCGGTCGAGGATCCTGTCGGCTTCTGGGGCGACATGGGCAAGCGCGTCGATTGGATCAAGCCGTATACCAAGGTCAAGAACGTCTCGTACGGCCCCGGCGACGTCTCGATCAAGTGGTACGAAGACGGCACGCTCAATGTCTCGGCCAACTGCATCGACCGCCACCTGAAGACGCGCGGCGATCAGGTCGCGATCATCTGGGAAGGCGACGACCCGACCGTCGATGAGCAGATCACCTACAAGCAGCTCCACGAGCGGGTGTGCAGGTTCGCCAACGTGCTGAAGGCCAACGGGGTCAAGAAGGGCGACCGCGTCACGATCTACCTGCCGATGATCCCCGAGGCGGCCTACGCGATGCTCGCGTGCGCGCGCATCGGCGCGATCCATTCGGTCGTCTTCGGCGGATTCTCCCCGGACAGCCTCGCGGGCCGCATCGAGGACGCGGATTCGAAGTTCATCATCACCGCCGACGAGGGCCTGCGCGGCGGCCGCCCGATTCCGCTGAAGAAGAATACCGACGCGGCGCTGGCGAAGTGCGCGAAGGGTGACGAGAAGGTGCTGGTGGTGCGCCGTACCGGCGGCACTGTCGAGTGGAAGGCGGGGCGCGATCTCTGGTACCACGAGGAAACGGCGAAGGTCAGTGCCGACTGCCCGCCGACCGAGCTGAGCGCCGAGGACCCGCTATTCATCCTCTACACATCGGGCTCGACCGGCAAGCCGAAGGGCGTGCTGCACACCTCGGGCGGCTATCTCGTCTATGCCTCGATGACGCACCAGTACGTCTTCGACTACCACGACGGCGACATCTACTGGTGCACGGCCGACGTCGGCTGGGTCACCGGCCACAGCTACATACTGTACGGGCCGCTCGCCAATGGTGCGACGACGCTGATGTTCGAAGGCGTGCCGAACTACCCGACGGCGTCGCGCTTCTGGCACGTCGTCGACAAGTGGAGCGTCAACACGTTCTACACGGCGCCGACCGCGATCCGCGCGCTGATGGGCGCTGGCGACGACTTCGTCAAGCGGACGAGTCGCGCGTCGCTGCGGCTGCTCGGCTCGGTCGGCGAGCCGATCAATCCGGAAGCGTGGGAATGGTACAACCACGTCGTCGGCGAGGGCCGCTGCCCGATCGTGGATACGTGGTGGCAGACCGAGACCGGCGGTATCTTGATCACGCCGCTGCCGGGCGCGACGAAGACAAAGCCCGGCTCGGCGACGAAGCCATTTTTCGGCATCAAGCCGGCGCTCGTGGACGAGAAGGGCGCCCGCCTCGAAGGCGCGGCCTCAGGCAACCTCGTCATCCTCGATAGCTGGCCGGGGCAGATGCGCACCGTCTATGGCGACCACGAGCGGTTCGTGCAGACCTACTTCTCGACCTATCCCGGAACGTATTTCACCGGCGACGGCTGCCGACGTGATGCCGATGGCTACTACTGGATCACCGGCCGCGTCGATGACGTCATCAACGTGTCGGGCCACCGCATGGGCACCGCGGAAGTCGAAAGCTCGCTGGTCGCGCACGATGCGGTGTCGGAAGCCGCCGTCGTCGGCTACCCGCACGACATCAAGGGTCAGGGCATCTACGCCTATGTGACGCTGATGAAGGGCGTTGAGCCGTCGGATGCGCTTAAGAAGGAGCTGGTCGCGACCGTCCGCCAGATCATCGGGCCGACCGCGTCGCCGGACTGGATTCAGTTCTCGCCGGGGCTGCCGAAGACGCGTTCGGGCAAGATCATGCGCCGCATCCTGCGCAAGATCGCCGAGGACGACTTCTCCAATCTCGGCGACACTTCGACGCTCGCCGAGCCGGCGGTTGTCGAGGATCTCGTCGCCAACCGGCAGAATCGCAAGGCCGGCTGAGCGGCGCAACTGACGCGAACATGACGCGCCGGCGGCACCTCGCCGCCGGCGCGTTTTTTGCGCAGCAGGTGCTATGCTTGGGTTGTGATGCGGTGGCGCAGATGTGCGCTATAAGCAGCCGGGCCGCGCAATCGAAAGCGGAGCATGAGCCATGCAGCAAAAAATCCCAGCCTTCTGCACGCAATGCCGCTCGCGGTGTGGTTGCGAGGCGATCGTCGAGGATGGCCGGTTCGTCGGAATCGAACCGCTGCCCGGCCACCCGAGCGGCGACAAGCTGTGTCCGAAAGGCAAGGCGGCGCCCGAGCTCGTCTATCATCCAGACCGCATCCTCAGGCCCATGCGGCGCACGAATCCCAAAGGCGCAAGCGATCCCGGCTGGCAGCCGATAAGCTGGGACGAGGCTCTCGGTGAGATCTCGGGAAAGCTCGGCGCCATAGCACGCGACCACGGGCCCGAGCAGGTCGCGTTCTCGATCACCACGCCGAGCGGCTCGCACATGCAGGATTGCATTTCGTGGGTCGAGCGCTTCGTCCGCGCGTTCGGCAGTCCGAACACGATCTACGCCACAGAGATCTGCAACTGGCACAAGGACTATGCGAGCCGATTCACATATGGATCCGACATCGGCACGCCGGACTTCGCGAACACGGACTGCATCGTGTTGTGGGGCAACAACCCGGCTGCGACGTGGCTCGCGCGCACGGGCGAAATCCAGAAGGGTCTGAAGCGCGGCGCGCGCATGATCGTGGTCGATCCCAAGCCGACCGTGCTCGCGCAGCGCGCCACGCAGTGGCTGCAGGTGCGGCCGGGATCGGATCAGGCCGTAGCGCTGGGGCTGATCAACCTGCTGCTTGCGGATGCGCGTTTCGATTCGGCCTACGCCGCCCGGTGGACGAATGCGCCGCTGCTGGTGCGTGAGGATACCGGTCGCCTGCTGCGCGAGAGCGACGTGCGGGACGGCGGGCGCGAGGGTGTGCTGCTCGCGCGCGGCGCCGACGGCGATGGGTTCGTCGCCTATGATCCGGCACGGCGGAGCTGGGATGGGGCAGCAGCACTCCGGTGGCGCGGCGACATCGAGACGGTGGATGGTCGCGTATCGTGTCGCACAGTCCTGGATGTGCTCGCCGAAGCGGCCAGCGCAATGACACCTCAGCGCGTCGAGGAACTGGGCGGCGTCGCCCCGCGCGATCTCGCCAACGCGGCCGATATCATCGCGGGTGCGAAGTCCGTCGCCTACTTCGCCTGGAATGGCGTGGGCCAAAGCATCACCGCCACGCAGACCGATCGCGCCATCTCGATCCTCTACGCCCTGACCGGCAGCTATGGCCGCGCCGGCGGGAACGTGCCGGGCGGCGCGGCAACGTTTGGCGACATCTCAGGCGGCAACCTGATCTCCGAAGGACAACGCGCCAAGGCGATCGGGCTCGCCGAGCGGCCGCTCGGGCCGGGGCTCAACGGCTGGGTGACGGCACGCGACGTCTATCGCGCCGTGCTCGAAGGCACGCCCTATCCGGTGCGCGCGCTCGTATCGTTCGGGACCAACGGTCTCGTATCGCAGCCCGATGCGGAGCTCGGACGGCGCGCGCTCGCGGCGCTGGACTTCCACGTCCACGCCGATTTCTTCGTCAATCCGACCGCGGCTTACGCCGACATTCTGCTTCCGGCCGCGACGTCGTGGGAACGCGAGGGGCTGCGCACCGGCTTCGACGCAAGCCTCGATGGCCTGCGGCTGGTGCAGATGCGGCCAGCGGTGATTGCGCCGCGCGGTGAGTCGAAGTCGGACACCGATATCGTGCTTGCGCTCGCGGAGCGAATGGGGCTCGGGGCTAAAATGTTCGATCTGTCCGCCGATGCGGGGCACAACGCCGTGCTCGCACCTGCTGGGTTGAACGTGGAGACGTTGCGCGCGCACCCCGAAGGTGTGTGGCTCGAGAGCGCGGTGACGCTCGACAGCCACGAGATCGACGTCGGCGGCCATCCGCGCGGCTTCCCGACGCCGACGGGTCTGCTGGAGCTGTATTCGGAGCGGCTGGCGGGGGCAGGGCAACCTGCGGTGCCGCGTCTCGATGAGCGTGACGCGGCGCGCGACGAGCGCTTTCCTCTGCTGTTCGGCAGCGCCAAGACGATCGCATTCTGTCACAGCCAGCACCGCAATCTCGAGACGCTGCGCAGGCTGATGCCCGATCCGGTGCTCGAGATGGCGCGCGCCGATGCCGACCAGCGGGATATCCGCCACGGTGACTGGGTGGAGATCCGGACGGGCAGTGGCACAGCGGTCGCGAAGGCGGCGATTGTCGCAGGGCTCGCGCCGGGCGCCGTGTTCGGCCAGCACGGGTGGTGGATGCCCGGAGCCGCGGGTACACCCTACGACGCGTCGCATCCGCTTGCGGCCAACGTGAATGGCATCATCCCGACCGGGCGCGCCGATCCGGTCAGCGGATCGATTCCGCTGCGCTGCACCGCATGCGAGGTCGTTCGTATCGCGCGCGCCACGGCCGCTGAGTAGTCAGGCGCGGGGCGGACGCCTGCCTTGCCGCGGTCGCCTTGCCGCGCACTGCCGGGAAGCCTAGTGTGGCGGCCGAAACGGTCACTCACGACGGGACACAATCCAGCCATGGCGCAAGAGCTTACCCATTTCATCGGCGGCAAGAAGGTCAAGGGGACCAGCGGGCGGTTCGGCAACGTGTTCTGGCCGATGACCGGCGAGGTGGCGGCGCGCGTGCCGCTCGCGTCGGTCGCCGAGGTCGACGCCGCCGTGCAGAACGCGCGTGCTGCGCAGCCGGCGTGGGCAGCGGTCAACCCGCAGCGGCGCGCGCGCGTGATGGCGCGCTTCGTCGAGCTGCTCAACCGCGACATGGACAAGCTCGCAGACGTGCTGGCGCGCGAGCACGGCAAGACCGTGCCCGATGCCAAGGGGGACATCCAGCGCGGCCTCGAAGTGTGTGAGTTCGCGACCGGCATCCCGCATCTCATGAAGGGTGAGTATACCGACGGCGCCGGCCCCGGCATCGACATCTACTCGATCCGCCAGCCGCTCGGCGTGGTCGCCGGCATCACGCCCTTCAACTTCCCGGCGATGATCCCGATGTGGAAGTTCGCGCCCGCGATCGCGTGCGGCAATGCATTCGTTTTGAAGCCGTCGGAGCGCGATCCGAGCGTGCCGCTCATGCTTGCCGAGCTGATGATGGAGGCGGGGCTGCCGGCGGGCATCCTCAACGTCATCAACGGCGACAAGGAAGCGGTTGACGCGATCCTCGATCATCCGCAGATCGAGGCGGTCGGCTTCGTCGGTTCGACGCCGATCGCGGCGTACGTCTATGCTCGCGGTACAGCGTCAGGCAAGCGCGTGCAGTGCTTCGGCGGCGCCAAGAACCACATGCTGATCATGCCGGATGCCGATATGGACCAGGCGGTCGATGCGCTGATTGGCGCCGGCTACGGCTCGGCTGGTGAGCGCTGCATGGCGGTGTCGGTCGCCGTACCCGTGGGTCAGAAGACCGCAGATGCGCTGATGGACAAGCTTATCCCGCGCGTTGAGGGGCTCAAGATCGGGCCGTCGACGTCGATGGACGCCGACTTCGGTCCCGTCGTGACGGCGGCGCACCTTCAGAAAGTGAAGGACTACGTCGACATCGGCGTCAAGGAAGGCGCGAAGCTGCGGGTCGATGGCCGCAGCTTCAAGCTCCAGGGCTACGAGGACGGCTTCTACATGGGCGGCTGCCTGTTCGACGAGGTGACGCGCGACATGCGCATCTACAAGGAGGAGATCTTCGGGCCGGTGCTGTCGGTGGTGCGCGCGCGCGACTACGGCGAAGCGCTCGGTCTCGCGATGGATCACGAGATGGGCAACGGCGTTGCGATCTTCACCCGCGACGGCGATACCGCGCGCGACTTCGCTTCGAAGATCAACGTCGGCATGGTCGGCATCAACGTGCCGATCCCCGTGCCGCTCGCCTACTACACCTTTGGCGGCTGGAAGAAGAGCGCGTTCGGCGACCTCAACCAGCACGGGCCGGATTCGATCCGCTTCTACACGCGCACCAAGACTGTGACGCAGCGCTGGCCGTCCGGCGTCAAGGAGGGCGCCGAGTTCACGATCCCGGTGATGAGGTAGGAAGCCAGGACTACTCCCTCTCGCGGGAATGGAAAAACGTGCATCAGCAGCGACCCGACGTCCTTCTAAGGTCCATAGCGTTGTCCGCGCTGTGTTGGATATTTGTCGGAGCGAAATCTGCGTTGTCCTTGGAACTCAAGATCCACCCGAATACGTCTCGAACTCTCACAGCGATCTTGGCCACTGGTCCGATCCAAAATCTGGATGTCGAGAGGCTTGATAAATACCTCTCCAAGCTGCCTAAAAGGCCCAATACGGCGGTCTACCTGGCCAGCCCGGGAGGTGATCTCTACGAGGGAATGCGGTTAGGAGCCTACTTCAGGGAGAGAAGAATCAAGACAGTCGTTGAGGGCGGCAAGTCATGCGCAAGCGCATGTGCAATCGCGTTCTTGGGCGGCGCTGACAACGATGGAAAGCCCTGGCGATCTAGTTCTACCGATAGTTCCCTTGGCTTCCATGCGTTTCGATCGATCTCAATAGGTGGAATAAACTCCGATGATACACAGCAGGTGGTCGCGGATATTCTGCGCTATGGGAAGCGGGTTGATGCGCCGATAGAATTGCTAATTGCCAGCTTTTCGACGCCATCGTCAGACGTATTTTGGGTCTCGCGTGCAGACATATGTGCTCTGGGAATAAAATTATGGAGCAATGAGGAGAAGCGCTTTGTCTGCAACTAATCCATCACGCCTCACGCTCCACGGCAGCTTCACGTCGAGCTCGAGCTACAAGCCGATGCTGTTCCTGTCGATGGCGCGGCTGCCGTTTTCGTTCCGCACGGTCAACCTGAAGAAGGGCGTGCAGAAGGAGGCCGCGCACATTGCCCGCAATCGCTACGGCAAGGTGCCGGTTCTCGAGCATGCCGGTCTCACGATCGTCAACTCGAACATCATCCTCGATTATCTCGCGCGCACGACCTGCCATTTCGAAGGCAAGACCGAGCAGGATCGCTGGACCGCGCGCGAGTGGTGCGCGTGGGAGGCCGATGCGATCAGCAACGTCGCCAAGGTGCGTCACTACAGCCGCTTCCGCGAGGTTCATCCGGAGGTGATGGCGTACTTTCGTCCGGAAGCGGAGGCGGCGCTGACGTTTATCGACGCGTGGCTCAAAGGGCGGCAGTGGCTTGTCGGTGAGAGCTGCACGATCGGCGACATCGCGTGCTGGGGGCGGATGGTGTTCATGGCCGAGGGCGGGCTCGACATTACCCGCTGGCCGAACCTTCTCGCGTGGTCCGAGCGGCTGAAGGCGATGCCGGGCTTTGCGCTGCCTTACGATCTCATCCCAAAGAAGGACCAGGAGTTCGATCCGGCTTGAGACCGGCGCTCCGTAGACGAAGAAGCCCCGAGGAATCTCATGACGCGAATTCCGTTTCCCGACCTCGATAAGGCATCGCCTGAGGTCCGAGAGATGCTGAGACGCCTGCCAGCGCCGGTCGGTATCTTCAACATGATGGCGCACGCCGAGACGGTGCTGAAGCCGCTGATGAAGCTCGGCGGCACGTTCCTCGGCAAGCTCGAACTCGATCCGCTGCTGCGCGAACTCGTGATCTGTCACGCGGTCAACATCGAAGGTGGCGAGTACGAGTGGGTGCAGCACGCGCCGGTGGTGCGGGCGCTCGGGGGAACCCAGGCGCAGATCGACGCGCTGCGGAAGGGCGACGATCAGGCAGACTGCTTCAGTGAGCCTGAGAAGGCCGCGCTGCGCCTCACGCGCGAGGTCGTGGCCAATGTGCGTGCTTCGGAAGCGACGCTGGCGAACGCGCGGAAATATTTGTCCGATCGCGAGATCGTCGAGCTGATTCTGGTGGCGGGCTTCTACATCATGCTCGCGCGGTTGACCGAAACGCTCGACATTCCGAACGATCCGCCGATCGGCGATAAACTGGTTAGCGACATCCAGGCGCGCGTGGCGGCCAAGAAATAGCAGGGGGGAGTTATGAAGCGCGCTGTTTACATCAACTGCGACGGATTGTGCACCGACTGGATCAGCGAAGCGAACACGCCGACGCTCGCGCGGCTGTCCGCGCAAGGCCTGCGCTGCGCCGAGCATCGCGCCGTGTTCCCGTCGGTGACGCGGGCGTCGGCGGCCAGCATCGCCACCGGCTGTCGGCCGATCCGCCATGGTTTGCACGGTAACCGCATGGGCTTGATCGAGGAAGGGCGGCTCGTCGTACGCGATGTCGGACCGCCCGACTTCCGCGGCCACATGCGCAAGGCGCTTGGGCGGACGCTACGGGTGCCAACTATGGCGGAGCGCGTCGCCAAGCATGGTGGCTTCGTCGCCTATTCGAACGTGTCGCCGGGCGCGGCTTACTTCCTCGATCCCGAGGAGCATGGCGAGGTGCGCCATCGTGCGGGCTCGAACGTGCCGGCGGGAGTGTCGGTGCCGCCCGCGCTGCCGGTAACTGCCGGTCTCGACGGCGACGCGAAGATGGCGGCGCTGTTCTGCGAGGCTCTGGTTGAAAACCCCCGCACGATCTCGGTGCTGTGGTTCGGCGATCCAGACCTCACGATGCACAATGCGCCGATCGGGTCGCCGGCGCATCTCGCGGCGCTGAAGCGGATCGACGGACTGGTCGGCGATGTCGCCGCGACGATCGATGCGCTACGCGGCAAAGGTCACGACATCCTGCTTGCGGTCGGCTCGGATCACGGACACGAGACGGTCGGCCAGGGCATCAATGTGAACGCATGGCTCGACGATAACGGTTTCGCGAAGCTGCGCGAGGCGGGGCTGATGGCATTTGCGACGCAGGGCACGGCGGCGCTGCTCTACGCGATCGACGACGGTGTTTCCGCGGTGCCTGATGCGCTGGCGAAACTTGGGGCGGCGCCGTGGGTCGACGGTATCGTAACGGGCGCGGAACTGGAGCGCCTGGGCGTCATGCCGGAAGGCGGTCTCGTCGCTGGTATCAGCCTCGGGCGTGATCCGGCGCCCAATGCGTTCGGTGTCGCGGGGCAGCGGTGGGCGGCTTTTGGCAGCTCCGACTTCAAGGGAATCGGCCATGGGCAGCACGGTGGCTGGGGACCCGATGAGACGCGGCCGTTCCTGGTCCTGAGCCATCCTGAGGGCAAAGCCGCGCGGCGCACAGAGCGGACATCCTTGATCGACATTGCGCCGACGTTCCTCACCTTTCTCGGATTGCCGGCGGACGGCATGGAAGGCAAAGCCATCGGCTGGCGCTGAAGGTTAACGGCCGTAAAGGATTTGTTGGGAAACTGCGGCATAGGGTGCGGTTCGCGCCAGATGGTGGCGTTTGCTACTCAGCCAGCCAGTTCCGCGTCATGCACTACGAGAAGCGATCGCGTCGTGATTTTCGATGGTGGATGCTGTTCATCGTCGGCTCGATGATGTTCACGGCGACGTTCTACGCCGATCCCCGCAACTGCGACGAATCCGAGCGCAACTGTGCACCATGGCTCGTTCCGATCGCGAAGGTGGTCGGTGGCGCATTCGGTCTGCTTGGGGCCGGGAAGCTGGTCGCCAATACCAGCAGCGGTAGCGCGATAGATCCGAAAACCGGTGATCTCGTCTGGTGGCAAGACCGGGTCGGCTCCAGCGGTGGCCACGGCGGCCGCATTCATCCGTCCAAGATCAGCCGGATCCGCATCAGGTCGGACAGCGATAGCGACGAGGTGTCGCTCTACGATCATGGAGGCGAGCGCCAAGCCTACTTTGACGGCGAAGTGATCCCGTGGCCGTTCGAGAAATGGGCCAAGGCGCTTGCGGAGAAGTGGCCGCATATCCAGATTGAATCCGTGTGACAGCGGCAATGGCGTGGAGGCGCATGTCGGTGGCACTGATCCAGGTCATCCAGGATGACATCACGCGCGTCGAGGCCGACGCGATTGTGAACGCGGCAAACACTGCGCTCGTGATGGGCGGCGGCGTGTGCGGGGCCATTTTCCGCGCGGCGGGGATTTCCGAGCTGGCGGCGGCCTGCCGTGTGATCGGCGGCTGTCCGACCGGGAGCGCCGTGATCACGCCTGCGTTTCGGATCGCAACCGCGAAGTTCATCGTCCACGCAGTCGGGCCCGTCTACGCCGACCACGCGCCGGACGAGGCGGCCAGGCTGTTGCGTAGCGCTTACGCGTCGGCTCTGGCGGTTGCCGCAGATAACGGCTGCCGCAGCGTCGCGCTTCCCGCGATCGGCACCGGCATCTATGGTTATCCGCTGGAGGCGGCCTGCGCGGAGGCGGTGTCGGTGTGCGCTGCCGAGGGCGAGCGCCTGGGACTCGAGATCAAGCTCGTCGCCTTCGATGATGCGACGGCTGAGGCGCTGAGAGAGGCGGTGGCCCGCCTCTCCTGAAGCGATCGCGACGGCGAGGTTATGCCGCGACAACGCCTGAGCGCTGGAGCGCGTTGTGCTCGAGCAGCGCCAGGATCGCGACTGCGCCGGCCTGGGCGAGGATGAAGACGACGCCGAGCGCATTCGGCGAGATGAACGCGAACAGCGCGACGCTGGCCGCGACCCAGCCGACGTTTCCGAGAACGATCAGCCAGACGAGCGGGCGCGGCGGCACGGCCTGCAGGCCGGTGACGATCATCAGCGCCGCACACGGGAACAGGATCAGGCCGGCCCAGAGCAGCAGCGGCGCGGGAATGGCGGTCAGACTGGAAACGAAGCTCGATCCAAACGCCATCAGCGCACCGGCCCCGAGGCAGGTCCCGGCGTCGAGAAGGAGGATGTTCTTCAGCGTGGTATGGGGGCTCATGTTGGCTCTCCGTGGGCTTTGTGGTGAAGCCGGCGAGCGGCTCCATGCCCCGGAGAATGGCGACGGCGGCGCCGCGGGTCGATTACGCCAGAGGTAATTGGATCGAAGTCGCGCCGGCGCTAGTTTGCGACCATGCGGAACACATCGCCCACTGCCGGAACTTTGCTGCGGACATGGCGCCAGCGCCGGCGCATGAGCCAGCTCGAGCTGGCGGTCGAGGCCGAGGTCTCGCAGCGTCACTTGAGCTTCGTCGAGTCCGGTCGCTCGTCGCCCAGCCGCGACATGATCATCCATCTCGCCGAGCGGCTCGCGATTCCACTGCGCGAGCGCAACATCCTGCTGACTGCGGCGGGGTTTGCGCCGGTCTACCAGGAGCGCAACCTCGCCGATCCAGCGCTGGCGGCGCAGCGCGAGGCGATCGAGGTGGTTTTGAAGGGGCACGAGCCGTTTCCCGCGCTCGCCGTCGATCGTCACTGGACACTGGTCGCGGCGAACGGCGCGATCGGTCCGCTGATCGCCGGTATCGACGCCAAGTTGCTGGAGCCGCCGCTCAACGTGCTGCGCCTAAGCCTGCATCCAGACGGCATGGCGCCGCGCATCGCCAACTATCCCGAGTGGAAGGCGCACGTGATTGCGCGGCTGACGCAGCAAGTCGATGCGTCGGCGGATGCGGGGTTGAATGCGCTGCTGGAGGAATTGAAGGCGTATCCGCGTCCACGCGGCGTGGCAGTTGCGGCGCCGGAGAAGAAGCGCGATTTCGCCAACGTGGTCGTGCCGCTGCAACTGATGACGGACGCGGGTTTGTTGTCGTTCTTCTCGACGACGACGGTGTTCGGAACGCCGGTCGACATCACGCTCGCGGAGATCGCGATCGAGGCGTTCTATCCGGCCGACGCGGCGACGGCGGAAGCGGTGCGCAAGGCGGCGGGCGGCGCTAAGCCGCCGGCCGCGGTCAAAGTGACTAGACCCCGTAGCGGCCGATGATCGAGATCGAGCAGACGTTCTGGTGCGGGAAGCCGCCGAGATTGTGCGTGAGGCCGAGGGTCGGCTCGTCCTGGCGCTGGCGCGGGCCGGCGCGGCCGAGCATCTGCAGGTAGATCTCGTAGATCATGCGCAGGCCCGAGGCGCCGATCGGATGGCCGAAGCACTTGAGGCCGCCGTCGATCTGGCAGGGAACGCCGCCGTCGGCATTGTAGAAGCCGTCGAGGATGTCCTTCACAGCCTCGCCTTCCTTGGAGATGAACAGGTCCTCCATGGTGACGAGCTCGGTGATCGAGAAGCAGTCGTGGACCTCGATGAGCGACAGCTCCTTCCGCGGGTCGTCGATGCCGGCCTCGGTGTAGGCGCGCTTCGATGCGGTGCGCGTCGTCACGAAGTGGCTGCCGTCCCAGGAGTTGTGGCTCGCCTCCTGCCCGTTCGAAACCGAGAGCTGGAGCGCCTTGACCGAGACGATGTCGTGCTTGCCGAGGCTCTTGGCGATCTCGGGCGTCGTGACGATCGCGCAGGCGGCGCCGTCCGAGACGCCACAGCAGTCGTAGAGGCCGAGGGGCTCCGCGACAGTCGGCGCGCCGAGCACGGTGTCGATATTGATCTTGTTCCTGAGATGCGCTTTCGGATTCTTGGCGCCGTTGTCATGGCTCTTGACGGAAATCTGGGCCATCGCGCGCTTGAGCTCCTCCGGTGAGGTGCCATTCTTGGCGCGGTAGGCGGCGGCGAGCTGCGCGAACGAGCCCGGCGCCGAGAAGTTGGCCCACGACATGGAGTTCAGCACGCCGCGCGAGCGCTGCGGTAGGCCACCGTAGCCGGTGTCCTTGAGTTTCTCGACGCCCATGGCCAGCGCGATGTCGGCTGCGCCGGAGGCCACCGCGTAGACGGCGCCGCGGAAGGCTTCGGTGCCCGACGCGCAGTAGTTCTCGACGCGGGTGACGGGGATGTACGGCAGCCTGAGCGCGATCGCGAGCGGCACGCCCGACTTGCCGACATGCTGATCCTCGATCGCCGTCGAGAGCCACGCGGCGTTGATCTGCTTCGTCTCGATGCCGGCGTCGGCCAATGCCTCCTCGTAGGCCTCGACCATCAGGTCGTCGGCTTCCTTGTCCCACCGCTCGCCGAACTTCGAGCAGCCCATGCCGAGGATCGCGACCTTGTCCTTGATGCCCGAAGCCATGGCTCAGCTCTCCTTTGCGGTGGTTGCCGGGGCGGCTTTCCAGAAGTAGCGCGTGAAGCCGCGCTGCGTGTCGTGATCCTTGATGCGGAACATCATGCGCATCGTCTGGCCGACTTCGAGCGCTTCGGCGTCGACATCGGTGAAGTCGAGCATCATGCGGCCGCCGCCTTCGAACTGGATCATGCCGTAGCAGGCGGGCGGCGAGGGCGAGTAGGTGAGTCGGTCTGCAGTGAAGGAGTTGATGCGTCCAGCCTTGTCGGCGAAGGGATGCGGCACCTGCGTGTGCATGGCATTGCAGTTCGGATTGACGCAGATGTTCGATTTCGGGATCTGGACGGTGCCGCACTTAGTGCATTCGCCGCCAACGAAACTGGTCAGCAGCCCACGGTTGCGCCACAGCGAGGACAGCGGCGTCTGCTTGTCGACCTCGGATCGCATCCCGCGCTCGATTTCGACGAGATCGTTGATCGCGAGATAGCGGTTGTACGCCGTCTCTTCCTTGCGTCGTGCGAGATGGCCTTTGACACCAACGCGCGTGGGAAGCTTCGCGATATCAGCGGTAACTTCGAGAATGATCGCATCGGCACCCTGGCCGAAGCCGACAACGAGAATGCGATCGCCGGGTTTCGCCTGCTCGAGCGTCGCGCCGAGCAGCAGCAGTGGATGGGCGACGCCGGTTTCGCCGCATTGGGCTTGCAGATTGTCGCGCACGCTCGTTTCGGCGAGGCCCGCCGCCTTGGCGATCGTGCCGGCGATTCGCGGCAGCGTGCCCGGCATGATGAAATGGGTGATGTCGCCCGGTTGCAGGCCGGCGCGCGACAGCGCCTCGGCGATCACCGGCGGCACCATCTTCATGTAGCCTTCGTCGCGGATCCAGCGCTCCTCCCACTGGTAGTCGAAGGGCTGGTCGTCGGTGCGGTAGTGATCGACGAAGTCCGCGGTGCGGCTCGCCGAACCGAGCAGGCGCGCGATTGCCGGGCCATCGCCGACGAGGACGGCAGCGGCGCCGTCGCCGTTCGTCATCTCGGTCGGGCTCGCAGTCTTGGCGCGGCGTTTTTCGGAGGCGATCAGGAGTGTCGGGCCGCCGCCGATCAGGGCATTGAGCAGGGCGGAGGTCGCGGCGCGCTGGCTCGCGGTGACGTCCATCGCTGCGACGTGGCTGGCGATGTCGAGCGTCTCGGCGACGATGCCGGCGTTGAGGCGGTCGCGGAACGGGAAGGACGTCGAGGCGAATTGCAGCCCGCGCACGCTCTTGCGATCGATCCCGGTGAGGCAGTCACGCGCCGCCTCGACAGCCATGGTGACGGCATCCTCGTCCCAATTGCAGATCGCGCGCTCGCCCTTGGCGAGGCCCTTGAGGGCCGGGTTGAACCAGGCGTTAGCGGCGGCGATCGCCTGGCGCTGCAGACGCAGGCGCGGGATATAGGCGCCGTACGCCAGGATGCCAGCGGACATTGGACGCTCCTAAGTGTTTCCTCGGGCGCGACGGCGCGCTTTCTACGTTTTCCGGAACAGTGCACGCACCGAATGCAGGCGTCAACGTCACGCGGGAAATGGCGTCTCAGCGGTATTGAATATTCGTCTTTCGCCTTTTAAATGGAAGCCGATACTCAAACGGGACCGAACGGAGGCAATCCATGCTCCATCCCGAGGTGTTCTCGTTCTTCGACGAGCCGACCAACACGGCAAGCCATATCCTGAAGGATCCGGCGTCCAAGGCGGCCGCGATCATAGACAGCGTGCTCGATTTCGATGCGGCCGCGGGCCGTACGTCGACCAAGGCTGCCGACGAGCTGATCGCGTTCGTGAAAGAGCGCGGGCTCGATGTCCAGTGGCTGCTCGAGACACACGTGCATGCCGATCACCTGTCCGCGGCGCCGTACCTCAAGGAGAAGCTCGGCAGCAAGATCGCCATCGGCGCCAATATCACGGTGGTGCAGGACGTGTTCGGCAAGGTGTTCAACGCCGGCACCGAGTTCGAGCGCGACGGCAGCCAGTTCGATGCGCTGTTCAAGGATGGCGACACGCTCCGCATCGGCGAGATGACCGGCTACACCATGCACACGCCCGGCCACACGCCGGCGTGCATGACGTTCGTGTTCGGTGATGCGGCGTTCGTCGGCGACACGCTGTTCATGCCCGACTACGGCACCGCGCGTGCGGATTTCCCCGGAGGCAGCGCCCGCGATCTCTATCGCTCGATTAAAAAGGTACTCGCCCTACCGCCTGAGACGCGGCTTTTTCTGTGTCACGACTACAAGGCGCCGGGACGTGACGTGTATGCGTGGGAGACGACGGTCGCCGAGCAGCGCAAGTCCAACAAGCATGTGCATGACGGCGTGACCGAGGACGAGTTCGTCGCCATGCGCGAGGCGCGGGACAAGACGCTGAGCATGCCGAAGCTGATCATCCCGTCGATCCAAGTGAACATGCGGGCCGGCGACCTGCCGGAGCCCGAGGACAACGGCGTGCGCTACCTCAAGGTGCCGCTCAACCAGATCTGAGGGATGGCGACGTTGCGCCTGGTCACGCCGTCGAGGCGCCAATTGATCCGGCCCGCCGGCATCGGCCTTGAGGTGTTTGCGCTCCCGAAGGACGCCGGCGCGCGCGAGGTGGTCGCACGGGATGATCTAAAATCGGTGTTTCGCGACGCTGGCGTTGCCGGCACGTTCGTCGCATTCGACGCGATGGCCGATCGGATGACGCTCGTCGATCGGGAGCGCGCGGCGCGGCGATATATCCCTGCGTCGACCTTCAAAATCCCCAATACGCTGATCGCTTTCGAGGCCGGCGTCGTCTCGGGCCCGGATGAGATGTTCCGCCATGACGGCAAGCCGCGCGCCATGAAGACGTGGGAACGGGACATGACGCTGCGCGAGGCGATCACCGCCTCGAACGTACCGGTTTATCAGGAGATCGCGCGCCGCGTTGGCCTCGAGCGCTATCGGAGCTGGATCGACCGGCTTGGTTACGGCAACCGGGAGATTGGAGAGGCGGTCGATACGTTCTGGCTCAAGGGGCCGCTGGAGACGAGTGCGGTCGAGCAGGTGCAATTCCTCGCGATGCTGGGGCAGGGGAAGCTGCCCGCGTCCGCGCGCGCGCAAGCGCTCGTGCGCGACATGATCCGGATCGAGGCGAAGGGCCCCCGGACGCTGTTCGCGAAGACAGGCTGGACGGGCAAGCTCGGCTGGTGGGTCGGCTGGGTCGAGGACGGCAGCCGGATCACGTCTTTCGCGTTGAATATAGATATGTCGTCGGTCGATATGGCGCCCAAGCGGATCGACCTCGCCAAGGAGCTGCTCGCTCGCATCGGCGTTTACTAGATATGCGGGTGGGGTGGGTCTGCGAGGTGGCGGGTACGGCTCGGCTCGGCTAAGACTTCGGCTATCGCCAGTCGCCTCGCCGAAGGAACCTCAGATGGCCGACGACCCGCCGTTCCGCAAGGAGATCGACTTCGCCTACGGCGAGGCGAAGCAGCTGACGCCCGGGATCGTGCGCCTCGTCGCCAATAACCCGAGCCCTTTCACCTACAAGGGCACCAACACGTACATCGTCGGAGAGGGCCGCGACGTCATGTTGATCGATCCGGGGCCCTCTGACGCCGCGCACCTGGAGGCCGTCCTGCGCACGCTCGGCGACCGCCGCGTGAGCCACATCGTCGTCACCCACACTCATCATGACCATGTCGATGGCCTGCCGGCGCTGCAGCAACGGATCGGCGCCAAGACGGCCGGTTTCGGCCGAATGGTCTCGCAGCCCGGCAAGACACGCGCGAGCCCGGCTGGCGGCGAGTACGTCGAGAGCGATTTCAAGCCCGACATCGTGCTCAAGGACGGGGACCGGCTCGAAGGCGATGGCTTCGCGTTCCAGGCATTGCACACGCCGGGCCATGCGCCCGATCACCTGTGCTTCGCGCTCGAGGGGACGCGGCTGCTTTTTTCTGGCGATCACGTCATGGGCTGGAACACCAGCGTCGTGGCGCCGCCCGAGGGCAGCATGAGCGCCTATCTCGGCTCGCTCGACCGGCTGATGGCGCGCGACGACGAGGTCTTCTTTCCGGGCCACGGCGGGCGCGTGTTCGAGCCGCAGCGGCTGGTGAAGGCCTACATCCTCCATCGGCGGATGCGCGAGCAGTCGATCCTCGACTGCATCCGCGGGGGACAGACGACCATCCCCGAGATCGTGGCGGCTATCTATCGCGGGCTCGATCCCCGGCTCGTGAGGGCGGCGTCACTCTCGGTGGCGGCGCACGTCGAACATCTGGTCGAGCGGGGGCTGGTTCGGTCCGAGGGGCCGGTTTCTGCCCCGGAACGCCTTTCCGCGGTCTGACCGGCACCTTGGTTCCGCGTGCTTTCGCCTTGCCGCGCGGTCCCGCGGCCGAGGGTACGGCGGCTTCGAGCCGTGCGTGCAGCTCGGCGTAGAAATCCTTCACGCGTTGCGCATTGCGGCCGAAGTCGTAGGTGCCGTATCGCGACAGCGAGCGAACGTCGACCCTGGTCTGGCCGCCTTCTCCGTCAACGCGCACGACAACGTCATCGATGAAGCCGAGGATGAGCGTGCGGTCCTCGGCCTCGATGTGACCGGCCGAGTCGGCTTCCGGTGCTTCCTCGGCAACGATCCGCCACTTGAGGCGGCGGGCAGCTTCGCCGGCCGCTTCGAACACTTCCTCCGTGGGGCGCTGCAGAATGAGCGGCTGCAGCTCCGGAAAAATTCGCGCCTGGGTTTCGGCGAAAGCGGCAGGATAGGCGACCGGATTGGCGCCCCTGGCGCGATCACGGGCGAGGATGGCGTACTCGGGCGGATGCTCGGTATCGGTCGTCACGTCGCTGAGGTGGGCCGAGCGCAGGTAGAAGGGCACAACGCCCGCCGGCCATGCAAATATCGCAAGGCTGACGGCCATCCCGGCGGCGGTGCTCCAGGCGCCGGTGGCCCCGCGACGCCAGATCACGATCGCGGCGGCGATGCCGATCAGGAAGGCCAGCACCGCTCCTGAGAACGCCGTCAGCGTCAGGCCGATCGCGAGCGGGGTCTCCATTCTGCCGATGCGGTGCATGATCACCGCGATCGCGATGATCAATGCGCTCGACAGCGCGATCCGGCGGGACCAGGTCGCGAGCGCGGTTCGGTCAGAGGTGACGACGAGTGTCATGCTGGCGACGTTTCGTTCTCCCGAGGCTGCGTCTACGCTATCGCCGTGCGCTACGATCCGACGATTGCCTTTGTCAGCGCGACCGGCGCACGCTACTCATAAAGCAGATTCCCAGTAAAATTAGGATCCGTTCCATGGCCACCCTCACCAACTTTGCGGCTCGCGACGTCGAGACCGTGCTGCATCCCGCGACCAATCTGGCCTCCCACCGTACCACTGGGCCAATGATGCTCGAGCGCGCGGAGGGGATCCACGTCTACGATTCGTCAGGGAAAGAATACATCGAGGGTCTGGCGGGACTGTGGTGCACGGGACTCGGCTACGGCAACACGGAGCTGGTCGAGGCCGCTGCCGAGCAGATGCGCAAGCTGTCCTTCACGCACCTGTTCGGCGGGCGCAGCCACGAGCCGGCGGTGCAGCTCGCCGAGAAGATCAAGGAGATCGCGCCGTGCCCGACCTCCAAGGTCTTCTTCACAAGCTCCGGCAGCGAGGCCAATGATTCGCAGATCAAGCTGCAGTGGTACTACAACAACGCGATCGGCAAGCCGAACAAGAAGAAGATCATCTCGCGGTTTCACGCCTACCACGGCGTGACGATCGCGGCGGGTAGCCTCACCGGCATCCCGATCTTCCATGCCGATTTCGATCTGCCGATCGCGCGCATCCTGCACACCGAGAAGCCGCACTTCTATCGCTACGGCAAGGAGGGCGAGACCGAGGAGGAGTTCGCCTCGCGGCTCGCGGGCAAGCTCGAAGCTTTGATCGAGCGCGAGGGCCCGGACACGATCGCGGCCTTCATCGCCGAACCGATCATGGGAGCGGGCGGCGTGATCGTGCCGCCGAAGACCTATTTCCAGAAGGTTCAGGCAATCCTGCGCCATTACGACATCGCCTTCATCGCGGACGAGGTCATCTGCGGCTTTGCGCGCACCGGCAGCATGTTCGGGACGCAGACTTTCGGGTTGCAGCCCGACACAATCTCGATGGCGAAGGCGATCACGTCGGCCTACATGCCGCTCGGCGCCATCACGGTGCCCGAGCACGTCTATCAGGCGATGATCGACGAGAGCAAAAAGCTCGGCGTGTTCGCGCACGGCTTCACCTACTCGGGCCATCCGGTGGCGTCGGCGGTCGCGGTCAAGACGCTGGAGATCTACGAGCGCATCGACATCGTCGGCCATGTGCGCAAGGTGGCGCCGACGTTCATGAAGCGCCTGAAGGAACTCGACAGCCATCCGCTAGTCGGCGAGACGCGCGGCATCGGGCTCATCGGCGGCATCGAGCTCGTGAAGGACAAGCGCACCAAGGCGTCGTTCGATCCGCGCCAGGGCGTCGGCGCGAAGGTCAATGTGTTCGCGCAGGAGGAAGGACTGATCTCGCGTTCGATCGCCGGCGACACGCTGGCGCTCTGCCCGCCGCTGGTCATCAACGCCGACCAGATCAACACGATGTTCGATCGCATGGCGCGCGCGCTCGATCGCGGCCTCGACTGGGCACGGAAGGAAGGCATGGTCGGCTGAACCGGCCATAGCTGACGAATTGGGCGCCTCGGGTCCGGCTTAAGCCGGGTCCGCGGCGCTTTTTTTATTGGCGGTGCGAGAGAGACTTGCGGCTCACCAGAGGCCGCGACGGGTGGAGAGCGCGCGCGCGTCCTCGCCGGAATCGCGGCGCTGCTGCTGTGGCGGCAGCGGCTGGCCATCCTGGTCGGTCGGCTGCTGCTGGGCGAAGCCACCGGTTTCATCGGTGAAGCCGATGATGGAGTGCGCGTCGTCCGGCTCCTCGTCCGGCTTGAACGCCTCCAGCACGCTCTTGGGATCGCCCGGCTGGGTGCGCATTCCGGTCGTGGGATTGACGCGGACAAGCTTGATCCCCGGAGGAATCCGGAATGGCGTCGCCGGTTTGTCGGCAAGCGCCATCTTCATGAATGCCCCAAAGATCGGCGCAGCGATGCTGCCGCCGGTGGCATCCTTGCCGAGCGGCCTCGGTGTGTCGTAGCCGACGAACACGCCCACGACGAGGTCGGCCGAATAGCCGACGAACCAAGCGTCCTTACCGTCGTTGGTGGTGCCGGTCTTGCCCGCGAGCGGCTTGCCGACCGAGCGCAGTGTCGTGGCGGTGCCGCGCTGGACGACGCCCTCCATCATCGAGGTTATCTGGTAGGCCGTATGCGGGTCGATGATCTGTCGGCGGTCATCGGCTATATCCGGCTCGGCCTGACCGCGCCAGCTCTCCTGGCGGCAATCCCGGCAGGCACGGTCGTCGTGGCGCCATACAGCCTCGCCCTGACGGTTTTGGATGCGATCGATGAGCGTGGGACGCACCTGGTGGCCGCCGTTGGCGAGCACCGCGTATGCCGTCGTCAGCTTGAGCAACGTCGTCTCGCCGGCGCCGAGGGCCA
>VFQN01003861.1_pt1 | contig 20571 bp, 21 predicted proteins | sample 3512371 | NCBI WGS metagenome assembly VFQN01 (sample SAMN10412370, study PRJNA504923) | tailings metagenome | isolation source: Replicate 2 from Balatoc abandoned mine | place: Philippines: Itogon, Benguet | collected 2017-08-28
CAGACGCCGTGGCAGGAGCTTCAGCGGAAGGGAAGAGGGCCGCGGACCGGAAGCGCCTGCCTCGACTTTGCGGTGAACTACCAGAGGATCGCGAAGACCAAGGGAGTGCCGCGGCACTCGCATTGAGAGCTGTCGATCAGCGGAAGAGGCGCTGCTCGACCGAGACCGGGAGGTCTGCCCGGTTGATGAGGATGATCGCCCAAGGCGAGGTCGGCTGCCCGACGGGGCGGGCAGCGGGCGGCGGGGGCGGAGACAGCGAAGCCGTGGCGCCGGGCGCGGCAAACCCCGAGGCGCCAGGGGGAAGGGCGGAGGGAGCACTCATCCCCGGACCGCCGGCGACCGGACGTGGCCCGGCCCCGCGCTGCGCCATCATCATTTCGGGGGGCATCCGCTCTTCGAAGACGACGACGATGCGATCTCGGCGCCGCGCCGTCGACAGGATGTTCACGGCGTAGCCTTCGCTGCTGCGGCGTCCAAGAAAGATCCCGACGGCGTTCATCCGGCCCGCCTCGAACATGTCAGGTGCTGGGGAGCCGACCCGGCTCCACAGGCTGCGCCACTCGGCAATCGTGGTCGCCACCACATGCTCGGGTTGACGTGTGACGGCGGTCGATCCCTGCCAGTGACGCGCATCCACGCTCTGAGCCGAGACGGACGGGACCATCAACATGCCTGTCATGGCTGTACCCAGGAACAGCATCCGCCGACGGGGCAGAGGCTGTACGAAAAGGGTGACCGGCTTGTTGATGGACTGCACGATTGGTCTCTCGGGGACCGGAAATTGCTTGTTCTTGGGAGCCTCAAAACATCATGACACTTTGGCTCAATTGAGGCCGGAGACCCAGCACACACGGCGACTTTGGTGCGCGTGCAGGGGCCTTCGTCTCAATCGTGCGGGCGTGTTGCAGGAAAGCCACACGCCAGCAGGGGCCGCGCAGCTACCGGTCGCTAGCTTCGCTTGGCCTTGTCGGCGGCGTTGGTCGACTGGATCTGTTCGCGAATGCGAACCCAGTCCTCCTCGCTGTAGGACATCATGTGGGAAAAGGTCCCGTTGCCCATGATGCCCATGGCGCCGTCGATCGCGATGACCTCGCCGTTGATATACTCGACTTCCTCACTCATCAGAAAGGCGGCCATGTTGGCGAGCTCGCTGGGGCGGCCGACACGCCCCATCGGATTTCGCGTGTTGTAGCGGGAGTCGTTGCCTTCCTGCATCGGGTTGAGGCGGGCCCAGGCGCCCTCGGTCGGGAATGGACCCGGCGCGATCGCATTGAGGCGGATGCCGTGGCGCGCCCACTCGACGGCGAGGCTCTGGGTCATGACGGCGACGCCAGCCTTCGACATCGCCGAAGGGACGACGAAGGGGCTGCCGGTCCATACCCACGTCGTGAGGATGCTGAGGACGCTGGCCTTGCGCTTCTCCGCGATCCACCGCTTGCCGCAGGCATTGGTCATGTAGAACGTGCCATGCAGCACGATGTTCGCGATCGCGTCGAACGCGCGAGGGCTCAGGTCCTTTGTCTGTGAGATGAAGTTGCCGGCGGCGTTGTTCACGAGGCCATCGAGCGGGCCGGTGCCCCAAATCTGTTCGATCATCTCCTCGACCGCCGTTGCGACGCGGATGTCGACCGCATGGAAGTCGACACGCCGGCCGGGATGCTTCTCCATCACCTGCTTGGCGGTCTCCTCGAGCACGCCGCCGCGGCGACCGCATATCACACAGTCTGCACCCAGTTCGACGAACTTCTCCATCATCATGCGACCGAGACCGGTGCCACCGCCGGTGACGAGGAATCGCTTGCCCTTGAACAGGTCGGTCTTGAACATTTGTCGGCCTCCCGAGAACACTTCAGGCGATTCGTCTAGCCCGAGGTTGCAATCCCGTACAAGGACTGTTGCTTCTTGAACAAAGCATGTTTACGATTTCCGCATAACAACACGGGATCGTTGAATGACGACCCATCTGGGAGAGACGAGCGGGGACGTCGGTACGGTTGAGCTGCGTGGTAAGGTCAAGTGGTTCAACGCTGTCAAAGGGTACGGGTTCTTGGCCCTGGACAGCGACAATAGCGACGCGTTCCTGCATGTAACGACTTTGCGGCAAGCTGGGCATGAGGATCTCAAGCCCGGTGCAACCGTTTTTTGCGCCGGTGTCCGCGGCCCGAAGGGCTGGCAGGTCATGAGGGTGATCGACATCGATCAATCGACGGCAGTCGCGACGACTGCGAAGCCTCCGCCGATTCCCGAAGGCATTGCCATGGGCGAGTACATCGCCGCGCTGGTGAAGTGGTATAATAACGAACGCGGCTACGGCTTCGTCACGCGCGAGACGGCGGAGGGAGACATCTTCGTGCACGCCGCGGTCTTGCGGCGGCACGGCATGGATTCGCTGGCGCCGGGCCAGAAGGTGATGATCCGCATCGCCGAAGGCCAGAAGGGCCTTCAGGTCATCGAGATCCGCGGGGCGTGAGCTTTCCTACTTGATATCGCGCAGATAGCCGTCGAGCGGCGGTGCCTGCTTGATCAGGCCGCGCTTCACGAGGAATTCCGCGAAGGTGGCATAGCGTGCCCGGTCGAGCGCGGATGGGTCGGCCGCGAGCAGCGGGATCGTATCCTTCCACGCCAGGCGGTTGAGGTCGTTGTCGAGGTCCTTGCCGTAGCGGGAGAAGCTCGTCCAGGCCTCGGCCGGGTTGGCCGTCAGCCAGGCGGTCGCCTCGGCGAGAGCCGCGAGAAGCTTCTTCGTGCGGGCGACATCGACCATGTCGCGCTTGGCCAGGATCACGAGTTCGTCGTAAGCCGGCACGCCGTGCTTCTCGACCAGCCAGATCCGGCCCTTAGCCTTGTTCAGTTCAAGGTCGTTCAGCTCGAAGTTGCGGAAGGCGCCGATCACGCCGTCGACCTGCCTGCTCATCAGCGCGGTCGTGAGCGCGAAGTTGACGTTAACGAGGGTGACGTCCTTCAGGGTGAGGCCCGCGCTTTCCAGCATCGCGCCGAGCACCGCTTCCTCGAAGCCCGAGACGGAGAAGCCGATCTTGCGGCCCTTGAAATCGGCGATGGTCTTGACGGGCGAGTCTTCCAGGGCGACCAGCGAGTTGAGCGGCTGCGCCACCAGCACGCCGACGCGCACCAGTGGCAGGCCCTCGGCGACCAGCATTTGCAGGGTCGGCTGGTAGGAAAGGGCGTAGTCGGCCTGGCCCGCCGCGACCAGCTTGGGCGGGGCATTGGGATCGGCGGGCGCGATCAGCTCCACATCGAGGCCCTGCTTGTCGAACAGGCCGCGCTGCTTGGCGATGACCAGCGCGGCATGGTCGGGGTTCACGAACCAGTCGAGCAGGATGCGGACCTTGTCCTGTGCTGCCGCGGGAAGCGCCAGGCTGCAAAGCGCCAGGACGGCGAACAACCGGATCATCATTTTCATCTTCAGTCTCCTTGATGGGGGTGCCAGGGCACGAGTCGCCGCGCGAGCCGGTCCGCCGCCGTGTAGAGTGCTAGCCCGAGCAGGCAGAGGATGGTGAGCGCCGCGAAGGCGAGGGGCGTCTGGCCCCGGGCCAGCGACTGGGTCATCAGGAAGCCGAGCCCGGCGCTGGCGCCGACCCATTCGCCGATCACCGCGCCGATCGGCGCGACGGCCGCGGCGATGCGCACACCGGAAGCGAAGGCGGGCAGGGCCGCGGGCAGTCTGATCTGCAGCAGCACGGCCCGCGGCGAGGCATCCATCGTTCGGGCCAACTCGAGCCAGCCCGGGTCGGTCCGGCGGAGGCCGTCGTAGAGGCTGCTCACCACGGGGAAGAAGATGATCAGCGCCGCCATCGCGACCTTGGAGGCCATGCCGTAGCCGAGCCAGAGCACGAGCAGGGGCGCGATCGCGATCACCGGGATCGCTTGCGAGACGATCACCAGCGGCAACGCCCAGCGGCGCCAGGCGGCCGAGGCGGCGAAGATCACCGCGAGAGCCGAGCCGAGCGCGAGTCCGAGCCCTAGCCCCAGGAACATTTCGCCGGCCGTCCATGACGCCTGCTCGATCAGGAGATCGAAGCGTTCGACCAGGACGACGGCGACGCGCGAGGGCGGCGGCAGGATGTAGGGCGGCAGGCCGGCCAGCCACACGAGGGCTTCCCAAGCGGCGATCAGGCCCAGCGCGGTGACGAGCGGCCTCACGACGGCCTCCGCAACTCGCCGATGAGCCGCGCCTGCAGCGCCAGGAGGGCAGGATCACCGGGTTCACGCGGCACGGCGCCGGTTGGGGCGATCACCGGGCCCACGGCGAACGGACGGCCCGACAGGACGCGGATTTCATGGCCGAGACGCAGCGCCTCGAGCGGATCGTGGGTGACCATCACCACCGTCCGGCCCTCGAGCAGGCGCGCGGCCAGGTCCTGAAGGTCGAGTCGCGTCACCGCATCGAGATGGCCGAACGGCTCGTCCATCAGGACGATCTGCCGATCCTCGCAGAGGGTACGGGCGAGCGCCGCCCGCTGCCGCATGCCACCCGACAAGGCTTGCGGCAGATCCTGGAGCCGATCGCCCAGCCCGACCTCCATCAGCAACGCGCGTGCGCGGCGTTCGGCGGCCCCGCGGCCCGCTCCGTCGCCGCGCAGCCGGTATCCCAGCAGGACGTTTTCGAGCACGCTGAGCCAGGGCAGCAGCAGGTCGCGCTGCGCCATGTAGGCGATGGGTCCGGCCGCCTGGCTGCCGGGCAGAAGGCCCGCCAGGTGGCGCAGCAATGACGTCTTTCCGACGCCGCTGCGGCCGAGCAGGCAGGTTGTGCGGCCACCGGGAAAATCGAGGCACAGATTCTCGGCCACGACATGGTTGTCGAGAACGATATGTGCCGAGCGCACCAAAAGAGCAGGCGAAGACGTCAACGAGCCACCAGTCCCTACGCCGGCATTAACCGGATCAGGTTCGGGGTCGTCCTTTCGGACCTCTCAGCCGCCAAGCGGCTCCCCCCGATGAGCGGCCGTCACTATGGGTAGGTGTCACTCGTCATGCAAGCGTCATCGGTTTGACGAAATCGCCATCCACGCTCTATGCCATGCCCATGGTTCACCACGTCTCCAAGCCGCCGCCCGGCCGGCGCCTTTTCCTCGCCGCGCCTCTCCTGCTGGCCGGCGGGGCCGCCTGGGCTCAACAGGGTGCCAACGACCTTCAGTTCAAGCGTTCGTCGCTGGTGGTGGTGTCCGGCGGCCGTGAGATCAAGTTCGAGGTCGACCTGGCCCTGGACGATGCCCAGCGCGCGCGGGGGCTGATGTTCCGCGAGAAGCTCGGCCCCTATGAGGGCATGCTGTTCGACTTCTACAAGGAAGCGCCGGTGAGCTTCTGGATGAAGAACACGCTGATCCCGCTCGACATGGTCTTCATCGCGGCCGACGGCACGATCAAGTCGATCCATGCCAACGCCGTGCCGCATTCGACCGAGACCATTCCGAGCCAGTTCCCGGTGCGGGCGGTCCTCGAGATCAACGGCGGCAGCGCCAAGCTGCTCGGCATCAAGCCGGGCGACAAGGTCCTGCACCCAATCTTCGGGAACGGCTAACGCTTCAGGGCACAGGTCATGCCGTCGCCCACGGCGAAAAGCGCGAGGTCGATCCGCCGGTCTACCTTCAGCTTGGCGTTGAGGGCGCGCAGCGCCTGCGTGTCGCGGTCGACTTCCTCGGGATCGGCGACCGAGCCATCCCACAGGACGTTGTCGATCAGCACCAACCCGCCCCGCCGAACGAGCTTCAGGCAGCGCTCGTAGTAGCCGTCATAGTCGTCCTTGTTGGCGTCGATGAAGGCGAGGTCAAGCTGTTCCGTCAGCCCCTGGGCCAGCAGCCAGTCGAGTGTTGCGAGGGCGGGGCCGATCGTCAGTTCGATTCGGCTCTCGACGCCGGCCTCCTTCCAGTAGCGGCGCGCGACCTTGGTGTAGTCGGGGCTGACGTCGCAGCACCAGAGCCTACCGTCGTCGGGCAGCGCCGCGGCGATGCACAGGCTGGAATAGCCGGTGAAGGTCCCGACCTCGACGGCCCGCCGCGCGCCGATGCCCCGCGCCAGCAGTTCGATCTGCTGACCCTGGTGGGCGGAGATCTGCATGCCCGCGTGCGGCAGCGTTGCCGTCTCCTCGCGCAGCCGGCGACGTAGCGGCGGTTCGCGAAGCCAGTTGGCGTCGACATAGTCCTTCAACACACCGTCTATCCTGGGCCAGCCCTTCATGCTCTCTCCTGTTGGCTCGGTACCCTCACCTCGCTAGGGTCGCGTCCCTGAAGTGGCGGGATCTGGAGTTGGCATGTCGGATATCGAGATCGCACGGCGCGCAATCAAGAAGCCCATGAAAGATGTCGCCGCACGGCTCGGCATCCCGGAAGACGCGTTGGAACCCTACGGCCGAGACAAGGCGAAGCTCGATGGCGACTACGTGAAGTCGCTTTCCGGTCGCAGACAGGGACACCTGATCCTCGTGACGGCGATCAATCCCACCAAGGCGGGGGAGGGCAAGACCACGACGACGATCGGCCTCGGCGACGCGCTCTGCCGGCTCGGCAAGAAGACCGCGATCGCGCTCAGGGAGCCGAGCCTCGGGCCCTGCTTTGGGCAGAAGGGCGGGGCGACGGGCGGCGGGCAGGCCCAGATCGTGCCGATGGCCGACATCAACCTGCATTTCACCGGCGACTTCCATGCGATCACGACCGCGCACAACCTGCTGGCCGCGATGCTCGACAATCACATCTACTGGGGCAACGCGCTGGGCATCGACAGCCGCCGCGTATTCTGGCCGCGCGTCATGGACATGAACGATCGCGCGCTGCGCGACATTGTCGTGAGCCTGGGCGGTGTCGCCAACGGCTTTCCGCGCCAGGGGCGTTTCGACATCACGACCGCCTCCGAAGTCATGGCGATCCTCTGCCTGTCCCGTGACCTTCCCGATCTAGAGAAGCGCCTGTCGCAGATCGTCGTCGCCGAGACGCGTGACGGCAAGCCCGTCACGGCGGGCGACCTCAAGGCATCCGAAGCGATGGCCGCCGTTCTCAAGGACGCCGCCAAGCCCAACCTCGTGCAGACGCTGGAGAACAATCCGGTGCTGATCCACGGTGGCCCTTTCGCCAACATCGCCCATGGCTGCAACTCGGTGATCGCGACGCGCGCGGCTCTGGCGCTGGGCGACTATGTCGTTACGGAAGCGGGCTTCGGCGCCGATCTCGGCGCCGAGAAATTCCTCGACATCAAGTGCCGGCAGGCTGGCCTGAAGCCGGGGCTCGCCATCGTCGTCGCGACCGTGCGGGCCCTGAAGCTCCATGGTGGGGCCGACGAAAAGGCTTTGGCGAAGGAGGATGTTGCGGCAGTCGAACGCGGTCTGCCGAATCTGCTGCGCCACGTCGAGAACCTGGGCAAGTTCGGGCTGCCGGTACTCGTCGCAATCAACCGATTCCTGACCGACACGCCTGCCGAGCTGAAGCTGATCGAGGAGAAGTGCGCGGCTGCCGGCGCTCAGGCCCATCTCTGCGAACACTGGGCCAAGGGTGGTGCCGGCGCCGAGGCGCTGGCTCGGGCGGCGGTCGCGACCCTCGACGAAGGCAAGGCCGCATTCAAGCCGCTCTATCCCGACGATCTGCCGCTTTCGCAGAAAATCGAGACGGTGGCGCGTGAGATTTATCGCGCATCGGGTCTCTCCATTGCCGGACCGGCACAACGACGCCTCAAGGCGCTGGAAGCGGCGGGCTACGGCAAGCTGCCTGTCTGCATCGCCAAGACGCAGTATAGCTTCGCCGCCGATCCTGAGCTGCGTGGCGCGCCGACGGGCCACACGCTGCCGATCCGTGAGGTGAGGCTTTCGGCCGGTGCCGGGTTCGTCGTGGCACTCGCCGGCGACATCATGACCATGCCCGGCCTGCCGCGCGCTCCCGCCGCCGAGCACATCCGGCTCACGGCCTCAGGTGAAGTCGACGGGCTCCACTGACATGCGCCGCTATTCCTTCGTTACGGTCGACGTCTTCACAAACCAGCGGTTCGGCGGTAATCCGCTCGCCGTCTTTCCGGATGCAAGCGGCATGAGCGATGCCGAGATGCAGTCGCTCGCCGCCGAGTTCAACCTCAGCGAAACGACGTTCGTGTTGCCGCCCGACGATCCTGCCAACACGGCGCGGGTGCGCATCTTCACGCGCACGACCGAAATGCCCTTCGCCGGGCATCCTAACGTCGGCACCGGCTATGTGCTGGCGCAGCAGGGCAGGGACAAGAACGGCAAGCTGCTGTTCGAGGAACTGGCCGGCCTCGTCGAGATCGAAATCCAGCGCAATGAATCGGGCGGCCCGGTAGGTGCGACGATCGCCGCGCCGCAGCCACTATCACTCGGCGTCGAGCTACCTGTCGAGGAGATCGCGGCCTGTGCCGGCTTGAAGACAGACGAAGTGATTGTTCAGTCGCACAGGCCGATCCAGGCGTCGCTCGGCAACCCTTTCGTCATTGCCGAAGTCGAGGCGGCGGCGCTGAAGCGCGCCGCGCCGGACATCGCGGCCTTCCGCAAATCGGTGACGCGTGAGAGTGCGCTCAAGGGCCGGCTCGGACTCTATCTTTATGCGCACGAAGGTGAGGGCAGGGTTCAGGCGCGGATGTTCGCACCGCTCGGCGGTACGTTCGAGGATGCCGCGACCGGCAGTGCGGCAGGGCCGCTCGGCGCATTGCTGCTCTCGCTGTCGAGCGATGCCGAGAAGCGGCTCGACATTCGTCAGGGTGTCGTCATGGGCCGGCCGAGCCTGCTGCAGGTGGTGGCTCGTCGTGGTGCAGATGGTATCCGTGCGACGATCGCCGGGCAGTGCGTTCCGGTCCTGCGCGGAGAAGCCGAGCTCTAGGTCAGTGGGGCTTGAAGGCGTGCTGCTTCAGCGCTTCGAGCGACACGACATGCAGGGTGGCCGCATGCGTGGCTTCGAGGACGACCAGCGGCGCTGCGTCGGCGTCGAGCGCCTCCTTCCAGCGGCTGGCGCAGAGGCACCAGCGGTCTCCCGCCTTCAGGCCGGCGAAACCGTATTGCGGCATCGGCGTGCTGAGGTCGTTGCCACTTGCCTTGGAGAAGGCCAGGAATTCGCTGGTCATGACGGCGCAAACCGTGTGCAGGCCGACATCCTCGCGGCCGGTATTGCAGCATCCGTCGCGATAGAAGCCGGTTACCGGGCTTGTGGAGCAGGGCTCCAGCACGCCGCCGAGGACATTGATCGACGGCGCGCGGCCTGGGCGGCCTTCTTCAGGCGTCTGATCGAACATGCTTCATCGTATCATCCTGAAATTGCACTTTCGAGCGGCCCGGCCCGCTGGTAGAAACCCTCGCGTCATTGTGGCGGTGTCGGCAACGGGGCGTAGCGCAGTCTGGTAGCGCGTCTGCCTTGGGCGCAGAAGGTCGTCGGTTCGAATCCGGCCGCCCCGACCACGCCCGAAAACGGAGTAGCGGGAGCCATGCAGGTTCGCATCTTCAAGCCGGCCAAGACGGCCATGCAGTCGGGAACGGGCAATACCCATGAATGGGTGCTGGAGCCGGAGCCGTCGCGCAAGGAGATCGATCCGCTCATGGGGTGGACGAGTTCCCGCAACACGATGCAACAGGTCCGCCTGTTCTTTCCGACGCTCGAGGAAGCGAAGGCGCACGCCGAGAAGAATGGCTGGCAGTACACGGTCGAGCAGCCGCACAGCCGGCCGGTGCGGGCCAAGGCCTATGCCGACAATTTCGCCTACAACCGGGTCGGCCGCTGGACGCACTGACGTCTGCTGGGAGATGAAACGATGAGTCGCGCCCCGCAGTGAGCGTGTGGGGCAAGCGGATTGCTTCTGGCCGAGCGGAGATGTAAGAATGCGAACCATTCGCAGGATTGCTCCGTGTCCCCCTCAGATCCTTCCCTTGGCCTCTATGTCACGCATCGGGACGACCTGGTGGAATATGCGAGCAAGCTCCTGAACCAGGACCGCTCCAAGGCGGAGGATGTCGTCCAGGAGGCCTGGATCCGCCTGTCGGCGCGGCACGGGCAGGGCGCCGAAATCGTCAATCCGCTGCATTACATGTATTCGATCGTGCGCAATCTCGCGTTCGACATCCTGAACCGGGCCACGCGGGAGACGGTCGCCGATACAGCCCTAGCGCCCTACGACACGGTTCCGCACGAAGCCCCCTCGGCCGAAGACGTCGTCATCCACCGCGACAGGCTGCGCCTTCTTGCCGATGCGATCTCGGAATTGCCGGAGCGGACGCAGATCGCCTTTCGGATGTATCGCCTCGAGGGCCGGACCCTGCAGCAGATCGCCGATCACCTGGGCATTTCCGTCGCCCGCACGTTTCAACTCGTGCGCGACGCCGGTGCGCATGCGACACGGCGCCTCGTTGATCGGCAGGGGTGGTCCGACGGGCAAAAATAAACCCGATGGCGCCATTTAAAATGGCACGTCGAATTCGCTCTATAAGGGGGGACCTCGTTGCGGGGGACCCGCAGCGGGGATGGAAACTTTCGTGGGCGCCACCAGAGAGCAGGGCGACGAAATCGAACGGGCGATGGAGTGGCTGCTCCGCCGCGAGACCGAGCGCGGCAACGCGACCGTCGAACGCGATTTCCAGGCATGGCTGCAGCAGTCGGATTCCCATCGCACCACCTACGCGTCGGTCCAGGCAACGTGGGCCGATCTCGGCCAGCTCCCGGTCCAGCCATCGTCCGGCGGGGACGCGGCGAGCAACGTGGTTCGACTGCCGGCGCGCGCGCCGCGCAAGATCCGCTGGCTCGCCGCAGCTGCCGCCGTCGCAGCTGCCTGCCTGCTCGTCGTCGCGTTTCCGGTGCTGCAGAGGCACCTCATGGCCGACTTCACGGCAGGGGTTGCCGAACTTCGCAAAGTGGTCCTGCCGGATGGCAGCGTCGTGGATCTCGACGCGGGGAGTGCCATTTCGGTCGAGTACGGGACCGGCGACCGCCGCGTCGCGCTTCTCGCCGGCCAGGCCTTCTTCCGGGTGACGCACGACACGCAGCGGCCGTTCTCGGTCCTCGCGGCAGACGTTTCCGTCGTCGTGACCGGCACTTCCTTCGGGGTGGGCAAGACCGCGACCACCGTCGATGTCGCCGTCCAGTCGGGAAGCGTGGAGGTACTGCGCAACGGGAAACGGCTGAGCCAAGGGCTCGCCATGGGCGATCGGCTGGTGGTCGATCGAATTCACGACTCGGTTCGCCGTGAGCGGACGGCCCCGGAATCGATCGCGGCCTGGCGTTCGCGCCGGCTCGTCGTTGTGGATGGCTCGTTCGGCGACATCGTCGAGACGCTGGGCCGCCATCTGCCGGGAGCTCTCGTCGTAGCCGATCGGTCGCTGAACCGGCAGGCGATCACCGGCGTCTTCGATCTAACGCAGCCGGTCGATGCGCTGCGCACCCTGGCCGAATCGCAGAATGCGGTGGTGACCGAAATCACGCCGTATCTGCTCATCGTGTCGAGGCGCTGACGCCCTTTCGTCTTTTTTTCGCCACTCCCCTACAAATCGAACCGGCTCGCCCCGTCAAGGATTCGAGAGCGCGACCGATCTAGGTCCGCACGCGCAACATTCCGTGACCCGCCGGCAACGGACTCTGGGGAGAGGTTTCTCGTGTCACTCAAGCGTTCGACGGCGCAGGCCGCCCACGGCCTCGCGGCGGCCGTCGTCGCCGCGGGCTCGCTCGCGGCCTTTCAGCTGCCGGCCCTGGCTCAGTCTCCGCGCATAACGGAAGAGGCACAGGCCGCGCCCGCCAGAACCTTCGACATCCCCGCGCAGCCGCTCGCCCAGGCGCTGACCACACTTGGGCAGCAGGCCGGCCTGCAGTTCGCCGTGACCGCTTCCGTCGTCGCTGGCAAGACCAGCACACCGGTCGCCGGCGCCATGACCTCCGAGCAGGCGTTGCGGCTCATGCTCTCTGGCACGGGCATCAGCTATCGCTTCACGTCGCCGACGTCGGTGACGATCACGGCCGCACCCGATGCCAGCGGCGCCCTAGTGCTCGATCCGGTCAAGGTGCAGGGTGCTTTCATCGTGCCGCCGCAGGCGATGATCGACAACGCGCCGCCTGTATATGCGGGTGGACAGGTCGCGACAGGTGGCCAGCTCGGCCTGCTGGGCAATCGCGCCGTGATGGACACGCCATTCAACCAGAGCAACTACACGGCGAAGAAGGCTCAGGACCAGCAGGCCAAGACCGTCCGCGACGTGCTGATCGACGAGCCGTCGGTTCGAATCACCAGAGGGGACAACAGTCCCGGCACCGATCAGGTCAAGATCCGCGGCTTTCCCGTCGACAATTCCGACACCTCGTACGGCGGCCTCTACGGAATGCTGCCCAACTCGTCGATCATGGCGGAGATGGCCGAGCGGGTCGAAGTGCTGAAGGGGCCGAGCGCGCTGCTGAACGGTATCCCGCCCTTCGGTTCGATCGGCGGCAACATCAATGTCGTTCCGAAGCGCGCGCCAAACGAGGATCTCACCCAGGCGACGGCGAGCTATATCTCCGGCAGCCAGTTCGGTGGACATATCGATTTCGGGCGCCGTTTCGGTGACGACAAGGAGTTCGGCGTGCGCTTCAACGGCGTGTTCCGGGGCGGGCAGACCGAGATCCAGTACAATGCGGATCAGCGTGCGCTGGCGCTTCTGGGATTCGATGTCCGGGGAGACCGTGTGCGGCTTTCGGCCGATCTGGGCTACCAGAACCAGTACATCTCCGGCATCACGCCCTACCTGACCCTGGCGCCCGGCGTACAGCTTCCCTATGCGCCGAACGTCCGCTCCAATCCCACCGCGCAGCCCTGGGGCTTCCAGGGCCGCAAGGACGCCTTCGGCGTCCTCAGGCTGGAGATGGACATCACCGACAACGTCACGCTCTACGCCTCGGCGGGTGCCCACGACTACCGGATGGGCGGTCTCTATTCGGCGGCGACCACCATTACGAATTTCAACGGCGCCGGCACGGCGCTCGCGCCGCTCAACTTCAGCCAGTACACGACGAGCCTGACCGCCCAGGGCGGCCTCCGCGCGCTGTTCACCACGGCCGACGTCAACCATGAGCTCGCGATCACAGCCTCGACCCTCCAGCAGGACAACGGTCAGGTGAACGTTTCGCAGCCGGGCGGCGCCTTCGCGACCAACATCTACAGCCCGACCTTGATCGCCCGCCCGAACATTCCCACGCCCGCCGCCAACAAGACGTCGAGCTCCGGCTTCAACAGCATCGGCATCGCCGATACGATCTCCTCGCTCAACAACCGGGTCCAGCTCACGGCGGGGCTGCGGGCGCAGAACGTCCAGTCCGCCAACTACAATGCTGTCACCGGCGCGTTGACCACAAGCTACGACCAGACGGTCGTCAGTCCCGCCGTGGCGCTGATCGTGAAGCCGCTCGAGAACGTTTCGCTCTATGGCAACTATATCCAAGGCCTGCAGCAGGGCACCGTGGTGCAGGCCCCGTTCGCCAACGCGGGCACGATCCTGCCGCCCTACGTAACCAACCAGATCGAAGTCGGCGTCAAGGCGGATTGGGGAACGTTCACCACCACCGCAGCGCTGTTCCAGATCACGCAGCCCAGCGTGATAACCAACACCACGACCAACACCCAGGGCGTCAACGGGCAACAGGTCAACCAGGGGCTCGAACTGAACGTGTTCGGCGAGCCGATGAAGGGGTTCCGGCTTCTCGGCGGGGCCATGTTCCTCAATCCAGTCCTGGCGAAGACGGCAGGAGGAACCACGAATGGCTGGATCGCACCCTTCACGCCGCAGTTCACGCTGAACCTGTCGGGCGAGGTCGATCTGCCGTTCGTGCCGGGCCTCACCCTGGCGGGACGCGCGATCTACACCGGGCCGCAATACATCGACACGACCTATCCGCGCCGCATGATGCCGCAATGGACCCGCTTCGACCTCGGCGCCCGGTACGCGTTCGAGAACCAGACCGTGCACGTCGGTGAGTTCGTCACGACCCAGCAATTCGCCTCGGGGATGCGCAACTTGAAGAAATCCGCCGAAGAGGGCGCGCAGGCCGCGCTCATCAATCGCCGCAAGCGCGGCGGCCTCGATGATGTCTTCCGCTAATGGCCTTCACCTTTCCTCGCGCGTTCCTGACGCATCGCGGTCCATCCGAGATCACGATCCGGCAGACCAACGTCGTCGGCATGAACGTCTCGCCGTTCTCTCTCGTCCCGCAGGTCTACGAGTGGCCCGGGGCAGAGCGATGGGAGGCAGACATCGGCTTCGATCCCATGGACCGGGCCACCGCCGAGCCATGGATTGCCTTCTTCGCCTCGATGCGGGGTTCCGTGGGCTCCTTCACTATGGGCGATCCCGCCGGGGCCTCCCCGCGCGGGACCGTATCGGGATCGGTGTCGGCCTCGGGTTCGGTGCGCTCGCACACGATCACCTTGAGCGGCGGCACCGGGACCTTGCTCGCCGGCGACTGGATCAGTTTCAGCTCTAGCCGCTGGCTGCACAAGGTCATGGCCGATGTGACGCTGGGCGGGACGCCTTCCTGTGAAATCTGGCCTTCGTTGCGTGCGACCATAGCGGCGGCCTCGCTGACCTACAGCGGCGCGAAGGGCCGGTTCATGCTGAGCGAGACGCCGCAATGGACCATCGGTCCGGCCAGCGTCTATGAGCGGTTCACGGTCAAGGCCATCGAGGACCTTCGCCCATGAGCCGGAACCTTACGAGCGATATGGCGAACGGCCTGCAGGCACCGGTCGTCCGTCCGATCCTGCTATTCGAGCTGGAGTTCTCGACGGTTCAGTATCTGTGGACCGGCGTCGGTTCCCTGTCGTGGAATTCGCAGACGTGGCTCGGCATCGGCAACATGCTGGAGGTCTCCGCGGTCGAGGAGACCGACAGCATCGAGGCGCGGGGCTTCATGCTGAAGCTGTCCGGGGCGCCGCCGGACCAGATCGAACTGGCGCTGGAGGAGCTGCAGACCCGGCGCTATGGAATCATCCGGCTGGGGTTGATCGACGACACCGGCGCCATCGTGTCGACGCCCAAGATCATGTGCCGTGGTCGCCTCGACGTCGGCGAGATCGACGACAGCAACCCGGAGGCACCGATCATCTCGCTCCAGTACGAGAACGAGCTGATCGACCTGGAGCGCGCCCGCGAGTGGCGCTACACGGACGAGCACCAGAAGCTGCTCCACAGTGGTGACGCCTCCCTGCGCTACATCGCGAGCTACGCCGACAAGGTGATCTACTGGGGGCGTGGATGAACCGGATCGAGGGCTGGGAACGCCGCTTCGCCGACTATCTGCAGGCGAACAAGGACGTTCCGTTCGCTTGGGGCACTCAGGATTGTGCCACCTTCATGTTCGGCGCCGTCGCCACGATCACCGGGCAAGAGTTCCGGCCGGTCCCCGCCCGCCGATCCGCCTCGAGGCGCACTGGTTCGGCAAGCTCACCGGCTATCGCTTCAACGACAGCCACCCGCATATCTCGCGCCAGCAGTGGACGCCGTCGGTTGCAGCCAAGACGAAGCTGGAGGCGTGGGCACAGTTCGACGAAGCCTCGGCCCTAGACGAGCGCGCCGCCATCCAGGCGACCAGCTGGGGGCTCTTCCAGATCATGGGGTTCCACTACCAGGCGCTGGGCTTCCCGACGCCGTATGAATTCAAGGCGGCGGCATTCACCGAAGCCGGACAGCTCGATCTGTTCGTGCGGTTCAATCACTGCCTGACACGTCCGACGTCGGGGTCTGGATTCGTCCGGAGCCGACATGCCCGTCTTGGGCGTTTCCTCCCTAAACTGCCCGTCGCCCTTCACCGGGCGGCGGGCGCTTTTTTCGTTTCAGGAGCGGGGCTTTGGGTCGGGCGGCTGACTGCCCGCCACGCCCAGCATCCGCCCCCGATACGGCTCCGGCGCCGGCCGTGTCTCGATCCCGGACTCCGCGATCCAGCGCTGCATCGCCTCGGCCTCGGCCCTGGTGGCGAAGCGGTAGAGCCTGAACCCGACATCGGCCGGCGACCAGCCGGCGACGGCATACCATCCGGCCGGGCCCGCGATGCGATTGGCTGCGGCCTTCAGCTCCGCCTCGTCAGCCTGGCGGAAGGGCCTGGCGTGGCGGAGGCGGGCGGCGTGAGGCAGGGCCTTCACACGGGCGACGTGGCTGCTGCTACTGCGGCGCGGGCGTGCCATCGAGGATCTCCGGTTGGCCGCGGCCCCACGCCCCGCCGCCCGGTTCTGTCTCGGCGGGAGTCCTAGCGCGGAGCCGGCCGTGTCGCGATCCGGGTTCGGCGCATGGCGGCGTGAGCGGGGAGCGGGGCTGCTGGCGGTGGCGTCAGCGGGGCAGGCCGCTAGACGGCGCCGGTGTGGAGCCATACAAAGCCGAGGCCTCTCAGCGGGCAGATTCTGGCCCTGCCGGGGATCTTCGCGGAGGGGCGAGCGTGGGGCGGATTGAGAACCGAGTCCCCAACGGCAGTCCCCAACGGGACAGAGCGGTTGGCGGGCTAGGCCCAAAAAGCCCCGGTTTTATTGGGTTGCGCCCGTAGCTCAGTGGATAGAGCAACCGCCTTCTAAGCGGTAGGCCGCTGGTTCGAATCCAGCCGGGCGCGCCAATTCTCGGAGAACTTCAGTGCTTGTGTCGCAAGATTGCAGGGCAGGCTCCCTTCAATGTGTGCGATTCATTATCAATGCCACTAGTTATTCATGATAATAACTCGCATTCTCCTCACTTGAGAGGAGGCGCGTAGGGTGCTGGAGTAAAGAAATGGCAAAGCGGGTACCAGTAAAGACGGCGTTGGTTGGGTTGCTGGTCGCCCCGACGGCGATGGCACAGCAGCAGCCCGTCCAGACGCCGGCACCCGCCGTCGATCCGCCTTCGACCGAAAACCAGCCTGCGGCCCCGGCAGCCGCCCCCGCGACCATGCAGACCGTGACGGTCACCGGCAGCCGGCCCAGCGAGGACTTCCAGGTCACGCGGGGATCCATCAACCGCCTGGGCGCCGCCAATCTCATGGACGTGCCGCAGTCGGTGGTCGTCATCAACCGGGCGCTGATGCAGTCGCAGGGCGTCACCCGGTTAGAGGATGCAGTCCGCAACGCGCCGGGCGTCACCATAGGGTCGGCGGAGGGCGGTGCCATCGGCACCAACATCAACATCAACGGCTTCTCGGCCCGGACCGACATCTATCTCGACGGCATGCGCGATCGCGGCCAGTACTATCGCGACGTGTTCGCTCTGGAACAGGTCGAGGTTCTGATGGGTCCGTCGTCGATGCTGTTCGGCCGCGGCTCCACCGGAGGCGTCATCAACCAGGTGACCAAGAAGCCGTTCCAGAAGGAGGCGACCGAACTCAGCGTCCAGGCGACGACCAATGGTCTCGTGCGCACCACGGCCGACGTCAACACGCCGTTTCAGGAGACGAACGCGGCCCGCGTCTCGGCCATGTTCCAGATCGGCAAGGCCTCGACGGTCGACCAGACCAACGTGCTGGATTTCGGTTTGGCGCCGAGCGTCAAACTCGGCATCGGCACGCCGACCGAGATCACCCTGGGCGCGATCCTGCAACACAAGAAGGACCAGGTGAACTACGGCGTTCCGAACCTGAACGGCTATCCGCTAAACGCGCCTCGCAACACCGCCTGGGGATTCAACGACGACTACACAGAGCAGGACGTCATCGCCCTGCAGAGCCTGATCGAACACAAGTTTGCGCCCAATCTGAACCTTCGCAATCAGACCGAGTTCGTATGGGTGAATACGGCCGTCCGCGAAACATCGGGCGGGTTTGTCGGCACGCTGGGCGCCAACGGAGGGTTCGTGGCGGCGCCGCGCGGCCCGAACAACATCCCTTACAGTGCGGCCCCGCTCGGCAACCTGTGGATCCGCCAACTCAGTCGTGACCGGAACATCAACGACATCACGGTGGAGAACCAGACCGAGGTGCTGGCCAAGTTCGACACCGGAGCCGTCGGCCATACGCTGCTGATGGGCATCGATCTGAACTACGAATCCTATTCCAACAAACAATCCAGCCGTACCGGCACATGCAACGGTATCGCCCTGCCGGCCGGGTCCGTCGGCTGTACGCCAGCGGGCTACACGGTCGGAGCCAACACCCCGAGCAACGTCCCATCCGTGCCGGGCAACTACGCCTCCTCGCAGGCCTGGGGCGCCGGCTTCTACTTCAACGATACGATCCAGCTGCTTCCCGAACTGAAGCTCGTCGGCGGCCTGCGCTGGGACTATTACTCCGCGACGATCGGCAACTCGCTCAATCGCATCAACACGCCGGGCAACAACAACGTCGCCTTCCTCTATCAGGCCGACACGTTCACCAGTGTCCGCGGCGGGGTCATCTTCGAGCCGACGCCGCAGCAGTCGTACTACGTTTCCTACAGCACCTCGTTCAATCCGTCGCTCGAGCAGCTCACCTCGACGACCGGCACCTCGACGCTTCCGCCGGAAAATAACGCGGGCTGGGAAGCCGGCGTCAAATACGAGTTGCTGAACGCCAACCTTTCGCTTAACGCCGCTGTCTTCTCGATCATCAAGAACAACGCGCGCACGGCCAACCCGGACGGCAGTTACTCGCCGACCGGCAACGTGCAGGTGAGCGGCGGCCGAGTCGGCTTCTCCGGCCGGATCACCCCGGAATGGCAGATTTTCGGCGGCTACGCCCACCTGAATGGCGTGATCCTGAACGGGCTGACCTATCAGAACGGGATCGGCAACACGACCGGCAAGGTGCCCCTCAACACGCCGACGGACTCGGCGAACCTCTGGACGACCTACACGTTCAAGGAGACCTACGAGATCGGCGGAGGCTTCTTCTATGTCGGACAGCGTTACGCCAACAACGCCAACACCGTGGTGGTGCCGGCCTATACCCGCTTCGACCTGACGGCGGCCTACAAGCAGCCGACCTACGACGTCCGTCTCAACGTCTACAATCTGTTCAACTCGATCTACTACGACGGCGTCATCGCGTCGGATGGCGGGCGCGCGGTCATGGGAGCGGGCACGACCGGAATGATCACGCTGAACTACCGGCTGTGAAGACGGAAGCCGCCGCCCGTCATGCTGGTCTGTGTTCCCCAAGTCCTGAATGCCGCGCAACTCGTCAGTCTGCGTGAGCGTCTCGAGCGCTCCAATTCCTGGATCGACGGTCGCGTGACCGCCGGCTACCAGGGCGCCCCCGTGAAGTTCAATCAACAGATCGACGAGCGATCCGAAACGGCGATCGCGTGCCAGCGAATCGTCGGCGCGGCGCTCGAGGTCCATCCCATTTTCATCAGCGCCGTTCTGCCGAACGAGATATACCCGCCGATGTTCAACCGCTACGGCGAGGGGATGAGGTTCGGCGCACATGTCGACGGCAGCGTGCGGATCAATCCCCACAACGGGCGCAAATTGCGCACCGACGTGTCGGCGACCTTGTTTCTCAGCAATCCGGAGGACTACGACGGCGGCGAGCTGCTGATCGAGGACACCTACGGCCAGCACAGTGTCAAGCTGGCGGCCGGCGACATGGTCGTTTATCCCGCGACCAGCCTCCATTCAGTGGCGCCGATTACCCGCGGCGTCCGGATGGCCTGCTTCTTCTGGACGCAGAGCCTGATCCGCGACGACACGCAGCGCTCCCTGCTGCACGACATGGACAATGCCATCCAGCGCCTGAACGAGACCAATGCGGACGAGGGCGCGCGGCGGTCGCTCATCGGCTGCTACCACAACCTCGTTCGGCAATGGAGCGAGACCTGATGACCATCAGCGCCTCCGTGCCCGGCAAGGCCGGCAAGGTCAATCGCCGGCTGACGTTCGCCCGCTGGGTCCGCAGGACCCATGGGTGGTTCGGCCTGTGGGGTGCGGTGCTGGGTCTCCTGTTCGGTTTCAGCGGCATCTGGCTCAATCACCGGAGCATCATGAAGCTGCCCTTGCCCGACCAGCAGCAGATCAATGCGCAGCTCCAACTGCCCGACCCGCGACCGCAGACTATCGAGGCGATGGGCGCGTGGCTGCAGCAGGTGCTCGAGCTCGATCGCGGCCCGAACAACACGCGCGTCGAGCGCGACCGGCCGGTTGGGTGGAGCGAGCGGAGGGGCGATGGGAGTGCCCGGCCCCTGCAGCAACCGGAACGCTGGCTGTTGAACTTTGGTGGCCCCAATCATCTCGTACAGGCGGAATATTGGGTCGGCAACGGATCGCTCTCGGTGCGGACGACGCAGAACGGCTTCGTGGCGACGCTGACCAATCTGCACAAAGGGACGGCCATGCCCGTGCCGTGGATTCTATTGATCGACACGCTGGCCGGCAGCATGATCTTTCTGTCGGTCAGCGGCGTTGTCCTGTGGTGGGAGACCCACCGCAAGCGCGCGGTCGGCATCACGATCTTCGCCGTCGCCGTGGCCACCACGGTGGCATTGGCCGTCAGCCCGCTCCAGTTCTAGGGGCGATGTCAGTGGTGGAAAGCTTGTCTTCGAGTCCGCCCTTCGTGGAGCCCGGCCCGCCGGGTCCGTCACGTGATCCGCTGTCGACGGCGGCGCGTCGGGGCATCCTGGCGCTTGTGATCTTCTTCCACGTGGGTGGAGGCTGGGCGCTGACGCAGGTCGAGCCTGTGAAGCTGGTGGTGGGCGACATCG
>VFQN01003862.1_pt1 | contig 20569 bp, 30 predicted proteins | sample 3512371 | NCBI WGS metagenome assembly VFQN01 (sample SAMN10412370, study PRJNA504923) | tailings metagenome | isolation source: Replicate 2 from Balatoc abandoned mine | place: Philippines: Itogon, Benguet | collected 2017-08-28
TGATCTTGTCTGTGTTCGGGGTATGTATCCCGATTCCCGCAACTGCATACGCTACACACCTGAAGACACATGCCCCGTTTCTCCACCATCCACAGTGATCGCGGTGTTCACCTCTTCCTCCAAGCCCGAGCTGCTGCGGCTGCTGCACTGGCTGTTGCTACCTTAGCAGCCTTTGCCTGGAAAGAATCCTGACAGCAGTGCTCCTGTTAACACACACCCTGTCTCTCCACCACCCCGCAGTCATTGCGGTGTTCACCTCCTCCTCCGACCCCGAGCTGCTGCGGCTGCTGCACTGGCTGCTGCTGCTGGTGGCGGCGGTCAACCTGTTTGACGGCGTGCAGACCATCATGACGGGGGTCATACAGGTGGGTGGGCGTGTGTATTAGCAATGAGGATGTACAGTTGCGTAGGCATGTGTATTAGCAGGGCTGGTCGCGGCGGTCAACCTGTTTGACGGCGTGCAGACCATCATGACGGGGGTCATACAGGTGGGTGGGCGTGTGTATTAGCAATGAGGATGTACAGTTGCGTAGGCATGTGTATTAGCAGGGCTGGTCGCGGCGGTCAACCTGTTTGACGGCGTGCAGACCATCATGACGGGGGTCATACAGGTGGATGGGCATGTGTATTAGCAGATGAGAACGTACAGGTGGGCGGGCATGTGTATTAGCAACTGAGGAAGTGCAGGTGGGCGGGCGTGTGTATTAGCAACTGAGATCGTACAGGTGGGCGGTTGGAGGGTGCAGGTGTGAGGGGCGCAGACCATCATGACGGGGTTCGTTGAACCTTGGACGTGACAAGGCAACGCAGGGGCGTGTTGGAACGAAGGTACACAACAGCTCGTGATTTAAGTTGCACCACGGGTGCATGGTCGTACGTACAGGGTACAGGGTAAGACAACGCCGGGGCTGCGTTGGCAAGAAGGTACAGAACAGTTTATGCCTAGACCGTACCACGGGTGCATGGTCGATTTGCATTGCGTCACGCTGTGCCCTGTATGTGTTGCCACGCCCAAACTCGTACCAGCGCGTGAGCGTTATCCCTGTCCTACCCCTGATTCCACCTCCCTCTTCAACGGTACTCCAGGGCTGCGGCAAGCAGCGGTACGGGCTGTACATCAATCTTGCCGTATTCTACTGCGTTGCCGTACCGCTGGCGCTGTACCTGGGCTTCGTACGGCACCTGGGAGTGGTGGGCATGTGGCTGGGCATGCTGGCGGGCCCGGTCATGCAGGTGGGTACAGGGGCATGTGTATTAGCGAGTGTATTAACGAGTGTGTGTTAGGGGGAGGTTGCGGGTGCAGGGACTATGGGCATGTGGCTGGGCATGCTGGCGGGCCCGGCGATGCAAGTGATAGCAAGGGCACGTGTATAAGCGGGTGCGTACGAGGGGGAGGGGATGTGTGCGAATAGGCAAAGGGTGCGGCTTCGGTGGCCAGGGGCGGCTGGGGGTGGAACGACAAGTGGGCGTTTGCCTGGCCGGGGTACTTGCAAAGAGGGAAAGCTGGGCAAGGTAGGAGGTACGGCAGCGGCTGCTGCGCCTTTGGCCAGGGACAAGGGCACTCACAAGACGCGTCAGCCCTGTCATTTTCCTTCCTGTGTTTCGCAGACCTGTGTGATCCAGTGTTTTCGCTGTGGGCAAGAGCCGGGGTTCCATAACCGGACCGACGACTCGAGGCACAGCGCGCGATGGCCAATTGGGCCTAAGGCACGCGCCAGAAGGGCTTGAAACGTGCGCTGACGTACCGGTACCCCACTCCCGTACCGTACTGCTACCTACTCACTTCCGTACCGCGCCCCTGCCCGCAGACGCTGGCGTACGGCACTGTGCTGTACCGCATAGACTGGGAGCGGGAGGCGCAGCGTGCGGCACGCATACAAGCGCTGCTGTGAGGGCAGTACGGCAGTACCTCAACCGTACTACTAGGGTGCACGGATGGCGGCGGCGTGCGACGGCGGCGACGATTGCACGGCAGAGGTGCTGCAGCTGCTCATACCATAGTGCGCAGATGCCATAGGGGTGCAGACTGAGCAGTACGTGGTAGATAGGCGACTTGGGCTGGAGCATATTCGTGACCGGCAAGCAAGCGAGCGTGCGGCGCGTGCGGATCGGGGTGCCGTACACATGCGATGGTATTCTAGTACACTACGGACAGCACGGGCGTAATACAGCAAGTTGGCGTGTTTGGAGGACAACAGGCACGCATAGGATCGATACCAAGAGCACGTTTCTTGGTGCGTAGGGATGCGTAGGGATGCACGTTCGCTGTGTGCACACTGCACTGGTGTGGTTTACTGACTGGCTGGGGGCAGGGACCCGCCACCCTGGATGATGGCACCTGATTGTATAGCGACTGTACAGCGATTCGCCTCGCCACCATAGAAGACGCAGGCACACCCTTGGCTAGACCCGGCTGCAAGAGCCGGTCATGTTGTACACGCTGTGTTGGCACGCCGACGGCCTTAGCCACGGAAGTCGCTCGCATGCTGCTGCCTACAGCGGCAATGCCACTGCGCCACGGCATATGCCAAGCACCATCTCTTGGCCTTCGCCTGGAACAATGGCAACAAGGCAGCACGAAATCCAGCGTGGTAAGCCAGGGATCGTCTTGTGCCCGACAAGTTGTGGGAAGCGGTAGTGGTTCGTTGGCGGCGGAGGGAGGCATGATGCCTGTGCGGTGGAGACTGGGAGTACCGGTAGGTGGTAGAGGTGAGTTCCCCAGGCTCAAAGCGCAGAGGCCAGTCAACATGATGTCTGGCAGAGGATCGGGCGCCCCAATTATAGCAGCCAACGTCACGTACAGCACTGCCGCCGGATTTGAAAAGCTCGGAGTGCACATCCGAAAGGCTCGCTCTGGGTGGCCGAGGTGTGGATCGAGTAAAGGTCTCCGCCACCTAGGCCCAAACCCCACGTTCCCTTAAGCCTTAACCCACAACCACCACCCACAACATAGGGCAACTCGCCTGGCACCTACCTGTGGCATGGGCGGTGTGGTGAAGCGGCTAAGAGGGCAAGCCACTGCTGGCGTGCCGCCTGGCTGGCTCAGCTGTGCAGGACTTGCATGACAACGATGTCGTCGCCGGTTTCAAACTCACTGGCAGCGCCTAACCCACCTACCGGTACTTGATGTATTCCACTTCACCCCGCCCCCACCCCGCCACTCCTGCCGCCGTTTGCATGTCTGCTACTTGCCTCACTTGCCGCAGGCACCCTTCTGCCTTGTGCCTTGTTGCTTGCTTATATTATCTGGCCGCTCTGCGGTTACCACCGCCGCCCTCGCCGCCGCCCCCAGCTCGCAGTCTGTCACCAGCTGTTATATATACGGTTGCCGGCCTCCTGCGTGGCATGGGCCCGTGCGCAGGCCATTGTGTAGGTCTCCCAAGTCTGCTGGTGTGTTTGGCGTTTCTCACGTGGCCTGGTATTGGGGTGCCATAGGCGCATCGCTCGTTTCCCTGCTGGTCCCGCTGCGGTTCGTGGCCCGCCCCCGACCCGTCGGTCACCGCTGCCTGCCTCGCGTGCTCGCTAGCGTGATCAGTTCTTCGTGAGAAGATTACAGGAGGCTGGGAGCTCAAGCCTGGTAAGCACACGTGGGCGCAGGTATGGCACCTCACCATCCTATGAAGCCAGGGCTTGCCTGGAGCCTGCTCAACCCAAGACACTGGAGAACTCTGCGCACGCACTGCCCTCAACCAATCTACTCACGAACAGGGGATCAGAGGGGACTGGGAAACGGAAACCGGCAGTCACCATTAGCTAGTGGCACCCATGCGAGTAGCTTGCCTTTTGCCATTCCGTACAGGTGGTCTCCTCTGTTGTTGGTGTCCTGGGAAGGTGGTAAAACGCGACGCCGAGTTCCGAAAGCAAAGCTTCCGTGATCGCCCTTGGACTGGGTACCAGTGTGTCGCCTCACCTTGCGTCTTTCTTCCTGATACACCACGGCAGGAGGACTGCAGCTCATGACTGCCCGGCACGTGTGAGGGCACGGCGGCGCGTCCCCTGCCCAGCCATAATACCACCAATGATACGCCACACGTATGCATAACCGACAACGTAAGATATCTCATGGCCCGTAGCCGTCCTATATCCCACCAGCTGGTCCCAACCAGGATGTTGCTGGTGCTCCTGGACGCAGGGTCCTGCCAGGTAGACCGGAGCAGTCGGATCCAGCAGGTGTGGTCCCGAGCCGCATGCCCCCGGTTCAGCCCCTGGTGCCAATTACAGCTGCAGAAGAGAGGTGCAAGCTCGCCACTTACAGGTTTTCAAGTTGACACAGGCCGCTGGGCCTGTGACCTGGAGCACACAGGGAGCTGGAGTCTCGTCATGGAGCAGCTCGGATGCAGGTAGTCTGGTCTAGGCGTGATCCCGAACCGCGTGCATGCATGCCTGCGTATTCAGCCTTCATATGGCGGATGCCTTACAACCTATATGCCAGTTGCATGTACTCGCCAAGAGAAATACGCGCCGACACCATCCAAGACAACGTATGTAGGAGCCTTGCCTAATAGCACCAACAGGTTGCGAACATTATTAGGGATCACGAGCATATCGAGAGGTTTCTTATCGTCGTTGAAGGGTGAGCTCACAGATATCAGGACCAACATGGGCGGGACGCTCTATTGTTCGCCGTTATGGCCCTGACTACAACCTTGCGGCAGCATTAGCGCGTATTAACAATGCTTCAGACCGTCTCCGTGGCCTCTGGAGCACATGTGCTCCACTGTGAACGTGTGTACTCGGCGTTCCATCTTCACGCGGTCCTCGGTGACCTGCCGGAGGCGTGCTTGGATAAGAGTCAACAGGCAACAACTGACGCATGGCTATGTATCTCATACACTGCACTCTTTCCACAGCCCAGCCCATCCAACCATCCTCTTGGTGTCTGTGTGTTGTTACCACCGCTGCAGATGTATGGCGCCCCAGCCATGCCTTATGGCGCCTACCAGCAGGTGCCCATGGCACAGGCTTACGGGACAGACTACGGTGGGTGCCCCGTACCTGGATCAGACTCTACCATGTGCCTTCCCAGTTCCTCATGACCCCTATTCACTCTGCATCAGCACTGACACCTGTCCCACTCCGCTGGCCCCACGCACTGTACACATCCCTCGTTGCCCGATTGCTCCTAACACACTAAACCTTCACCTGCCCACCGTATTATATCTTCGGCTGTGCAGCGGCCATGGCGGCCATGCAGTACCCGCAGGCAATGGGCACCATGGCCCAACAGCCGCCGCAGCAGCAGCAGCAGCAGCAGCCTGTGGCACCTGGGCAGATGGCCGGGACCCAGATGTTTAACCCACAGCAAGGTGCCATGATGGGACAGCAGCAAGGGACCCAGATGGTGGTGCCCCAGGGTTCCATGATGGGCGCGCAGCAGGGCGGGTATTTGGGCCAGCAGGGTCAGATGGTGGGCGGCCAGAGCATGGCAGGTATGGGCATGCCGGTGGCAGGTGCGCAGCAGCAGGTGCCGGGGATGCAGCAGCAGCAGCAACAGGTGGCGCAACAGCAGCAGCCCCAGCCCCAGCCCCAGCAGCAGCAGGTTGCGCCCGTGTCGGGGCAGGCGGGCCCCACCGACGGCGGCATCGTGGCGGCGCTGGCCACGCTGAGCCAGAGCCAGCTGAGCAGCCTGGCGGGGCTGCTGGGCACAGGTGGGGCACGGGTGGGTGTGTCTTACTACATTCGACCTGCATATTAGTGCGTGGGCATGGGTGCTGCAGTTGGCGGGGCTGCTGGGGACAGGTGGGGCATTTAAGGGGCCCACATAATTGGAGCCAAGATGTCAAGGCGCACCCAAGGTGTTGGGACACCAGGCTTGCTCAGGGCTCCTGCATCGCTGTACCTCCTCAGCACCTCTCATTAGGAAGCCGACCCCGCACTGCAACATTGTGCCTCCTCAAGCTGACAACGTTGCACGTTGGTCGCGGTTTGCAGGGCAAGCGGGAACTGTGGGCCAACAGGGCCAGAGCCAAGGCCATGCGGGCGTGGTGGGGCAGCAGGGGCAGGGTCAGGTCCAGGCGCAGATGGGGGTGGCGGGGGCGGGGTACGACGCCATGGCGGGCATGGGCCAGCCGCAGCAGCATGCTGCAGGCATGGCGCAGGGCGGGTACGGTACGACGGGCGGCGGTACGGGGTACGGCGGCATGGGGCAGGCGCCGTACATGCAGCAGCAGCAGCCCCAGCAGGCGCAGCAGCAGCAGCAGCAGGGCGGGGTGGTGCAGGGGCAGCAGGGACAGCAGGCGCAGCAGGGGGGCATGGGGTACCAACAAGCAAGGCAGCAGCAGGCGCCTGTGCAGCAGAGCGCCAACGGAATGGGGCAGGGCGGGTACCAGGGGCAGGGTCAAGGGCAGGGGCAGGGGCAGGGCGCGTACCAGGGCCAGGGGCAGAGCGGGTACCAGGGCCAGGGTGCTCAGAAGCAGGGCGGCGGTGGCGGGGGGCCGCAGAAGCAGCAGCAGCATCAGCAGCAGTCTAGCCAGCAAGGCAAGCAGGGCGGGCCACCGGGCGGCAACCGGGGTGGTGCGGGAGGGCAGGGCGGGGGAAGGGGGGCGGCGGGGCCGGCGGGCGGCGGTGGCCTGGCGGCGGGTGGGGGTGGGGGTGCTGCTCATGCGGGTGGGGGTGCAGGTACAGGGGCAGCAGGTGCGGAGGGTCCGCTTCCCGACAACGCCACCCACTCGCTGTACCTAGACAACCTGCCCCCGGACGTGACCAAGCGGGAGCTAGCCCACATCTTCCGGCCCTTCGAGGGGTACCAGGTGGGGCGGGTGGGGATGGGAGGTGTGGGTGGATGTCACTTGCAAATTAATTCATCATTCTTAATTAAATTGACAATAACAAGTAACTGCATTCGATGCGGCCCTTTGAGGGGTACAAGGTGGGCGGGTTGGGGCAGTGTGGACGGGCAGGTGGGCGCCAGTTATTGTGCCCGCTATCGCTCTGTTGGTGGTCTGGATTGTACAAGTAAACTACCCTGCACCTCCGCTCCCTTAGGCGCTGCGCCTGGTGGTCAAGGACCGCCCCTCCCGCACGGGCGACAAGTCCGTCAAGGTGTTTGTGGACTTTGCCGACGCCCGCTGCGCCACCCGGGCCATGAACAAGCTGACAGGTGTGTGCTGTGTGCTGCGCGTGTGCGTTTTCGTGGGTTGGTTGTACGGGAAGCGGGAGGAGGGTCAGCGGGCAGGTGTATTAGGTATTATCAGTGACTGGTCCGGGCATGGACATGGGTGCGAGGGAGGAGGCCATGAGCTCCCTGACAGGTGCGTGGGGTGTGGAGGGTGGGAGGGCGGTCAACACACCGTGCGCCGTGTAGCTCCTGTGTGGGTGTCACCGCTGCGCCACCAGGGCCATGAATACCCTGGCAGGTGCGTGGGGCCTGGGGCCTGGCCACAGGGGTGGAATCGTGGGTTCGTGTTATATGGAAGGGCAATATGGCATATGGCATGACGCCTACGTCTGTATGGTCCGCGCGTGCCGTGTGCAAGGCCTTACACACGCTGGCAGGTGCGTGCTGGCCGGGGTCTGGGGTTTGGTACGCTGGGCCTGGGCCTCATGAGTTGGGAGGGGATCGAACAGGAGTGCGGCGGCAGGGCGGTATGCCCAAGGTTGGTTTCCTGGGTGATCTCGTGTGCGTGCGAAGCCATGCGTGTGCTAGTTGGTTGCATGCCATCTTGGGTGGTTTACAAAGGGCAGGGGCAAGATGGGGCAGGGCGGGCGGGCGGGTGGGTGCCTTGTGTGCCGCCACCAGGGCCATGAACACGCCGGCAGGTGCGTGGGGTCTGGGGCCTGGTCACAGGGCGAGCGGGTGGTTGGGTGGGTGTTTTCGCCAAGGAAAGGTTGTGCGTGACCGTGTGCGAGGCCGTGCACGAGGTGAGCCGCATCCGCATGCACACGGCCGCATGCTGTGTGGGGTTTGGTGGACTGGGAGGGTGGTAAACGGGTACGCATCTTGAGTCTGGCGTGGGGCGTCAAAAAAACTGCTGTGTGCACGCATCCGGGTGTGTGGCTTTCCAGGCCAATGACACGGGGATGGGCGGGGAAAGCGTATGCTGGGGTAGCAGCTCTTAGCGCACCGCTCCAGCGTGAAGTGGCCGGTTTGAGCTTGAGGGCAAGGACGCGGCAAAGCAACAGGGGGTGCGTGCTGTGTGCAAGCTCGGGGAAGTTGGGTGTGTACAGGGTTGGGTGGGTATGCCGGGAGTTAAGACGTGCGGTGGTTAGACGGCATGCGACTGGTACATACGTGGAAGAAGACTTCGTGCCCGTTGAGATGTCGCACTCCACGGGCATTCGCACAAGCCGCAACCGCTGCCGCAAACTTAAAATATTAATAGGCAATAATGAAAAATTATTTGTTTTAAAGTTGCTCGCGAATATATCTTAACAAAACTTATAAGTAACATCACTTAAAAGTAAGGTGAATGATGAGGGAAATTCCTCCCCCGGCGTCAATGGCTTTGTGGGAATACAATCCTAACTGGTCCACCAAACAAGCATGCGGAGGCATGCGCTTTTCCTTGCTGCAAAGCAGGCGACCAGGGAGAAGCCTTCCTAGCACACGTTAGCAATCTCTTGGCTGTTGAGCAGAGATGAGGGTCGTTGCCTACGGGGCGGCCTAGCACAAGCATTTCGATTAGGGCAAGGGTGGGAAGGGCCACGCCGGCATCCCACGCATATGCAAGGAAAAGGTTGCACCGTTTGGAGCAACACCTTACTGCGTTAGGCACGAGAGTGCATGGCAGTAGTATGGGACGGCTTGTCCCTTCGAGATGGGCATGGCTTCCGCTCACTGCATTGAGGCAAGGTCATGTGGGGGCGCTTGTGGAAGCAGGCGGTATAGGTAACGCCAAGTGTACTTCGCGGGGTGTCGGGCGGGCTTTGTCAAGGGCAGGCTGCAGGCTGCCAACGCGGGGCATGGTTCCACGATAGCAATGCACGAATGCGTCAACACGACGACGCGGCGCACGGGTCCGACCAGGCACCAGTCGGGACCTGAAGGCGGACTTTGTCCCACTCCTTGACTCCGTGAATGATAACGCACAAAAGCGGTAACACGGTAACGCGGAACACGGACCCGCCCAGGCTACAAGCTGGACCTAGCGGCGACTCTGTCCCATTCCCAAATTTTTAGTTGTACGTGTGCATTGAAGTCAAGCGTGGACACGGAAACATGGCACAATGACCCGGCCAGGCTACAAGTTCGACCTAGAGGCGGACTCCTCTCCCAGCCTGCGGCCCGTGTACAGCCGGCCGCCCAAGGACTTGTCCAAGGTCAACCGCGGCGTGGGGGCCGGACCGACCCATGGGTCAGCGGGCTCGGGTGCGGGACCGAACCACGGGTCAGGGGGCGACAGGACGTACCTGGAAGGCGGCCCGGGCGGGGGCATGGGCGTGGGGTCCAAGCGTCCCAGGGTGGACAACGGTGGGGGCGGGGGGGTGTACCTGGATGGCCCGGGGGGGCGCATGGGGGGCGTGCGAGGGGGCGGGCCGGGGCCGGGGCCGCGGACGTACCTGGACGGTGGCTACGCGGAGCCTGAGCCGGACGTGTACTACGACGGGCCGCCGCGTGGCATGGGCAGCCCGGGCAGACCCATGGGTCATAGGGGCGGGCCCGGGCCCATGGAGGGGCCCCTGGATGGTCCGAGGGGTGGGCCGATGGGTGGGCCGATGGGTCCGGGGCCGATGGGCCCTGGGGGTCCGGGGATGCTGCCCCCGCACATGCCTATGCGAGGTGGTCCGCCCGGCCCGGGTGGCATGATGGGGCCCCCGGGGCCGGGGCCCATGCGAGGAGGGCCGGGGCCGGAGTTCGAGTTTGGGCGGGGGCCGGGGCCGGTGGGTCCCATGGGTATGGGGCCGCCGGGGCCAGGGCCGATGCGGGGGCCTCCGCCCATGGGGCCGATGGATATGGGGCCGGGCCCGGGGATGGGCATGGGGCCGGGGCCGGGCATGGGGCGGGATGTGGGGCGGGATATGGGGCGTGGGGGCCGCAACGGAGGCAGGGCGCCTAGGCGGTGAGCGTCGAATAGGTGACAAGCAACGAGCTGGACGGCGTTCCAGGGTGTTTGCGGCGAAGGAAGGCCAAGAGAGGGGGGCCGTGTGGGACCAGCATCAATCACGCGGGCTGAATTGCATGGCAGGGGTTTGGCGCATGAGTGGAGTGTGCAAGGGTGGCATCGGGCGGGGATGGTGGGCGCAGGGGAGGGGTGGTTGAGTTGGTTGAGCTGGTGCCTGGAGTGCGTTCCTGGCCGGTACTGTTCAGGCCGCCTACACAAGCACGTTGACAAGTTGGTGAAGGTTGGGTGCTTCGGGGCGGTACCAGGCACGATGGCGCACGTTGACAGGTTGAAGGTTTGGTGCTTCGGGGCAGTGCCGCGCATGGCGGGTGGTATACACGACAGGCAATAAGGCTCCAAGCACTGCGACTGCGGCTTTGCTTGACTACCGGATTCCTGGCTCCCGTGTGGTCAGGTGCTGTACCTGCCTTAGGGACACATGGGGGCGAAGGGCATGGAGCCACGTAGTACTAGGCGCATCTAGAAATCGTGCCACTCAAAGCGACGCAGTCACTGAAGCCTTGCCGCTGGTGGCGGTACTACTTCGGGCACAGTTACGGCTTTCTGGAGTACACGTGTGCCCGTTGCGGACCTAACGTATGCTGGCACGGTATGTCCAAAGCGCCGCTGCTTGACCTTCGTAGAGGGCTGTAAGCAGCGTAAGCGTGGGCGGCGACTGAACGCCGTTTGACGGTTGTATGCGAAGGGAGCTCATGGTTGTGCACTTGCAGAGCAGTGCGGAGCGTATTTTTCCGTTGGTTGGGGACGGTGTGTGCACTGTGCGGCCTTGTAGGGTCGGACCAACTGACAGCGGAGACTCTGCGGGCTAGGGCTAGGGGCATGTACGCATGGCAATCCTTGGGACGTCCCAGCGGTTGCACTTTCCAAGGTCGTGCGTGTCTGAAGGGCAAAGTCCAGGGCTCCTGTAAGGGCTCCTTTTGCGCTTCAGCACGGTGGATCACAAAGCGAAGCGCTGGTCTACAGCTGTGGGGCACCGTGCCCTGCTGACATCTGATCTCCGTCAGTGGTGTCATCATGACGCGTTGCGTGCCGTGCGCTTGGCAGCCCACCTTGCCAACTGACTGCTACTCGTTGTTGTTGTAAACCAGGGGCTTAGCCGCGTCGTATCATCGTCCACCGGTCTGTTGTGGCTTTGTGCACCCTGGGCCGGTGGGTAGTTACGGTAACTGCATTGCAACGTGCTCTGGCCGCTTTCCGCAGCGGCTCGAAGTGAAACGCAGGCGTTCCCCGTTGCGTCCCCAAGTACAGTAATGTTACTGATGGGGGAAATGTGTTGTTTCACAGGAGTCAGCGGTGTTCATTTCGGGGAACTCCAGGTCACGTACTCTGCGTTGACTGACTGAGGGCTACCTACACCCCTGCATCTCCGAATGAGCACGCATTCCTTGACAGGGCACGTGCATCATTTGCAGCGTACCGGTGCGGTACCGAACACGAGCAATGATCGCTTAAAGGAGGTGTCGCAGTTTTATTGGCGCCACATACGAGCACATCATCGCTTAACGAAGGCGTGTCACAGTAAGGCCGAGGGGCAACGGCGAGCGATTCCTCGTGCCAATCGTCCATTCCCACCACCACAGGGTAAACGGTCACAAGTCGGGTCCCGCAACATAACTCGTAGGAGTCCCATACGCCAGCCGTCCGCTAAGTTGGACAAGTGCAAATAATAAGATATGATTCAGCAGGTACTTTGCCCATGGGTGCGCATACAAGCGCAAGGATAAAGCGGCTGCCAGGGAGCGCGCAATGCAGAAACGTGCATACGGTTTCCACGTCCAAAAGAGCACCCTCACATTCGTGTTTCATACCGCACCATGCTTGGATGCTCACAGTCGGCATGTTTGCCTCGTCCAAAATCCCACCCCTCCAACGTCCAAGGTACGTAGCTGCCACACGTGGCAGTTATCTGATCCAGTCACCCCATGGTGGCAACACACACGCGCATGGGGACGCCGATCCACAAGATATCCAACGCGTCTTCCTTCCGAGCCACACGCCCTGGATTACCCCCGCCCGTGCTCGCACCAGATTGTTTACCTATTGCGGCAAGTACACTGTAACAGGGTACACACAAGGAGCAAGCGCGGATGAACACACGTCAGGACAGGTGTATGTGAGGTCTAGTTTGGTGTATTGAGGTCTAGTTGTTCCCCGCCTGGGGCCAAGTTTGGCCAAAACGCCCCGGCGGGCTGCGGCAACGGGCCGGCTCTTGCTCCTCTCGTCACTAGGTACTAGGTCGCCCACACCCCCCCAACGCCCACAGTCCGCACCGCTCACCCCTGCGCACTGCACGGGCCACGTGTCGCTCTGTGCCACGTGTCACCCACGGCAGGAGAGGGCTCCCCTGGCGCCAACCGCCAAGCCGGCGTCCTGGTACCCCCCACCCCCACCCCCCATCCCCAACCGTCAAACCCGTCAAGCACCCACCCGCGTCATCGCGTTACCAGATATACTGTCATGACGTAATATCAGCTCGAGCTCGCCCCTTCCCCCCGGCTCGTCCGTCCACTCGCCGTCCCGCCTGCCGCTCACATGGGCCTGGGCACACCCCTGGCTCCCTGGCCCCCCTGAGCAGGGGGTTCGCGTGCCCGAGACCGCTTGCAGGCATGCGCCCTCCGCCGTCGCCCGCGCATGCCCACCCAACACAACCCACAGCTCCAACGCCGTGTCAACACAGCCTCATCCTCCACACCTCCGGCCCCCGCTATCAACGCCGTACCGTCGAAACGCCATCCCAAGCCTCAACGCAGCTTCACCCGGCCGTTGGCCAGCACGTACGGCAGCGCCGCGTTGGCGCTCTGCCGCGCCGCCAGCCCGCCGCCGCCCGCCGCGCCCCCCGACGGCGCCGCCAGGCGGCTGAAGTCCCCCGCCAGCCGGTCAACGGCCTGCTGGCTGCCGCGCACGCCGCCGTCGCCGGCGCCCGCCACGGAGCGCATGGGGCTCTCCCCCACGCCGCGGCCGCCAACGCCCGAGCCGTACCGCCCACCGCCCGCCGCCGCCACGCCCGCACTCGTGGAGCCGCTGACCCCCCTGCGTACGACGTACGGCAGTGCGTTATACGACAGTTAGCGAAGTGCAGCAGCAAGGCGGTGGGAGCTGTGTGATGTGCGTGGAAGGGTGCGTGAGGCCAATTGCCAACTTCGTACGGCAAGTCGAGACATCCCACTCCGATCCCTTCTACCCGTTTTCGCACGTCTGTCCACCACTTCCAACTCCAGTTGCCAACACCTCCCGTCCCGCCCCCAAGCCCCAGTCTCCCTCGTTCCCCCGTCCACCAGCTGCCGTCCCCTGACCATCTGCCCCGCATCCCCAACCTTCCAACCCTTCTTAAAACCCACACTCCTCACAGCACCACCCATCCCGTCCCTTCCGCTCCCCCCCGCCCCCTGCCCCCCCGCCTCACCTGCCCCTCAGCGGCGACGGCTGCCCCACGCCTCCCGCCACCCCAACCCCTCGCCCCTCCGCCGCCGCCCCCCGCTGCACGCCCCCGCCCGACAGGATGCTGCCCACCCCCGCCCCCACGCCGCCGCCCGCCGCCATCCCCACGCCGCCCGCGCCCACGCCGCCCGCCGCCTTCTGCCCGCCCAGCCCCATGCCGCCCCCCACGCCTATCGAGCTGGCCACGGGGGCACGAAGGGGCGCCACGCCGCGGGCTGCGGAGGCAAGGGCGCTGCTGGCGGGGGCGGGGGTGGACAGCGTGCCAGCGGACTGGGACGCGAGCAGCCGGCGCACCTGGGGGGTAACACAGAACGCGAGAAAGGGAGAGCCATCAAGACGGATGAAATGGGTTGTCCTGGCAAGTGCGGCACGCAGTGTTGAGGGCTTGCAGCCCACGGCGTGCAGGGTACAGTCGTCCCTGGTTGGGTGCCGCATGCAGGCATGCGTTCTTCGCGTCCAGCCCTGCATCTTTCCAGCGTTAACCAGTGCCCTTCGCCATCGCTTCTTTGCCTTTTCACGGGGTTGTGCTGCTCTGCCAGTACCCGCGATCCCACACCGTACCCTCGTAGCCCCCCCACCCCGCCCCCACCTGCGCCCGCTGCACCGGCGTCTGCGGCGACCGCACGCCCTGCGGGTACACCCGCGCGTCGTGGAACGCCTGCGTGTACCGCAGCGCGTTGGTGTACGGCAGGCCGTACAGCCGCCCCAGCAGTACGGCAACCAGGGTGCCGGTACGGCCGTGGCCGCCCCAGCAGTGGATGTACAGGCGCTCGCCGCGCAGGATGCGTTCCATGCAGTCCTCCGCCAGGCGGTTCATTGCGCTGTCGGTGGTCACGTTTCCGTCAATGATGGGGAGGTGCAGGAAGTCGATCTTCTGCTGCGTGATCTTTGGGTTGCCCTGCTCGTGCGCCTTTGACAGGATTTTCTGCGGGGAGCAGGACGGTATGGGGTGGGGAGAGGTGCAGGGATCAGTGAGAGCTGTGTAGTGAGTGGGGTTGGGGAGACGCAGGTGGACCTGGCTGCAGCAGGCACCAGGAGCTTGGTGTTATGGGTGATGGGGTATATGGAGCTGCGTGGTGGTGTCTTGCCGTCGTGGAGGTGCGTACCTGGGCGTCTTTGATGTATGGTCGCAGGCCGTGCCCTGCCCTCCAAGCGTGCTCCGGCGTATTGATGTTCACCTCCGCTTGGAGGCACACAAAGGTGTTGATGCCCAGCTCCAACATGGTTGTCAGGATCTTTTCTGTTTCCGCGTCGTCCAAGCTCGCCGGGTACGCGCCTGCGATGACTCGGCCTGCGGTGTGGAGCAAGGCAGGAAACCCTTGATGGCATGGCAACCCTGGTGTCCAGGCAGTAAGTGCACATGGTTTGATAGCTATATTGCATGCAGCTTCGTGGTTATACACGGTACCGTTGGAAGCAAGCCCACTTCGCCAGCTGGCCCACTTTTCCGACAGCTTGTTCCTGCCTCCCGTGCGGCATGCTCAGCAACATTGCAAGATAAACTTGAGAGTAACGTGCTCTGACGCCTAGTGCCCAAATACCGCGTCCCAACAGGCGAAATGGCTCGTTCTGCCTTGTTCCGCGGCCCCTGGGGTCAGACGTCTCTCATATGCTTCCGTTGCACCTCTTACAACCGAGGATTGTCAAACTGCTTGCGCCACGGCCACCAGGCTGCTTTCGAGACGCGCGCGCAATCGGACCCGCGGACACTATCTTTGCAGGGGTAGCATAGACCCAGAACTAATGAAGCATTATTATGTTGGTTACTTACCAGGTAACGCCCAGTTTGACCAGGGTGTTGGCCCCGCCATCTCCTTTGCGGGGAGCTTCGGAAGGGCTGGAAGCCCTGGATAGTTCTCTGCCATAGTTGCAAGCGGGTAAGCCCCATGTTAGTGGTCACACGGCATACTAACGACCGGCTCGGCGTTCAGCGCAAGCATACGCGGCGTGCACACCTGAACGAAGCATTGAGTTAGACGTGTAAGCCGTGTTGCCTGGATTAGTTGGGGGACCGCCCTTGGCTTGAAGTTGAGGAAATTTGACAATTGCCAGAGTGTGTGCGTCTCTATGAACGCGTACACAGCGGGTTGAAGGGAATGGCCCAGTTCTACAGGGTCAGCTGGAGGCTCGGAAATGTGCCTGAGTGATTTATATGTATATACTTTGGATGGGTTCTCGGCGGCAAGGCCGAAAGGAGTGATAGGGAAGCTCGAAGCGGGGGCCTGCCGCAATGAGGTAAAATGCAAAGTTGAGGATACGGCCGGCAGGAATATCAAGTAGCCTATGGTGTCAGAGTAATTGCATATGGAGGCCAGCAGGTATGAGTATCAAACGACAAACGGCCGAACCTAACCAATCCGCACTTTCGCTCTTTCTTCGCCAATTGGTCCTGCTGGGACTGCACTGACATGCTTGGTATGGCCTATGATAACACCGAGATGTACGTAAGGCGCGTACAGATTTGCCAGCGTACAGCGAACAACGTGACGCGCCAGTCCACACCACCTGCCTGGGGACCCTGAACCTCTCTATCCGGCCCCACCCCTCCGCATTCCCATTTGCACTCCCCTTCACGCTGTTCCGCCTGGTGCACGTTGAAAGACTCGGTCTTCGAGTAGAAGGTGTCAGCGCAAGGAGCGCACCTACCTGTAAACCAACGGCAGTGCTTCCCTGGCTGCGAGCTGCCTCATGCAATCAGTGTGCAGTAAGCAGTATGTCACGATTGTCACCCACGCCGCCACGCGTTTCCGGCTGTACGGGGGAATGGCAGAACACGTCCTTTCGCGCTCGAACCCATGCACTGCTCCTGTCACTGCACACTATTCCCAGTCAGCACTACCGGTACCCGCGCGTAGTGCTGCCGGATGGGTTCTGGGTGGCCCACCACCAGTGCCCCACCGCTGTGTGCACGTGTCTGGCGCCCAATGCCCTTGGCCCCTTGCCAATGCACCCCATCCGCGACAAGGGCCGCCTACCTGTTCCAGCACCACAGACGCTGCCCGCTCACTACGTCATATGTACACCGGTAGTGTGCACTGCACCGTGTCCTCACCAGTGCCACCTGGGGGGCACGCTACAATGCTAACCGCGCTGCATCGCAGCGGAGGGGAGAACCTGGGAGAACCAGGGAGAACCCTCGCTGTGTACGGTAACACAGACTGACTGACGGACGGACAGCACTGCAGCACGTGCGGTCCAATGGTGAGCCACCTACCGGTATCGCCAGGGCGTGCAGCATCGCGGTAAAGTGTCCGTCAGCATCCTTACATGGTGCTCCCCGACCATGTGCCACTGACTGCACGAACGGCGCTGATCCTGTCCCCGCCGTCCTGGAAGTGCCACCTAGAGAGCCGCCTGGGCGTGTACTGCAGCACTTAAACATGCACCTGCGCAGCCGCCTAGAGGCTGAGAATGCACTGCAGCGCCTGCCTTCTCACGACCGACCGACTGCAAATGCGTCACCTACAGGCTGAGGATGCACTGCAGCGCTGCGCTGATCCTGTCGCACCCGTCCTGGGTGAGCCACTCAAAGAGCCACCGTGCACTACAGCACGCCCAACACGAACTTGCGCAGCCGCCTACATGCACAGCCGCCTAGAGACTGAGTATGCACTGCAGCGCGGCGCTGATCCTGTCGCACCCGTCCTGCAGCTCCTCCCTCGCGCCGCGGTCCAGCGGCAGCAGCGCCAGGCAGCGCCGGCTGTACGACAGCGTGCGGGCCAGGTTCTGGAGCCCGGGGTGGAACAGCAGCCTGGGGCGGGGGTTGGATGGGGCAAGGGGCCATGGGGCCTTGAGTGGCATGTCCGTATGGTGGCACCAGGGGACAACTTCTGGAGCCCGGGGTGGAACAGCAGCCTGGGGCGGGGGGTGGGGGGCAAGGGGCCATGAGTTGCATTTCCGTATGGTGGCATAAGGGGACAGGTTCTGGAGCCCCGGGTGGAACAGTAGTGGGTGGGGGTGAGGGGCACAAGGCGCTGGGTACAGGGCAGCGGTGCTCTTTCGATAAGGTGGCATAAGGGGAACAGGTTCTGGAGCCCCGGGTGGAACAGCAGCCTGGGGCGGGTGGGGGAAGGTGAAGGGCAACCACGGTGCTCAGTAATCGATGACCGGTAGGACAGTAGACAATTGAACACATGGTGGCACGGCGGGGACGCTGCACGGGGCGGCAGGGAGGCTGGGCTGGTGGTGAAGCTGGGCTGGGGAGTGCGTGGTGCGATGAGGCATGGACCGGCGAGCCCGTTTCACCCCCACATGGGTGTACCCAGGCATGGCTCACAGCGGGACCGCCTGAGCTGCCCCCATCGCTGGACCTGTTTCTACTCATGTTCCAGCCACTGATGCCGGTACACCGCTACTCACTGCGTGACGACCGTGGGCGGCAGGGTGTCCACCGCGTGCCCCTGGCCCTGGCCCGCGCCGCCCGCCACGCCGCCCCCCGACGCGCCCCCGGGGTAGGCGTGGTGTTGGTGGTGCTGCTGTCCCAGCGCCATGGCGGCGCTGTGCTGCGCCAGCTCCAGGACCACGCCGTACGCCTCGGGGTCCACGCCGCACGTGTCAGCTGCGTGTACGGCATGCATGGGGACGCAGGGGCGAGGTGGCACAGATGGCACAACACAAGACGCGGCGCGGCGCGGCACGGCGTGTCGCCTGCCTTTCGATCGCGTGTATTAGTCCGTCCCGAGCACGCTCCCGGCAACGTGCAGACGCCCGCTTCCACGTGGCCACACCAATCACCTGCCCAGCCACTTCTCACCAGGTTCCTGAACTTCACTTGAGGCAACTGTACCAGAACTTGCAATTGTGTTGGTTGCATTCCTAGTCAGATCACCGCTCACCAGGTACCGCCGGCTGGCGCAGCTGACACCCGCCGCCGCCGTCGTCCGCCGCCCCCGCCCCCGCCGTACCCCACACCCCCGGCTGCTGCTGCTGCTGCTGCTGCCCGCCTGCCCCTGCCGCCGGCCCCCAGCCGCCCAGCAGCGCCAGCGGCTGCGCCTCCGCCGCCCGCAGGAAGGGCAGCGGCAGCACCAGCCCGCCGTCGCATATGGCGTGCAGGCGGTCGCGAACGCGGTCCAGCTCCGAGGTGGTCGGCGCGGAGGTGGGCGCGCCTTGGGCCTGTGGGCCGGGGAGGGCCCGTGCACAGACGTGTGCGTGTGCGGAACGGGGGTACCGGAAGTGTGCATGCGTGGCAGTAACAGGGACTGAGGAAGCGCAGCACAGCCCCCAACAGGTCGCGTATCAAGTGCCTCGTGAACCATGGCATGCCGTACTGCAGTTGTCCCTTGTCCGCCCCTCACAACTTTGACGTTGCTGCCATCCACCGTGCCCTTGGACCCATCCAGCCCCCATCTCCCTACCAGCAAACCTGCCTTGCATGTCCATCCCATGTCCATCCCATGTCCATCCCATGTCCATCCCATGGATGTGTAGGAGCAACAGCCGCTGGACATGCACCCACCGGGCCTCCTTGCCCAGGAACCAACCAAGTATGTCCCATACCATGTGACACCATCGCATACCGAGTCAGACTCAATAACATGTCACACCCACCGGGCTCTCCGACGACCGCACGCCCCGGTCCCGCTGCTGCGCCTCCGCCGCCGCCGCCCGCACCGCCGCCATGTAGCCGCCGCCCTCGTCCGCGCCGCCGTCACCGCCGCCGCCGCCCACTGCCGTACGGCCCTGCCGCCGTACCGTCGAGGCGGGCCCTTCCCGCGCCCCTGCCCCGCCCCTGCCGTACGGCACCACCGTGTCGCTTGCAACCACCATGGTTGACCCGTAGTCAACGACGGTTGATGCAGAGCCCTCGGCGGCGGCCGCCGGCGGCGGCGTGCCGGGGCCGCTGCCCTCCGGCTGCCGTACGACGACGGTGCTGCCGTACTCGTACGGATCGTCGTGTACGACAACGGTGCTGCCGTAGTCTTCCTTGATGACCACGGTCGAATCGTATCCAGTGCTGCGGGGTCAACGGGAAAACACAGCGTCTCCGTGTATCAGCAGTTGCTGCAATGCTAATACACAGTGCAGGGGCGTCCCAAGTGGACCCCTGGGCATGAACTGGCCTTTCTGGGTTCATAGTGAAGGACGTACCTGGGTGACGGGGATGCTGGCTGTGCAATATAACAGCAAAAACATCCTAAAACGAGAAAATACTGCAAACCTGCAACAGCTGATTAGCACGAAATCATCGGCCTTTTGGTGAAGGACGTACCTGGGTGACGGAGATGCTGGCTGCTGCGGCGGCGTGAACACTCTCCCCCCGCCGGCCCGCACCGTCTGCGCCGCCGCCAGCGCCGCCGCCGCCGTCGGCCCGTCGGCGGCCCCCGGCTGCTGCACAGCCCGCCCCTCTGCAGCACCTCCGCCGCCGGGCCCCGCCCCGGCAGCCCCTGCCTTGACTGCGTCGGTTTAGGACAGAGGGACGTAGCGAAGGGAGGGTGAGTATGGGGGGCTGCCGCACGAGTTATGCCAGGGCAGGGCTGGCCACGCCGGCCGTGCCGCCGGCGCCATGGGAGGGAGCGAGGATTTTACCAAGACCCGCTGAACAACGTCTCGGCGTCCCGTTCACCCGGGCCTGCCCCAAAAAATGGGGAACCGGAGGGCTGCCGAAGGCGGCCAGGTGTTCCAGTCTGATATCATTGATATAAGCTGCATTGCTGTCCTACCGCCGAGGCCTACCCGCCCCATCCGCCCACATGTGTCCCTGCCTCCGTCCCGCCAGGCCCCTCAACACCTACACCCACCCGCCTGCACTCCTTGTCCCTGTCCCGCCAAACCCACACCCGCACCTGCCCGCCCCACCCACCCATCCCGTGCCCCTGCCTGTGATCCGCATTTCACACCCACACCCGCCCTATCCCCCCACCTGTGCGCCTGCCTCATCCCCAATCCACCCACATGCCCCCTTGCCCCTGTCCCGTCGCCCCCGCCCCCACCAGCCTGCACCTCTGCCCCGCCACCCTCACACCCGCACCCGGCCCCCCTCTTGCCCACCTGCGCCCCTGCACGTGTCCCTGCCCCTCCCACCTGCGCCCCTGCACGTGTCCCTGCCCCTCCCACCTGCGCCCCTGCACGTG
>VFQN01003863.1_pt1 | contig 20565 bp, 18 predicted proteins | sample 3512371 | NCBI WGS metagenome assembly VFQN01 (sample SAMN10412370, study PRJNA504923) | tailings metagenome | isolation source: Replicate 2 from Balatoc abandoned mine | place: Philippines: Itogon, Benguet | collected 2017-08-28
GCCTGCCGGTGCTCGATCGCGACGAGTTCATCAAGCCGCGCACCACGCTGGAGGGGCTGTCGCAGTTGAAACCGGCGTTCGCCGATCTCGGCGCGATGGGCTTCGACACGGTGGCGCTGGCGCGCTACCCGCAGGTGGAGCGCATCGCCCATGTGCACACGGCGGGCAACTCCTCGGGCATCGTCGATGGTGCCGCCGCCGTGCTGATCGGCAGCGAAGCCAAGGGTCGCGCGCTGGGCCTCACACCGCGCGGGCGCATCGTGGCCACCGCGCTGTCGGGTGCCGACCCGACCATCATGCTCACCGGGCCGATGCCGGCCAGCCGCAAGGCGCTCGCCAAGGCCGGGCTGACGGCGGACGACATCGACCTGTTCGAGGTCAACGAGGCTTTCGCTGCGGTGCCGATGCGCTTCATGAAGGAGATGGGCGTGCCGCACGAGAAGGTCAACGTCAACGGCGGCGCCATTGCGCTCGGCCATCCGCTCGGCGCCACCGGCGCAATGCTGCTGGGTACGTTGCTCGACGAGCTCGAGCGCCGGTCGTTGAAGCGCGGCCTGATCACGCTGTGCGTGGGCGGCGGCATGGGCATCGCGACGATCATCGAGAGGGTCTGACCTTGGAGACGATCCGCTACGAACTCGACGCTGACGGCATCGCGACGATCACCCACGACGCCCCCGGCGCGCCGGTCAACACGATGACCGAGCAGTGGCAGGCCGACCTGGCTGCCGTGGTCGACCGGGTGGAAGCCGACAAGGAGCGCATCAAGGGCGTGCTCGTCACCTCCGGCAAGAAGACCTTCTTCGCCGGTGCGCAGCTCGACAACGTGCTCAAGCTCACGCCGGCCGATGCACCCGCCGGCTTCCGCTCGATCGAGGCGCTCAAGCGTTGCTTCCGGCGACTCGAGACGATGGGCCGCCCGGTGGTGGCGCTTCTCAATGGCGCGGCACTCGGCGGCGGTTGGGAAGTGGCGCTGGCTGCCCACGCCCGCTTCGCGATCGACGATCCGAAGATCCAGTTCGGCACGCCGGAGGTGTCGCTCGGGCTGATACCTGGCGCCACCGGCATCACCAAGACCGTGCGCCTGCTCGGTCTGATGGCGGCCCAGCCCTTCTTGATGGAAGGCAAGCTGTTCGGTCCGCGCGAAGGGCTGGAACTGGGCCTGGTCGACGGCATCGGCGCGACGATGGACGATCTGCGCGAGATGGCGCTGGCCTGGATCGACGAACATCCGCACGCCACCCAGCCCTGGGACCGCAAGGACTACCGGATGCCGGGCGGCACGCCGGCCAGCCCGAAGATCGCGATGGGCCTGACGGTGGCGCCGGCGATGCTGGCGGCCAAGACCCACGGTCTGTATCCCGCCGCGCAGGCCATCCTCGAAACGATGGTCGAGGGGGCGATGGTCGACTACGACACCGCCACGCGCATCGAGAGCCGCAAGCTGGCGAAGATCATGGTCGGCCAGAACGCCAAGAACATGATCACGGCGTTCTTCTTCAACCTCAACGCCATCAAGTCGGGCAAGGCACGGCCGGCCGGCTTCGCGCCCTGGAAGCCGCAGCGAGTGGGTGTGCTCGGCGCCGGCATGATGGGCGCGGGCATCGCGCACGCCAACGCGTCGCGCGGCATTGCCTGCGTCCTGAAGGACGTTTCACTGGACAAGGCCCGCGCCGGGCACGAGGCCATCCGCCGCATCACCGCACCGCAGGTGGCCAAGGGGCGCATGGACGAGGTGAAGCAGGCCCGGCTGCTCGGCCTCGTCACGCCGACGGCCGACGCGGCCGACCTGAGAGGCTGCGACCTGATCATCGAGGCGGTGTTCGAGCAGCGCGCGCTGAAGGCGCAGGTCACGCGCGAAGCCGAGCCGATGCTCACCGAGGGCGGCGTGTTCGCCTCCAACACCTCGACGCTGCCGATCAGCGGCCTGGCCGAGGCCAGTGCGGCACCGCAGCGCTTCGTCGGCCTGCATTTCTTCTCGCCGGTGCACAAGATGAAGCTGGTGGAGATCATCCGGGGCAAGGCCACCGACGACGAGACCATCGCCCGCGCCTACGACTACGTGCTCGCGCTGGGCAAGACGCCGATCGTCGTCAACGACTCGCGCGGCTTCTTCACCAGCCGGGTGTTCGGCACCTTCGTGATGGAAGGTGCGGCGATGCTGGAGGAGGGCATTCCCGCGCCGCTGGTCGAGCATGCAGCCGAGGCTGTAGGCATGCCGGTCGGGCCGCTGGCAGTGATCGACGAGACCTCGCTGTCGCTGTCGGTGCACGTGATGGAGCAGACCCGCGCGGACTTCGCGGCCGAAGGGCGCAGCTACCAGCCGTCGGCTGGCGAGGCATTGGTCGAACGCATGGTGAAGGAACTCGGGCGTGCCGGACGTGCGGCCGGCGGCGGCTTCTACGACTATCCGGCCGGCGAGCCCAAGCGCCTGTGGCCGGGCCTCGCGCAGTTCGAGAAGCCCGGCGTCGCGGCCGACTTCGAGATGCTGAAGCAGCGCTTCCTCTACCGCCAGTCGATCGAGACCGCGCGCTGCATCGCCGAGGGCGTGCTGACCAGCGTGCACGAGGCCAACATCGGCTCCATCTTCGGCATCGGCTTCCCGGCCTGGACCGGTGGGGCTCTGCAGTTCGTCGCGGCGGAGGGGCTGGAGAACTTCCGTCATCGCGCCGATGCGCTGGCTGCACGCCATGGCGAGCGCTTCGCCGTGACTGCCGACGTGCGCGAGGCCTTGCGCCGGGCGCTGGCCTGAGCCCGGAAACGAAGAAGCCCCGCGGTGCGGGGCTTCGTTCGTCAGGCGCGAGCCGGGATCACTTCAGGCCGAGGATCCAGGTGACCAGCTTCTTGGACTCGGCTTCGTTGACCTGGGCATTGGCGGGCATCGGGATCTGGCCCCAGACACCCACGCCGCCCTTGATGACCTTGGCCGACAGCTTGTCGACGGCGTCCTTCTGGCCGGCGTACTTGGCGGCGATGTCCTTGTAGGACGGACCGACCAGCTTCTTGTCGATGGCGTGGCAGGCCAGGCAGTTCTTGGACTTCGCCAGCGCCTCGTCGGCCAGGGCCGGGGCGGAGACGGTGGCGGCAGCAGCAACCAGCGCGAGAGCGGGGAACAGCTTCATCGATTTCCTTTCGAGGTCAAACGGGAAAACTGCGGATGTTTCGGCACCCGCCATGTCGGCCTGTCGGCTACAGTGCCATCAACGGATTGTAGGGGCTGCGGTTGACGCGCAACTTGCGGCAATTTTCCCGGCCCCGCGGAGCGAACATCATGTTCTTCGTCATCATCGGCGTGTCGATCATCCTGCTGCACTTCCTGGGCATCGGCCCCATGGCCGCGTGGACCTGGAACCTCACGGGTGACCTGTGGAAGTTCTGCGTGCCCTTCGCGCTGGCGGCGGTGTGGTGGGCCTGGGCCGATGCCACGGGCTACAACAAGCGCCGCGAGATGGAGAAGATGGAGCAGCGCCGCCAGGCCCGCCGCGAGCAGAACCTCGTGGCGCTCGGCATGGACAAGCAGGCGCGCCGGGCCAAGAAGGCCGGCGGGCGCTGAGCCCGCCCGCCACTTCCCTCACTCGAACCTGTCGAGCACGGCGCCGGAACTGGCGCTCGAGGCGTTCTTCGCGAACTTGGCCAGCACGCCGCGGGTGTAGCGAGGCGCGGGGCGCTTCCATGCCGCACGGCGGCGAGCGAGTTCGTCGTCCGGAACGTTGAGCTGCAGCGTCAGCGTGCGCGCGTCGATGGTGATCGAGTCGCCCTCGTGCACCAGGGCGATGTTGCCGCCCTCGTACGCCTCCGGCGCCACGTGGCCGACCACCATGCCCCAGGTGCCGCCCGAGAAGCGGCCGTCGGTGATCAGGCCGACCGATTCGCCCAGCCCCTGGCCGATCAGTGCCCCGGTGGGCGCGAGCATCTCCGGCATGCCGGGACCGCCCTTGGGGCCGAGGTAACGCAGCACCATCACGTCGCCGGCCTTGATCTGGCCGGCCATGATGGCCGCCAGTGCCGACTGCTCGTCGTCGAACACGCGCGCCGGGCCGGTGATGGCCGGGTTCTTCAGGCCGGTGATCTTGGCCACGCAGCCTTCCGGGCTGAGGTTGCCCTTGAGGATGGCCAGGTGGCCCTGGGCGTAGATCGGGTTGGAAACCGGCCGGATCACCTTCTGCTCGGGCGACAGGTCCGGCACGCCGGCCAGGTTCTCGGCCACGGTCTTGCCGGTGATCGTGATGCAGTCGCCGTGCAGCAGGCCGGCCTTGAGCAGTTCCTTCATCACCGCCGGAATGCCGCCGGCGCGGTGCAGGTCCACGGCCAGGTACTGGCCACTGGGCTTGAGGTCGCACATAACCGGTGTGCGCTGGCGGATGCGCTCGAAGTCGTCGATGGTCCACTCGACACCGGCCGCGTGCGCGATGGCCAGGAAGTGCAGCACCGCGTTCGTGGAGCCACCGGTGGCCATGATCACCGCCACCGCGTTCTCGATCGCCTTCTTGGTGACGATGTCGCGCGGCTTGAGGTCGTTCTTCACCGCCTCGACCAGCACCTTGGCGGCCTGCTCGACCATCGAGACGATCTCGCCTTCGACGTTGGCCATGGTCGACGCGTAGGGCAGCGACAGGCCCAGCGCCTCGAAGGCCGAGCTCATCGTGTTGGCGGTATACATGCCGCCGCAGGAGCCGCTGCCGGGGATGGCGTGCCGCTCGATCTGGCAGAAGTCCTCCTCGCTCATCTTGCCGGCGGTGAACTGGCCGACCGCCTCGAACACGCTGACGATGTTCAGGTCCTGGCCCTTGTAGCGGCCCGGCAGGATGGTGCCGCCGTAGATGTAGATCGAGGGCACGTTGGCGCGCAGCATGCCCATCATGCCGCCGGGCATGTTCTTGTCGCAGCCGCCGATGACCATCACGCCGTCCATCCACTGGCCGCCGACGCAGGTCTCGACACAGTCGGCGATGACCTCGCGCGACACCAGGCTGTACTTCATGCCCTCGGTGCCCATGGCCATGCCGTCGCTGATGGTCGGCGTGCCGAAGATCTGCGGGTTGGCGCCGGCCTCCTTCAGGCCGATGACGGCCGCGTCCGCCAGGCGCTGCAGGCCGGAGTTGCACGGCGTGATCGTCGAGTGGCCGTTGGCCACGCCGATCATCGGCTTCTTGAAGTCGCCTTCCTGGTAGCCCAGGGCGTAGTACATCGAGCGGTTCGGCGCGCGGGCCACGCCCTCGGTGATGTTGGCGGAACGGCGGTTGATCTTCGTCATCGGGCACTCCTCGGTCAGAGACCGCGATTGTCGGCCGGGGCGAGCCATGCGTCCAATCGATCCTGAGGGCGTCATTGATATGCTTGGCATATGAATCGAGAGCATGGCGCGCCCGACATCGAACTGCGCGTCTGGCGCCAGTTCCTCGCCGTGGCCGAGACACTGCACTTCGGCCGCGCGGCCCGGCAGCTGCACATGACCCAGCCGCCGCTGACGCAGGCCATCCAGCAACTCGAGCGGCGCCTGGGCACGGCGCTGTTCGAACGCACGCGGCGCAGCGTCGCGCTCACGCCGGCCGGCGCGGCGCTGGTGGAGCCGGCAAGGCATCTGCTCGCGCAGGCAGCGGCGCTGCCGGGGCGGGCGCGCGATGCGGCGATGGGAGAGGTGGGGCGCATCCGTCTCGGCTTCGTATCGACGATCGCCTTCGGCCCGCTGCCGCAGTGGCTGCGCGCCTTTCGCGAGACACATCCGGGCATCACGATCGAACTGCGCGAGGCCACCGGCGACGTGCAGCTCGAAGCCTTCGCGGCGGGCGAGCTCGATGCCGGCTTCGTGCTGCACGCCCCCGGCATCGCGCCGCCACCGTCGCTGCAGCGCTTGTCGCTCGGCGTCGAGCCGCTGGTGCTGGTGCTGCCCGAATCGGCGCCGAAGCGGCTGGCCGCGGCCGCGCTGCTGCGAGAGCCGCTGGTGATCTTCCCGCGCGCCATCGCGCCGTCTCTCTTCGACGCCGTGCTGGCCTTCTACCACCGCCATGACGTGACGCCAGTGATCGCCCAGGAGGCGATCCAGATGCAGACCATCGTCAACCTTGTCTCGGCCGGGCTGGGCGTGGCCCTGGTGCCGCGCTCGATGCGCTCGCTGCAGCGGCCGGGCATCGTCTACCGGGCCTTGCCGGCTGCGCTGGCCGAGGGCGCGCCGCACGCCGAAACCAGTCTCGTCTGGCGGCCGGACGCGCCGCCGGCGGTGCAGCGCTTCGTGGACTTCGTGCAGGCGCAGGGCGCCCGCATCGGCTAGGTTATCGTTCGCGGATGCTCGTGCATCCGCAATTCAGCCCCATCGCCCTGCAGCTCGGGCCGGTGGCCATCCACTGGTACGGCATCACCTACCTCGTGGCCTTCGGCCTGTTCCTGTGGCTGGCCGGCCGGCGCGCCGCCATGCCGCAGTTCGCGCAGGCCGGCTGGACGCGCCGCGACGTCGAGGACCTGCTGTTCTACGGCGTGCTCGGCGTGGTCATCGGCGGGCGTCTGGGCTACGTGCTGTTCTACAAGCCGGGCTACTACGCCGAGCACCCGCTGGAAGTGTTCGCGGTGTGGAAGGGCGGCATGGCCTTCCATGGCGGGCTGCTCGGCGTCATCGCGGCCATGGCGGTGTACGCACGGCTGAAAGGCCGGCCCTTCCTGCAGCTGATGGACCTGATCGCGCCGGCCGTGCCCACCGGGCTGGCCAGCGGCCGCGTCGGCAACTTCATCAACGGCGAGTTGTGGGGCCGCGCCGCCGACCCCGGCCTGCCCTGGGCGATGGTGTTCCCGCAGTCGGGCAGCATGATCCCGCGCCATCCCTCGCCGGTCTACCAGTTCCTGATGGAAGGGCTGCTGCTGTTCGCCATCCTGTGGATCTACGGGCGCAAGCCGCGCGGGCCGGGGCAGGTGGCCGGGCTGTTCCTCGTCGGCTACGGCGTCTTCCGCTTCATCGCCGAGTTCTTCCGCGAACCCGATGCCTTCCTCGGCCTGCTGGCGCTGAACATGAGCATGGGCCAGTGGCTGTGCGTTCCCATGGTCGCTGCCGGCGCCTGGCTGTGGCTGCGCGGTGCGCGCCTGGCGACCTGATTCCGAACCATGCGACAGATCTTCCTCGACACCGAAACCACCGGCCTGAACGCCGACTCCGGCGACCGCATCATCGAGATCGGCTGCGTGGAGATGCTCAACCGGCGCCTGTCGGGCCGCAACCTGCACTTCTACCTGAACCCCGAGCGGCCCAGCCACGAAGACGCGGTCAAGGTGCACGGCCTGACCGACGAGTTCCTCGCCGACAAGCCGCTGTTTTCCGCGGTCGTCGACGAACTGATGGAGTACCTGGCCGGGGCCGAGATCCTGATCCACAACGCGGCGTTCGACATCGGCTTCCTCAATGCCGAACTGAAACGCCTGGGCCGGCCGCCCTTCGAAGCGCAGGTCGGCCTGGTGACCGACACGCTGCTGATGGCCCGCGAGATGTTCCCGGGCAAGTCGAACTCGCTGGATGCGCTGTGCAAGCGCCTGGAGGTCGACAACGCCAGCCGCAGCCTGCACGGCGCGCTGCTCGACGCCGGGCTGCTCGCCGAGGTCTACATCCGCATGACACGCGGTCAGGATTCGCTGGTGATCGACGAGGTCGAGGCCGCATCGGCCGAGGTGGCGATCGAGGTCGTCGACCTGTCGCGCTTCGTGCTGCCGGTGATCGCGGCCGACGCCGACGAGGTGCAGGCGCACGCCGGGCTGATTGCCGAGCTCGACAAGGCCAGCGGCGGCAAGACCGTCTGGAAGCCGGCCGAAGCGGCTGTGGCATAATGCAAGGCTCTGCGGATCGCGAGGGCGGCTAGCTCAGGGGTAGAGCATCGCATTCACACTGCGGGGGTCGGGGGTTCGAAACCCTCGCCGCCCACCACCGATCCAGTCAGAATCTCACGCACGGCCGGGCCTCTCCCGGCCGTTTGCTTTTCCAGCACGGACAATGCCGGCATGGATCGAGTCGATGCCCTGGTGATTGGCGCGGGCGTGGTCGGGCTGGCCGTGGGCCGCGCCCTGGCCCGCAGCGGCCTGGAAACCATCGTGCTGGAGCGCACTGACGCCATCGGCACCGGCACCAGCTCACGCAACAGCGAGGTCATCCACGCCGGCATCTACTACCCCGCCGGCTCGCTCAAAGCGAGACTGTGCGTGCAGGGGCGGCAGCGGCTCTACGCCTTCTGCGCCTCGCACGGCGTGTCGCATCGCCGCTGCGGCAAGTTGGTGGTGGCGACGTCGCCGGAGCAGCATGCGGCGCTCGAAGCGACCCGCGCCAAGGCCGCCGTCAATGGCGTGGAGCTGCGCTGGCTGGAGCCCGCCGAGGCCCAGGCAATGGAGCCCGCGCTGCGCTGCACCGCCGCCTTGCACTCGCCGGAGACCGGCATCGTGGACAGCCACGGCCTGATGCTCGCGCTGCAGGGCGACATGGAAGCCGCCGGCGGTGTGCTGGCGCTGCGTTCGCCGGTGCTGGGCCTGCGCTGCGGCACCGACGGGCATGTCGTGCAGGTGGGTGGCGAATCGCCGATGGAGCTCGCGGCGGGCATCGTCGTCAACGCGGCCGGGCTGTGGGCGCCGGGCGTGGCAGCGGCCACGCAGGGGCTGGGCGCGGCGCACGTGCCACAGGGCCACCACGCGAAGGGCAACTACTTCTCGCTGGCCGGGCGGGCACCGTTCTCCCGCCTCGTCTACCCGGTGCCCGAGCAGGCCGGCCTCGGCGTGCACCTCACGCTGGACCTGGCCGGCCAGGCGCGCTTCGGCCCCGACGTCGAGTGGCTCGCGCCCGGCTCGCCGGACGAGATCGACTATCGCGTCGACCCTGTGCGTGCGGATGGCTTCTACGCCGAGATCCGCCGCTACTGGCCCGATCTGCGCGACGGCGCGCTGCAACCCGCCTACAGCGGCGTGCGGCCCAAGCTGGGCGGACCCGGGTCGCCGGCGGCCGACTTCGTGGTGCAGGGGCCGCAGGTGCACGGCGTGAACGGGCTGGTCAACCTGTTCGGCATCGAGTCGCCGGGCCTGACGTCGTGCCTGGCTCTGGCCGACGAGGTGCTGCGCCGGCTCGATCTGCAGCCGGCTTCAGCCGGTTGACGTCGCCCGCTGCCAGCGTCCGTCGAGCAGCAGTTCGTGCGGGCCGAACTTCGCCTTGTAGGCCATCTTCTCGCTTTGCGCGATCCAGTAGCCCAGGTAGACGTGCGGCAGCTTCAGCGCCCGCGTCTGCTCGATCTGCCACAGCACGTTGTAGGTGCCGTAGCTGGCCCGCTCGTCGGGCTCGAAGAAGGTGTAGACCGCCGACAGCCCGTCGTTGAGGATGTCGAGGATCGACACCATCTTCAGCGCGCCGAGCGAACCGTCCTCGGTCGGCTCGCGGAACTCCACCAGCCGGCTGTTGACGCGGCTTTGCAGCAGGAACTGGGTGTACTGGTCGATCGAGTCGTGGTCCATGCCGCCGCCGCTGTGGCGGCCGGCCTGGTAGCGCAGGTAGAGCTGGTAGTGCTCCGGCACGAAGCACAGGCGCAGCACGCGTGACTTGAGATGTGAATGCTGCTTCCAGGCGCGGCGCTGGCTGCGCGTGGGCTCGAAGCTGGCCACCGGCACGCGCAGCGGCACGCAGGCGCGGCAGCCGTCGCAATAGGGCCGGTAGGTGAACATGCCGCTGCGCCGGAAGCCGTTGGCCACCAGACCCGAGTAGGCGTCGGCGTGGATCAGGTGGCTGGGTGTGGCCACCTGCGAGCGCGCCATGCGCCCGGCCACGTAGCTGCACGGGTAGGGCGCGGTGGCGTAGAACTGCAGCGAGGCGAGCGGAAGCTCTTTCGGGTGCGTCACGGGCCAGGGTCCTGCTCGGCGTTCCCGGTCGAAAACCCGAGGCGGCGCCAGAGCGAAACATCATAGGTCCAATCGCGGATCGGCTCGGCCCCCAGGGCAAGGGACAGGCGGCGCTCGAACTCGGTGCGCGGCAGTTCCCTCCCACCCAGCGACGCGAGGTGGCCGGTGCGCTGCTGGCAGTCGATCATGGCCACGCCGTGCTCGCGACAGAAGCACACCAGCGCCGCCAGCGCGATCTTCGAGGCATCGGTGCGGTGCGAGAACAACGATTCGCCGAAGAACATGCGGCCCAGGCTCACGCCGTACAGGCCGCCGGCGAGTTCGCCGTCCACCCAGGTCTCGAAGGAATGCACCGTGCCGAGCCGGTGCCAGGCCACATAGGCCTCGACCATCTCCGGCACGATCCAGGTGCCGTCCTGGCCGTCGCGCGGCGTGCCCGCGCAGGCGGTGATGACGCGGCGGAAGTCGTGGTCGATGCGGATCTCGCAGCCGGGCGTGCGCAGGAACTTCGCGATCGTCTTGCGCAGCGAGCGCTTGAGGCGGAATTCATCGACGAACAGCACCATGCGCGGGTCGGGCGACCACCACAGCACCGGCTGGCCGTCGCTGAACCAGGGAAAGACGCCCTTGCCGTAGGCCTCGGCCAGGCGCTGCGGCGTCAGTTCGCCGCCGGCGGCGAGCAGGCCCGGCGCGTCCGAGCCGGGGCCGAGCGCGCGGCGCGTGTCCGGCAGCCGGTCCTGCGGGCCGCGCAGCCAGGGGATCACGCGCGCGCGTTCCCGACGAGGGTCAGTTGGCGAAGGCCGCGATGCCGGTGATGGCGCGGCCGAGGATCAGCGCATGCACGTCGTGCGTGCCCTCGTAGGTGTTCACCACCTCGAGGTTGACGAGGTGGCGGGCCACGCCGAACTCGTCGCTGATGCCGTTGCCGCCCATCATGTCGCGCGCCATGCGGGCGATGTCCAGCGCCTTGCCGCAGCTGTTGCGCTTCATGATCGAGGTGACCTCGACCGACGCCGTGCCTTCGTCCTTCATGCGCCCGAGGCGCAGGCAGCCCTGCAGGCCCAGCGTGATCTCGGTCTCCATGTCGGCCAGCTTCTTCTGGATCAGCTGATTGGCGGCCAGCGGCCGGCCGAACTGCTGGCGGTCGAGCACGTACTGCCGCGCGCGGGTGAAGCAGTCTTCGGCCGCACCCAGTGCCCCCCAGGCGATGCCGTAGCGCGCGCTGTTCAGGCAGGTGAACGGGCCCTTCAGGCCGCGCACCTCGGGGAAGGCGTTCTCCTCGGGGCAGAATACGCGGTCCATCACGATCTCGCCGGTGATCGAGGCGCGCAGGCCGACCTTGCCGTGCACCGCCGGCGCGGACAGGCCCTTCCAGCCCTTCTCGAGCACGAAGCCGCGGATCTGGCCACCGTCGTCCTTCGCCCAGACCACGAACACGTCGGCGATCGGGCTGTTGCTGATCCACATCTTCGAGCCGGTGAGCTCGTAGCCGCCGTCGACCTTCTTCGCGCGGGTGATCATGCTGCCCGGGTCGGAGCCGTGGTTAGGCTCGGTCAGGCCGAAGCAGCCGATCCACTGGCCGGTGGCCAGCTTGGGCAGGTACTTCTGCCGCTGCGCCTCGGTGCCGAATTCGTGGATCGGCACCATCACCAGCGAGCTCTGCACGCTCATCATCGAGCGGTAGCCGGAATCGACGCGCTCGACCTCGCGGGCGATCAGTCCGTAGCAGACGTAGTTGAGCCCGGCGCCGCCGTAGGCCTCGGGGATGGTCGGGCCCAGCAGGCCGAGCTCGCCCATCTCGCGGAAGATCGCCGGGTCGGTCTTCTCGTGGCGGAAAGCCTCGAGCACGCGCGGCGCGAGCCGGCCCTGGCAATAGTCGCGCGCGGCATCGCGCACCGCGCGTTCGTCATCGGTGAGCTGCTGGTCGAGCAGCAGGGGGTCGTCCCACTGGAACGCGGCATGCTTGGTGGCCATCGTCGGTCTCCTTGTTCGCCTGTCATGGTATAGCAGCGGCCATGACTTTCTCGATCGCCGACACCCCGTTCGACACCCTCCCGGCCTGCATCGCGCGCCATGCCCGGCTGCGGCCTCAAGTCCTCGCGCTGGCCGACGACGACGCATCGCTGACGTATGGCGAACTCGAAGCGCTGATGGATCGCATCGCCGCGGCGCTGCAGCGCGACGGCCTGCAGCCCGGTGACGCGATCGCGCTGTGCGCCGCGGCCTCGGTGCCGCTGGCAGCGCTGTTCCTCGGAGCGCTGCGCGCCGGCGTGGTGGTGGCGCCGCTCGCGCCGGGCAGCGCGCCGGCCAGCCTGCGGCGCATGGTCGACGACGCGCAGGCGAAGCGGCTGTTCGTCGATGCGGCCTGCGAAGCCGACTTCGCCGGCTGCGGTGTGCCGATCACGCGCGCCGACGCGCCACTCGATGACTGGCTCGCGCCGCCGGGCACCCAGCCCGGACCCGTCGAGATCCGCCCCGACTCGCCGTTCAACATCATCTACTCGTCGGGCACCACCGGCGAGCCCAAGGGCATCGTGCAGCCGCACGGCATGCGCTGGGCGCACGTGAAGCGAGGCCTGCCCTACGGCTACGGGCCGGAGGCGGTGACGCTGCTGGCCACGCCGCTGTACTCCAACACCACGCTGGTGGTGTTCTTCCCCTCGCTGGCCTTCGGCGGCGCGGTGGTGCTGATGAAGAAGTTCGACGCGCGGCGCTACCTCGAGCTGGCGCAGCAGGTGCGCGCGACGCACACCATGCTCGTGCCGGTGCAGTACCAGCGCCTGATGGCGCTGCCCGGGTTCGACGCGTTCGATCTGTCGAGCTTTCGCATGAAGTTCTGCACCAGTGCGCCGTTCCCGGCGGCGCTGAAGGCCGACGTGCTGGCGCGCTGGCCGGGCGGGCTGGTCGAGTTCTACGGCATGACCGAAGGCGGCGGCACCTGCCTCCTCGAGGCGCATGCGCACCGCGACAAGCTGAACACCGTCGGCCGGCCGGCGCCCGGCACCGACATGCGGCTGATCGACGAGGCGGGGCGCGAACTGCCCGCCGGTGCCACCGGCGAGGTGGTGGGCCACTCGCCCGGCATGATGGTCGGCTACCACCGACGGCCCGAGGCCACGCGCGAGGCGGAATGGTTCGACGCCACCGGCAAGCGCTTCATCCGCACCGGCGACATCGGCCGCTTCGACGAGGACGGCTTCCTGATCCTGCTGGACCGCCGCAAGGACATGATCATCTCCGGCGGCTTCAACATCTACCCGAGCGACCTGGAAGCGCAGCTGCGCGAGCACCCTGCGGTGGTCGAGGCGGCGGTGGTCGGCGTGCCGTCCGATCAGTGGGGCGAGACGCCGGTGGCTTTCGTCGTGCTTCGGCCGGATGCCCGCGAAGATGCCGAAGCGCTGCGCACCTGGATGAACGAGCGTGTCGGCAAGACGCAGCGCCTGGCCGCGTTGCATGTCGTCGACGAACTGCCTCGCAGTTCGATCGGCAAGGTGCTCAAGCGCAAACTGCGCGAGCAGCACGCGTTGTACAGTGTCGGCCAACCCGATCGCTGAACACTGTCAGCGATCGCTGACAAGAGCACTGGAGAGTCGATGGCCTTCACGTTTCCGTTTTCCGCGCTGGTCGGTCAGGACGAGATGAAGCTCGCCATCCTGATCGCCGCCATCGACCCCAGCGTCGGCGGCGTGCTGGTCTTCGGCGACCGCGGCACCGGCAAGTCCACCGCGGTGCGTGCGCTGGCGGCGCTGCTGCCGAAGATGAATGCGGTGGTCGGCTGCGCCTACCAGTGCGACCCAGTCTCGCCCTGCGCCGACTGCCGCGTGCGCCTGGCCGGCGGCTCGGCGCTGAAGTCGCACAAGGTCGCGGTGCCGGTGGTCGACCTGCCGCTGGGCGCCACCGAAGACCGCGTGGTCGGCGCGCTCGATCTGGAGAAGGCGCTGGCCCAGGGCGTGAAGGCCTTCGAGCCGGGGCTGCTGGCGCGTGCCAACCGCGGCTTCCTCTACATCGACGAAGTGAACCTGCTGGAGGACCACCTCGTCGACCTGCTGATCGACGTCGCCGCGTCGGGCGAGAACGTGGTCGAACGCGAGGGGCTGTCGGTGCGCCATCCGGCGCGCTTCGTGCTCGTCGGCAGCGGCAACCCGGAGGAGGGCGAACTGCGCCCGCAACTGCTCGACCGCTTCGGCCTGTCGGTCGAGGTGCGCACGCCGGGCGACGTCCCGACCCGCGTGGAAGTCGTCCGCCGCCGCGATCGTTTCGAGCGCGACCCGGAAGCCTTCGTCGCGCAGTGGCAGAAGGAAGAAGAGAAGCTACGCCGACGCATCGTCAAGGCACGCGAGCGTGTCGCCTCGGTGGAGGCTGGCGATGCCGCGCTGGAGCGCGCCGCCACGCTGTGCATGGCGGTGGGCACCGACGGGCTGCGCGGCGAGCTCACGCTGATCCGCGCCGCGCGCGCGCTGGCGGCCTTCGAGGGTGATGCGAAGGTGGGCGATGCGCACCTGCGCCGCGTGGCCACGCCCGCGCTGCGCCACCGCCTGCGCCGCGATCCGCTCGACGAAGCCGGCTCGACGGTGCGTGTCGAGCGCGTGCTGGCCGAGCAGTTCGGCGCATGAGCGATCTCGCCGCCGCCCGCTGGCGCGACGCCGCGCTGGCGGCGGCCGTGTTCGCGGTGGCGCCGGCGGCGCTCGGCGGCGTGCTGCTGCGCTGCGGTGCCGGGCCGGTGCGCGATCGCTGGATGGAGCTGCTCGGCGCACGATTGCCGGAAGGCACGCCGCTGCGCCGCATGCCGCACGGCATCGGGGACGAGCGCCTGCTCGGCGGACTCGACCTCGCCGCCACGCTGCGCTCGGGACGCCCGGTGGCGCAGCGCGGGCTGCTGGCCGAAGCCGATGGCGGCGTGCTGCTGCTGCCGATGGCCGAGCGCATCCCGGCCGGTACGGCTGCGCGGCTCGCTGCGGCGCTCGATCGCGGCGAGGTGCAGGTGGCGCGCGACGGCATCGCGGTCACCCTGCCCAGCCGCGTCGGCCTGGTGGCCTGCGACGAAGGGCAGGGCGACGACGATCCGGTCAGCACGGTGCTCGGCGAGCGACTGGCCTTCCGGCTCGACCTGTCCGAACTCGGCTGGCGCGACGTGCAGTGCGAACTGTCCGGGCTGCCGAGCCCGCAGGCCGTGCATGAAGCGCGCGGACAGGTTGAAGACGTCCGCGCCGACGATGCCGTGATCGAAGCGCTGTGTGCAGCCTGTGTCGCACTGGGCATTGCGTCATCGCGCGCGCCATGGTTCGCGCTGCAGGTGGCGCGCATCGCCGCAGCACTCGCCGGGCGCGATACGGTGATGCACGAAGATGCCGAGTTCGCCGCCCGCCTCGTGCTGGCACCGCGCGCCACGCAGCTGCCCGCGCCGCCGGAAGCCGATCCGCCGCCCGAAGAGCCGCCGCCGCCGGAGGATCCGCAGGATCGCGAGGACGAGCAGGAAGAACTCGCCACCCCCGACGCACCGCTGGACGAGCAGGTGCTCGCCGCCGCGCAGGCGGCGATTCCCGCCGGCCTGCTGGCGCGGCTGAAGATGGAGCAGCGCGCCAGCGGGGCCTCGCGCTCGCTCGGCCGCAGCGGCCAGGCGCGGCTTGCCGGCCGCCTCGGCCGGCCGGCCGGCGTGCGCGCCGGCGGCGTGCAGCGCGGCGCGCGGCTCAACCTGATCGAGACGCTGCGCGCCGCCGCGCCCTGGCAGGGCCTGCGCCGCCGCGAGGGCGACACCCGCGAGGGCGTGTCCGTGCGGCCCGAGGACTTCCGCATCACCCGCTACAAGCAGAAGAGCCGCACCACGACCATCTTTGCCATCGACGCGTCGGGCTCGTCGGCCCTGCACCGCCTGGCCGAGGCCAAGGGCGCGGTCGAGCTGCTGCTGGCCGACTGCTACGTGCGCCGCGACCAGGTGGCGGTGCTCGCCTTCCGCGGCGTGGGCGCCGAACTGCTGCTGCCGCCGACACGCTCGCTGGTGCGCGCCAAGCGCTCGCTGGCCGGGCTGCCCGGCGGCGGCGGCACGCCGCTGGCCGCCGGGCTGGACGCGGCCTGGACGCTGGCCGAAGGCATCGCGCGGCGCGGTGACACGCCGCTGGTGGTGCTGCTCACCGACGGGCGCGCCAACATCGGCCGCGACGGCGTGGGCGACCGCGCCCGCGCCGAGGCCGATGCGCTGAAGGCCGCCGAGCGCTGGCGCGGCAGCGCGCTGGCGGCGGTGGTGGTCGACACCTCGGCGCGGCCCGAGCCGCGTGCCCGCGCGCTGGCGCAGCGCATGGATGCGCTGTACCTGCCGCTGCCGCACGCCCGCGCCGCCACGCTCAACGAGGCGGTGCAGGCGGTGGCGCGCGGCGCGGCCGGGCGCTGAGCGCGGGCGGGCAGGGCGCATGGGCGAAGGCCTGGCCTGGGAGCGCGACGGACGCGACTGGCCCAACGGCGCGGCGAGCCGCTTCGTCGAGGCCGGCGGCCTGCGCTGGCATGTGCAATGCGCCGGCGACCCCCAGCGGCCCGCGGTGCTGCTGCTGCACGGCACCGGCGCCTCCACCCATTCCTGGCGCGACCTGCTGCCCGCGCTGGCGCCGCATGTCCGCGTGATCGCGCCGGACCTGCCCGGCCACGGCTTCAGCGGCTGGCCCGAAGACCGCGCCAGCTTCACGCTGCCCGGCATGGCGCGCGCGGTGGCGGCTCTGCTCCAGGCGCTGGGCGAGCAGCCGCGCCTGATCGCCGGCCACAGCGCCGGCGGCGCCGTCGGCGTGCAGCTGTGCCTGGACGGGCTGGCCGTGCCGCGCATGCTGGTCGGCCTGAACGCCGCCTTGACGCCGCTGCCCGGCATGGCCGGCGCAGTGTTCTCGCCGATGGCGCGCACGCTGGTGCTCAATCCGCTGGTGCCGCGCTTCTTCGCCTGGACGGCTGGCTGGCCGGGCATGCTCGAGCGCCTGATCGACGGCACCGGCTCGGCCGTCGACCCGCGCGGCCGCGACCTGTATGCGCGGCTGGTGCGCAGCCCCACCCACGTGGCGGCGGCGCTGGCGATGATGGCCGGCTGGGACCTGGCCGCGCTGTGGCGGCGCCTGCCCGAGCTGACGACGCCGCTGCACCTGATCGTCGGCGACCGCGACCGCACCCTGCCGCCCGACCTGGCGTGGCAGGCGGCCGGCCGCATCCGCGGCACCCGCGTGACCACGTTGTCAGGTCTCGGCCACCTCGCCCACGAAGAGCAGCCCGGGCGCACCGCCGCGCTGATCCGCGCCGACCTCTGAACCCCCGGGCCGGCCGGCGGCACCGGGATGCCGCTGTTGACGCCCATGGCGCGAGTGTCTATTCTGATTGACACACGCTGCGATCAAACAAGTTGACACCTGGCCGCCGGCCGAGCGCAGTGCAGGAGAGCGCCGTGGACGCGATGCACCGGATCGAACGCGCCCTCGCGGCCGCCGTGGCTCTGGGCGAGGGGCGCGGCGGGCCGCCGAGGCTGGCGGCGGCGATCCGCCACGCGGTGTTCCCGCCCGGCGCGCGCATCCGGCCGCAGTTGTGCCTGTCGGTGGCCCTGGCCTGCGGCGACGACGACCCGGCACTGGCCGATGCCGCCGCCGTGGCGGTGGAACTGCTGCACTGCGCCTCGCTGGTCCACGACGACCTGCCCTGCTTCGACGATGCGGACGAGCGCCGCGGACGGCCCTCAGTGCACGTGGCTTTCGGCGAGCGCCTGGCGGTGCTGGCGGGCGATGCGCTCATCGTGCTCGCGTTCCAGAACCTCGCCCTGTGCCCTGCCGCGCGGCCGCAGCGCCTGGCGCGCGTGATGGCCCACGTGGCCGCCGGCGTGGCCATGCCGCACGGCATCGCCGCCGGCCAGGCCTGGGAGTGCGAGCCGCGCCCCGTGCTGCGCGACTACCAGCGCGCCAAGACCGGCGCGCTGTTCGCCGCCGCCGCGGCCGCGGGTGCCGAGGCGGCGGGCGCCTCGCCCGACACCTGGCTGACCTTCGGCGACTGTCTCGGCGAGGCCTATCAGGTGGCCGACGACATCCGCGACGTGATCGCCGAGCCGCAGGCGCTGGGCAAGCCAGCGGGCCAGGACATGACGCACAGCCGGCCCAGCTCGGCCCGCGAATTCGGCCTCGACGGGGCGCTGCAGCAGTTCGACGGCCTGGTGCAGCGCTGCATCGCCGCCATTCCCGAGTGCCGCGGTGCCTCGGCGCTGCGCGCGCTGGTGCGTGCCGAGGCGCGTCGGCTCGTGCCGCTGGAGATGACCGCGGCCCACGTGCCGCACCGCAGTGCCATGCTGCAGGAGGCGGCGCGGTGACCTCGCGCCCGGCCGCAGCCACGCCGCCGGCTGGCACGCCGGCATCGGCGGGCGGTTGGTCATGGCGGGCCTGGCGCGACCGGCTGCTCGGTGACGAACGCTTCCAGCGCTTCGCCGCCGCCTTTCCGCTGACGCGGCCGATCGCCCGGCGGCGCGCGCGGGCGCTGTTCGACCTGATGGCCGGCTTCGTCTATTCCCAGGTGCTGCTGTCCTGCGTGCGCCTGAAGCTGTTCGACCTGCTGGCCGAAGGGCCGCAGCCGTTCGGCGTGCTGTGCCATCGGCTCGACCTGCCCGAGGCGCAGGCGCAGAAGCTGCTGGCCGCCGCGCAGGCGCTCGATCTGGTCGAGCAGCGCGGGCAGGGCTGGGCGCTGGGCTCGCTCGGGGCGGTGATGGTCGGCAACGCGCCTCTGGTGGCGATGATCGAGCACCACGCATCGCTGTACCGCGACCTCGCCGACCCGGTGGCTCTGCTGCGCGGCGAGCGCGGCGCCACCGAGCTCGGCCGCTACTGGGCCTATGCCGACAACGAGCAGGCCGGCGCTCTCGACGCGCAGCGTGTGGCCGACTATTCGGCGTTGATGGCGGCCTCGCAGCCGCTGATCGCCTCCCAGGTGCTCGACGCCTACCCGATCGCGCGGCACCGTTGCCTGCTCGACGTCGGCGGCGGCGAGGGCGTGTTGCTCTGCGCGGCCGCGAAGCGCGCGCCGCAGCTGCGGCTGATGCTGCTCGACCTGCCCGCGGTGGCCGAGCGCGCCCGAGCCCGGTTCGCGCAGGAGGGCATTGCCGACCGTGCCGAGGCCATCGGCGGCGACTTCCTGAACCGGCCGCTGCCGAAGGGCGCCGACGTCGCCTCGCTGGTGCGGGTGATGTTCGACCACCACGACGACAACGCGATGCGCATCCTGCGCGCGGTGCGCGCCGCGCTGCCCGACGACGGCACGCTGCTGGTGGCCGAGCCCATGGCGGGCACCCGCGGCGCCGAGCCGATGGGCGACGCCTATTTCGGCTTCTACCTGATGGCGATGGGCTCGGGGCGCTCGCGCTCGCCGCAGCGCCTGGGCGAAATGTTGTCCGCGTCGGGTTTCGGCGACATCCGGCAGGTGCCGACGCGCATCCCGCTGCAGACCGGCCTGCTCGTTGCGCGGTGTTCGCGCGCTTGATGGGCGTCAAACAATGCAAACACTTGTTGACAACCAAAAGTGTCAGCGTAGGATGACACTCGAACTCCCCGAACAGGTGCGCCGCCGGTGCACCACCGGGGCCGGAGCCCGGAAATGAACACCACGGCCATCGTCCTCGAGCAGCCCGAGCACCTGATGCTCAGCCGCCTCGACCTGACGCCGCCGGCCGACGACGACGTGGTCGTCGACATCGAGTACAGCGGCATCAGCACCGGCACCGAGAAGCTTCTCTGGAACGGGCGCATGCCCACCTTCCCGGGCATGGGCTACCCGCTCGTGCCGGGCTACGAATCGGTCGGCCGCATCGTCGAGGCGGGGCGCCTGGCGAAGCATCGCGTCGGCGAGCGCGTCTTCGTGCCGGGCGCACGCTGCTACGGCGAGGTGCGCGGCCTCTTCGGCGGCGCGGCCTCGCGCGTGGTGGTGAGCGACCAGCGCATCACGCCGGTGTCCGACACCCTGGGCGACAAGAGCGTGCTGCTGGCGCTGGCCGCCACCGCCTACCACTCGGTGTCGGGTGCCGGGCAGCGCAACCCCATCGTGCCGCCCGACCTGATCGTCGGCCATGGCGTGCTCGGCCGTCTGCTCGCCCGCATGGTGGTGGTGGCCGGATTCGCGCCGCCCACCGTGTGGGAGACCAATCCGGCGCGCATGAGTGGCGCTGCGGAGCACGGCTACCCGGTCATGAAGCCGGAAGACGACGTGCGGCGCGACTACCGCGCCATCTACGACGTCAGCGGCGACGCGAGGATCCTCGACAGCCTGGTGGCGCGCCTGGCCCCCGGCGGCGAGATCGTGCTGGCCGGCTTCTACACCGAGCCGATCGCCTTCGCCTTCGCGCCGGCCTTCATGCGCGAGGCGCAGATCCGCTGCGCCGCCGAGTTCAAGAAGCCCGACCTGCTGGCCGTGAAGGAGCTCGCCGAGTCCGGCGTGCTCTCGCTCGACGGCCTGATCACCCACCACGCCGAGCCGATGCAGGCCGATGCGGCCTACCGCACCGCCTTCGGCGATGCGGGCTGCCTGAAGATGGTCCTCGACTGGAGACACTGCCAATGAACGCGCCCACCAATCCAGTCATCTTCATGCGCGACGAGCGCCTGAAGGCCGAAGCCGCGATCGAGCCCGATCCGGTACCGACTTCACCGGCGGCCAAGACCACGCAGATCATCGCCATCTACGGCAAGGGCGGCATCGGCAAGAGCTTCACGCTGGCCAACCTCAGCTACA
>VFQN01003864.1_pt1 | contig 20565 bp, 16 predicted proteins | sample 3512371 | NCBI WGS metagenome assembly VFQN01 (sample SAMN10412370, study PRJNA504923) | tailings metagenome | isolation source: Replicate 2 from Balatoc abandoned mine | place: Philippines: Itogon, Benguet | collected 2017-08-28
AGGAGGTGTTCGGGCCGATCCTCTCGGTCGGCAAGTGGAAGACGTTCGACGAAGCGGTGGAGCTGGCGAACAGCACGGAATACGGCCTGACCGGCGCGGTGTGGAGCAATGACATCAACAACGCGCTGCGCATGGTGCGCAGGATCCGCGCCGGCCACACCTGGGTCAACGGCTGCTCGGCGCATTATCTCGGCGTGCCCTTCGGCGGCATGAAGAACTCGGGCGTCGGCCGCGAGGAGGGCATCGAGGAGATGCTCAGCTACACCGAGACGAAGACGATCAACATCGTATTGCGGTAGGAACCCCATGCACGACGACGCCATTGTCAGGACGGCCATCCAGGAACTCGTCATCGCCAACCGGGCGCTTGCCGCCGAAAGCGTCATCGACGACTTCGGCCATGTCAGTGCCCGCCATCCGCTGCGGCCGGATCGTTTCCTCCTGTCGCGGTCGCGCTCGCCCATGCTGGTGACGGTTGACGACATCATGGAGTTCGAACTGGACGGCACGCCCGTCGAACAGAATGGCCGCCGCGTTTACGCCGAGCGCTTCATCCACGCCGCGATCTTTGCCGCTCGACCGGACGTGAACTGCGTGACGCATCACCACGCCCGCTCGGTCTTGCCCTTCACGGTGACAGATACCGTCCTGCGCCCCATGTTCCACATGGCCTCCGTGATCGGGCACGCCGTTCCGGTCTGGGAAAGCCAGGACGAATTCGGCGACACGAACATGCTGGTCGACACGTTGCCGATGGGAGAATCGCTTGCGAGGGCTCTCGGCGACGGCACCTGCGCCCTCTTGCGCGGCCACGGCGCGGTCTGCGCGGCGTCGACGATCGCCGGAGCTTGTCTGGTCTCGGTCTATCTCAAGGAGAACGCCGAGATGATGCTCAACGCCCTGCCGCTGGGAGCGCCCCGCTACCTGACGGAAGGCGAAATCGACAAGGCCGCCGCCATGCTGATGAGCCCGATGCCGCTCGAACGGGCATGGACCTACCGGAAGGCGAAGGCGGGCTTCCACGGACTCTGATCCCCGGGGTGTGCAGCTGCCTAGGTGGCGGTCAGTCGTCGTCCTGGTCGCCGGCGTGGTCTGATGTCGGCTTGAGCTTCGTCCGCAGGAACTCCATCAGCAGCCGCTGCAGGCGCGAGAAGCTCTTGCCGCGCCGGTGGACGAGGAATGTCGGTACCCCGAGCTTGATCTGCGGCACGGCGATGTGCCGGAGCTGCCCGCTCGCCAGCTCGTTGCGCACAGACGTCTCCATGACGAAGGCCACGCCGGCATGGCTGCGCACCGCCTGCTTGATCGCCTCCGGATGGCCGAATTCCAGCTTGATGTTCTCACGCACGATGCCGTAGGCGCGCAATGCATCCTCCTCCAGCTCCCTGCGGACCTGGTTACGTGGCGCGCTGACGAAGGGGATCGTGGCAAGCTCGGCGGCGGTCGCCTGAGCGCCGAGGCCCTCATAGTCGGGTGCCGCGATCAGGATGAACTGCTCCTCCCAGAGCCGCTCCACCACCAAGCCGTCGATGTCGTGACGCGGGTCGAGGATGGTCAGGCCGAAGTCGCAGGCGCCGCTGCGGACCGCATCCGTCACGCCTTGCGGATTGGAGACGCTGACGGTGATCGTTGAGGCCGGATTGAGCCGGCTGAACCGGGCGAGCGCCGGCGGCAGGCTGTAGGAGGCCACCGTCATCGAGGCGGCAAGTGCCGCCGAGCCGCTGAGGTCGCCCGCCGGCGCACCGAGCTCGCGCTCGAACTCCCGCGTCCGAGTCACGATCTCGGTCGCCCAATCGAGCGCGCGTTCGCCGGCCTCGGTGAGGGCGATGCGGCGGCCCTGCCGGGCAAAGAGGCGGACGCCGAGCTTGTCCTCCAGAAAGCGCAGATGCGCCGTAACGACCGGCTGCGCCACGCCGATCTTCTCGGCTGCGCGCGTGACGCTCTGAAGCTGGCAGACCAGGCAAAAAATCTCAAGTTTGTGCAGTGTCGCTTGAGATGCGAACAGACGTTGCATGGCTACGATCCTCCCCCAAACGGAGAGGTTAGTGTTTAATCATAGCTCGATCCATATAGCTCGGGCATTCCACCGGTTCAGAAGATATGCGAGCGTACGGCCGGTTTCGAGAAGCCGAGGACCTGGTCCGTACGACCAATATGGGGGCGCAAAGCGGTAGACGCGTTTAGTCGCATGGCATTGCGGCCGCACGCGGAATGTTCCGACGCCGGCGAAGATGTCTCGAAGTTATCCAGGCGGGCGAGGCGTGGTAATCAATCGCCCACCTTCTACGTTGGAGCGCACGCGATATCAGGTGGCGTAACGCAATGTAAGCATGTCAGGACTGCTGACCGCCGTCGCTGATCGGCTGTACGGGCGCGCCGGGGAAGATCTTCTGCAGATTGCCCGAGATGATCTGGTCGCCTTCGGCAACCCCCGACGTGAGGCTGACAAGAGGGCCGTTCGCAGGTCCGAGCGAGACGATCCGCTGCTCCACGAGATTGTCCTTGCCAATCACATAGACGTACCTGCCGAACTGGCTCGAACCGAGCGCCGTCTGAGGCACCATCAGGGCGTCGGGCAGTTCCCGCAGACGCAGGCGAATGCGGACGTACTGACCGGGCAGGAGGGAGAAGTCGGCGTTTTCGATCGTAGCGCGCGCCACGATCGTTCCGGTGTTGCGCTCGACGGCATTGTCGATGAACGTCAGGCGTCCCTTGCGCGGCTCCTGGTCGCTGCCCGGAACGAAGACCTCAGTTTCAACGGTGCCGTTCGCGAACGCCTTCTGGATCTCCGCAAGCTCGGTCTCGCCTGGATTGAAGGTCACGTAGATCGGCGAAAGCTGGACCAGCGTGTTGAGCGGGGTGCCGGCTGAGCTAGTGATCAGCGCTCCCTCCGGCGCCTGGTTGCGTCCGAGCCGCCCGGCGAAGGGCGCACGGATTTCCGTATTCCGCAGATTCAGCTCGGCGGTGTACTCGGCGGCGCGCGACATTGCCAGCGATGCCTCGCCCTGGCGCATCGCGCTCTGGCGCAGGTCGAAGCCGTCCCTGGCGAGATATCCGCTGGACGCGAGTTCGCTGCCGCGCGTCAGGTTCGAGCGGAGGTAGTCGAGGGACGCCTCGTCGCGCCTGATCTGCGCCTTCACCTGATCGAGCGCGGCCTGATAGTCGCTCGCGTCGATCTTGTAGAGAAGGTCGCCTGCCTTCACATCCGTGCCGTCGGCCGCCAACTGCTGCTGCAGGTAGCCCGAGGCCTTTGCCTGAAGGGTGACGTTGCGGATCGCTTCCGTCCGTGCGGCGTATTCGAGATAGATCGGGATCGTCTGTTTGACGACGCCGACCACCGGCACCGGCATTGCCTGAGGAGCGGGTGCCGATGGTGCCGCGCCAGCAGCAGTGCCGCTGACGTTCCAGCCGTTCTGCGCCAGAAGATAGCCGCCGGCCACCGCCAGCGCGAGAACGGTTCCGTGGAGACCATATTTGAGACTGCGCATTTCAAACTCCAATTCTATTCCGCCGGCTCGACCGCATGGGGGGCGGACAAGCGGGGCGACAGGCGTTCACGCCAGGATTCAAGAACGACATAGAAGATCGGCACGAAGACCAGGGTCAGGACGGTGGCGACCAGCATGCCGCCGAAGACGGTGGTGCCGATCGACTGCCGGCTGGCCGCGCCGGCGCCGGTCGCGGTCATCAGCGGCACGACGCCGAGAATGAAGGCAAAGGCCGTCATCAGGATCGGCCGCAGCCTCAGGCGCGCGGCTTCGATCGCGGCGGCGACGATCTCCACGCCTTCCTCGCGCCGCCGCTTGGCGAACTCGACGATGAGGATCGCGTTCTTGGCGGCGAGGCCGATCAGCATCACAAAGCCGATCTGCGAGTAGACGTCGATCTGCATTCCGCGCACCCACAGCGCGAGCAGTGCGCCGAGCAGGGCGAGCGGAACCGCGAGGAGCACCACGAAGGGCATCGACCAGCTTTCGTACTGCATGGCCAGCACGAGGAAGCAGAAGACGATGGCGATCCCGAAGACCAGATTGGCGATCGAGCCCGCCCTGATCTCCTGATAGGTGATGCCGGTCCATTCGAAGGAGAAATCCTTCGGCAGGGCGGTCGCGGCGGCGCGTTCCATCGCGGCCACGGCCTGGCCGGAGCTGAACCCTTCCGCCGCCGCGCCGTTCACCAGCGCGGACGGGTAATTGTTGTAGTGGGTGACCGTCTCCGGACCCGCCATCGACTTCAATTGGCCGAGCGTGCTCAGCGGCACCATGTCGCCGGACGAGCTGCGCACATAGAGGCGGGAGATGTCGGTCGCCGAGGCGCGCGCATCCGGTTCTGCCTGCAGGGTGACGCGGAACGTGCGCCCGAACAGGTTGAAGTCGTTGACGTAGAGCGAGCCGAGATAGATCTGCAAGGTGGAGAAGACGTCCGGCAGGCTGAGGCCGAGCAGCTTCGCCTTGTTGCGGTCGAGGTCGTAGGAATATTGCGGCGTCGAGGTACTGAAGGTTGTGAACAGCGCGAAGGGGTTGAGCTCCGGCTGCTTGCGAGCCTCCGCGAGCAGGGCCTGCGTCGCCTCGTCGAGCGCGACGGCACCGCGTCCGGTCAGGTCCTCCACCTGGAACTCGAAGCCGCCGGTCGTGCCGAGCCCCTGTATCGACGGCGGGTCGAAGGCCAGCACCAGCGCGTCGGGTATCTGGATGAGCTTGCCCTGCGCAATCGTGCGCAAGGCCGTCGCGCTCTCGGCTGGGCCTCTCTCGTCCCACGGCTTGAGGACGGCGAATTGAACGCCGGCGTTCGATTGGTTGGCGAAGCTCAGGAAGGAGAAGCCGACGACCGAGCCGACGGATTCAACCCCTGGCAGGCTGCGCAGAATCTCCTCGGACTTCTTCGCCACCGCGGCGGTACGCTCCACCGACGCGCCGTCGGGAAGCTGCAGCACGACGAAGAAATAGCCTTGGTCCTCGACCGGCAGGAAGGTCGAGGGGATGCGCTGCGACAGGGTGTAGGTGCCGGCCAGTCCGAGCGCAAACAGGCCGAGCAGCGGCCAGCGCCAGCGGACGAACGTCCTGATGCTGCCGGCATAGGCGTGCGACATCCAGTGGAAGCCGGCATTGAACCAGCGGAACAGGATGAACTGGGACTCGCCGCGATAGCGCAGGAACACCGCGCTCAGGGCCGGGCTGAGCGTCAGCGAGTTGAACGCGGAGATCGCGAAGGAAATCGCGACCGTCAGCGCGAACTGGTTGTAGAGCTGGCCCGCAACGCCGGGAATGAAGGCGACCGGCACGAAGACGGCGAGCAGCACGCCGGTCGTGGCGATGATCGGCCCCGTGACCTCGTGCATCGCCTTCTTCGCAGCTGCAAGCGGCGGTAGTCCCGCCTCCAACTGTCGTTCGACGTTCTCGACGACCACGATCGCGTCGTCGACGACAAGCCCGATCGCCAGCACCATGCCCAGCAGCGACAGCATGTTGAGTGAGAAGCCGAGCAGGTACATGACCGTCAGCGTCGCGACCAGCGATACCGGGATCGCGATGACTGGGATCAAGGTGGCGCGCCAACTCTGCAGGAAGATGAAGACGACCAGCACGACGAGGACGAGCGCCTCGACCAGCGTCTTGACGACGTCTTCCATCGCTGCGGAGACGAACCGCGTCGTGTCGTAGAACATGTTGTAGGCCATGCCGGACGGGAAGCGCTCGGAGAGCTCGTCCATCTTGGCCTTGACGTTGTTCTGCAGGTCGAGCGCGTTCGAGCCCGGCGCCTGCAGGATGGCCAGGACCACGCTCTCCTGGCCGTTCAGGCTGAAGGACGAGGAGTAGAGCAGGGCGCCGAGTTCTATGCGCGCCACGTCGCGCAGGCGGGTCGCCGCACCTGTCTTCGGATCCACGCGAAGGACGATGTCGCCGAACTGCTGCGGGTCGCTCAGGCGGCCGACGGCGTTGACCTGCATCTCGAAAGCCGTGCCCGCCGGCGCGGGCGCCTGGCCGATCTTGCCGGCGGCGACCTGGATGTTCTGCTCCTGGATGACGTTCTGGACGTCGACAGCCGTCACGCCGAGGCTCGCCATCTTGTCGGGATCGAGCCAGACGCGCATGGAATAGCGGCGCTCGCCGAAGAACTGCACGTCGCCGACGCCCGGCAGGCGCTTGATCGGATCGAGGATCTGCAGATAGGCGTAGTTGCTGAGCGTGGTGAAGTCGACGGAGTTGTCCGGGGAGCCGAGGTTGACCAGGACGTTGAAGTTCGGGTTCTGCTTGATGACGGTCACGCCGGTCTGGTTGACCAGCGCGGGCAGCGACGGAGAAGCCTGTGAGACCCGGTTCTGCACATCCATCGCGGCGATGTCGATCGGATAGCCGACCTGGAACGAGATGGTGATGCGGGCCGAGCCGTCGTTCGAACTGGTCGACGACATGTAGAGCATGCCGGGCACGCCGTTGAGCTGCTGCTCGAGCGGCGTTGTCACCGTGTCGGCGACCACCTGTGCGCTCGCGCCGGGATAATTTGCGGCGACCACGATCTGCGGCGGCGTGATGTCGGGGAATTGCGAAACCGGCAGCTGGAAATAAGAGATGCCGCCGGCCAGCACCATGATGATCGCGATTGCGGTCGCGAAGATCGGCCGCTGGATGAAGAACCCCACCATGCTGAAATTCCTTCCCAGGCCGCCCGACGGCGTGTGCCATTCCGATTGACCGGACAAGCGATCGCGACACACGCGTTTATGCGGTGTTCTCGAACGGCCTATATTGTTGACTTCCGACGAAGATGTTACTATCTAGTAACAGTAGATGTTACGCCTTGGTAACATTGTCAAGGGTGATCCGACGAGAAGATCGGAAGCGAGGAAACGATCATGACGGTTGCTGTCAAGCCTCCTCCCCGGCCACGGGAGCGCATCCTCGACGCAGCGCGCGACCTGTTCAGGAAGCACGGGATCAACGGCATCGGCGTCGACGCGATCGCCGAAGCGGCCGACAGCAACAAGATGACGCTTTACCGCCACTTCGGCTCGAAGGACGATCTGATCGTCGTTTGCCTCAAGGAAGCCGCGGCGGAGGCTGAAGCCTTCTGGGCGGATATCGAGGCGGCCAATCCTGGCGATCCGAAGAAGCAGCTGAACGATTGGGTGCACCGCGCGGGTGACTTCCTCACCATGGAGCATTGCAACTGCGAGATTCTCGACGCGGCCGCAGAGTTGGTGGACAGCGATCATCCGGCTCAGAAGTTCGTCAAGGACATCAGAAAGCTTTACCGGACCCGCGTGGTCCAGCTTTGCCGCGATGCCGGCGTTGCTGATGCCGAACTACTTGTCGATGCGCTTACGCTCTTGATCGAGGGCGCCCGCTGCAACTGGCGCACCGTCGGGCCCGAGGGAGCCGCGCCGCGCTTCGTCAGGATCGCAGAGATCGTGGTCGCCGACTTCATGCAGCGCCGTCGAGCCTAGGGCGAGCAGACCATCCATCACCGAGGGCGGCGAGTGACCAAGCACAGCGGTCAGACGTTCGCGATCTACTGTGGTTCATGTCGGTGCGCGAGGGTTCGACGCGACATGGGTCTTTCGCCAGATTGCCTGGAAGATTTGGCATATCGTCGGGCAAGGCTCCATTCATTGAGCCGGCGTGCTCATGAAGCGTGCACGCCGGCTGCCTCGATCCTGATGCCCTCGGCAGAGCCGAGGATTCCGCGGAGTGCCGCTCAGTAGGTCCTGTTGCCGTTGTCCAACGAGCAGACGGCGAACGCCGTCGTGAAGTTGGATGCGATGTTGTCGATGCACGCATCCGTCTCGTCGGCCGCGTATATGCCCGTGCCGCCCGTCGTGGAATTGATGACGACGTTGTCCTGGAGGAGTGTCCTCGCCCCGCCGAAGGCTCGGATTCCGTTGCTCTGACTGCCGCCTACGACATTCCTGACCTGGTTGCCCCGGACAATCGCGCCCGTCGAATACAGAACGAGGATGCCATTTGCACTGCTGCTCTCTTCGACGCCGCTTACGACGTTGTCGGCAACCAAGTGGCCGGCGCCGAGCTCGACAGTGATGCCCGCCGCACTCGTGTCCGTGCCGCCTCCCGTATCGAACACCAGGTTATTGCGGACGATCAAATTGTACCCCCTCACATAGATCCCCGTCTTTCGCGAGCCTTCGATCCGCATCTGTTCGATCAGATGCCCGCGGCTTGAGCTTACCCCGAACGTGTCGAACAGAACGCCGTAATGGAAGCCGCGGATGGCGCCGTTCCTGACGGTGATGTTCTGCCGGTCGACGGCGAGAATGCCGCTTGCCGAGGTGGAGAGCCCTCCGCCAAGTCCGCCGAGCTTGAAGCCGTTCATTTCGATGACGACGTTGCTCACATTGACCGTGATTGCGGCGCCGCTCGTGATCGACGTCGTCAGGTCCTTCTTGAAACAGTGGACACCCTGCTGGGTTATGACGGCCGGCAGCGAGATGATCTCGGTACAGTCCTCGAAACCGGCTGCCGCGGCCCCGCAAGCGGACAGTGCCAAGGCCAGGCCAGCATGTGCGATAATAGCTTTCATGATCTTCTCTGTTGGTGGACTTGCCCCTACGTAAAGTAGAGCGCTCGAAAAGCCGGGTGTCTACAGCAATCTTCATCCGGCCCCGCCGCCTCACCAGGGCTCCGGAGATGAACGACCGCAAGGCGCTTTACTACGTGATGACCGGCGAGCAGTTCGGCGGCAAGGTCGCGGAGCAGCTCGGCCTCGTTAACGAGTCGGTGCCGGCCGACCGGCTGCGCGCGCGCACGGTCGAATTGTGCAAGGTGCTGCTGGCGAAGAACCCCACGGTGCTTCGCCAGGCGCGGATGGCCTACAAATACGTGCGCGAGATGACCTGGGAGGAATCGGCGGAGTATCTCACCGCCAAGGCCGACCAGACGACCTTCGTCGACCCCGAGCGCGGCCGCACCAAGGGCCTGTCGCAATTCCTCGACGAGAAGACCTTTCAGCCCGGCCACAGCACCTACAAGGGCGAGGGCTGATAACCCGGCATTCCCCGCGGGTCCGACCCCGGCGCGCGAGACCTGAGCGTCCCTTCAGCGGGTATATCCTTCCGGCGCCGTCCGGGCTTATCGGTGGCTGATCGCCTTGGGAATCGATCCGCGATAAGGTTGCCCAGCTCCTCAACATGAAACCTGTCTCAGGCACCAGGCCGCATTGTCGGTCGCTTATGGTGCGGGCCTGTGCGTCGGCGAGGTGTCAATGCTGAAGGTCGCCGGCGCAGGCAGCGAGCGCATGCTTCTCAGGCTGGAGCACGGCCAGGCGGACGGCACAGCAATGCGATGCTCTCGGAGGGTCTGCTCGTTTCTGCGTAAGTGGTGAAAGGTCCTGAGCCTAGCCTGGTACGAAGCCAGAGCGAAATGTGGAGCGCTCCCGACAGGAGTTGTCAATCACGCAAAGCTGCTCCCTGTTTCGAGCAAGTTGTGACCGTAGACAGATCCAGATGTGTGAACTGATCAGCCTTCCGGCCTTCCGAAACGCGCTGCATCACAAGCCGCGTGATGGCTTTCGGCGCCGGTTTGATCAGGATGGAGGGACTCTGCATTGATGAGTTCGGAATAGTTCGGTGAGTTTAATGTCCACCGGGTCGACGAATATGTGTGCCCGACAAGACTGGCCCCGGCCCCACCAGCTTGGATAAGGTAGCCACGGCAAGTGCGGAGGCGTACCTGTCATGGTCTCACCAACCTATGCGCTGCTTCGAAGGCGAGGCGCTAGTGGAGCACTTTGCATATGAATGTATTCGTCACCGGTGGAGCAGGCTATATTGGCAGCCTGACCTGCGTCGCGCTCATCGAGGCCGGTCACAAGCCGATCATCTTCGACAATTTGTCCAACAGCAGTGCGGCCGCGGTCGATGCGATCAGGACGGTCTCCGGGCATCGGCCGGAACTCGTCGTCGGCGATCTGGCCGACACCCGCCTGATCGAGGACTTGCTCAAGCGGCATAGAATCGACGCGGTAATCCACTTTGCCGGCCTGAAGGCGGTCGGCGAGTCGGTTGCCAAACCGCTCGACTACTACCGCAACAATGTCGCCGGCACGGTGAACCTGCTCGAGGCCATGCAGGCGTCCGGTGTCCGGAACCTCGTCTTCAGCTCGTCGGCAACCGTCTACGGCGACCCGAAGCAGGTCCCGGTCACGGAGGACAGCCCGCGTTCGGCGACCAACCCCTACGGCCGCACCAAACTGATCATCGAGCATATCCTCGAGGACCTGGTTCGGGCGGAGCCGAACTGGTCGGTGACGATCCTGCGTTACTTCAATCCGGTAGGCGCACATCCGAGCGGCGCCATCGGTGAGGACCCGCGCGGAATTCCCAACAATCTGATGCCGTACATCGCTCAGGTCGCCGTTGGACGTCGGGAATTTCTGCCGATCTACGGCGATGACTACCCGACGGCCGACGGCACCGGCGTGCGTGATTATATCCATGTCCTCGACCTCGCCGATGGGCATGTCACCGCGTTGCGCGCCCATGCCGGCGACGCGGGCGTCCACGTCTACAATCTCGGCACCGGCAGCGGGTGCAGCGTCTTCGAACTGTTGACAGCCTTCAGCCGGGCCTGCGGCAAAAACCTGCCGAGCAAAGTGGTCGAACGACGGCCCGGCGACATTGCGCAGATCTGGGCCGCCACGGATAAGGCCGAGAAGGGCCTGAATTGGCGCGCGACCCGGACGATCGACGAGATGTGCGCCGACACCTGGCGATGGCAGTCCTCCCATCCCGACGGCTATTCTGAGTAGCGACGTGTTCGGTCCCGCCGAACATTCGCATCGCCTCCGCAGATTTGATCGCCAGCGAGGCCCGAGCGGACGAAGGCGCGATCGGGCGAGGTAACTCAGCTCGTTTTGAAATCCTCGACTTGTCGGAGATCGTCCGCCGGGGGCCGCGTGGCGAGACGTGGCTTTCGCCGGTGCAACGGATCGCGGTCGAAAAACGACTGTAGAGAACCGATCAGCGATCTTGTCTCGCTGCGTCGATCAACGCGATGTCGGTCGAATCGAGCCGGCTCGCTGCGTCCTGTTCGAGCGCCGAGAGGATTTCGTCCGTCGAGAGCGGCGCCAGTTCGGCGAGGGGGCCGAAGCGTATCGGCAGGCGCTCGACTGTCAGACCGCCCAGCCAGCACACCTGCGCAAGGGTGGCGTGTCCGTGAAAGCCCGGAACGCATTGGAACAGACCGTCCTCGGCGTATCGTGGATAGGTTTCGTAGGCGTTGGCATAGATCCGCATATTCTCCGGCGCGCCGACCGCGAACTGGTCACCCATCAGCAGTCTGGCATAATGGTAGCCGAAGCCCTGATCCGCATAAAGCAGGGGGAACCGCTGGCAAACCGCATTCACGTCGCGCCACGAGAAACCCGTCATGGTCACCGGCTTGTCGGGACGAATCCGAAGGATCAGGTCGAACGTATCGCCGCTCGCGAAGACCTGCTGCGAACAGGCGCTGATCTTGTAGTGCATCTTGGCGGAATTCGAAAAAGCCGAGAAGGACTCCGACTTGTCGTCCTCGATCCTGATATTGTCGGTTTCGAAGAAGCCCGCGAGTTCGGCCGCGTCGGTTTGCGCGGTCCGTCCGAGAGCCATGAAGAGCGACGGGTAGCGCAGCTTCATCTCCTCCATGCCCAGCAATGTGCCATGTTGCCGGTAAGCGTCGGCGAACGATGCGCTTGCGAAAGGCAGCACCTTTCTGAATGGTTCGGCACCGGAGCGGCCTACGTCCCTCCATGTATCGACGAAAATCTCATGCTCGACGCCGGCAAGCAGGATTGCCCGGAGTGTCGGAAAGGCCGTCCGGAAGCCGCGCAACTGTCCCGAAATGCACACCGCCACGCGTGGCCGACCGTGGCGAAGCGCCGGCGCAGAAATGCGCTGCGACAGGACACCCAAACCGGCCTGGAGCACCTGATAAGGTCTTGCTCGCATCAGCCTGACGCGAACGCCGGATGGTGAGGCGCGTCTGCTGCGCTCTCGTTTTGCCAATGATCTCGCGGCGGCCCTGTTCAGATCGCCAGCATCGCCCGATCCTTCGGGGGCGTCCGGTTTCCCGGAAAGCGCAAATTCCCGTCCCGCGATCCAGCGGAACAGCAGAAGCTGAAAAAGCGGAAACCTCTCAAGCCGGGCAGCATCCAGTTTTCGGATGTCTTCCACGTTCCTGGCGTGGCTGATCGGGTCGAACATCACATTGTAGGGCAGCTCCATGTCGCTCAGAGTGAACTGCGGCAATGCACGGACGTGCTGCCGGGATAACTCATCCTGATCGAGCCACGGGCCTGCTCCGTGACGCAACTGCAGGAGAAGGAGAAGCGCATTCTTCGAAAGTGGCTGCTCCCGCCAGACTTCCTTCAGGAAGCCTTCCAGCGCCGTGGCGACGCGCAGCAGTACGCGCGGGACATTGGCCGTATGCATTTCCGCAGCACGTACAACCAGTCTCGACGGCCTGTTCCTTGCGTCGTCGGCCAGTATGGCGGCGCGATAGAAGATGTGCCGCTCGGTCTCCTGCCAATCCGGGCCGATCTCTCCGTTCAGGATCGCTTGCAGGATAGCCTGCGCTGCCCCGTCGAAGTCTCGCTCCGCTTCCGCTATGGACAGAAAGCTCTGCGCGAACTCTTTCAGTGATGGGGCAGGGCCATGCTGTGAAGACGTAGCGGTTATCAATATTTAGGAACTCTCGATTACTAGGAACCCGGTGCTCGTGCAGCATCACATACGCGGAAGAGGTTTAAGAATTGCGTCGAAGCCCGGCACCGTCGGTTTCCAGGGCCGATCCGCCGTCGATCGGCGGACGCCTTTCGCGAATTGATCTGAGCGAATTCGACGCGCTGCTTTTCGACCTTGACGGAACCCTGGTCGATACGATGCCTCTGCACTATCGAGCCTATGCTCAGGTCTTTCAGGAACGTGGACTGGCACTCGCGGAACGCGACTATCTGGGCGCGGTGGGGGCGCCGGCAAGACATGCCATTCCCCTGATGCTTCGTGCCGCCGGCGCAACCGGGCACACCGAGGAAGATGTCGCGGCGATCCACCGGTTGAAGAAGGGCGCTTTCGCGGACATCCTGCACACGACAAGACCGACGGCCTTGCCTGCCTCGCGGTTGATCGAGCCTCTCGCCGGTAGCAAGAAGCTTGCCGTGGTTTCCTCCGGCAATAGCGATGGCGTCCGGGCGATCATCGCCTCCATGGGATGGTCCGAGATTTTCGACGTCGTCATATCCGGCGACGACGTGGTCAAGGGAAAACCCGACCCCGAGCCTTATCTCCTTGCTGCCGCCCGGCTTGGGGTCGTGCCGGCCCGCTGCCTCGTCCTGGAGGACGCACAGGCAGGGCTGGAGTCCGGCCGTGCCGCCGGCATGAGCGTCCTTGATGTCACACGGTCTGGCTGGTGATGACGATTTCCGTCTCCAGCCATCCGGCATTCGTGGACTTTTCGGAGGTGATTCCGCTTTCGGGTTTTTCGGGCGCAACGGTTGCCCTGTTGCGTCATGGAAGTTCTGCGGCCTTCGTGCGGAAAGCCGCCAACACGGTCGCCGGGAACCCCGGCATCGTCAGCCAGACGGCGCGGCAGATCTGGCTCAAGTCCGCGGTCGATGGAGCCGCGATCGTACCTGCCGTGCTCGGCCGGGGGGAGGCGGAGGGGCTGAATTTCTACGACATGGAGTTCATGCCCGCGCGTGACGCCGTGAACTATCTGACCACCGCCACCTTCGATCAGGTGGCGGAGTTCTCGGACCGGATCGCAACGCTGATGGGGCGTTTGTCCGAGACGAAATCCGGCTTTCAGGCACGGCCTCCTTCCCGGCAGCTCTTCGAGGGCAAGCTGGCGGAGATCGCCACGCGAACGGGCAACACATATGAACGGGAGATGGCTCCCCTGGTCGAGGCGTCCTCGTTGATATCCGGCCTGCTCGATTCTGAAACCGCGACCGCCACTCATGGCGATCTGACCTTCGAGAACATTCTCGTGGACCGGCGGGGCGCGCTTTGTCTCATCGACCCCATCGAATCTCCTTTCGACCACTACTGGTTCGACTGGTCGAAACTCTTCCAGGAATGCGAAGGACACTGGCACAGGCACAGGGGCCGCAGGGTCTCGGCCAGCGTCACCTGGTGGTTGCGAGAGCGGTGGGTGAAGGTCGCGTCGCTCCAGTCGCCGCTCTATCCGACCGTACATTACCTCTTTCTCGCTCTCACCTTTGCCCGCATCCTGCCTTACACAAGGGATGCGGCGGATCGCGCATTCGTTGCGCAACGGGTCGAACGCTTCGGCCGGGCGGCCGTCGATACAATCAGGAGCTCCGGATGAAAGTGATAGTCCCTTGCGCTGGACGTTCCTCGCGCTTTCCGAACTTGCTTCCGAAATGGATGCTGCCGGACAATGACGGCCTGCCGATGGTCTACAAGGCAGTGCAAGGCCTCAATATCCGGGTGGACGATCTGATCATCACGCTTCTTGCCGATCATCAGCGGCAATTCAACGCGGTCGAAGGCCTCCGCCGCGTTTTTGGCGCGTCGGTGAATTGCGTCATCCTGGACGAACCGACCTCCAGCCAGTCCGAAACCGTCTTCGAGACGTTGCGGAAGACCGGTATAGACGAGCCCTTCCTGATCAAAGACAGCGACAATTACTTCGAACTCGATTCGATCGAGATGAAGCATAATTATGTGTCCGTTGCTTCTCTTGAGCAATTCAGCAGCGTGAATCCTCAAAACAAGAGCTACGTTCAGGTCGATCAGGAAGACATAATCGTAAATTTCCGGGAGAAGAAGGTAATTTCCGACCTTTTCAGCGTGGGCGGATATTATTTTACAAGCCCGGCCGATTTTATATCGGCATACAAAGAGATGCAAAGAGGGGTGGCCGTAACAAGCGGAGAGCTTTATCTTTCCGAGATCATCGCCTTCATGGCGCTGAACGGACACATCTTCAAGGCGCGGAAGGTCAGGAACTACGACGACTGGGGAACAGTCACGGAATGGCGCCGGCGCCTCGAGACTCGCCGCGTCTTCTTCGTGAGTGTGGACGGCTTCCTGTTCGAGCGTGGCTCGCTCTACTTCCAGCCGCACTTCGAAAATGTGCGGCCCAATGCGGCTGCGGTGGACGCGGTACGGCAGATGAGCGCGGCGGGTCACGCGATACGCTATATTTCGGTCAGACCGCCGGAGCTTCGCGATCTCACGCTCGAGCAGATAAGGGCGCAGCAACTTCCCGATGCGGAGATCGTCTTCAATTGCGATGTCGCGCAATGGACCCTGCTCACAGCGCCGCATCCCACTCTTCCCTTCAAGACATCTGATGCGATCGAGATCGATCCTGCGGACCCGCATCTGCTGGAGCGGCTTTCGGTCGCCTCCTGAGGACTTTGGCGCCATGATCGCGGCCTGGGATCGGGCGCGCGAAGACTAGCCAATCTTAACCATTTGTTAGTATTCCGCTATCAGGGCGACCGGAATGTGTTACTGCTGGCTGCAGTTTCACAGGTTTGGCGAGGGATCCGATGGCGAACGCCACTGCAAAGGCGAAAGACGAGAATACCTGGCCTGCGCCTGCCCGTTCGAATCCGTATGAGGACAAAACGAGCTGGGAAGCCGCCTTTCGCGCAAATCGCTTTCGAAAAATTGGCGAGATCATAGAATCAGTAATCTCGGAAAAGGGTGAGTGCCGCGTTGTTGATCTTGGCGGTACAGAGGAATACTGGAGGGTAGGAGAGGAGTTCCTTCAACGGCACGCCGGGAAAATACATATAATATTGGTCAATACGGACCCGACAGAGGTGCGGGACAGCGATCTGTTTTCCGCAGTCCAGGCAAGCGCTACCGAAAAGAACCTGCTTGGCGGCGAAAAGTTCGACTTTGTTCACTCCAATTCCGTCATCGAGCATGTTGGAGAGACTTCGGACATGGCGCTCTTCGCCGAGAATGTTCGACGGCTTGCGAAACGATACTACGTTCAGACGCCGAATTACTGGTTTCCATTCGAACCGCATTTTCGTTTCATCGGGTTCCAGTATCTGCCGGAGCGGCTGCGCATCGAAATGCTTCACCGGATGCGCCTCGGATTTTTCCAGAGGCAGCGGAACTGGAGCGATGCGGCATGGCTGGTCCGACATCACCGGTTGCTGTCCGCGAGCCAGATGAAGGCATTTTTCCCGGATGCCGAGATAATCTTCGAGAAGGTCTTCTTCCTGAGAAAATCGATAATCGCGATCCGGTAGGACTTCGAGAAAGCCGCATGAACATCGCTTACTTCCTCAATACCTACCCCCTCCCGAGCACGACGTTCATCCGGGGGGAGATCGAGGCGCTTCGTGAGCGTGGTCTCGAAATCGAGCGTTTTGCGGTTCGCCGTTTTGCCGGAACTCTGGTCGACAGTGCCGACAAGGCCGAGATGGACGCGACCGAGTATGTGATGAGCGGCAATATGGTCCGGCTCTTTGCCGCATTTGCGCGGGAAATCGTGACGAACCCGGTATCCATGCTCCGGCTCCTGCCGGTGCTGAGGCTCATGCAGCGAAGGGCATACGCTGGAACGATACGTCACTTCGCCTACCTCATGCAGGCATGCTATCTGCGCCAGGCAGCCGCCAGCCAGGGCATTTCCCACATCCACACGCATTTCGGCACCAATGCCACGGCCGTTGCGTTGCTTTCGAAACTGCTCGGTGGCCCGGGCTACAGCTTCACTGCTCACGGTCCCGACGAATTCGAGGATGCCCGCTATTTGAGCTTCGATCTCAAGATCAAGCACGCAAAGTTCGTCGTCGCGATCTCCAATCATTGCCGGGACCTTCTGGCCGATCTTGCCAGGAAGGAGGATGTCGAGAAGATCGTCATCGAGCGGTGCGGCCTTAGGCTGGACGATTTCGAAGTCACGCCTGTCCATGAGGACTCGCAGACACTCGTCTGCATCGGCAGGCTCTGCCCGCAGAAAGGCCAGATCCATATTCCCGCTGCTGTCGCGCAACTCCGGGCGGAGTTCCCGGAGATGAAAGTCGTGCTGGTCGGCGACGGAGAGTCGCGCGCGGAGATAGAGGCGGAAATCGCGCGGCACGATGTCGGCGGGAATGTCCTGCTGCGCGGCTGGGCATCCAATGCCGAGGTGCGGCAGTTTCTGAAGGATAGCCGCGCCATGCTCCTGCCGAGCTATGCGGAGGGGCTTCCAGTGGCGATCATGGAAGCGCTGGCGCTGAACCGTCCGGTCATCTCGACGACCATCGCCGGCATTCCCGAGCTGGTCGACGCGGAATGCGGCTGGCTGATCGAACCGGGCAACGAGCGACAGCTGGCGGATGCTATCAAGGCCGCCATGTCAACGCCGGTCGACATTCTCAATCGGATGGGACATGTCGGCCGCAAGCGCGTCGAGGCGCAGCATGATCGACGGATGCTGGCGCAAAGGCTGCACCGGCACTTCATCGACGCCACCCGCAATGGCCGGACCGATCGACTTGCCGATGATACCGTTCAGGAGAGAGCTGCTTCGCTGTCGGCTGACCAGCGGGTTCGCCATATCTAGAACAATGTCGGCAAAGTCCCGGCGCTGTGTCGAGCCGGAACAAGCTTCTACTTGTATTCGATCAAACCCGTGCGACGGCGCATCAGGCGGCTGATGATATATTCCAGTGCGCCCTGCATCTCCGGGAACTTCGCCAGCACGGTGAAGGCTGCATAGCGCCATGATTCCCATCCCCTCCCGTCGCGCCGGGCAATCCGGGCTATCTGGAGTGGATAGGCCGCAAAAATCAGCAGAAACGCCGGGTTGACGAAGACGGAGCCGACCACCGCTATCACCGGAACAGCGCCTCCCCAGATCAGGATGCGCATTACGTCCCGTCTCCATATGCCGAAGGGAGACGCCAGATGGCGATGCGCGACCTCGGTGAAGGCATGCCCCGCGCGCCGCGCTCTTTTCCACCATTGGGAGAAACGGGTTATGTTTGCGTCGTGCAAGGTCATGTCGGCATCCAGCCGGTAGATCCGCCATCCCGCGGCGCGCAGCCTGACGCACATCTCCGGCTCTTCCCCTGCGATCAGGTCGGAGGAATACCCATCGACGGCGCGCAAGGCGTCGACGCGCACCAGACAATCGCCGCCACAGGCCAATGCCTCACCGATGGGGGTGTCCCACTCCCGATCGCAAAGGGCGTTGTAGATCGTTGCATCAGGGAACTGCTCGCGCCGCCGGCCGCAGACAACCGCCACCTTGGGATTGGCCTTCAGGAATGCTGCCGCCACCGCGATCCAGTTTTCGCAGAACCGGCAGTCACCGTCCACGAACTGCACCATCCCGACGTCGGGGATCTCCTCGATCAATCTCGCAAAACCGGCATTGCGCGCACGCGCTGCAGTAAAGGGCGTGGCCATGTCGAGTTCGACGACCGTCGCTCCGGAGCGTCTGGCGGCCTCGACGCTTCCGTCCGTAGAGCCGGAATCGACGTAGATCGCTTGTCTGACACGCTCTCCGAGACTTTCGAGACATGCGATCAGCCTGGCGCCTTCGTTCCGGCCGATGACGACGATCCCGATGTTCCGGTCGTCCGTGCTCATGATGCAAGGATCTTGCTGATGCTGTCGAACGCCGTCCCGTAGCCGAGGCTGCTTCGCGCAAGCGAAAACAGCGCCACCAGCAGGCAAAGCAATGCTGTCGCCGCGGTGTCCTGGCGCAGAAAGGTCAGGTTTTCACGGCGTTGTCCGACCAGTATGGCGGCGTAGCGAATGATCTCGCTGGACGCCAGCATGACGATCGCCCCCGGAAGCCCCCAGAATTTCAGCGCGAGCGGCACGGCCACGATCATGAATATCAGTTTCAGGAGATTGGCCAGGGCACCGTAGAGCGGGCGGCCTATGCCGAGCAGGGCGAATTCCGAAATCGTCCCGAGGAGGAAGCCCCAGACGCCCAGAAGGAGGATCGGCAGCATCCATCCCGCATCGTGATAGCGGGCGTCATAGATGATCTGAACCGCAACATCGGCAAACGAAACCCCGAACGCCATGCAGGCCGCGAGCGCGAGCAGGAGCCGCCGGCGCAACGAGCCGATCCGGTTGCGCAGGACGCCGACCTCCTGTCCCTTGAGCGACGAGACCGCCGGAAAGATCACGGAATAGCTCAGGCGGCTGACGAGGGCTGCCGGCAGGTCGGCAATGGTGCGCGAAATCCCGTAAATCCCGACCAGCGCCAGCGGAACCGCCTGTCCGAGATACAGCTTGTCGAAACTGGCGCACATGAAGGACAGCAGCGAGGACAGGAATATCCATTTGCCGAAGTGGACAATTTCCCGGACATGCTCTCTGTGCCAGGCAAACCATACGCGGCCATAGGGGAGGAGGTAGCTGGCGCAGGTGCGCACCGTGATGGTCAGCAGGTTCGCAGCAAGCAGCGACCAGATGGTCGGACTATAGAAGGCCAGCGCGAGCACGAAGACCGCGTTCACAACCTCCACGGCCAGATCGAAGAGGTTCAGCTGAATCAGCTTCATCTGGCGCTGCAGCATGTAGATCGAAACGGAAGCGCTTCCCATCAGGGCAAGGCCGAGAGCCGAGATCTGAATCGCCTCCGACGGCAATGCGTATAGCCGTCCGATCGGGGCGGCGAGAATGAACATGAGGCTCGAGAGCAGGGCGCCGCGAACGAACTGGATCGACCAGGCCGTATCCCTGAAAGTCCGTTCCTGACCCTTGTCGTTCTGGACGATATTCTGGCCTATGCCCACGTCGGAGACGAGTTCGATCCCGTTGCGCAACGTGCTGATGATCAGCATCATGCCGAATATTTCGGGTTGGACGAGCCTCGACAGAATGACGTTGGACCCGAAGCGCATGGCGACCGAGACGAAATAGGTCCCGGTTGTCCAGAGCGTGCCGCGCGAGAGCGCCTTTGACGAAACTGCCACGGTCAGTGAGCCTTCCTGCCATCAGCCGGCCGGCTATGAGCGCCGGGAGGATGAGCGTCGCAGATATCGGGAGCGGCTGACGCGATTGAGTATGGCGCCGCCCAGCCTTGCCCACACCCCGGGCACAGTCGCCAGCGCCGAAGTTACAGACTCGTCCGTGCTTCGAAGCATCCGGACGACGAGCAGGAAGGAATCGACATAGTCGGCCGCGGCACGAAGGTCGGCGGTGGCGTCGAGCGGCGGCAGATCGAATATCACCAGATCATAGGCCCCTGTAGCCTCGGCGAACCGCGCCATCCCGTCGTTCCAGAGCATCGGGACGGTCTGCGACGGCTTTCCCAGAGGCAGCGCGTCCACGCCGGGCAATGCATCGCGGACGACGAACCGCGCGATATCAGAATCCCGATCCGCCAGAAAATCGACAAGCCCGGAGGGCGCTCCAGCCGCCAGTCGTCGGGTCAGCTCCGGATCATAGACCTGAGCATCGACGAGCAGAACCTTCTTGCCCAGGGCGGCAACGTGAAAGGCGAGGCTCGCCGCCGTGACGGTCGCTCCCTCGCCGGCAGCTGGCGCCGTGATCCCGACGGAGCGGATACTGTGAATCATCAGGCCCCGCGTCATGCTGACTGCGGTTAGCCGCATCACCTGCCATTCGGCGCT
>VFQN01003865.1_pt1 | contig 20561 bp, 34 predicted proteins | sample 3512371 | NCBI WGS metagenome assembly VFQN01 (sample SAMN10412370, study PRJNA504923) | tailings metagenome | isolation source: Replicate 2 from Balatoc abandoned mine | place: Philippines: Itogon, Benguet | collected 2017-08-28
AAATAGGTCTCCGATAATCCCATAACCCTTCTCCTGAAAAAAAAAAAAAAAAAAAAAAACCGGTAATTCAGGAGTGGGGGGACATAGAAGTTTCCGACCTCATGCCTGCTTTTCCCGAATTGACCCCCACCGACCGGACCCACCCACCCACCCACCCAAAATGTAGGTAGATTTTGTACGACATGTGCTAAATAGCATCCTTCCATGATGTAATACTATAATGTAACGCTTGGGCGGCGCCAGCATCAGTGCTTCGAAGGTATCTGGAGTGGCACTCTCCATGCGACACCCCCCCCCTCGCCTCCCTGCAACCCACCACACGGAGGGCTCCTGGCCTAGCAACACAACCTTCGTCCACAGGCCGTCTTTGGCAATCGATTGCTTGCTATGCACTATTGTGCGTCCCCCTGCGCCTGCTGTCGACCACGGCCACGCCTACCTCTCTCCTGCCCACCACGCCGCCCTATGCCCCGGCCACTGCATGGCTGCCCCCCCACACCAAGTGTATCTTCGTTGACGGCCGCCCCGGCCCCCCCTGCACGTCTCTGCCGCAGACCTGGCTGCCTCAGCTGACCTCCACGTCCCTTCAACTCCTCTGCACCACCATATGCCCCTCCGCCTGCCACATTGCCCGTACCAGCCGCACCACCGCCAGGCCCCACCGCGCATTGCCGCAAGCCCGCTTGCAGTGGGGACAGGCAAACTCGTCAGCCGTTTCTACGGAGGATGTTATCGAGCTAGAGTTTGTTGTAGCTTCGTCTTGACCTCTAGAATGAGAGTCGGCTGGGGCGGCAAGGGTGCTCATGTCGGCTGGCGCATGTCGGCAAGCTAAGGTGCTGAAACAAAGGTCAGTAGCATTACTTGTATTATCTAAACTTCTTATTTTATTGCTTGTATCTATATGATCCAATCAGAACAACCAAAGATGCCTCCTAGGCAAAGTTCCGAACTTCTTCATGGGGCCCTCGGGGACCCCCCACCCACCCCCATGGACCCCCCCTTCCAAACCAAGCCATCTTCTATATATAACCTTATTAAATCGTTACAAAACCATTTCCTGATGAAAAACCATGCCACATGGGCATGAGGTCGAAAACTTCTATGTCCCCCCCCTCCTGGGTAATTCCTTACAATTCCCCTTCCACGACCCACCCTCATGTAAACAAGGTGCAAGGCCCATCGCCCATGACATGCTGGACTGCCCCTTATGCCCCTTACAATTGTAGCACCACGGCACGTAGCTCGGCGCATTGACCAGTGCGATCTGCGCAACCTGTGCGCACCTGCAAGTGGCAACCAGCAAGACCGGAACCCTAGCCGCGCAAGGGTCAAAGGAGGCATCTTTGGCCATCAATGGTTGAACAATGAACACGGCAGCAGACCTTGCTGCTTACACCGGCACTTCCCCTGCCTCGAGTGCTTGGCACCTCCAGGGGGGAAACCCACATTCCGGTGTCACATCCGCTGCCACGCGCAAACGCTTCAACGTGACGGTACACCGTAGTTATTACATGATTTCAAAACAGGCCAGACATACACTGCGTGCATACATATGGAAGTCGGTCACGGAGGGCAATGCACACGTGTCCAGGAGACAGTGCCGTCCTTGACAGCTTCACCACTCCGCCAGGATGCAGCGATGCACATGCAATGCTTGCGTGCGTTGCCACTACCCTACAAGCCTGACGGCGTACTCTTGCTGCTGGACGTAAAGCCCGCCAAGGTCACAGTCATGAAGTCATGAGTAAGCATCCGTGGGCAGTCCAACGTGGAAAAAATGCTTAGGTGTTCGACTCCGAACGAATACTGCAGCTCGCGCTCGTGTCCACAAGGGACAGCCATCCACCTAGCAAAGGTGCATGCCACCTTTTTCATGACGTCTATTTTGGTGCTCCTGGTTGCCATTGCTCCTCACGTGAACCTCTGGGGCGGCCCCGCCTTCATGGTAATGAGGGTGTCCCCCCTGCTGTCGCAGGATACCCTGCGTGCACCAGCAGCAAAGCCAAGGGTAGCGGGACACAACGGTGAACGTTACTCAGCCGCGTTCCTTCTCTGCCGCAACGTCACAGCTGTCGTACAGTGTCACGCATGCATCGGTTCCCAGTTGAGACCTTGCCGCTCACTCTGATCCCTGGCACGCATGCATGCGCCTGGCTCTGCATTGAGTACGGCAGATAGGCAAGCAGGACAAAGCTATCTACCCAGTAAGCAAGTTGCAGCGCGCGTTGTATAACACCAAAATCACCCACCGGAGCGTGTCATCAAGGTACACGTTGTAGGTAGTGACAGTGTGACGTTGACAAACAGAAAGTAAACAGCCAAGGCAAGCTCGATGCAACCCTCCGTCTCCGGTGTTTTCAACGATTTGAGCGTTCCCGGGTTCCCAAGCCACCTTGCAACGGTGACAACCCAGCCGGTGCAGCCACCCCCTGACCCCCAGCCAGTGCCCTGACCCCCTGACCGGTGACCACGTAGCCCTCATGGTACGCTCCCTGACTTCCCCTTGCCCTTACACAGCATGCACCCACCGGAGCGTGTCATCAAGGTACACGTTGTCGAACCAGCCCTTGCCGAAGGGCGGCAGCCCCAGGGCCCTGCCTCCAGGCAGCTTCAGCTTTGCCGAGTTAAAGGTGAAGGCGGTGCGCTGCGGCCCGTCTGTGATGATGGAGGAGTCCACGATGAAAGCGCCCTCTGGCGGGAAGGTGATGACGTTCTGCAGGTACGGCGCTGATCCGCCGCTGCCGCCGTTGTCGATCACCTGGTACACGCCACCCGCTTTCGTGCCGAACAGCGGTGCGCGCTCGAGGATGAAGAGCGTCTCCTGTCGAGGGTGCGGTACCGTGTTGACGACGCAGTGAGCTGAAGCGCACAGGGCCTTCGGAACCCAACGCGTACGAGGCACATTCGGTAGTGCTGTTGGTGCGCCAGGGGCATTAGACCCATGATGTGCGTGGCATGGAAAGCCCTGGGGTGACATGCAAAAACTTGCTGGCAAGTTACGGTAAGTAGCAGGCCTACGAAGTGCCAACAAGCGGCTGTTTGATGCGGGGAACCGGCCGGACCTGCACAACAGCCTTGGCAGGCAGCGACACGTGCCGTACCGGTATGCCCTGCTTGGCTGTGTGTACGACCCGCACCTTCTCAGTGGTCCACAGTAGCTCCCATGTCCCGGAGCTGTCAGGGCCAGTCGTGTTGCGCCCTTCGTGTGCGGCCTTCAGCTCAGCAACAGCGTCCATGATGGCTTTGCGGTCTGCGGGACTCGTCGACACGCCCCGCTGCGTGTTACTGAGCAAGCTCAGTAGCTCTTTCTTGACTGAAGATACGGTGTCAGCGGTAGCAGCGCATGTGCGGACGACGCGCGTAGGGCATCGCTGCAGGCAAGTGCTCCGACGGGAGCCTACTGCTCCAGGTGTCCTGCTCGACACAAGCATTGCTGCTGCGCGTGCTGTTCACCGTCAAGTTATCCGGCTCTATGGGATACCTGCTCGAGAGGCAAGACACTATTATGCCTGCTTGCCGAGCGCAACCGCCAACCACTGAGCCCCAGTTACCCACTGAGCATCCCACTGCCATCTATGCAACAGCAGCTTTTCAGGACATATAGACACTTATGCCGTAGTTGCTGGATTAACCTGAAGGGCTTCCTGCAGCACATAAAGAAGAATGTTCGTCCGCTTTAAAGGCTTTCGCGACAAATTGAGGCAGCGGGGGCCACATGTTGATCATGAGCTGACGCTTCAGAACTCAAACCTAAACGCGAACCAGATAGGTGCGGCAGGCGATAGGTCCTCGAAGGGCTTCATGTCTCAAGCCACGGCGTTCGCACAGGGCCCAAACAGCATACACCTACGACTACCGTTGTGGATAGGATGAACATGACAATCTGATCCTGTTGTGCTCGTGCGCAGCCACGGCGCTGAAAGCCCTCAAAATTCTTGGGCTGGAGCCCCGACAACAAGCCCTCACAAAGCAGGACTTCATCATCTTCCTTTACGCTATGGGCTTGGTGGGTGCTGCACGTCCCACCTTGCTGCTAGCGCGTGGCAGCTCATGCATCTGGGTCAGCTGCCTTACCCCTGATACCTGCCGTATGCCTACCCCCCACAGAACCCCACGGAGGACATCATCGACTCCAAACTTCGCGCATTCAAGCTACACCACAAGAAGCACTTCACATTTGGACAACTTGCACATGTCTGGTACGTCGGCGCATGGTGCCCTATTGTGTGCAGGGCACCAGCGCCTGTAACATGCTTTGACGGGAGCCTGAGTACCACGGCAATTCCCTTACACCCACCGCCCGCCTGGCCTCAGGTACTCCATGCTTCAGGACCTGACCGATGAGGATGAGATCCTCAAACGTGCCTTCCAGTTCTTCGATAAGGATGGAAACGGCGACATCAGCGTGGAGGTGCGTTCCACACGAGGTGGCACACCCATGGCACGCCTGCGCCGTGCTGCCAAAACCCCGACACCCGATGCTTCTTGAATGCAAAGACAAACTGCAGCATGGTGTTCCAGGCCAGGATGTTCCACGTTGCATGCCCCTGTCCGCCGTCTACGTACCCACGTCGGTGCCCTGGGGTATTCACAGGAGCTCAAGACCACGATGCACGAGCTAGGCGACCTGTTGACGGAGGAGGAGATTGCCGCCTTCATGGCCATCATGGATGTCAACAACGACGGTGTCATCGGGGTGAGCGGGTGTGCGGGCAGAGCCACAGCGCAGCATAGCCCATTGGCCAGGCCTTAAGATGTGTGGCAATCGGACGCCTACGCATATGCCTTGGAGGCAGCACGCGACCCTGTTCAATACGCCTATGAGCTATTGGGGTCAGAGGGGCGTGCGGAAAGTGTTGTCGCCTGTCAGGCCGACCTGTGTACCCGTCGGCCGCACCCAGCTTTCCCCCTACTGACTACCCCTTCCCTTCCCTCCCTTCCCTTCCCTTCACTTCACCACCCTTCCCTTCCCTCCCCTCGCCTCCCCTCCCCAGTACGAGGAGTTCCTGGACACGCTGAAGACGCAGGCGCCGCCCCTGCAGGGCGAGGGCGGCGCGCGGCTGCAGCAGCAGAGGCTGCAGCAGCAGCAGCACAAGGTGGACTGCGACAAGAGGTGCGCAGCAACATCATAAAAACAAAGCAAAAAATAAAGCAACATCATAAAAGAAGCCTGCGGTAGACCCTGGTTAGTGGCAGTGGGCCTGCACGCCTGGCACCCGGTTCCTGAGTACCGTGTGCCCGTGGATTCACGCGCGCAAACAACAATTCGAGTTTCACTTGGCAACTAGCGTGGCCATTGTCCCCCCCGCAGCGTCCTGGCCCGGCTGGGGGGGCAGCACTACGACCAGCAGTCCGAGCACCTCCCCGAGCACATCCCCGACCACGCCGGCCTTGCCTCGCACGCGCCCACTTCCACACGCGACAACCTGGCGGCGGCGGCAGCGGCAGCCCTGCTGCACCACCAGCAACAGCAAGGCGACGGCCAGCCGCAGCCGCCAGCGCCACCAACGGCGGCACAGCGCACCGGCAGCACACGAGCCGGCGCCTCGCGGCTAAGCCACGACTCCGCCGCCGGTGCAGCGGGCTCGCTGCCTCTCGCCAGCGCGTCGCTAGGGCCGGCGGACGGTCACCGGCGTGGTGGGTCCTTGGACGGGCCAGAGCCACGGCCGTGCTCACCGCTGCGGCAAGGCTCCCTCAGGGCCGGCCCGGTGCCGCTGCACACAGGGACGGAGGAGGTGCAGCGGCCGCCTTCACGGCCAGGGGAGCAACCACCTAGCCACGAGCACCAGCAGCAACAGGGTGGGGAAGCGAGCCAACCTGACGGCAAACACGGCGGTGGGGTGGGGGCGTTGCCAGGGAGAAGTGCTGACGGCGAGCGGCCGTCGCCTGGGTGGGCGGGGCGGCAGCTTCCGCCGCTTGGATCGAGCCCAGGGGAGCGGCAAGGACTGCCGCAACCACGAAAGACGGACTCGTATATTGCGGACCTGGGGCCGGGGGACCCAGCGGGGGCGGCGGGGGCGGCGGCGGGCGGGGGGCTGCGGGCGCCGTGCGTGTTGGAGCCGGGGCCGGGGTCGGACGGCAGCGGCAGTCCGGCGGGACCCACGGGGATGACACCGCCGGGGAGCAGGTGAGGGGTGCCTGCGTGTGGGTCATGTTGGTCACGGGGAACCAAGATACTGGTAACGCGAGGAAGTGCCCGTGTTGGTCACAGGGCGGGTGCATGGTGTTCAGCGAGCCTGGAGCCGTTCCTCGGCACTTCTTTTCGTGTTGTGGGAGAGTGGAACTTTATCGCGCATGTGGTCAGGACATCTGGGCCGAAGCACGTGCGAAGCAGTGCAGCTGGGCGGGGCAATGCCAGTGCGCGAAGCTGCGGGCATTGCCAATGCAGGTGTGCCCGATGACGTGCACGTGCCGGCTCGCACTCTGGGCCGGTGCCGTGTGCAAGCGGTCACGGTCTTTGTTCCCGTCGCTTGGGAGTTGGGACTTTACTGCGCATGGGAACCTGATGCCGCAATGCAATCCTCCTTATGCACAAATCCACCTCCTGCCCTACCTTGCTCCCACGCTCGGGCTGTACCATCCAGGGGACCAGTTTATCGGAACTCAATTTGCCTTAGGATACGTAATAAGCCTTTGCCTTTTGCCCCAAAGGTGCAACAGGCAATATCCGTGAAGCTTGTCTTCATGGGATTGGTGGTGATTGACCAGGAGCCCCTTCTGCCCTACTTTTTCTGCCAACGCAGGCCCGCAAGTGCTAGACGTGGACCCTAATCGGTGGGCAGCAGGCGGCAAACCTTGGAGACAGTTCGCAGGGGTAATGATACCATGCAGGCGTAACGCGTAAGGGATAAGGCCATGGGTCCGTTGGGTGCGGATGTAGAGGTATTAAGGAGCGGAGGCGAGCGGCAAGGTATCGGTAGTGAGCGGCTTCTAGGCGTACCGGTCGCTTGGAAACCCAGTAACCCACTGCAAGATGTGGGTCCGTTACATGACATGCATACAGCAATACTGAGCACTGCTATTCATCGAGCGCTTGCCCCTACGTCTGCACTGGTCGCTTTGCCAATCATTAATGGGCGGGATGTTTGTATGGTAGCCTTGCATGTGGTGACCAAGGCAGCGCGTCCTTGGCGCGTGATGAGGTGCTCGGGCCTGCAGCGCTGCAGTCGTGCTACTGTGCACTATCTTTCGTGAAGCACCGGTGTTGAGGACTGGGACTGAGGGAAGGGCAGTTTCTGCCGCTGACCCGGGGCGGGAGGGAAATGGGGAATGCAGTGTGACGCTGTCTATCCGTGTCTATCAACCTTATTGACCGCTTGTTGTCCATCTCATTCGTGCACGTGGGTGTTCCCTAGGACGGCAAAACAGTTTAGGTGTACAATTACTGCGAATGCAGCGATAGCTGTTACGTGTGTGTGTGTGGTTGCAGGCTGGGCTCCTGTGAGCGCGTTGGGCCAACTCCCCGCCATCTGGGTCGCAGTTCAGCTCAAGTGGTGGTTTGGACGTGCAGCTGCGGCTGAACGTGTGATACAGCTGTGACATGGTTGTAAGCAGAAGTCATTGGCTCCTCGCACAGACAACAACGCCGGTCAAGTCACTTTCATGCCTCATCTGGACTCGGAACATGGGCAGATTGGGCACAGCAGCAGGTTTCGGAGTTCGCGGGAAGTATGTACCACCCGACTCGAGGACCCGATGTGCTATATGCTTAACAGTAAAAAAGCTCATGTCCAAACTATTGAGAGCGCTTTGTTGTTCGCGTCGTGTCGATCCAAAACCAAGTCCTCAACCAAGTCCCTTGGACCGTCGCCTTTCGCCGGGCTGATGACTGAGCTGCCGTCCAGCAACGATTGCGACCTGCGCTTCGGCGTTTCCCAGGAGCCGCTGGACGCTGCCCTGCTTGAAGTTCTTCTGAAACTCCTCGTCGGTACGCCTTGATTGCCGCATGGCGAACATACATTGACTGCTTTTTGCCCTAGTCAACACCAGCTTAACGACAAACTCAAATAACATCCATGTCAATTCATATATGGGACGCAGTTGACCGTCACATCCGCGAGCGGCACTTTCGAGACCCGCAGCAGCTGGCGTACCTGCGGCTGCAACAGCAGCAACACCAGCACCAGCAAGCACCCGACAACCAGCAGCAGGCGCAGCAACACACCAGCGGTAAGCGCCCGAGGCCACCGGCGTCTGGATGGTGCGGTTAACTTGGAGCAGCTCAACGTTTGGACAAGGTTACAGAACGCGTCAAGTCGTGGCAGCAGGTCCCAGGGCACGCAGTCTTCCCGGAGGTGACTGCAAGCCCACATTACGTCGCTCTTACGTGGACTGGGCGCTTGTGAGATGGCAACGGCGTACTACCTTGCGGTAGCTTCTGATGACTTCCAAAGCTTGCCGAGCCGAGCCTGCTGGGCCAGTGTGGAGGTGGAGCAGGATGTAGCAGCCCCCTGTAGCCCGCCGTGCATGCCAGGCAGGCAGGCGGTGACCTTACTTGATGCGGCTGCATGCGGGTGTGACTTTGGCTGGCTGGTAGGAGCATGGCATCGCTCAAGAATGTAATGCATGCCGTATGTACATAGGCGCCGGGCCAGGTTGCACTGGCACGTGTATGAAGACACCGCGGCGGGAGGTAGGGCAAGGGCACCGCCGGTAGCATTATATTGCCTTGGAGGAAGGGGGAATGGACGGTGTCCCGCAGTCCCATGGTACCACGCATGATACCGTAGCCAGCCAGTATGCACGTGAGACCGTGAAAGTAGGTACTCTTTTTTGTAATCATCAGGCTATCAGTAGCATGAGGGCTTGCAAGTAGGTGGCCTAGGTTGGCCGGTGGGAGTTCACACCGGCGAGTTTGGACGGGCACTTGCATGGCGTGTGGACCTGGTTGGTACCTGCTGAGCGCCCGCCATTGATGCAGCAGTGCTATGCAGTGCACTTCGTTTCAATCTGACAGCCGGACATACTGTTGTGCGACGCCGGGTCACAGGCTGCCTTGCTTCCCGCTACCGGGTCCTACCCTCGTTCCAGTCAGTTAATACACAGACCCAACAGGCCAGGGGGGCATGCAAACCGTCCCCTCGCCAAGGTGCATGCTTGTGTCCGTGGCTTCAAAGTCACCACAGAAGTTAGTGCGATCCAGTGCTTGCAAGGGGACACGCCGAAGGGCCAGTAACGGCGAAAAAGGTGCACGGCCATTATCAGCACACTTCAGGCAGCGCCACGCACACAGGTAGGGCCAGACACCCGGCCTGAGCAAGTGCAGTACACAGTGCACGAGCAAGTTTCAGTTACCCCACGCGCCACGCCCTCTCCTTCGCACATGAGGTCCCCGAGTGCCCTTTCAAGTTGCATAGTCAACAATGACCGCTACTTCCACCCATCTCCACACACAGTTATGCTTCCCCACTCGCGCCAAGACCAGGGGCCCCTGCCCCCTGGCCAAGACCTTCCGATTATCCGATAGCAACGGTAGGTACGAGGGACGTACATATCCATGCACGCACGCACATACATCTTAGGCGCTGCTGACCCTTGACACCGCCGAGGAGCTGAACCGGCTGCGCCACGCCGCCAGCCCCTGCGCCAGCGCCTGCTGCACGCCGGGCGCGTACACGCCGTCCGCCATCACCGGCACACCCGCAACCACCACCCCGTCCCCATCCCCGTCCCCATCCTCCTCCCACCCCACTTGTGCACCAGCATGTTCACCCTGTCCATGCTGCGCAAGGTGGGCCGCCTGCCTCGCTGTGCTGTTCTGTTTGCCGTCGTCAGGGGCTCCAAGCGGGATGGCGTCGTCACCGCCCTGCTGGTGTGTTTTGGTGCCTGGATGCGAAGAGACGCGTGATATCACTGCCAGGGCGGCGGCGGGCTCCTCTTGCTCCATGACGGGCGGCACCAGGTGCGTTGCCGTGGAGGTCCCTGCGCGCCCCAAGCAAGCACCGGGAGCTGTCATCACGCCGACAGGGTACCTGCGGCGGCGAGCCAACCGGCAGGGGCAACAAGGTTGGGAACGTCCATGCACGTGCACGTGGCCATAGGCCGCGCGTGTGCACCGCCGCATGGCGTGCATAGCGCCCGGGCCCTGACACATAAGCAACACCGGCGGTGCGAGCCTTTACTGCGCTGTGCGCAGCAGCTGTGCACCACTCCCCGCACAGAGCACACAGGCGTGCACATGCCGTACCCAGGTAAGACACGGTTTATTCCTTACCTGTGTGGTAACCCACGGTGGCGGACGGGTCCGCGTACAGCGGTGAGGAGGGGTGGTAGTAGGCCACACCGCTGGCGGGCGGCGCCATGGACTCGCGGCGCACGTGGTTCTTGAACTTGTAGTTGGACTGGTTCTGGATCTGCGACAGCAGCTGCGAGTGCACGTCCCCACCGCCTCCCCTTGCAGTACCTCCGCCACCGCCGCCCTGAGCCGGCGGCAGCGGCGCAGCTGCGGGTGGCGGCGGCGGCGGCGGAGCACGGAACATGGGTGGCGGAGGCGGCGGCGGCGGGGGCGGCGGGGGCGTCCAGGCTGTCGCAGGGGCTGGGGAGTAGGCCGAGTGGCTGTTTGCTGCAGCAGCGGGGTTGGCAGCGGCGGCTCCACCGTCCTCGCTGCCAAGCATGCGCATGAGCGTGTGCTGCATCTGCACCAGGACCTGCCTCTCCTGGTCACGTGACACGCTGGACAAGCGGGGGTCTCCTCCGCTGGACGGCATGGGAGCAGGAGGATGGGGAGGAGGGGGAGGTGTGGCGACGGGCGGCAGCGGCAGCTGCTCGTAGCTTCCAGGGCCGCTGACCATGCGTGATTCGCGCGCCGCGGCCGTGGCGGCGACGATGGATTGGCGCTGCGCCTCCTGCACCTGCATGGACAGCCGCGCCTGCTGCAGCTGCTGCTGCTGTTGCTGCTGCTGCATGTCCACCAGGACAGCCGTCACCGTGGCCACCGACTGCTGCAGCCCCGACAGCTGGTTCTCCAGCGACACCACGTTGCTGACGTAGCTCTTGCGCAGCTGCTCCGAGACCGCGTCCAAGTGCGGCAGGTCACCGCCGCCGATCAGCGGCACGCCAGCAGGCGCCACCGACGCCCGCGCGGCGCCGCCCTGTTGCTTGCGGCCGCCGCCCGAGGACACGGACGACGCGCCGCTGGCACTGCCACGTGTCGGCGTGATGTAGGCGTTACCGGCCACCGGCGGCTGATCGTCATGCGCGTGCGCGTACGAGGGCCGGGCGGCTGGTGGCGCCGCGACGGAGGCGCGCCCCCCGTTGGGGCTCCAGGTGGTGGGCCGGCGGCTGGCGGCGGCGTCCGGCTGCAGCGCGTTGTACGGCAGCGCCATGCTGGCGCTGGCGCTGCGGCCGTCACGGATGGCGGCGGCGACGGAGGCGCTGTGTGCCCTGCTGGTGCGCGCCTCGGCGGGCGGCGGCGGCGCCGCCAGGGGGGCCTGGTGGTCGAGGTACACGTCCAGGAGGGTGGCGGAGGAGGCGGAGGCGGAGGAGTGGCGGCGGGGCTGGGGGGCGTGCTGTGAGGGCCGCGGCTGCGTTCGTGCCACGTGCTGCCACGCCTCCACCTCGCCCTCGGCGTCCTCCTCTTGGACGGTGCTGGGCCGGCGGTGCTGCTGGCTGTGGGACACGGTGGTGCGGCGCGGGTGCTGCTGCTGCTGGGCGTGCTGGGCGTGGCCAGCGCCGTCTCCCGACCACGCGACGGTGGTCCCGCCGCTGCCGTCCCCGTGCGTGCTGGACCGCACGCGGCGCCGCATGGCGTCCTCTGCTCCCCCATCGCCTCCCGCTCCTGGAGCTGCAAAGGAGGCAGTGGCCATGCTGCGACGGGCAGTCACCGTCGTACGGCGGTGCTGCTCCCACGCCTCTCCAGCAGAGGCCGAGCCGCCTCCGTGCCCCTCATACTCGCCTTCCACTGCCCCCCCGCCGCCGCCAGTCGTACCCCACGGCGCCAGCAGGGGCACCGAGTCCCCACCCGGGGAGCTGCGGAGGCCTGCCGGCCCAGCGCTGAAGGACCGGGGTCCGGGGGACCCTGCACCCCGGCCCTTGCCGGCGCCCATGGCCGACCGCGCCGGCAGCATCTCAGTCTTCGCTGCCGGCCGCCACGGCGGCGCGACGGTGGACGTTCGTACGGTCCGTACGGGCTCGGAGTTGAAGGAAGCTGACGAGTGGTTGTCGTACTCGTCTTGGCCGCCGCCGCCGAGCAGCGGGGCGCGGGCCCCCAGGTCAACCGCCCGGCCGTTGTCGTACATGCTGGGGCTGGCGGCGGGGCGGAAGGACACCCGGGAGGGGCGGGCGCTGGGGTGGTGGGCGTCGGGGGGTCCCATGGTGCTGGGGCGCGCGGACTGGGGTAGGGGGAAGATGTCGGGCGCAAACTGGGATGCGCGGCCGCCGCCGATCACCTCTGTCAGCCTGTGAGAGGGGGGCATGGACAGGGCGTTGGAGGTGTCAGCTGGGACACCCCTGGTTGTAGTACAGCGGTACATGCCGGTATCAAGCGGGACGTGACTACGCACTGCCCTGGATACACGCCCTGCCTCACCTGCCCTCCTGCTGAAGCCGTGCGAGCAGCTCCGGCCGGGGGATGGCCGCCTGGCTGATGGCCCTGAACCACAGCATCTGGTCACGGGGGCACGGGAGCGGTTGCACCGGTTCAGAGCGTTGCAGCAAGGGGTTCTGCGGTTGCTGCAGTGATTATGCCCAAAGGCCATAAAATCTCTGTCAGGGTCTTACAAAGCATGAATTTTGGACAACAACTCCTTCACGTGGCAGCGTGCGGGCTTCCTGAGTGTGACGCAAACCGGTATTGGTGACACGTGGAGGACGCCGCAATGCCCAACCCGCACACCCACAGTACTCGCTCCAGCTCACACCCGGCTCCACATACCTAACACACCCACCTGCAGCTCCTCGCTGATGGCTGCCAAACCCATACCGTTGTGGAGGACGCCGCAACCTCCAACCCCACAGGGCAGAAAAAAAAGGGCCCAAACCACAACACCAACACCAGCCCACAAAGGTGTTACCCACACACCCACCTGCAGCTCCTCGCTGATGGCTGCGATTGTGAGGTGCTGCCTGCTGGACGCCTCCAGCGCGTCAGGGGAGAGCTCAATGGTCAGCGCGTGGGGCTTCTCCCCCGTACGGTTAACCACCGTACGGCACGACACAACCGCGCCCTCCAGCGCCACCAAGCCGCGCGGCTTGGGGGCGCCCTGGCCGTCGAACCAGAACAGGTTGCTGCCCTGTGTGTGACGGGTCACAGGTGATAATGTGTGCGAGGGGCAGGAAGCATTGGTGAAGGAGGTTGGTTTGTGGGACAGGGTACCAGGCACTTGTCATATGGGTGAGGCAACCGCAAGCCGGGGTCCAATGGACGGGTTGCACCATATTCCGCGCTGTGCAATTAAGTTGATTGATTTATTGTGGCTTTGGGTAGAGCGCACGACCAGGAATGAGCGCGCGAGGCCCAAGGAGGTGTATTTTCAGGTAATGGAAGGAAAGGCACACAGGTACGTACCTTGAGGATGAAGAACCGCCTTTTCCATGACGTGCTCTTGCTCCCTGCGTTGTTCCACCATGACCCAGATGTTATATCAGCTACGAAAGTATTTTGCAGCACGGGCGGGGCCTTCCAGGGCTGCATAGGTGCGCCCACAGCTCCGCGCCCCGTGTGGCACGCGAAAGGACGCCAGTTGCAAGCGACATCGAGGGGCGCGAGCGCGCGATTACTTGCTGACTTACCTTCTTTATCTAACCAGCCAGAAAGGTCAGGCGGATCCCAAAGTAACACCTGGTCCTGTTGTTAAATGCGCGAGGGCCAAAAGGTGGGTAGGTAGGGGGACCGACGCGTCCAGGTAGCCCGTGCCTGTACTCGCGCTCTTACCCTCTCCGTCGACAATTTTGTCCATAAAGGCCTTGAGCAGCACGACATTTCCTATGTTGTTTGGCTCCTGCGCGAGGTGTGGTTTGGATGTGGGTCGCCTCTCCCGTTTCCGGTCCTCAACGAAAAGTGCGCGTCCTCATGAACAGTGTCGCGTTCAATGTCACGGCATGAATTATGTGAGATTGTGCGTCATATCATACATAAAGATCGCGTCGGGTTGCGCAGGTCTTCCCTCCTGCCCGACGGTCCGCCTCCCCGCCCATGCAGCTAACCGAATGTTCCAAAACGAGGTCGGCGGCGCTTGCTGACAGTTTGTATAGTATACTAGTTAACTACACTACTCGCCTTGACTAGCGGTACTGTCAAGCCAGCCGCAACTACACCTTTTCGCGCTCTTGCATCGACACAGGCGGCTGTCGCACTTAACAGACCGTCTCTATTACACAAACAGATTAGCACAAGTACTTGCCAACAGAACTACAACTGCATTGAGTGCCCTTCAAGGCTGCAGCACAGCCTGCCTTTACGGAATCGTCCACCGTCACCGCTCCGCCTGCGCCTCAGCAACGTGTGTTAGCTCAACGAGCCGGACAAGATGGCCTTCTGGAGTGCTGTTGTCAAGCCGGGCAAGCCGCACGCCTACGTGCCGCCCCCAGAGGAGTGGTGAGTTGCCAAGCCTGGGGTCCGTGGCCATGTACACCACGCCCTGCAAGCCAACAGCTCCGCATCATCATGCAGGGTACACAATCTGTACGCTTCCTCTTGTCAAACTTTACCGCCATGAGTAGCAGAACTCCCTGCGCGCTGCAGCCGTGACTGGACCACAGGCCCTGCTCGCCTAGCATGCTCCCTTGTCCCTTCCCTCGCCTCCCCGCTCAACACGCACCCATGCACCTTAGCTTCCCACACCCTCACCGCCCCTTCCGCACCCTCTCCTTGCAACCCCTCCGCAGGAACCTGCACCTGTCGCAGGCCTCCTTGGACGTGAGCGTGCCCGAAGGCCGCCGCGTGTCGCTTCTGGCGCGCCTGTCCGGCGGCGACGAGGACGGCGGCAAGAGCGAGCAGCCAGTGGTGCTGTGCACCCTCACAGCCGGCCGCACAGACAACATGCCCCTGGACCTGTTCTTCTCCCAGTACGCCGAGTTCACCGTCAAAGTGGGCGGGAAAGGCGCCGGGTCCGGCAAGGACGACGACATCGAGGTGCACCTGTCCGGGTACTACACACCTGCCATGGGGGTGGATGGGGAGGAGGACGGAGAGGACGAGGATGAGGATGAGGATGAGGAGTACCAGCTGCCGGAGGGGGAGGATGAGGACAGCGAAGACATGGAGATCCCTGGAGGACTGGAGGGGCTGCCGGAGCACCTGAAGGCGCTAATCGCGGCCAACGCGGCGAGGAGGGGGCTGCCGGGGCCTGGCGGGGACGAGGAGGATGGGGAGGATGAGGATGAGGACGATGGTGAGGATGACGACGAGGATCTGATCGGCCTGTTGGGTGGGTGGTGTGGGGAGCAGGGGGGTGCGGGGGAGGGGGGGAGGGGCGGGTGGGTGTCGGGGTAGGGGAGGTGAGTATGGGAGGGGTGGCGGGGTGGAGGGAGCTAAACAGGGTGGGTTTGGGAACAGGTAGGAGGTGGAGGGTGCTGCGGGGGCTGGGGCGGGGTAGCGTGGTGCGTGTGGGAGGTTGCGTGGGTAAGGGGAGGGAGGCGGGAGGGCTTCGGAGGTGCTGCCGCATGTGGGCCGGGGCGGGGTTGGGGAGATGCGAGACATGCATGCCGGGACATAAAGGTGCAGCGACCACCATGCTGCGGACACTCAGGTCTCGCTACTGAACCAGCATCCTGCATTTGCTGTCCCTGCACGCGTAAGGTACTATGCAACGCACCTGTAGTCCGTCATTCTCCACAGATCGTGACCATGCACCATGCCCGTTGTGCTGTATCCTTACCCTACAGAGGACGAGGACGAAGATGAGGACATGGACGATGATGAGGACGAGGAGATGTTTGGCTTTGAGCCCGCCGTGGGCCGCCGCAAGCCGCACGTGGTGATCGAGGAGGTGGTGGACGACGAGGACGACAAAAAGAAGCAGCAGCAGCAGCAGAAGCAGCAACAGGACAAGAAGGCGGAGGCCAAGGGCAAGAAGGAGGAGACGAAGGAGCAGCAGCAGCAGCAGCCGCAGCAGCAGGAGAAGGGCAAGAAGGAGAGCAAGCAGCAGCAACAGCAGCAGCAGGCCAACGGCGACCAGGGCAAGGTGGGTTAGCTGGAGTGTGCAACCGGGTGTCTTAGCTCGCTATCAGTGCAGAGGTGTAGGGCGTCCGTGGGCGCGTAGGGGTTTCTGCGCCCGGTGGGGTGCTGGGGCTGGCTAGGGGTGGGTTGGGGGGTTAGCGTCCACGCGAGACTGGGCGAGCAGCATGGTGTGCGAGCATGATATCCGAGCAGCGGAGGGGCCTATGTGGACGGCCCCATGTGGGTTATACGCTGTTGCTGCGGCTGCTGCAGTATTGCGTGTTGTGCTGCCACGCCCACGCGAGACTGGGCGAGCAGCATGGCGTGCGAGCAGCGGACGGCCGCATGTGGGTCTCACGCCTTTACTGCGGTTGCTGCCGTAATGCGTATTACGCTGCCACGCCCACGTTAGACTGGGCGAGCAGCATGGCGTGCGAGCAGCGGAGGGCCCCATTTGGGTCTGCCGCGTGCGCTGGCGGTACTGATGCGTGTTGGAGCGGCCGACTGCTGCAGAATCGGGCAACGTGCTGCTGCTGAGGGTGTGGTTGCGTGTTGTTGATGCAGGCCGGCAAGCGCCAGGCGGAGGCTCCCGCCAAGAAGGACGAGACGCCGGCCAAGAAGCAGGCGGCCGGGTGAGACGGCGGTGGTGGTGGCGGTGGTGTTGGGGGTTTGACATGCAGCGGTGGGTGTCAGCGGCTCTGCAAGGCAGGGGCTGCAAGGGGAGATAGGATGGGGCAGTGCGGGCTCGGTGCGCAGACAGCAACTGCGGGCTGGTGCGCGGACCACGCGGTGCACACTGAGCTGAGCGGACGCCCTAGAAAATGCGCTGCGCTCGAGGGGTCGGGCAGCATGTTGTGGGTGTTAGGGGTATGCCATACGCCGCACCCCGTCAGAGGAGGGTCAGGGTTGTTGGCGGCGCGCGGCGCGCTGGCAATGCGCTGTACGAAGCGGGGTGTCGTGAGCACTGCCAGGCAGCACGGGGGAGGAGAGCTCGCCACAACAATGGGTTCAAGACCTTGGGCCTGCGGCACTGACTCGTGCTCTTCTCCTGAGTCCGCCGTCCTGTGGACCGTGTGCCTTTGCTTACATGCAGGCAAGACCAGCCCCAGGCCAAGCCTGTGAAGCAGCAGGAGCAGAAGGGCAAGCAGGAGGGGAAGCAGCAGCAGCAGCAGCAGGAGGGCAAGGCCACCCCGGCCAAGAAGAACATCCGCACCTTTGACAACGGATTCCAGGTGGGGGCCAAGTGGGCCGTGGCGTGGGGCATGCTTGCGCGCATGCTGCTGCTACAACTTCAGTACACTGGCACCAGCGCTGACCGGCTGTCCTTGACGTCCATGCCAAACAACAACCTTCTCTTTCAGCCTTGATGCTCAGATACAAGCGAGTAATGCTGCATCTTAAGTGTGCCCGATGCACTGCCCTTCCTGCATCAACCATACCGAGCGATGACCTGGATGCGCACAGCCCTTTTACCCTCCATCCCCAGGTAGAGGAGGTGTCGTACGGCTATGCTTCCCTTCCCAACACCACCCTTACCCCTTCCCCTCCCGCCCCCAGATCGAGGAGGTGTCGTACGGCAACCCCAAGGGCAAGCTGGCCAAGGCCGGCCAGCGCGTGTCGGTGCGCTACGTGGGGCGCCTCAAGTCCAACGGCAAGGTGTTCGACAAGAGCGACAAGAAGCCCTTCACCTTCAGGCTGGGCGTGGGGGAGGTCATCAAGGTGTGTAGCGGCGTAGTACTGAATGAGGTTGGCGCTGCAAAGCAAGCAGAAAAAGCCCTTTGTCTTCAGGCTGGGCGTGGGGGAGGGCATCGAGGTGTGTGGGGGCGCGAAGGATCGAGGGGGCAGGAGGGGACGGGATTTTCCTGGCGGCCTGCGGCACAGGTGCGGCAGGAGGGCGGCGGTAGCAGAGGATGATGACACCGCCTCTGCCACGGCGTCGTTCTTTCCTTTTTTGCACACGGGACCGGACAGCAGCCTGGGTCCCTGGCCGTGCATAGACCTGTCCTCCTTACGCGCTCGTTCCGCACCTCCTATCTTCCCTTGCGCCCAGGGCTGGGACGCGGGCATGGAGGGCACAAACCTGTCCTCCTAATGCGCTCATCCTTACCCATCCTGTGCTCCTCCCTCCTTGCTCTTCCCCTTTTGCTCCCCCCAGGGCTGGGACGCGGGCGTGGAGGCCATGCCCTGTGAACATATTTACTTGATTATATACAACGTCCTAACGTCCTAACGCATGCTTTACACTATACGTTCGTCCCTTCCGCGCCCAGGGCTGGGACGCGGGCGTGGAGGGCATGAAGGTGGGCGACAAGCGGCGGCTGGTCATCCCGCCGCAGATGGCGTACGGCAGCGGCGGCGTGCGGGGCACCATCCCGCCCAACGCCACGCTCGAGTTTGATGTCGAGCTGGTGGAGGTCAAGTAGATGGCTGGGTGGCTGACATGGGTGGATTGCATGGACACTAGGTAGTCAAGGGCAGTGATGGATTAACAGGCCGGTGGAAATTTTGGGTAGATGCGCTGCCGCGGGGCGTTGTGGGAGCGTTGAGGGGATGGAAATGCCGGCGGGGGTCGGCTGGATAGGGTTGGGAGGAGGCGGGTATGTTTGGTGCAGGTGGGGACGGACCGCGTTTGGCAGGTGTACGGCAGGTGGCGGAATTGCGTGCGTGCGTGTGGCTGCGTTGTGCAGAGACGGGGCGCGCTGCCGGGTAGGCGTGATAGCAGGGCATGGAGCATTGCGTGTTCGGGTTTGCTCCCGTTTGATCTGCGTGGCTTGCACAGTCACCTACGTGTTCGGCAGGGCGGCAGCGGGCTGGGCAGGTGCGCATGGCGCTGGGCTTCGATGCCGCACGTTTCAAACTCGTACGGCACCTGTTCCGGAGCTGTGCACACTCGCAGACCTCGTCCATGAGCAAGATTGCGGTGTGGTCGCTAACAAACATGCTTGGACATGACATGTACATGGGCGCGCGCTGACGCTTCGTACCGTAACGGTTTAGGACATACCGTGTGCGACTGCTGTTGAGTTGGAAGTTTGAGAAAGGGGAAGGAGACGCGCTCACTTGCAGAGAGCAGATAGTACCGAGGCTCTTGGTAGGCCAGCCATCATGGCGGCCTTGCGCTGCGGTGTGCGCGTAAGCATTCAGTACTTAGCTACTTACAGACGCCGCTGCAATCGGTTTAAGCAAGCCGGCGCAGTGACATGCCGTACGGCCGTAGTGCACACGCCGCCGTACAGTGTGCGTACGGTATGCGGCCTGGTGCGGCACCACCAAGCAAGTGGATCACTAAGTGTACGGCATGCCCGTACCCGCGTACTGCCGTCCGTAACGTTGGCCTACGCACGGCGGTCCTTCTGAGCGACGGTATCCGCTTTAGTCCTTCGCGGTTCGCGCTGGCGTACGCATGTGACGATGCACTGAGCGACTGCCGTACAGCGTGTCCTATGGTGGCGCAGGTTGGCGCCGTGTCCATGGGACGGGGCGTAGGGAGCATGACCCAGAAGGCGTGACCCAATCATAACCGAGTCCTGCCTCCCTGTAACAGTAAGGGTGTACGCCGCTTACTGCTAGCCAGGAAAGCGTCTTCCCCTCCCGGTGCCTTACATAACGCCATGCCCGTCGACACAGTTTGACCACGTAGAGAACGGGGCGCGTCTTCATACACAGACACAATCCAAAGACCGAACCGAGACCAAGCTGAATCGGTCACAGGACAAGGCACAAAGGAAGCGACAACACGCAACAGCCCACATGCCAAACACGTGGTGCGTCATGGTGCATGCCTCCAGGCTCACGCCCAGATGAGGGCAAGGGCGTTCAAGGTTCAACATTCCGGTACAAATGCGCAAGTTCTTCCCAGGTGCAGCCACAAAATGCCGAACGGCGTTGCTGCATGTCGCTGCGTGCACCTAACCGCTTGCGGAATAAACCCCGAGCACATGGCCACTCCTACGCCTGGCAGCCTACAGCCTGGTGCTACAGCCTAACCCATGTCTCCAGCCTACAGCCTAACCCATGTCTCCAGCCTACAGCCTACAGCAACAGCAACACTAGGCGCCAACCGCCATTAAGCTGTGGCGCGTGGAGGGCCAAACGCGGCACAGGCGTGCGTGGCACCTTGAGGTCACGCCCACCAACCTACACCGGCCCAGTCTCCCCCGCTCCCCCACCCTCCTCCCCCGCTCCCCCACCCTCCGCCCCTGCATCCAGCTGCTGCTGCCCGCCCGCCTCCTCCCCGCCCACCCCACCCTCCGGCCCCTCACTCCCCGCCTCGCCTCCCTCACCCTCGCCATCGCCGCCCTGCTCACCCTGCTCCTCCCTGGCCCTCTGCCTGGCCCGCTCCCGCTGCTGCCGTCGCCGAACCGTGTTCGCATGCCCATGCCTCGCCCCCTGCGCACTCCCGCTCCTCTGCCCTCCACCCCCCCCCCCCCCCCCCCCCCCCCCCCCCCCCCCCCCCCCCCCCCCC
>VFQN01003866.1_pt1 | contig 20559 bp, 12 predicted proteins | sample 3512371 | NCBI WGS metagenome assembly VFQN01 (sample SAMN10412370, study PRJNA504923) | tailings metagenome | isolation source: Replicate 2 from Balatoc abandoned mine | place: Philippines: Itogon, Benguet | collected 2017-08-28
GTTCGCCGAAATCGGATGGCTCACCGTGGTGTTTTTCCAGCAGCGGCTTGTAGTCCCACAGATCCAGATGACTGGCCGCCCCGGCCATGAACAGTTGCACCACCCGTTTGGCTTTCGGGGGATGATGCAGCGTCTGCAGCATGCCGCTGGAACCGGCCTGCGACTCGCCCTGCAACAGGGTGGCCAGCGCCAGCGAGCCGAATCCGCCTCCTGCCTGGGTCAGGAATTCACGTCGATTGTGCATGGCGGCCCCGCTCAGAGAGGTCTGTTGAGAATCAGATATTGTGGATCAGTCGAGATAGACGAACTCGCTGAGGTTGAACAGATAACGGCACAGGTTTTCGAGCCCATACGCCTCTGCAAACGAAATCAACTCCTGCCGTTCTTCCGTTGTCGCCGGACGCTGGATCGTCAGTTCGATCGCCCGAGCGACCTGCTCCGGCAATGGGCCGCCTTCCTCTCGCAGCCGCTGTGAGAACCGCCGCGCCATCGCCAGACTGAAGCCGTTATTCATCAGCGACAATGCCTGCAGCGAGGTCAGGGTCTCATTCCGCCGCGGGGTACTCTGGGACGAATCCGCGCAATCGAGCGTGGTCATCCACGGGTTTGGTTGCGAACGGACGATGAAGCGGTAGATGCTGCGGCGATGTGAAGCCGGGTTCGCCGGGTCGAACTTGTGGTACTGAAAATGCGGCGAATGTTCGGGACGTTCCAGCTCGAACAGCCAGTAACCCGGGCCTCCCATCGAGACATCCAGGGCACCGCTGACCGACAGGATGGAATCCCGGATTTCCTCCGCTTCCAGACGGCGGCGATTTATCCTCCAGAGCGACTGGTTGCCGCTGTCGATTGCTGCGTTGGCCGCATCGTAAGCCGAAGACTGTCGGTAGACGCTGCTGGTCACGATCAGCCGGTGCAGCGACTTGAACGACTGGCCGCGATCGCGAAACTCACTCGCCAGCCAGTCCAGCAATTCGGGATGCGTGGGCACAGCTCCCATCCGGCCGAAGTCGTTGGGCGTCGCGACCAGCCCTTCGCCGAAGTGATACTGCCAGATGCGATTCACAATCGACCGCCAGACGAGCGGATGATCCGGCCGCGTCAGCCAGCGGGCCAGCGCAGCCCGGCGTTCGCCTTCGGAGAGCTGGCTGTCGAATTGCCACTCCGAATCCTCGCTCCACGGCAACACTCCAGGAACTGCGACCGCGGCCGGACGGGTGATATCGCCGCGTGGCAGTACATGCACCGCACGGGGCAGACCTTCCGTCGGCCGGAAGTTGCCCTGCGGCGAGAAGTGCGTCGCAGCTGCATAGACCAGCTTGCCCGCTGGCAGGGATTTCAGCCGCGTTTCGGCATCGGCAATGCGCTGCTTCAGGGACTCCCGTCGTGACACGCGTTCGGGAGTCTCGACCGTCGCCAGCATCCCGTTGAGTTCCCGTTCGACCGCGGCCAGTTCCTGCGTGAGTGCCGCATCGCCACCCTCAGCCCACTTGCCGTCGATCACGTTCGTACGACCCCAGCGCACCGGGGCTTCAATCGAATCCAGCGCCGTCACCGTACCAGCGGAGGCCAGATTCCGGTCGATATCCGTGGGTCCGAATGCTTCAAGTTCCGCCAGGGCCAGCATGTAATCGTTCTGTCGCGTCGCGAGTCGCGTCGCGGTGACGCGAATCCGTCGGACCCGGGAGACCTGGCAAGGAATCTCAACCGGCGTCAGGCCCGGATTGGGATAATCGCGCGCCGAAAAGTCAGCGACACCAATCCAGTTCGTTGTCGCGTCATCAGCATTGCTCTGGCTGATTTCCACCCGGAAACGAACAGGAAACCCGAAGCCGGCGCCGATGCCGGCATAGTCGTCATGGCAGGGATGCAGCACGATCCGCGAGATATCTGCCGCTTCCGGCAGGGTCACTTCGACCCACTTGTTCGCGTCCGGCGTTTTGGCGATTGCACTGTGGTAACCAAACTCCGGCGCCTTGCGGACCTGCAAGCTCGACTGCAACTGTTGCTTGCGGGCCTGCAGTTCTCCCAGGCGGGGACCAGCCGCAACGTCCAGTTCTTTCTGCAAGGCAGCCAGGTCTGCGTTGTCCGCCCGTACTTGCGCGGTCAGTTGCCTGCGGGTAGCTTCGATGTTCGGATCGAGATCATAGGGACGCTCTGCCCGGTCGACCGCTGCAAAGACAGCTTGCAGACCGTAATACTGCTCCTGGGTGAAGGGATCGAACTTGTGGTGATGACAGCGGGCACACTGAATGGTCACGCTACAGAACGTGTTGATGGCGTTGCTGACCATGTCATCACGATCCAGATCGCGGGCGACTTTGCCATCAATCTTCGATTCGGACACCTCGACATGTCCGATGAAGTCCCACGGCCCGGCGGCGATAAATCCCAGGCCAAGGATGCCGTCCGGCTCCCCGGGAAACAGCACGTCTCCGGCAATCTGTTCCTCGACGAACCGGGAGTAGGGCTTGTCGGTATTGAATGACCGGACCACATAATCCCGATATGGCCAGGCATTCTGCCGCAGCTTGTCCTTGTCGTAGCCGCAGGTATCGGCATATTTGACGACATCCAGCCAGTGCCTTGCCCAGCGTTCGCCATAGTGGGGTGAAGCGAGCAACCGTTCGACGAGTCGTTCATAGGCCTGCGGATCGGCATCGTTGATGAAGTTCTCGACGTCTGCGGGGCTCGGCGGCAGCCCCGTCAGATCAAATGTCAGCCGCCGGATGAGAGTCCGGCGATCGGCTTCGGGCGCGGGCGTGAGTCCCTTAGCCCGCAATTGCTGCAGGATGAAAGCATCAACCGGAGTCCGTACCCAGGCGTCTGCCAGATCCGGAACCGGTGAGCGTTGCACCGGTTGAAAGGCCCAGCCATCGAAGTTTTTGACGCGTGCCGTTTCCAGTCTTAACCCGGCCGGCCAAGTCGCGCCGGCGTTGATCCAGTCGCGAATCCCGGCGATCTCCTCAGCCGTCAGCGGGTCGGCATCCTTCGGCATGGCGGCCTTGCCATTCACCGGCGTGATCACCGTCAGTAAATGGCTGGCGACAGCGTCGCCGGCTTCGATATAGCCATCCGCGAAAGCTGCGGTTGCAGACTGCAATGACAGCCCGCCGGCCCGGTCCTCGTCGTTATGACAACCGACGCAACGACGCTCGAACACCGGCGCGATCTGATCCCGGAAGCGGTCCGCACCGGCTGTGGACAGTGCAACGAAAAAGCAGCAAACGCCGGCTGCCCATGACATCAGGACCGGTTGAAAGTTCATCATCCCCCCGCCGATGCTGTCTGCCCCTGCCTGGTGTGAGACATCATCGAAGTCTCTGCCTCGTCTGCAGGCTACGGCAGCTTGCCGAGTATTACGCAGATTCCCGAATCGATTGGCCACTTAATCGCACTCAACTCATCGCACTCAACATACCACTGCCCGGAGTGAACAGCCAGACGGTGTCCGCGGGATCGGACTGTCAGCGTTGCCTGTCAATCAGTGATGTGCAGGCGTACGATGTTCCATCGGATCTTCAATCACCATGAAGGGACGCAGGGATGTCGACGGGAATAATCTCTCGCCGGGCGATGCTGGCTCAGAGTGCCGCAGGATTTCCCCTGCTGGGTCTGGCAGCCATGCTCGCCCGGACCGGGACGGCAACTGCTGGAAATACGGCAGGTTCGCGACTCGCGCATGTTATGCCGCGCGCCCGGCGCGTAATCTTTCTGTTCATGTCGGGAGGACCGTCGCATGTGGACCTGTTCGATCCCAAGCCGGCCCTGGTCAAACATAACGGACAGCCGTTGCCATTTGAGATGCCGCAGTTGCAGCGGACGAAAACCGGCAATCTGCTGGCCTCGCCGTTTCAGTTCTCCCGACATGGCGAGAGCGGTCTGGAATTGAGCGAGCTCTGGCCGCAGTTGTCGCGCCATGCGGATGACCTGTGCGTGATCCGTTCGATGCTGGCAGACAACATCAATCACAACGGGGCCTGCCTGCAGATGAACACGGGAGAGCAGGCGTTCTCCCGGCCCAGCCTGGGGTCCTGGCTGCAGTATGGACTGGGGTCGGAGAATCAGAATCTGCCGGGTTTCGTCGTCATCAGCCCGGCTCAACCGGCGCAAGGCGCACCGCTGTGGGGCAGTTCCTTCCTGCCGGCAGCCTACCAGGGAACGCTGGTGCAGAATCTGGATCGACCGATCGCTGATCTGGGAAATGAGGCCTTTTCGACCGGGGAGCAACGCCAGGAACTGGATCTGCTCAAGCGGCTGAACCAGCGACATGCTGCCACCCGCCCGCATGACAGCCGGCTCGAATCGCGGATCGAATCGTTTGAACTGGCGTTTCGGATGCAGAGTGAAGCGCCTGCGGCTTTCCGGCTGGACACGGAGTCGGCTGCCACACAGTCGCTGTATGGCATCGATCAACCGGAATCGGCGATCTTCGGTCGGCAGTGCCTGATGGCGCGCCGGCTGGTCGAACGCGGCGTGCGGATGGTGCAGGTTTATCACACGCAGACCAGCAAACGATCGAGTTGTCAGCTATGGGATCAGCACGGCGGGCTACGCGAGGAGTTGCCGAACAACTGCCGCGCGACTGATCAACCCATCGCCGGCCTGCTGAGCGACCTGAAAGCTCGCGGCCTGCTGGAGGACACACTGGTGATCTGGGGAGGCGAGTTCGGCCGGACGCCGACGGCGGAAGGCAATAACGGCCGCGAACATCACCCCTTCGGTTTCACGATGTGGCTGGCCGGTGGCGGTGTGAAGGGCGGTTACGTGCATGGCAAAACCGATGATTTCGGCTGGCATGCCGTCGAGAACAAAGTCCATGTCCATGATCTGCACGCCACCATCCTGCACCTGCTGGGGCTCGACCATACGCGGCTGACCTACCGCTATGCGGGCCGGGATTATCGTCTGACGGATGTGCATGGCGAAGTTGTGCAGGAGATCCTCGCATGATGCGACCGTTCGCGAGCCTGATACCGTCCGCGTGTCTGATGGGAGCCCTGCTCTGCGTGGAGTCGTGGAACCAGCGGGTTCACGCAAACGACGCCGCACCGGCAGCCACGTTACCGGACTCGGCCACAGTACTCGATCCGGCGAAGGTTGAGTTCTTTGAACGCAAGATTCGTCCGGTGCTGGTGGAGAAATGTCTCGACTGCCATGCCGGCGCTGCGGAAGACGTCCAGGCAAAACTGTGGCTGGACAGCGCGGCCGGATGGCGGCGGGGCGGACAATCGGGGCCAGCGATCGTCCCCGGTAAACCCGAGGCCAGCCTGCTGCTGCACGCGCTGCGCGGGACGGAGAAAGATCTCTCGATGCCGCCGGACGAGAGGTTGCCAGCAGCGGTGATCGCCGACTTCGAGACATGGATTCGCGAAGGAGCGATTGATCCGCGACAAGGCAGAACAGCTCCCGCCGCTGCCAGCCGGACGTTGACCGAGCGGGAACGCTGGGCGTTCTCGAAACCGGTGAAGCCACCGCTCCCGCCTGTCCGCAACATGGCATGGATTCGTCAACCGCTGGATCAATTCCTGCTCGCGAAGCTGGAAACTCAGAATCTGATGCCGGCACCGTCGGCCACTGCCGAACAACTGGTTCGCCGGCTGACCTATGATTTGACCGGTCTGCCGCCGACTCCAGCGAAAGTTCGAGCCTTTGTCACCGCGGCCCGTGAGAATCAACAACTGGCGGTGGAGCAACTGGTAGATGAGCTCCTGAATCGCCCCGCCTACGGCGAGAAATGGGGCCGCTACTGGCTTGACTGTGTGCGGTATGCCGATTCACTCGATGCCCGGTCTGCCGGTGGAGGCGACATTTTCGATGCCTGGCGATACCGCGACTGGGTCATCCAGTCGTTCAACAGTGACCGACCCTACGACGAATTTGTGCGGGATCAGATTGCCGGCGACATTCTCGCCAGCCGGGAATGGGACGCAGATCGGGTCGTGGCCACCAGCGTTTATGCGATTGGCAACTGGGGCAATGGCGACAGCGACAAGCAGAAGGTGCATACCGATATCGTCGACGATCAGATCGATCTCACCACTCGCGCCTTCCTGGGTCTGACCGTCGCCTGTGCCCGCTGCCATGATCACAAGTTCGATCCCATCACCACGGCGGACTATTACGGACTGGCCGGGTTCTTCTTCAGCAGTCACATTCTGGAACGGTTTGCGGCCCCCACCGCCGGCGAATCGCTGATGCGGATCGAAATCCTGTCCCCGGAGGAACAGGCCCGGCGGAACGAACTCAATCAGCAGATTGCCGCCATCGACAACCGGCTCCAGCAGACGCTGGTGCCGCTGACCCAACGAGTCGACAGTCCGCGGGGACTGACGTCCGGCGTCTCGTGGACTCTGCCGAATATCGATAATCCGTCGGTGGTCGTGAACCGCAGTTCGCAACCGCAAGCGTTCCTGACTTCGCAGATTCCCGCCCGCTCGATCTCCGTTCACCCGGGGCCGAAACAGCCGGTCACCGTCGTCTGGAAATCGCCGGTGACTGGTGACGTTGCGATTCAGATCTCGCTGCAAGATATCGATGGCGGCTGCGGCGATGGCATCCGCTGGCGACTGGCAACACCGCAACAGCAACTGGCCTCCGGTCAGGTTCCCAACGGTGGCCATGCCGGCCCGCTGGAAGCGACAGCGTCCGTTCAGGCCGGCGAACTGATTCGGCTGGTCATCGAACCCGGTGGTGACTACTACTGCGATTCCACGACCCTCACGATGTCGGTCCAGGCGGATGGACAGACCTGGAGTGTCACCGATTCGCTGCTGGACGACAGCACTGCCCAGAACGCTTCCGCCAGCCCGTTTCTGATCTGCGCGGGCGACGCGGCTTACTTTGCGGAGACGCTACCCGATCGGGAAGCATTGTCTGCGGAACTGGACCGTCTGAAGGGCCAGCTGCCAACAGAGCGAAAATCGCAGGGGTTGCAGGAAGGGGGCATTCCCGGCAGCAAATACGCGGGCTTTCATGACGCGGCGATTCACGTGCGCGGCAGCTATCACCGCCTCGCGACCGTGCAGCCGCGCGGTGTGCCGCAGATCTTTCAACACGACATCGGCACACTGGCGGGCAGCGGTCGCCTCTCACTGGCAAACTGGATCGCATCCCCCGAAAATCCGCTCACTGCCCGCGTGCTGGTGAATCGCATCTGGCAGCATCACTTTGGCCGGGGCATCGTCGCGACGCCGAACAATTTCGGTAAGCTGGGAACGCCGCCCACCCATCCGGACCTGCTCGACTGGCTCGCGGTGACCTTCATGGAACAGGGCTGGAGCATCAAGCAACTGCACCGGTTGATCTGCACCTCGGCAGCTTACCAGCAATCGTCGAACGGCCTGGCCGTCACTCTTGAGCAGGATCCCGACAACCTGCTGTTCGGCCGCCAGATTCGTCGCAAGCTGACCGCGGAGGAGCTACGCGACAGCCTGCTGGCCTTCGCCGGGACACTCGATGCCACGCCGGGTGGTCCTGCCGTCGCTGATTTGACTGTCCCGCGACGGACGCTGTACCTCAAAACGATACGCTCGGACCGGGCGACTTATCAGTTGCTGTTCGACGGAGCCGATCCCACCAGCATCGTCGAGCAGCGGAATAATTCGCTCGTCGCTCCGCAGGCCCTGTGGCTGCTGAATCGGGACTTCGTGTTGACTCAGTCCCGACACCTGGCGAATCGGTACCTGCCGGGGCCGGGGCAGGAACCCGATGCGGCGCTGCAGCAGCTTGTCGAATCTGTCTACGGTCGTTCGGCTGCGCCCGAGGAATTGCAACTGCTGTCGCAGTTCCTGCAGCAACAAGGACATTCGCCTCGTGCCTGGCAGCAGGTTTGCCATCTCCTGCTCTGCTCGAATGAAGTGATGTTTGTGGACTGAGTCCCCTGGAGCCGGTTCCCGGGGATGGGTTCGCGATCGAGCGATTCACTGCCCAGCGCGTACCCGCCAGCGTGTCATTGAAGATCGCTGGCTGATGTGCGATTCCTCAATTTTGCCGTGTGATTGCCACGGTCCGCCTTGACAGCACCGGAAGAGACCCACAGAATCGCGGCGCATTGGCGCAAGTCACGATTCAACAACGATTTCACTGAGGAAACAGGTATGAGCGGCCCGATTGTTCGCACCGGCACCAACCCCAAATTCTGGTCGAACTGGGATCAGGCATTCGGCAAGAAATCCGGCAGCCAGAACGACGGCCTGCAGGCTGAAGCCGACAAGCGGGTCAAGAAGGCGGCCAAAGCAGTCGATGCTGCCAACAAGGCAGCGATGACGAAGAAGGCGGTCAAGAAAGCGGCTGTGAAGCCTGCGGTAGCGAAGACCGCCACCAGGAAGAAGGCCGCCAAAAAAGCCTGACTTGCAGCGACGTGTCTTGCAATCTTCCCGAGAGAACCGCGGTGCGGCAGAATCCATCGCGGCTTGACCAGGCGAGGTCACATGAGTTCCCAGGACCTCGCCCGGCAGAATCGGTGGTGGCCGGTCATCCTCCTGACAGGCGTGCTGTTCGCTCTCGACGTCTGGCTGTTGCCGGTCCCGGCAGTGAATGAGCCGCACTATCTGACCAAGGCACGCCATTTCTGGCAGCCGGACTGGTGCCATGGAGACCTGTTCCTGGAGTCGGCGGATGCCCACGTCGCCTTCTTTGTGTTGATGGGACCGCTGACGACTTCACTGGGATTCACCGCCGCCGCCTGGATCGGTCGCGCGGTATCACTGCTGCTGGTAGCAATCGGCTGGTTGCGGCTCGGTCAGGTGCTGCAGTTCCGGCTGCAAACCGGTCTGCTGGCGGCAGCTGTTTTTTTCCTGCTCCAGACCATCGGCAATTTCTCTGGAGAGTGGTTGCTCGGCGGAGTGGAGGGCAAGGTCTTCACGTATGGCTGCCTGTTCTGGGCAGCCGCCGAATGGATCGCAGACCGCCGCCTGCTGGCGGGTGGACTCGCGGGAGCGGCCATTACATTTCATCCGGTCGTCGGCCTGTGGGGTCTGCTGGCAGCGGCGGGTTCCGGAACTGTCCTGTGGTTGCGAAACCGCCCGCGTCCGGCCGTGTCAGAGCCATTCACCGGACGCAACTTGCAGGCGTTGCTAATGCTCGGCATTACCTCGCTGCCGGGCTTGCTGCCGGTCCTGCAATTGCTGGGAGAAGACGCCAGCCCGCAGGTCAAATACGTCGGCAATTACCTGCAAGTATTCTACCGGTTGGCCCATCACCTGGACCCGATGCGGTTCTCGTGGCGCAGCTATGCCTGCTACGCCGCGCTGCTGATCGTCTGGAGTCTCGCGGTCTGGCGCGTCAGCCGCAATTCGCCTTCCGATCCAGCTATGACAAAAGAGGCGGACGTCACGAGGCAACACCGGGCGATTCGCTGGCTGCAAGGGATCGTCGGCTGGGCGATTCTGTTCGCGCTGGCCGGCATCCTCATCGGGTGGGGACCGCGACCGGCGAATCTGATGCCGTGGTTCACCCTGCGGATGAACCTGATGAAGTTCTATCCGTTTCGCCTGGCAGACATCCTGTTGCCCTGCGCCCTGACCTGGATGGTTGCAGTCTGGTGGCAACGGAATTCAGGGCGAGCCCGGTACACCGCAGCGATCACCACGATCCTGTTTCTGATGATTCCGGCGATCCATGTCTGGCAACAAACAGGCACTTCGGTGGCTCCCGATCGACAGTCCGACTGGATCGATGTCTGTCGCTGGATTCGTGACGAGACGCCAACAGATATTCTCGTGCAAACGCCGCATGGCCGCTTCACGTTCAAATGGTATGCGCAGCGCCCGGAGTATGTCTGCTACAAGGACTGCCCGCAGGATGCGACCGGCATCGCCGAATGGAATCGCCGGCTGTCATTCCTCTCAAAATGGTATCAGCAGCAGTTCACGGACGGCCGCTATTCTGCAGGGGAAATGCAGCAGCTTTCCGGGGAAACCGGCATCACGCACCTGCTGACGGATCGCCTTGGACCGATTGACCTGGAACCGGTCTACCGGAATTCAACCTACCGGCTCTATGACCTGCGGACAGGTCGATGACCATCGCCGGAACGCCTTATTCCTGTTCGTAGTCATTCACAGGAGCTGCCGGGTTCGCGATTCCCTGAATTCCTGCTATAAAACCAATCAGCCAGCGCTGATCATTTCAGGGACGAGAGGACGACACGTGCAAATTTTCGGACGATTCAGGACTCGTTGCATTTCTGCGGCGGCAGTGTCGGGAATGATCGTGGGCCTGCTGACGACGGGCATCACCACGGCCCAGGAACCGGCGCCATCGCTGAAGTCCACTCGCCCGGGAACCGACTGGCCGCAGTTTCTGGGTCCGCACGACACCGGCATCTCTGATGAAACCGGTTTGCTCGACTCATGGCCCGACGCAGGGCCGCCGATGCTCTGGAGCAAAAAACTCGGGGAAGGTTATGCACCACCGTCCGTCATGGGCGAGCGACTCGTGGTGATGCATCGCTTGCGAGATCGTGAAATTGTGCAATGCCTGCACTCCCAGACCGGCGAAGCGCTCTGGGAGTATGCCTACGATACCGACTTCAACGATCCCTACGGCTATAACGGTGGTTCCCGCTGTGCCCCGGTCCTGACCAAAGACCGCTGCTACACCTTCGGACCGCAGGGAAAGTTGTTGTGTCTGAATCTGTTGACCGGCGAAAAAGTCTGGGAAAACAACACCACCGAAAACTGGAAAATTCCCCAACACTTCTTTGGTGCCGGTTGCACGCCGATCCTCGAAGGCAACTTGCTGATCGTGCTGGTCGGCGGAGCCCCCAATTCCGGTGTGGTCGCGTTTGAGGCAGCGACCGGGAACGTGATCTGGGAAAGCGTCGGCCGCGACACCTGGAATGGCATCCAGACCGATCTGCCGGGCAACCGCCCGCTGGAGTGGACGAGCGACGAAATGCTCGTCAGTTACTCAACGCCGGTGTGTGCCACGATTCACGGGGAACGGCATCTGCTCTGTCTGGTGCGTCAGGGCCTGGTCTCCCTGAATCCTGCCAACGGCGAACTGCGATTCCGCTACTGGTTCCGCTCGCGCACCCACGAATCGGTGAATGCCGCGCGTCCGGTGGTGATCGGCGATCTGGTCTTTTTGTCCGCCGCGTATGAGACCGGCGCTGCCATGCTGAAAATCCAGCCGGACAATCGCAGCTTCGACGTGTTGTGGCGCAACCGCCGCGGCATGTCCACGCACTGGTCGACACCGATCGCTGTCGGCAAGGATGTGTACGGTTTCTCCGGACGTCATGAGCAGGAAGCCCGGTTGCAGTGCGTCGACATCCAGACGGGTGACCTGAACTGGGAGACTGTGGGCTTTGACGGCGACCTGTCGGTTCTGGAGCAGAATCCGTCCACCGGCGAGATCCGTAACAAGGAGACCCAGAAGACCGTGCCGTTTCCGTTCTTCGGGCGCGGCTCCATGATTCTCGCCGACGGAAAATTCATCATTCTCGCAGAGCGGGGCACGCTGGCCCTCGCGAAACCGAACCCGGAGAAATACGAGGAAATCTCGCGAGTTCAGTTTCGTGAGTTGCGTTATCCCAACTGGGCGGCCCCGGTCCTGTCCCGCGGCCGGCTCTATCTGCGTTCGGAAAATCATCTGGTCTGCCTGGACCTGATGAAACCGCCCTCAAAATAACCCGGCCGAGCACTCCTGGACCGCCATCTTCACGCTGGCGGTTTCGCAATCCTCACAGCGCATACAGCTGCGAAAACTTCTCTGTCAGATGCTGCACCAGCGGTGCTGACGACAGCGACTCCCCGGTGACTCGTTTCACCAGGTCCGCCACCCGATACCGCTTGCCGTGGACGTGAATCTTTTCATTCAGCCAGGTCTTCAACGGAACGAACTCGCCACGGGCGAAGCAGGCATCGAGGTCGCCCAGTTCTTTCCGGGCTGCCGTAAAGAACTGGGCTGCGTACATATTCCCCAGGGCGTATGTCGGGAAATAGCCGATCAGGCCGGCGCTCCAGTGGATATCCTGCAGGCAGCCGCGAGCATCGTCCGGCGGAGTCATCGCAAAGTAGTTTTCAAATTTCTCGTTCCAGGCAGCAGGCACGTCGGCCGCCTGCAGGTCGCCGGAGAGCAGCGCCTGTTCCAGCTCAAACCTCAGCATGATATGCAGGTTATACGTCACTTCATCCGCCTCGACACGAATCAACGAGGCCCGGACGTCGTTGATGGCGAAGTGGAACTGTTCCAGCGGCACCTGCCCCAGAGCCTCCGGAAATGCCGTCTGAGCGGTGGGATAGAAATACTCCCAGAAGGCACGGCTGCGGCCCACGAAATTCTCCCACATCCGCGACTGCGATTCATGAATTCCCAAAGAACAGGCGGCGCCGACCGGCAGACCGAACGCCTCCGCTCGCAGCCCCTGCTCGTACAACCCGTGTCCGGCTTCATGCAGGGTGCCGAAGAAGGCCGGGTTAAAAAACTGTTCGTCATAGCGGGTGGTCAAACGGCAGTCGCCGGGACCGAAACCGCTGCAGAACGGATGGGCGGCCTCGTCGATCCGGCCGCGTTCAAAATCAAATCCGATCTTTCGGGCAGCCAGTTCGACGAACGTCTGCTGGGCAGCCTGCGGATACCGGCGTTCGACGATTTCGACCTGCGGCTGCTGCGGAGAACTGACAATCGCTGCCACCAGCGGCACGAGTGCTTCGCGGAGGGGGCCGAAGACCGCGGCCACATCAGCGGTCGTCATGCCGGGTTCGTATTCATCCAGCAGCGCGTCGTAAGCGATGCCCGTTTTAGAGCCAACAGCGGCAGCCTCCTCGCGCTTGAGGTCAATAATCTGGCTCAGCCACGGCAGAAAGAGGGAAAAATCGGAACGTTTGCGGGCCTGAATCCAGTTTTGCTGGGCCAGCGAGGTCACGCGGGACATTTCCTCGACCAGCCTCCGGGGCAATTTGGTCGCCCGGTCAAACTGACGCCGTGCTTCCCGCACGTTCGCGGCGACTTCCGAATCGGTCTCTGTCGGGATTTCGGACTCCAGCGTCGACAACAGTTCCCCGAGACGCGGAGCCGTCCGCAATCCGTGGGACATCCCTGCCAGCAGGCCTGCCTGTTCCGCCCGAAAGGCAGAGCCACCCGGCGGCATGTAAGTCTGTTCGTCCCAGCCCAGAACGGCCCCGCAGCTTTCCAGCAACGAGGCTTCGCGCAACAGGTGTTTCAGTTCCTCATAAGCCGGTGATGCGTCTGACATGGGCGACTTTCTCAACGCCGGACGCTCTGCTTCCGGCTGGACATCCTCAATAATCTGGCAGTCTCCGGGGCAACAACGGTCGTCCCTCACCGCCAGAGACATCGTGACATTCTGACGCAGGAGGTCAAGGCACCGCCCCCGGGTCGTGCGCAGGTGAATCGCAGCAGGTGCATGTTCCGCACTTCGCAGGGTCTGTGCGCCTATTCATGGGCAGTTCGTCCAGACGTGGCAGCTGGAATTCGCTGTCCTCCGGACGCAGCAGCCGGAATTGCGCAGCGCGAACAGTCATCACGAAGCCAGCGGGTTGCACTGGATTGCCCACCGTCAATCGGGTCACGAAACCGTTTGAAAAATATGATCTGAAGGCGATCGCCCTGCGTTTTCCCTGATGGAGGAGCTGATTCCTCCGGGACTTCACCGGTGAGTCGGGAAGCGAGGCCACGAACCGCAGGAGTGCGTATGGTGAGCGTGATCGTTAATGCAAGGCAACTCCGCTACCGATGCTGAATTTCGCCGTTACGACCCGACGCCTGCCAAGGCATCGATCCTGCCAGTGGGGAACCGCGATTCAGCCGCTGGCGGAGTTGAGCGAAAACCAGGAATTGAATGTGAACAGCCGCTGCACAGCGGCTGTTTTTATTGCGACAGACACAAACAGTCTCAGGGTTCGTCAGCAGGGCATCCGCCGCTCGAATGGTGGATTTCGCCAGTCCGGAACCGTGGAGAAGGCGATACCCCGACATCCGGGGAACGCAGAAGATAGGCACGCCATCCAGGCATGGAGAGGCCGGACATTCGCGTCCCGCCCCGGGTTTCTTGCCGTCCAGAAAGCAAAGTGTCTGCCATGAGCGCTGAGGATCAAGGTCCGCGAATTTCACTCATCGCCGTTCTCGGCGCTGTGATCGCCGGAGGCTGGCTGTTGTCCGGAAGTTCGCCGGAAGCGTTATCGCAGACGGGCCCTGAAAAACAACCGAAAGCGGCCCGCCGGGAGAAGACGGAACTCCAGACGTTTATGCGGCAGAAGCTCGCAGCATCCAATCAAATTCTGGAAGGTCTCTGCACTGAAGACCTGTCACAGGTCGCGAAAGCCGCCCGTCAACTCCATCAAATGAGTGCGGCAGAGCAATGGCATGTTCAGAATGATGTGATCTACAAGCAATCCAGTGCGGAGTTCCAGCAGATCACCGCGGACCTGGTGAAAGCCGCGGACGAGAAGAATCTCGATCGAGCCGTCCTGAAGTGGATGGACGCCACCATGAGTTGTGTGGATTGCCACCGGTTTGTGCGGGGAATGCGGATCGCGGATCGACAAGGTCAATGACCATGAGCGACTGGACTCTCTCCGGCAGCAGTCCGGCTGATGCGGTGGCCCTGTTGCGCAACGACATGAAGGTCTTTGTGCATGGCGCTGCGGCGACTCCCACACCGCTGCTGCAAGCGATGGCTAACCGCGACGACCTGTGCGATGTGCAGTTGTACCACATGCATCTCGAAGGTCGGCTGCCATTTTTGTCTCCCGAAGTGCGCGAGCGGTTTCGCTCGGTCTCACTGTTCGCCGGCCCCGGTTTGCGAGGCCCGATTGCGGAAGGGGAAGCCGATTTTGTGCCGGTGTTCCTGTCGGACATACCCGACCTGTTTTTGAAGCGTGCGATCCCGCTGGATGCCGCCCTGGTCCAGCTCTCGCCGCCGGATCGTCACGGCTACTGTTCACTGGGAACCTCTGTCGATTCAGCACGGGCCGCTGTGGATTCCGCTCCGGTGATCATCGCGGAAATCAACGCTCGTATGCCGCGGACGCACGGAAACACATCGATTCACGTCAGTCAACTCACGGCCTTCGTGACGACCGACCGTCCCCTGCCGCAACAGGTTCCCGCGGCAGAAACCGAGGTAGAAGGCCGGATCGGCGAACTGGTGGCAGACCTTGTGGAAGACCGGGCTTGCCTGCAACTGGGTATCGGCGGGATTCCTGATGCCGTTGCCCGCCGGTTACTGAAAAAGCAGGACCTGAGTATTCACACCGAGATGTTCTCGGACGGGGTCATGGCGCTCTGCCAGGCCGGCGTGGTCACCAACCGCTACAAACCCGTACACACCGGCCGCACCGTCACCAGTTTCATTTCCGGTACGCAGGCACTGTTTGAATTTGTGGACGATAATCCGCTCGTCGAATTTCACGCCTGTGACCGGACCAACGACACCAGTGTCTTGCGGCAAATCGACCGCATGGTCGCCATCAACTCGGCGTTGCAGATCGATCTGACGGGACAGGTCTGCGCCGATTCGATCGGCCACCGGATTTACTCCGGGATCGGCGGTCAGATGGATTTCATTCGCGGAGCAGCAATTTCGCGCGGCGGTCGGCCGATCATCGCCCTGCCCTCGACGGCCAAAGACGGCACGATCTCGCGAATTGTGCTGGAACTGAATCCGGGAGCCGGAGTCGTGACGACTCGCGGCCATGTGCACTGGGTGGTGACCGAATTCGGGGCTGTCAACTTGCACGGCAAGACGTTGCGGGAACGCGGCACCGCGTTGATTTCGCTGGCTCATCCCGATTTCCGGGCAGAACTGAGCCGGCAGCTTCGCGGCCTGAAACGCTTTGTGTAGCTTCTGCTGATCGAAAAGGCCCTCTCATGCCTGCATCATGGATTCGCTGGTTCTCGGAAACAACCATCGACGATGTGCCGATCGTCGGCGGGAAGAATGCTTCTCTCGGCGAAATGTACCGTGAACTGGCGGCGCAAGGCGTTCGGGTTCCCAACGGTTTCGCCACCACGGCCGCCGCCTATCGGCACTTCCTGGAATCGACCGGTCTGGACCAGCGCATTCGGGGCTTGATGGCAGAACTGCGCCCGGACGATGTCACCAGCCTGCAACGTACCGGCCATGCGGTTCGGCAAGCCATTCTGTCGACCGAACTCCCGGCCGACCTGCAGTCGGATATTCAGGCAGGGTACGAGCGTCTCAGTGCAGAAGCCGGCTCCGGAACGGGCTTGCAACTCGACGTTGCGGTCCGCAGCAGTGCCACCGCGGAAGATTTGCCGGACGCGAGTTTCGCCGGGCAGCAAGAGACATATCTGAACGTGCAGGGCGTGCGACCGCTGCTGGACACCTGCCGTCGTTGCTTCGCCTCGCTGTTTACGGACCGCGCGATTTCCTACCGCCATTACCACGGATTCGATCAGTTTCAGATCGCCCTCTCCATTGGTGTGCAACGGATGGTCCGGTCGGATCTGGCCTGCGCAGGAGTCATGTTTTCCCTCGATACCGAGACCGGCTTTCGCGATGCCGTCCTGATCAACGCTGCCTGGGGTCTGGGAGAGAATGTTGTCCAGGGAGCGGTGAATCCCGACGAATTCGTGGTGTTCAAACCCACGCTGAAGACAGGATTCCGGCCCATTCTGCAGAAGCGGCGGGGAACCAAGGAGTGGAAAATGGTCTACGACCTCGGCGGAGGACGTATGACCCGTAACCTGCCCACACCGCCGGAAGAGCGCACCCGACTGGCCCTCAATGATGACGAGGTGCTGACTCTGGCCCGCTGGGCCTGCGCCATCGAAGACCATTACAGCCGGAAACGCGGCGTCGACTCGCCGATGGACATTGAATGGGCCAAGGATGGCCGGACCGGCGAATTATGGATCGTCCAGGCACGTCCGGAGACAGTGCAATCACGCAGGGATCTGCACATTCACGAGCAGTTCGCCCTGAAGGAACACAGCGAAGCTCTGGCCCGGGGACGAAGCGTCGGGGAAAAAATCGGCCAGGGGAAGGTTCGTCGCATTGCCGACGCCCGGCATCTTGCGGACTTCCAGCCCGGTGAAGTTCTGGTGGCTGACAAGACCGACCCCGACTGGGAACCAGCCATGAAAAAGGCCGCGGCGATCATCACCAATCGCGGCGGCCGCACTTGTCATGCGGCGATTGTCAGCCGCGAACTGGGATTGCCGGCAGTGGTCGGCACCGGCAATGCGACGGAGTGTCTGCAGGAGGGTCAGCCGGTGACCGTCTCCTGTGCGGAAGGCGATGAGGGCCGGGTCTACGCAGGCCTGCTGAAGTTCGAGACCAGCCGGATCGATCTGCGTTCGCTGCCCAGGCCGCACACAAAAATCATGATGAACGTGGCCAGTCCCGAAGAGGCCTTCCGCCTCTCGTTCCTGCCCAATGACGGCGTAGGTCTGGCGCGCGAAGAGTTTATCATTTCCAACTCGATCCGCATTCATCCGCAGGCGCTGCTGGATTACCACCAGTTGGCCGATGCCGCCGTCAAATCCGAGATCGACCTGTTGACCGCCGGATATGCCGACAAGCCCGCATATTTTATCGACAGGCTGGCCGAAGGCGTTGCCATGATTGCGGCGGCGTTTTACCCCAGGGACGTGATTGTCCGGCTCAGCGACTTCAAGACGAATGAATACGCGAATCTGATCGGCGGCCGTCCTTACGAACCGCACGAGGAAAACCCGATGCTCGGCTTCCGGGGAGCATCGCGTTACTACGATCCCCGCTATCGGGAGGCATTCAGTCTGGAGTGTCGTGCCCTGCTCAGGGTTCGTCAGGAAATGGGACTGACCAACCTGAAGGTTATGGTGCCGTTCTGCCGGACAATCGAAGAAGGACGCAAGGTCCTGGCCGAGATGGCGCAGCATGGTCTGATCCAGGGACGGGACGGGCTGGAAGTCTACGTGATGTGCGAGATTCCCAGCAACGTGATCCTCGCCGATGAATTCGCCGACCTGTTCGACGGCTTTTCCATCGGTTCCAACGATCTGACACAACTGGTGCTGGGCGTCGACCGGGACTCCGAGATCGTGGCCCACGTCTTCGACGAACGAAATTCTGCCGTCAAGCACATGATCGCCAATGTCATTCGCAAGGCCCGGGCGAAAGGCCGCAAGATCGGCATCTGCGGCCAGGCTCCCAGTGACTATCCCGAGTTCGCGCAGTTCCTGGTGCAACAGGGGATCGACAGCGTCTCGCTGAATCCCGACTCCCTGGTTCGCACGATCCCGAAAATCGCCGAAGCGGAACAACGAAGCAGCAATGGCCGACAGCAGGAAAGCTGCCAGCTGACTTCTCCCCACCATTAACTCTCAACTCTTGCCAGAAAGGTCATGAAATGATCCCGACCCATCCAGCATTCCGTGGATGCCTGTTATCTCTCGCTGCTGCTGCGGTGGCGATTCCATGTTTTTCGGTCGCGACCGTCCACGGAAAAGACCCGCAATCGCTCAGTACCTTCATGCGGAAGAAGCTCGAAGCCTCCTCACTCATTCTGGAAGGAATCACGACGGAAGATGCCACACTGATTAATGACGGGGCAGACGTCCTGCTGGAAATGAGCCGGGCCGAACTCTGGAATGTGATCACTGACGAGGATTACCGGGAATTCAATCGCGATTTCCGGTCCTCAGTCCGCAAGCTCAAGGACGCTGCCGGGAAAGAAAACTTCGATAACGCCACCTTGCAGTGGCTGGACAGCGTGAAGTCCTGCGTCGAGTGTCACAAATATGTCCGCAGCCAGCGGCCGGTCCTGAAACAGTAAGGAACTGGGCTTGGCCGCTTAACAGATGCGCGGCAACGGACTGCCGGCGGGTTCGTCCAGAGGCACCAGACGACCCGCCGCGCGTCGCACACAGACCGGCGTCGACCTGACTGGCACCACCCGTCCAATAACGGTGGCCGCACGACTGACCTCGTATTGTCCCAGAACTTGCAGCACGGCAGCTACCGACGTGCCCGGAACTGCCACCACAAAGGTGCCTTCGCAAGCCAGAAACAGCGGGTCCAGGCCGAGCAATTCGCAAACCGCGCGCACGTCCGGTGACACGGGGAGCTGGTGTTCTTCCAGATCGATCGCCATACTGCGGGCCTGACACCATTCATGCAAGACCGCTGCAACACCGCCGCGCGTCGCGTCCCGCGCGGCCCGCACTGGCACACCGGCCTGTCGCAAAGCGAGCAGTGGAATATGCAGGCACGCGCAGTCGGACTCGGGAGCCGGTTCAAATCCGAGATCATCACGGGCACACAGGATCGCCGTTCCGTGACGCCCGATCGGACCACTGACGATAATCGCGTCGCCCACCTGTAATACCGACGATGTCAGCGGTGCCGCTTCCAGGAATTCTCCGATTCCGGAAGTCGTAATCATTAATTGGTCCACGCAACCCCGCGGTACGACCTTGGTATCACCCGTCACAATTGCAACTCCGGCAGCAGCGGCAGTGCGTTGCAGACTATCGAGTACCCGGCCCAAAGTCTGCCACTCCAGACCCTCCTCAATAATGAGCGCCAGACTCAACCAGCGCGGGCGGGCACCACTGACTGCCAGGTCATTGACGGTCCCGCAGACTGCCAGCGTGCCGATGTCGCCTCCCGGAAAAAACAGCGGGGTGACGGTGTAACTATCGGTAGTGAAAGCCAGCCGGCCGCACGATTCCAAAATCGCAGCGTCCCCCAGTTCCTGCAAGGCGGGGTTCCGGAACCGGGACAGAATCCAGTCCTGCACAAAACTGCGGGATAAACGGCCGCCGTCCCCGTATGCCAGGGTAATTCGTTCTGCGTCCTGACTCTGCGGGAAGGGGCAGGTCACATCGAAACGGACGGGGGATTCATGGCCATTGTCAGACATTGACCGCGGCTCCTTGATCTGCAAAGTGAAAGTAAGCCGCGCACGCGCCCTCCGAGGACACCATTGGTGCGCCCCGGGGCGTCTCCGGTGTGCAGACATTCCCATACAGCGGGCATGCGGGCGGGCGGATCGCACCAGTCAGTACCCTGGCACAGGCAGATTCGCCGTCTGCAGACGGTTGCTGGATGTCCGGCAGCCGGCACGGCTCCTGCAGGCACGGCTCCTGCAGGCAGGCTGGGTCCGGCAGGTGGAATCGTTGACGGGCATCGAAGTGAGCGTAATCCTCGTGCAGGATGTAACCGCCGCTCTCCAGGACGCCCAGCCCCCGCCAGGGAAGATCGCAGACGGCGAAGACTCGTTCGATCAGCCGGAGTGCATCCGGATTACCTGCCGGTCGGACACAGCGTGCATAGCAGTTGTCGACCTCTGCCCGTCCTGACTCCAGTTGCTCCAGACAGCCGATGATTCCCTCGACCAGATCCAGCGGTTCAAACCCGGTGATGACGACCGGTAGCCGGAAATCCGCCGCCAGTGAGCGCAGGGATTGATCACCGGTGACCGTACACACATGCCCTGCCGCCAGGAACGCGGAGAGCGGCGCAGACGGCGCTGCCGCAACCATTCGCATTGCCGGTTCTACCCGCACGTGATGCGCCAGGAGTGTGAAGTTCTGCAAGCCGCGGGCTTGCGCCTGCAAGACGGCCAAAGCCGTCGCCGG
>VFQN01003867.1_pt1 | contig 20557 bp, 27 predicted proteins | sample 3512371 | NCBI WGS metagenome assembly VFQN01 (sample SAMN10412370, study PRJNA504923) | tailings metagenome | isolation source: Replicate 2 from Balatoc abandoned mine | place: Philippines: Itogon, Benguet | collected 2017-08-28
AAATAGGTCTCCGATAATCCCATAACCCTTCTCCTGAAAAAAAAAAAAAAAAAAAAAAAACCAAGGCATGCGGGGGCCGCAACTTAGGCAGCCATGCACACAGAACAGCGGGTGTCAGAGCCTTACCTGGCACCTGGCACGCTTTCCTAGTCCAGGCTATTCCAAATTGTTGGACTTGTTTTTTACGCGCAGACATACCACAAACGATATAGGCGTACAGCCGGCTCCACACAGAGGATAAGAGTGGGTTAAAGATAGCAGCCCAGGGCCAAGCTCCTCGCCGCTTAGCCAGGCCTTGCCAGGTTGACAAGAATGGATGCCGCTGTGGAAAAGCATGCCCTGGTGCTGCCATGGTAGTGGCTAGCGTCAAGGCCTGGCGCAGGTCTAGAACTTTGCCTCTGCTGCTCAGTACAGCCCTACGCGTACAGCCGCAAGGCTGCAGCAGCTCCAGGTGCAACACCAGCGACTCACCCAGTACACTTGATGCATGTGAAGGTGCAAGGGCGACGCCTGTTAAGTAAGTTGCAAACCCGACAGAAGTATAGAGAGCGTCTCGGCGCAGAGACTCGTCCATTTGCGGTGTCCAGTTCGATGAGCGTGTCAGCCCCGCGCCCTCTGTGCTCGACGAAGCATTGGTTGACCAATCTATAGCAGTGTTTACTTATTGAATTGAGCCAATAGTCATGTCAGTTCCAGCAGCTAACACAAAGGACAGAGTGGTAGAAGTCTAGCGGCGGAGGTGTTGTCCGAAAGCAAACGTACCGTATCACAGAACCAACAACAACATGATATGAGTAATTCAAGCTGAAGGTCGTTGGTAGAAAGGTAGAGGCTCGGCACATAGGCCGACCTCTTCACCGCAGGCTGTTGGGGATATGCGGCAGCCGAGCAGCACGGCGAATTGCCATCGCGTCTCTTCACGAGGAGCAACTGCTACTCATGGCTACAGCTTGTGCCCTGGCTCTCAGTCCCCAGCCGCCTTGCACGCGAACCACGCCGAACCCCTCGTCCCAAGGCCGGCGTGCACCTGCCATATACTATATGGGAAACCAGGGCGCTCCTTGTCACTTGTGGTGCCTGAGTGCTCGGCTCGCAATCCTCCTGCGCAACCAGTCGGGGGTCGACGAGCTGCGAGCGTTAGGGAGCTGGCAGCGCGCTCGCCCGGAGAAAGAGACAAGAGCTCAGTGATATGGGTAGGTATATCCGCAACAATGCAATGCGTTTGCAACGGAGCTTGCGCCTCGCGGGCTTCGCGCCCTGCCGAGCACATCGCTCCTACCGCAAAAGCGACAACCTGACCACATCCGCTGTGACTGGATGCTGCAGGACACGTCGAGTAGCAGTGGCGCAGCCACCGCTGTGTTTGCGCCCTGCAGCACGGAGCACGGCGGCCCGGCAGCGAGGATCCATCTGGGCGGAGCAGCGGCCGTGCTGCTGCGGAGTGCCAGCGCCTTGCAAAGCCCCGCTTCAGGCGAGGTTGCGCTCACACCTGAGGCCTCTGCTGCGGTGGGGCCTGTACCAGCTGTCCCAGTGGTGTGGGCACCCCATGGCGGGGACGGGGCACCTCGGCGGCAGGCGGCCTGGGAGGAGGCGGACTGGGGCACCGGGGGCAACGGCTCTTGCAACGGCAGCAGCAAGACTGGGACGCATGTTGTCAACGGCGGCAGCAGCAGCAGCAGCAGCAGCAGCAGCAGCAGCAGCAGCAGCGGCAATGGTGTGCCAGGGCCTATGCTGGGTCAGGCAGCTCGGCCGAGGAGGAAGGGAGGGCATGACGGGGAGGGACGGGGCGGCGGGACGGGAACAGAGGTCCCGCCGTCACTGCACCCCCTGCACACGCTGCCGCACGCAAACGCACAACCACTCACCACTACCAGCACCAGCAGCACTCGCCCCGGCGGCAGCGGCAGCATTGGGGCTACGGCGGGGTCGCATCTTGATCCTGTATCCAGCACCCGCAGCAGGGGGAGGCAAGCGCCATCCACACCACGAACGGGTGCTTCAGGGGCAGCAGCGCCAACAGCCGCAGCAGCCCCCGCAGCTGGGACACGGGTGGCAGGTGCCTCCTCCCGTCGGCTGAGCACACACGTCGCGGCGGAGGCGGTTCAGCTGCTGGGGCCGCCGCCGCGTGTGCTGCCCACACCTAGGGGCGGCCCGGCGCGACAGCAGGGCCATGGGCTAGCTGGCATCCCCATCCCACCACCACTGCCACCATCTGCGCCCATGCTTCAGCAGGCCACCACCATCACTTCATCCTCCAGCATCTCCAGCAGCAACGGTACCATCACCAGCACGCTTTCAGCGCAGCATGCAGCACAGCATGGCGTCCGCGCCAGCTCGGGGCATGCTCCGCACGCGGGCGCGTACGCCTCTGCGCAGCAGCAGCAGGGGCGCCAACACGCCGACGCAAGCACTCCCGCACCCTCGCTGCGGCGTGAACCGCTATTTGGTGGCAGCAGCATCAGCAGCAGCAGTAGAAGCAGCGGCGGCACTAGCAGCAGGGGCAGTTACGAGACCGGGACTGTTTCTGCTGCTCCATCGTCTCGGGGCTCAGCGGCTGGCTATTGGTGTGCAGGGGCGGGAGGGCCAGGGCAAGGCAGTAGAAGCGGGGAGGCTGTGGGTGGCGGCCAGGGCAGTGCTTCGGAGCCGGTGGGCCCCTGGTTGATGCCTTCTCCAGCGTTGGGCCAATCGCTGCTGCCGGGTGGTGCGCCGCCACTCGACATGCCAGCTGCCGTACGGCGGCGGCGACTGCTGCACCTGTTTCCGGAGCCTCGGCAGTCGCGGCGGCGGCGAGCGGCGGGCGATGGTGACGCTGATGACGGGCACGGGGAGGCGGAGGGGCAGGAGGGCGCACAGCTGGCAGGAGCAGGGAAGGGCCGTTTGGGAGGGGCCGCGGCAGCCGCGGGCCGCACAGCCGAGCGGTTTGCCTTTGAGCTGTCGGTAGCCCACACCTGCGACACGCCGGTGCCGTGGATACCCTCGAGCACAGCCACTGCCCCACCTGCTCCCCGTTTGCAACCGCCTTTGGAGCAGCAGCAACAGCACCCCGCGACCAGCTCCGCCCGCGCCCCTTCCTCAGACACCCTCGCCTCGCCGCCGCCTTTCCCAGCTCCTCCGCCCACTGCCCCCTCGCCCGCTGTGTCCCCGCTCGCCATGGGCGGCGAGGGTGCTGATCTGGACTCCCCCTTCTCTGCTGTAGGGCAGGAGCAGGAAACTGCCTTGCCGTACAGCCTGCACGCCTCCCCGCCGTACGTGCTGTACGCCGTACGGGCTCCGCAGCACCGGTACGTGGTGTACCGCCACGGCCAGTACGGCAAGTGGTCCGTACGGCCGATGGTGGCCATTACGGGCACCTCGAATCCCGTGCTGCTCGGGGCGACCATTGCCGTACCGCCGTCGTCATCCTGTAGAGCAGCGGGGTCAAGGGCAGGGCAGGGCGAAACACAGGGGCAAGGGTATGTTGTGGATGTGGGAAGCTCGTACGAAGACCTGCCTGGCCCGTCGTCGCCCCAAGACCCGGAGCAGGTAGGGCAGCCACAGGTGGAGCCATCGCGGCACAGGGAGCACCAGCACCAGCAGCAGCAGCAGCAGCAGCAGCGGACGGCGTCAAACGGCTGCATGGTGGTGCACTTTGAAGAGCTGCGGTGCGAGGTGGTGGCCGGGACCGTCAGGTCCGGGCCAGGCGCACCATCAGCAACACCAACGTCCGCAGCAGCAGCTGCTGGTCCCCCAGCCGCGACTGGCGACGCAGCCGCGGCCGCCCCACGCCCTCCCCCGCTTCAGTTCTTCCTCATGCACACGCCGCCACCTGCGGCGGCGTTGCAGGCCTTCCGTGGCGCTCCGGACGCAGCGGGGCTGGCGGCAGCAGCCGCAGCGGCAGCAGCAGCACCCGAGGAGTCTGCCGGCCTGTCAGCTCGCAGCGGCCCACGGGATGCTCGACGGAGCAGCTCGGGGGCGCTCGGCAGTGCTGCGGCCCGCGCTGGCTTTTCCGCACCTGGGGCCGTGCATCCGGACCGAGGGCCGGCAGGGGTACAGGGCGAGGTTGAGGGCGCCGCGGCCGCAGCCGCACCGCCGCTGCTGCAGCTGACCCGGCCGGGGCACTACCTGTGCGCAGCCGCCCGGATGGACGCACGCTGGACGCCGGGGCTGCATGGCTCAGGGGCCGAGGGCGGCAAGGGGCCGGGTGGCGGCGCTGCCTCGGCAGCCGGGCCGCTGTCCCCGGCTCCTGCTCTGTCTCCGGCCCTGGTTGCCCCGGCCCCGGCTCCGCCTCTGGTGGCCCGCTGCCAGGCGGTGCTTCGGCGCAGCGTGGCGTTGGTAATGGACGCGAGCAGCCTGCTAGGTGGGTGGTTGGGTTGGGACGGGCGGTTACGTGCAACACATGTGTGAAGGAGGGAAGCCTGCACCGCATGCCGCTTGCCGCACTGTGCGAATTGGTGTTGGACGCAGGCAGCCTGCTAGGTGGGTGGAGGGGTGGGGGCAGGCCGGCGGGTGCATGTGCTGCGCAGACTTTGAGTGTGAACAGTGTAAGCTGGCTGTGCACATTGCATGAAGGTCTGAATCTGGACGCCAGCAGCCTGCTGGGTGGGCAGGACGGGCAGGCGGGTGCATGCGCGGTGCCGATGGGGTGGGGTCGGCGGGCGCGTATGTGAGGTGCGCCGATGGGAGAATACACGCCTACAAAGCCACAGAGCACGCCTTTTGCATGTTAAAAGTAGTGCGCGTAGGGTCGGCGAAAGAGGCTGTAGTCTTGCATCATGCCCCGGATACCGCTGCACGGGGAACGCTATGGGCTGTGTCACAGTGCTGTGGGCCACTTATCGTCCCTGGCCCCGCCCTAACAGCGTTACCCCCTCTTGTCCTGCCGCAGGCTGGAGCCACCGGGACGTGGGCGTGGTCGAGGCGTATCCTCCTGCAAGCCCTAAAGCGCACCTGTCATCCCTGACCCAACCTTGTGGCCTTCCTACTCGTTCTGCCCTCCCAGGCTGGAGCCACCGGGACGTGGGCGCGGGCCAGGAGGCAGCAGCGCTGGCGCTGAGGCGCGTGTGGGAAGCCAGCCGACGCGTCAAGCCGGGGCTGCTGGTCCTCAACACGAGCAGGTGGGTGAGGGGGTTCGGGTTTCGGGGTGGGGAACGCGCAAAGCGGGAGAAACCGTGTAAGGCGTCAGGGAATCGCGGAAACGCTGGTGTCTGCACGCGAAGGGAAAGTGGGTTGACAAAGAGAAGCCAAAACAAGAGATTGTTACCTGGGGTGGGGTGGGGAGGGTGCGGGGCGTCGGCTGCGCCTCGGTGTTGGCTGTAGGCTGTGGTCTAGGTAACCCATGGCTGCTGGTCCAACATAAGTAGGTGGGTGGGCTGTGGTGGAGCTGCAGTCAGCAAAGGGGAGTAGCGTGGAGTTCAAATTGCGGGGAGCGTGGGGCGGCCGGGTCACAGCCAGGGGCTGCTGGTGCTCAGCACTAGCCGGTGGGTGCTGGTCGCGGGGTAGCTGCATTCTAGCGAAAGGGTGGGTTACGTGCACAAGGCGGCGGGCGGGAGGGCTGTGGGGTGCGCCGTGGTTGTCAGCTCAGCTGGGTGGCTTGATGGCTGGTCGTCTGGGCGGCAGTTGGGAGGGCTGTGGGGTGTGGGGTGTGATTCAGCTGAGTGCGGGGATGCAGTTGGTGCAGGATGCCGTGTCGCTGGTGATTGGCTGCGTGCACGGGGCTGTGGGAGCGAGGGTTGTGGGGTGCGAGGGGTGCGCTTGGGCATTGGCTGCGGGCTGGAGGAGCCAGCGCTACGGCTGCTGGTCCTCGGCACCAGCGGGTGGGGGCAACGGCGGTGGGCACTGGATGTGGAGAAGCTGTGACTGGGCAACTTGGCGGAGTGTGGAGTGTGGAATGTGCGTAGACGGCGGTTCAGCAAGGGGGGCAGATTGAAGGGTGAAGAGCGCACGACGGAGGGTGCTGGAGGGTTGCGGGAAAGGCGCCGGGAGGAACGGCTGTGGGGTAAAGGCTGTGGGGTAAAGGCTGTGGGTGCAGCCAGAGCTCGGGGGCGTCGTGGCGGCTGGTCTTCAGCGGTTGACAAGAACGGCGCTGCGTCTCGGGAGCGCTCAAGGGATGCACTGAATCCTAGGCTCCGCGCGTAGGGGTGCGGGGCTGCGCACCTGCCGTATCACAGGGCTTGTAAGTGGGTCAGGGAGTAGGGCGCAGGCGCATGGCAGCTGTGCGGTACTGAGCTGGTGGAGGGTAGCAGCTGCGCAAGGTGGCAGAGCTGCTGGTGTCAGACGCATGGCAGCTGGTGGAGGGGTGCTGAGATGCGGTTGGCATGGGGTGAGCGGCAATAATGGGCATGGGCCCTTGTGTGGGGCCGCAGGGGGAGCTGGTCCCGGACACCTTCATGTGCACAAACTGCAGGCCGCTGCATGCCACTATGGCATGGTCCATCTGCTCGCCTTCCTTTCATTACGAGCACCATTTGGCCGCACCGTGCCCGCTCGCCACCCCCCGCTGCAGGCTGATGCAGTCCCTGGACCTGTCTCGGCAAAGGCTGTGCATGTGCGACAGCTTGCGTACTCCCCATTAACCACAACTGCCTGTGCATGTTCGCTACCACCCGCTGCAGGCTGATGCAGTCGCTGGACCTCTCCTGGCGCGCACAGCAGGCAGCCCTACCCCGCCCCGACGTGCTGCTGCTTGGCCTGGGCACACACGTGGCCTACGCCGCCCCGGACGGCAGCTGGGTGGAGGACAAGCAGTGGGCCGCACACCTGGACGCCTCGTACGACGCGGATGCCGTACGGCAGGCGGTTGAGCGAGTCGTACGGCAGATGGCGGGCGTCCGGGTGGTCGGCGGGCGCGTGATCTCCAGCGAAGAGCGGGAGGAGGGCGGCGAGGGGCAGCGGCAGGGGGTGCCGGCTGTGGAGTACGGGATTGATCGGCAGCAGGGGACGCGTAAGGTGTGTCTTGAGGTGCACAAGTCGTTGGTGCAGCGGGTGGTGCGGGAGGTGGAGGAGGAGCTGCAGCAGGTGCTGCTGGAGGAGCGCAGGCATACTGCACTGGGGAGCGGTGGGGGAGCGGCGGGCGGCGGCAGCGGCAGGGGGAGAGGGGCAGCTACACAGAGCCGTGGGGCGGCCAGTGGGGGCGTCAAGGTCGGGCGGCGAGTGAAGCTTGCGCGGCGGCAGAAAGAGCAAGCCCAGGAGCAGCAGCAGGACTCTTCACCAGGCCAGGCGGACAGCCCCACAGAAGCTGCAGTCGGCAAAGACTCGGTCACCGCGCGGCGGGTCTGCCACGTACAGTTTGTGCTGCAGCCACGGCCGCCACGTGGGCAGTGGGTGACGGTTGACGTGATCCCGGCGGCGGCGGGCAAGGCGGCGGCGCTGCGGCACGTGCTGCAGCGCTTCGGGGTCGACGGCGGCGCCGTGGTAGCGGCCGGCGACACGGAACGCGACGCCGAGGTGCTGGCGGCGGCGGCGGCGGCGGTGGTGACGGCGCCGCGGCCGCCGCCGCGGCTGCGGGAGCTGGCGGCGGCCGGTGTGGGCAGCGGCGGGCGGGGAGTGGCGGTGGCGTCGAAGACCGGAGCGGCGGGGGTGCTGGAGGGGCTGCAGCTGCTGGGGTTGCTGTAGAGCAGGGCTCAGGGCGGGTACGAGAAGAACATAGGTGATACGGATGGGCAGGGGGTGGTGCAAGGCGTGGGGTAGCATTGGTAGGGTGTTGCGGCCGCGTTGGATGTGAATTCGCGGGCCGAGGCTATTGTTGAGGGGAGTGGGTCTGTGTGGGATGGCGAAGATCGTGTGGGGTTCTTGCTTGGGGTGAGCGGCCCAGATGACAGGGTACATGGCTGGCGCCATCGGCACAGGTGCGGCGCTCGAGTTGGGGGCAGGACGGGCAAGGGGACTGGCGTCGTCGTTGGCACTCTAGTATGGGCTACTGTTAGCGGTGCACAAGGAGTAAGCATTTGGGCAGCTCGTGCAGGTGAATAGGAAGAGATCAGATACCAGGCTTTTACTGCAGGTGTGGTGCAACGAGAGAAGTTTTGTGAGTAGCGTGTTGCTTGGCGAGTGCACGAGCAGATTAGCGAGTGCGCAGTCGTGTTTCCGAGAGCGTGTGTTTGTGTTGTCGTAGGTAGCTATGCGAAGGCCTTTCGGGTTGCCCAGTTTTGCTCTATTCACAAGGCTCGGGGGCAACCATGGGACGCTTGCTTGCTTGTCGCCATAAACCTGGCAGAGGGGAGGAGGCGAGGTCTTACCTGGAAGCGGCAGGGAGCTGGTGATTGAACCTACCCGGTAGCTACCGTACGCGGTGTCCTGGATGGTTTGTGGAGCCCTGTTTCTTAAGAGCCAGCCTGGGGACAAAGGGAGCCAGACTGGATGTGCGAAGTGCGGTAGCCAAGGTCCTACGGCTGGTACATGTCCAGGGATGGACTGGTTTCTTGCGTGTCCTGCATATAACGCCCGGTCCACGTACCGTATTATGGTTTGGCCACCTCGCATGCGCACCAGATCACCAAAGTGCCTCAGTTTTCGCCGTGGAGTACGGCGTACCAGCTCCTTCAATTTGCACTTTTGTGGTTGCGCATGGGCCCGGTGTAACGCAGACAGTTTGTAGATCAAAGGAGCCCCCTGGTGTGGATGGTCAAGTTGTGCTACCAGACATGTACCGTAGTGTACGTCGGGTCAGCGCCGCTCTCCTTCTTACCCGGTAGCCCACCACCACTACCACACTGTGACAACACACAGCGCAGCGCTTAGCACGGCACACCTCGTCACACAATTCGGCGCAGCCACAAACGTTCCGCACAGGGGTTCCGCAGGATTATATGAAGGTAGGATGTAGTAAGTGTGGACCCTTGAAGACGTACAGCCAGGCAACCATGTCCAAGATACCGAAGACCGCAACTGCCGTACACGTGCCACCAGCAGGGTTAGCTATGAGACTTGTGCTCTGTGGATGCGTCTTGGCGAGAAGCTATGTATGGGGTGGGACCGGGCTGCGGTAGGGAGAACTGAAGGCCCGCTCGTCGTGGCCTATCTGTTGACGGAGCTGGTTGCTCCTTTCCGTACAGCGAGAGGGGTGGGAAACCCCGTGTCCTTGATTGCCGGGGCCAGCTCTGTTTCCCGAGCGGGGCAGGGCTGGGCTCTGGAAGGGGACCAAAACTGTAAATCCATACATACATCTGCCCACCAGCGCGAGGCACAGGCAACTGCCAAGCCCCAACGCGCCAGCACCCACAGCTGCTCACTCGCCAAGCGCATCCAGCCGGATCCAACTGTCGAACCATACATACATACCGGTACCCACACAATCATGCTCCTGTACGCTTCTAGCGCATCCAGCCTGATGAAGCTTGAGCTCGGCAAGCCCCGTAGTGGTGTTGAAGCAGTCCAGGCCCAGCCGCTACGTAAGGACCCACCACTTCCCTGCACATGCCCCTGCCCCTACTGGTACCCCCTCCCTGCGGCTACCGGCCCACGCCACACATACACGACCTCCAGTCCTGCACGCGAGTACCCTTGCGCCTGCCCCTCCCCGTGCTGCCTCCCCCAGCAGCTCATACCGCCTGGTGATCATCCAGCAACCCACAGCTTCCCTGCCCCCAGCCCCTACCGTACGCCCTGCCCCTGCCACTACCGCCCCTTGCGCGTGTGCACCGTCTTGTACACTATCTCGCGAACGCTGTCCCCCGACCCCAGCCTCAGCGTGGAGGTCACCAGGAGGACGTCGTCCTTGTGCGGGGCGCGGCTGCACGGCCCACCCTCGCCGCCGCCGCCGCCCTGCTGCTCCCCCGCCCCCGCCCCCGCCCCTCCCGCTGCTGCTGCTGCAGCTGCCCCTGCCGGCAGGATCTGGAAGATGTCCGTGCCCTCCCCTGCAATGGGCTCCCCCCACCTCATGGACAGGACCAGGGCGCCGTCGGACCGCACGGCAGCGGACGCGCTGTGCTTGCCTGCGGGGGAAGGGTTGGAGGGTGTGTGTGCCGGTAAAAAGGCAATAAGACCGACACGAGGCTGTTTCTAACAGTTATCCACCGCACGGCCGAAACGATTTTGCCAAGCGGCGCTCGGCCCCCCCGCGTATTGGGCCATATCCGGTCCCTGTCACTCCCTTCTACCCACCCCACCCCACCCCCACCCACCCCAGCGCAGGTCCCGCCTGTTGAACTGAGCAACGCTGCCATCCAGGCTGTAGTTCTCGCGGACCTGCACGCAAGCGCACGTGTAGCTCAGAGAGCAAATGTTTGTCTTCCTGAGCAGCCGGGCACACTGCCGAGGCGCCCTAGTTCCGGTAACCCACATGTGCCCCATAATCACAGGTCATCTGGTGTCACACAGTACGGCACGTGCGCACAGTGTGCTTTGCGAGAGGTACGGTACGTGCGCACATGCAAGATTCGAGCTGTTGTACCGTTAGGCGATAGCACATGACTGGCTAGGCAGCGCATGGGTCGCATGTCGGGCGGACAGAGGCCTGACGCCTGAGAGCACAGGCACGTGTCGGGTCCCTGGGGGTACGCGTGGGTACGCGTGAAACGCGAGGGAACCGTCCCATGGGTCGCTGCAGGTGGTGGTGGTGACACGTGCGATGCCTCCCTCCCCACCTTGAACCAGGGGATAACGGAGAAGACAGCGAAGTCGAACCTGACGGTCGATGACGGGCAGTGGCAACAGCAGAATGAAGCACGGCGAATATCACTTGCTACAGATGGTACGGTGTGCATCGCGATACTATATGGCAAGTGCGGCAGGCTGATTCACGCTGGCTTGGCGCGACAGTGTACCGGTATGTGTGCGGTGGCTCGCTGCGGCTTCACCCTGTAGTGCCCGTGCTGGCATGTGCGTGCATCCACACGCGCTCAGTCATACCCTTGCTTCGCCACACCCCATAATTGTACCCCACCTGCCCTGCTCCAGGCCAGTGATCTCCACCCCTCGAATGAGCCCAATCTCGGAACGCATCTGTGGATTGGTGGATCGTCCCAAGGCGCAAGGGCAGCACCGTGGGTAGCGCGGCAGCAGCCCAGTTCACCCTAATCAGATCCTGGTTAACACTGCAACTTGCCCCGCGCTCCCGAGCCCGCTGCCCGTCAGCCTGATGAGGCAAACATTTGGGACCCAGTACGAGGTGCCAAAACTGCAACACTGCTCCACCCGACACCCGGCCTGGATTCCCGCTGTCGGCCCCCGGGCCCCACCCGCCGCCCACCAGTTTGTTAAGGCGCATGGCTTCCATGGCCTCCGTCATGGAGTCAGAGCGTGAGATGTCCTATGGAGGAGGGAGGAAAAAAGGGACGTAGTGTTGTGGTAAGCGTTGAGGAGGGTTGTTGTCGGCGGTTGGCCACGGGCTGGGAGCCTGGGACACGTGGGGACAGGCACTGCACATCACGTGGCCTGTCAGCAGTGGGGCCTGTTCCAGTGCAGAAAAGTATTACCGTAGGGGACATTATGCCCTTCAGAGTCATTACAACGAACCGTGCGGGAGTACGTGGTGACAGTCCGTACACATGTTGACGATTGTTGGTTGGTGTAGCGCTAAAGGCATAAGTTCCCAACCCCTCCCAGAGGCAACGCACCTTTATCCACACGCCGGCCAGCCGAGGGTCGAGCACCGCGGCTGGTGTCGTCGCCTCCGACGGTGGCATGGCCGCTATGTCCATTTGCTCCTTTGACGCTGCAAATGGGGAGCACAAGGGAGGAAGCAGCAGGTCAACGAGATTGTTAGCGAGCCAGCAGGGTCAGGGGTACAGCAGGGTTGCGCCTGGCCAGGAAGCGCCGCAGGAAGGGCCTGGTTGCGCAAGGAGCTCCCTTGATATGCAGGGAAGGAAAGGTAGAAGGCCAGCAGCGGCCAGCACAGAGCAATGTGAAAATACACGCATGTGTAGATATTGTGCAGCATTTAAATAGCACACTGGGGCCGTATCAAGCAGGAATGCGAGCGCACAGCGCAGGCCCGAGCCCGCACGACGGCGTCGTCGAACGTGCGCATCGAACATCTCATAGTGTTCTAGCTCCGCATCATGGCAGAGGTATACTTACGTAACTGGTCTGCGGGTAGATTGCGCCCAACGCTCTGGTCACAGGATGCTCGATTGAGTAGGTAGGTGGGAATGAACAAGCGAGGCGCGCACTGGTAAAAGATTATAATAGACAACGTAGATATCACTGCATCCACATGTGTTCAGCAAGTCGAACAGCAGCGAGGCGGTTGAAAGTACACTTTTTGCGATTGGGCTACTCCTTTTCACTCGACATTGCATTGGCGTCCATTGAGCGGTGTCGAGACTCTGAGGAGCCGCGTATGTACGCTGTGCACCGCGCAGCTGCACAAAATACGCTGTGCAACGCGCAGTTGCACAAAGGAGGGGCGCATCCTGGGACAGGAGCGCACCATCACGTCTCAAATCCCACCAAAAGAAAGAGCTCCGATGTAGCAGGCATTTGTCACAGCGGGGAAACACTTTGGGGGGCGCAATACCACCCAAAATGAAACGCCCGATACATGTTGGGCCCAACGAGGCCCAGGACGCGTAAGCGTCACCCCCGCCACCCCATCCCGGCGTCCCACAGCCCCCCCCCCTGGAGCTTCATTTTCTGCGCGTCGCCGTGCCCCAACTCCTCACGCCCCAGAGCCTGCTCCGCCCCACATCCGTATGCCCTTCATGTTCACCTCGTACGGACAGTGTCGTGCATATGAGGCTCCCTGTGTTGTGCGCTTGTACCGCGCCGTCCCGCATCCCACTGCTGCGACCATCCGCCGGTGCCACCATTCACGCCTGTCAACAACCCCTGCCACTAGCCTCTCACGCCCAGGGGTGAGCCTCTCCCCTGCTCACGCCTGCATGCCCGCGCCACCCCACGCTTCCCTGCAGCAAGTCATCCGATGAGTCAGTGGCACCACGCACGTCGACCCCTCAATAGTGTAACCCGCAACCCCAGCCTGTGCCCCTCCCTCTCCTAGTCTGCCCCCTGCCCTGCCTCGCTCCCCGCCGCCCCCTAAGCTTGCAATGACCCACGTCCTCAGTGCACCAAGACCCAGTGCACCATGTTGCCCGCCTTGTTGCCCGTCACCGCCCCCTCAGTGCACCAAGACCCAGTCCACTGGGCCCACCTCGCACGCCAATGACAACCTTGGGTCGCCCCTCCGTGTGACACACGACCGGCAACCCAGCCCCTGCCCTACCCTGCTCCCCGCCGGCTCCTCACCGCACCGTGAGCAGCCCCCTCAGTGCACCACCCTCAGTGCACCACCCTCAGTGCACCATGACCCAGCCCAGGTTGCCCGCCTTGTTGCCCGTCACAGCCCCCGCAATGGCTCCGTGGAAGCGCGGGCAGCGGCACCGCGACTTGCCCGGGTAGCGCAGGTCGTAGTCGGCACACACGTGGCACGTGCGCGCGTAGGCGCAGCCGCCGCCGCCGGCATCGTCGGCCCCGTCTTCCGCGGACGGGCCCTGAGCCGCACACATAATGCGGGGAGCGGAGATCAGGGGTCATACTACGCTGACAAAGCACGTTGAGACGTCGGCGCCATGGCCATATTCCGTGCACAGTTTCCACCCCAGTGGCGGTCTTGTGCCTGACAGCAGCAGGCGGGAATGGGTGGTCCTGGCAGCAGGCGCCAGAGGCTTAGCTGGCCCTCAACGCGTTAATGATACTAGGCAGTCACAACCGGCATTTGCAGCTATGAACCCAGCCGTCGTGAAATCCAGGGCGACCAGGTCTTCTCCTCGTTCGTACGCACCAGCCACCGATTCCCCTCTCCCCGCCAGGCCCCCCACGCGCACCTCGCCACCACATGTGCTGCTCTCGGCCGCACCCCTGGCCGCCGCCCTGCCCCCGCGCGCCCCCGCCCCCGCTCCTGCCATGTTGCGGCGGCGCACCGTGCCGTCCCGGTTGTTGCACTTCCAGTACGTGGGCCTGCGTGACAAGGGGCACATACGGTACGTGGAAAACCCCAGGACTAACCATGCAGCTAACTTCAGTATGTGGGCCTGCATGGCAGGGGCACGTGTGGAGCGCATGGCGCACACCAGTTACCCTCAGCAGGATCATGCGCCCCAGTCCCGCACGTGGCCTTGGGTGCACACGGGTAGGGGCGCGAGTTAGGGACAATTAACGCGTCATTGAATCCTAACGGCACCAGGCCTGCCCCGTGCACTTGCAGAGGTGACCTGTGCACCCTGCTGGGCCACGCACGTAAGCAGACTTGACCACGTAAACGGACGTAACCCAGCAGGTGCTGAAGGACTCCACCACATCCTGGTCCACCCAGCCTAAGCGCCCCAGAAGCACCCACAGACGTCGTGATCCGCCACAGATTCAGCTTATGACACCATCGCGTGCATGTTAATTTGCGAACGTCCCCACCCACCTGAAGCCCTCCAGCAAGCTGTCGCAGTAGATGCACACCGCGCTGAGCGGGTGACACAGCACCATGTTGCCGCAGTGGCGGCACGTGCTGCCCCGAGCGTCGTACAGCACCCGCCCGCCGTCACGCGTGCGCCGTACGCCGTCGGGCGCGGCACCGTCGGTCAGCGGCCGGGCGCGCTCGCCGTCCACGTCCCACTCCTGCAGAATGTCGGAGGGTGGGGGTGGCAGTCAGGGAGGCGGCCAGGAGCGGTGCTACTTGGCGGCTGCTGCATCCCCAACCATCTACACGTGGCCCAGATTAAAAGCTGACGTCAGCGCCCAAATGGTTGTGTTCGGTGTGTTCCCGCACCTGCTCCTTGCCGCAGTGGCCGCAGAACAGCCTCATGGCCACTGCCCCCTCCACAGGCTCATCGGCCAGGGACACGCGTGACAGCGCGTCTGCCAGCCGGGCCGCGGCGGCGCTGGCGGCGGCCGCACCCCCGTTGCTGCCGGCCGCGCGCCGGCCGCTGCCAGTCCTCACCACTGCCGCCACCGTTGCTGCCTTTCCGTCAGCCTCCCGGGTCGCGGCGAGGTCCGTGCCCGCAGAGTCCCCGCGGTGTGCTGGTACTCCTGGTTGCGCCTGGCTGCACGTGTCTGTGAGGGTGCTGCTGGTGGCAGCGGTGGGGATGGTGGAGGCCGAGGTGCGTGAGGCTGTGGGCCCTGAGGCCACAGGCGACAAGGCACCGCTGTCGGGGCTGGGCGCCCGGCCATGGCCTGCCACCTCTGCTGCAGTCACGCTGCTGACGGCCGCCACGGCGTTCAGAGCGCATGAGCTGCTGCCGCTGCTGCTGCTGTTGCGGGGGCTGCTGCCGGGCGGTTCCCCAGCAGCGCCACCGTCCTGCAGTGTGCATTGGGATGCGGCGCAGAGAGACACGAAGCGTGTATCAGTACAAGCATACGCGGGTAGAGAGCACCACCGCCGCCCGGCAGTGTGCATCAATACAGAGACACACAGGACTAGAGGGCACCACCGCCGCCCGGCAGTGTGCGTGCTGCATAGTGTGTTAGCCGGCCGTCGGTCAGAGGTGCAGCCACTCCTGATTGCCTTGCACGAATGCATACCTTGCGGCACGGCAGGGCACCGCGTAGCAGCGCGCTCCAACCGGCAGACTCTGCTTCCTGCCTGCTGCTTACCTGCTGCTCCTGCTGCTGCAGGGCGCCGCCCAGGCAAATGCTGCCCTGGACCGTTTCTTTTGGCGCAGTCACCAAGACTGAGCAGCGTCGAGCAACGCACCACACCAGCACATTCATGCCTGCTGCTCACCTGCTGCTCTTCCTGCTGCAGTGCGGGCGCCCCGGCAGCTGCTGCTGCGCTGGACCGCCTCCTCTGGCGCAGCCGCTCCACCACGTGCGCCACCGCCACCGCCGTCGCCCTCCGTGGCCCCTCGACCACCACGCCGCCACCGCCCACAAGCCCGTTTCCTGTGTCACGTGGCCCAGGCCGCCCACGCGCCCGCCCAGGACGGTCGCGCTTGCCACGGCGGGATCGCCCAGACTGCAGCGCATTGAGGCACAGCACCGATTACTGTTATATGTCTCTTGGAACCGTGGAAGATGTCACCGGAGAACATGGACCTGGCAAGGAGGCACAATGCGCGTGCCCACACACCAGCACCACTACCGCTACTCCCTTCCCCCACCTGGCTGCCGCGGCGTGGTAGCGGCGACAGGTTGCGGCAGCGACTCTCGGATGGCAGCGGTATGGCGGCAGCGTGCTGAAGGTACGGCATGTTGACCACGGTCAAAGGCACGGGCGGCGGCGGCGCGCGGTACGCAGCTGCCTGGGCAGACCGCGAGTAGGCGGAGGATGACGACGGCGCGGGCGGCGGGCCGGGGTAGGGCCTTGCGGGAGCGTCTGTTGCCATGTGCATGGATGGCGCTGCAGCCTGTGCGGTGCCTGGACAGGTGGTGGGCGCGGGTAAGGCGGTGGGGGGAGCGCGGAAGGTGCTTGGTGATACGGGTGGCTGCTGGAGCTGTTGCCGCAGCGGGCGCCGTTGTGGGCGGTGTGGTACATGGGTGGTCGAGAAGCAGGACGCAGGTTGCTGTCCTGCAGCTGTGGCGGCAGCGGCGGCGGCGGCGGCAGCGCGCCGGCAGGCTGCCGGCAGCTTTGCGGGAGCGGCTGTGGGCATGGGGGTGGTGGGAGCGGCGGCTGGCATACGTCGCTGTGCTGGGCCAGGCCAGGGCGTTGTGCCGGATCCGGCGGTGAATTGTACGCCGCCTTGGCGCGTGCTGGCAGCAGCGTGCTGATCCAGGCGTGAGCAGGGAGCCACCAGCCGCGGCAGCCCTTGCCGGGGGACCGGCCCATCGCCATGGTGCAACCCTCTGCCTCGCGCTGTGCGACCTGCACAGTGCCGCCAGCAGCTGCGGGCTGTGGATGTGCTGCGCTTGAGGCTGAAACTGGCAGCTGCTCCCGAGGAGAGGGAGGCAGCGGCGGCAGGGAGGCCAGGGAGCGGGTCTGCTGAACCACCAGGTGGTGCAGCGGGTGTTTGACGCGGTGGGGCCCTGGGAGAACGCCCTGGCCGCTTGGGGGCCGCTGGGCACCCTGCAGATTTGCTTTGGAGGGCTTTCCACCAGCGGTGGAGCCAGGGAGAGGGGCCGGGGGGTGGTTCTCCTTCGGTATGAGCTGCATGGCGGCGCGCTGGGGCTGGGGCTGAGCGGGCCAGGTGTGGGCAAGGCTGGGGGGAGGCTGCTGCATGGGTGCGCAGGGGTGAGGCCGGGCGCTGGCAGCGTGGGAGGGTTGGTGCATGGTTTGTGGGTGGTGAACGGGGTGTCCGGGCATGGGCGGGCCGTGAGGCATGATGTGCGGGGGGTTGCGGTGCGGTGGCCAGGGGTTGGTGGTCTGTGCGGACGGCCAACTAGGGCCAGCAGGTTGCGGCGCGGGGAAGGTCGGTACAGGTGGGTACGCTGCGTACTGGGGAGGCTGGGGCGGCTGCCAGGTCTGGGAATGCTGTGATGGTAACTTGTGGATGTTGTGTGTCGGCTGCGTGCGATGGCCCATGGAAGCACAGGCGTATGGTGTAGGGGCTGGAGGCTGGGGCCATGGCAGGGGGGTGAGGATGCGGATATTGGTGGCGTGTGGTCCCCAGGTGCCCTGCCCACGCGGCTGGTGGTGGTCGTACTGCACCTCCAGGCCCACGGGCAGGTCCATTCCGGGGGCCAGCGGTGTAAGCACCATGTCCTGCGGGCAGGCGGTCGCGTGAGTGTCGAGGGGTGACGGGCGGGGAAGGTCCCTGCTGCTGGCGAGGGGGTTGCCGTCCTTCGCGCCCTGCATGTGCTGTACTTTAGTGTACCTGCATAGTTATATGGCCTGTATTGATTGTACCTTGGTGAAAGAGGCGTCCTCCACTTTGCCGTCTCGAGAAAAGCTTGCGATGGTTCCTCGGCCCCCGCCGTAGGCTGTTACTCTGCCCCGACGCACGGATACATCATAATTAGGATATGAACTGTAAAAATGATCCATAGTGAGGAGGGGGAAGGTAAAGTGCTGCTAATCGGCTGGACGCGAGGAACAGTGCTTTGAACACCAACGACAGCCCGCGATAGCTCCGCCTATTTGGCCTTTTGCGTAGGTGTAGTAAACATATGCCTTGGCACTTGTACAGAACGTATGGACACAGAGCCAAGTAGGACTAGGCCACGCTCTGCAGCCGTGCGATTGCACTCGCAAAGGCCATCAGTAGTTCAGTACACCGTAGCGTAACTGATGTTCGCATACTTGTGCGAAGTCACGAGGTTGAAGTTCGTTTCGTGTTACGCAACTCGGCACATTGGCGTGCTACGCATGCTCTGCTGGCTGTCCCGGACCCTGGCCCAGGGGAGGCCTTCTTGCAGAAGGCTTCCAGAGGCGTAGTAGTGTTCCCTTGGTAATGGTGGCCAGTAGTGGCACGTGCTGCGACTGAGCGCTGAGGCATCACATGATAAGGTCCCAAAATTACAACCCCTTCGCTACTGCGCGATGCAGCGGCTTCCCTCTCCTACACGGACGCCAGCTGCCGTGGCTCTGCTGCCGTACGATCAACAACACCTACCGCTCTCTGCCGACCTGTGGCTGCTGCTCAAACTCAGGAACCACAATGCGCCTCCAATGACTGCCAACCCACGAGCCGTACAAGCAGCAGTACCCATGCACCTGAGTGCAGCATGCTGCCTAAGACTGCGACGCGCCCTAGCCTGAATCATGTACGCCTCCTACACTGGCTAATGGACAAACTCACATCCAGTACCAGCCTTGCATCCTACGCTGCCACCGTCAGGTAATGTCGACAGCTGGCGCCGCTACATATGTCCTACGATGACCAGCGTACTCAGCCTGCTCCTCGGTGCCCTGTCAACACCCAACGCCCAGTCCCCTTCCCCATCTGTTCCCCAATCGGCCATCCGGAACTTCTTAACCCCAGCGCCCGGCCCCCACCTTGCCCCAATCTGTGCACGCCTGAAGTCCATTTCCCACCAACCAGCAACACACTCCGCTCGCCCCAGACACCAGGGGGCCACACCACACCCCCTTCCACCGCCCCCGCCTCACCGCCCGCTGCCCGACGTGAACTGCATCCGCCGCCCCATGCCCGCGCCCGCGCCCGCGTCCTCCAACGACGCGCCCCCGCCCGCCGCCGCCATGCCGCCGCGCTGCCCGATGGCGTCCAACGTCTTGCGCCCGCCCTTGTCCCTGCCCCCGCCCTTGACCTCGGACAGGAAGGCGTCCAGCCCGAACGGGTCCGCCTCCTCCCCCTGCTTCTCGAACTCCAGCCGGCCGCCGCCGCCGCCGCGAGCCCCCGGCGCGGCCTCCGCGCCCTGCGGCGCAGAGGGGCAGCCGGAGAGCAGGTTAGTGCACAAACACTGACACGTATGCAAGCCAGGACAGCTCCCATAGCAGGCTTGCATCCGGACGCCAAAGCAGCCCGTGGCATGGTACCCGGTACCTTCCACGCGCTTTGCAGGCCGGGCTACGTACTGCATACCCTCCCCCAGGGGTCCAGGATGTTGGAATGCCGCCACCCCACACTGCCTGTACCGGCACTACACCCATTTCGCACCCCCTAACTACCGACAACGCCCGCGCACACACCCCACCTGGAAGCCCTTGTCCGGCCGGAAGCGGTCCGTCCGCGGGCCCGCCTCTGCGCCAGCGCCCGCGCCGCCGTCGTCCTCGTCGTCCGCCGCGGCGCGCGACGCCTTGAACAGGTGGCTGCCGCGGTCCGCGAACAGCGGCTTGTCGTACATGTTGTACGAGTCGTCCGCCCCGAAACCGCTGCCCATGCCCACGTCCTGGTTGAACAGGCGCTGGTCGTACTGCACCTCGCCGCCACCCACGTTGGCCATGCCAAGCGCCACCTGTGGGGCAAGGGTGCAGCAGGATGCCATGTGGGGATCTAAGTATGTAGTGTACCATTGTCTCATCTGTTGGCCTCACACGTTGGCCATGCCCAGCGCCACCTGTGGGGTAAGGAGAGAGGAGAGGGGGTGATGTGAGCGGGAACGGAGGGGTTGCTGCAGGGGGCTGCACGGGGTAAGTTGGAGTAGTACTAATGCTCAGCGCCACCTGGTGGGGTAAAAGCGAGTGTTGGGTTTTTACAAGGCGCAACAAGGTACCGGGTTGTTGAACGTGTAAGCTGCTACCTGCCTCCAGAGAAACAGGGCGACGTGTTTACAGGCAAGCGGGCTTGGTCTAGGTGCACCCTGCTAGCCCAAAACGCACCGTGTAAGTGCAAGTGCGGCCCCAGGTGCCCCAGACGCAGCCGCCCCTCCTACCTTCTCGCTGACATCGCGCTCGCGGTCGCGCGTGATCTTGGACTTCTTGGTGCCGTGCTGGTTGGAGGCCTGGGGTACGGGAGGCAGACCAGGTAAAAAGGGGAGGGCACGCAGGGGGAGGGGCAACTGGGGTCATTGCCAAGCAGATACCCCGCGGCCACGGGACTGAGGAGGGTGCTTTTCGGTGGTTCCAATGCCCCCAAATGCTACGACTATAATACACAAAAGCCAGCGCATGCAAAGCCCCACGCGCAAGTGGACGAGCAACAACCCTTTGGCCTTCTCTTTCCCCGACAGGCCCATGACCTTGTTCATAGCCCCCACCCCGCCCGCGCCCGCCCCCCCCCCCCCGCTCCCCCCCCCGCCCCCCCCCCCTCCCCCCGCCCGCCCGAGCGCCGCGTCACCAAACCGAGTTCCTCCCCGGCTATAGCCCGCCGTTCCCCGC
>VFQN01003869.1_pt1 | contig 20548 bp, 32 predicted proteins | sample 3512371 | NCBI WGS metagenome assembly VFQN01 (sample SAMN10412370, study PRJNA504923) | tailings metagenome | isolation source: Replicate 2 from Balatoc abandoned mine | place: Philippines: Itogon, Benguet | collected 2017-08-28
AGAGCATTAAACCAGACCGTGTGGCGTAGACGGCGCGCAGGCAGGCCTCATATGCTGGGATGTAACCGGCAGCCAGGGCGTGGGCAAGGCCGGAGGGCGGCGCGAAGGCGTGGTACAGGTCTGCGTGGGGGTGCACAGTGGTAGTTACCCTTGAGGAAGCTTGTGATACACCGGTAACGACGTAGCCGTGCGCAGGTTGAGGCTGCGCCGTGTGTTACAGTGTGTTGCATGCGCTGCGACCGCGTGCACTGCTTGCGAGCAGCTCGCCATGGTTGCAGCCCACGGCCTGCACATGCACCAGCCAACATGAGATGCTCACAGTCCCAGCCGCACGTACACAGTCTCAGGCCTGACAGGATACGCCCCACAACGGAACCCAACACGCACCCACCTCCTGGCCCCTCACTCGGCTCGCCGGGCTGGCCCCCAGGTCCGTCCAAGTGCAGCACCCTGCTGCTGTGGTAGACCCAGTACTCGTCCTTGGGGTGCTCGCTCCCCAGCATGGCACGCACGAAGCGCACCGCCAGGGGCCACCAGCGCGCGGCGGTGGGCGCGTGGTGCAGCCGGGGGTCGGGGCGGGCAGCTGGGAGTGCGCCGCCCTCGGCATCAGGGGAGACCCCCTGGTATGCACCCGCGTCTGCACCAGCAGCCTCGCGGCAGGACAAAGAGAGGGAGGTGGAGGGCAAGGAGGGGGAAGAGCCGCTGTCACCAGCGGCGGTGGGGAAAGAGGCTGCTGTGGCTGTGCTACGGCCGACATGTGGAGGGCAGGAGGGCGTGCCGTCTGCAGCACTTGCAGGCGACACGACGTCGTCCGGTCCGCCACCGCCGCTGCCGCTGCCGCTGCCGCTGCCGCTGCCGCCGAGGTCGCCACCACCGCCGCCGCCACCGCTGCCGCCACCACCACTGCTGCTGCTGCTTCCGCCCCTGAGTGGGCTGGTGCCAGCGCAGCTGCTGCTGCTGCTGCTGCTGCTGCTGCTGCTGGGCATGAGGCTGCTGCCATGCCGCGAGAACACCACTGAGCATGTGGTGAGGCAGGTGAGGGCCAGCTCCTTACACCCGTCCGACTGGAAAGGCAGCCGCAGCGCACCTGCATCCGGCGCTCTGCCGCCGCTGCGGCCGCCGTCGACGGGTTGCTTCAGTTGCCGCCCGGGGCTCTGCCCTACCCCCACAGGCTGCTGCTGCCCCGTCAGGCAGTTGCCAGCGCTAGGGGACCCACCGCTGTCCAGCGCTCTGCCGCCACCGCCGTCAAAGCTGCGCTCCTGCTGCCTCTGCTGCTGCTCCGTCCACTGCCGCTGCTGCCTGTGCCAGTCGAGGGAGTCCAGGGCGGCACGCGCAGCTCGCTGGCACAGCTGCAGCACGTGCCGTGGATGCGGGAGGCCAAGCGTCCCCGGTGTCGCGAGGCACAGCTGCCAGAACTTGACGGACAGCTCCATGCTCTCGGCACTGACAAACGCCTCCGGTGGGCCCTGGCCCCGGCGGTTGCATGGCCGGCCCCCCGTGCTCCCAGAACAACCCTGTGTCGGCGCAAGTACGGCAGGCAGCAGCGCACTGTGCGGGAGGCCGTACGTCGTACCGCCGTCCACCGCGTGCAGCTGCGACACGGCATGGGCTGCGGCAAAGTAATGCAGGCAGGGGCCGGACAGCACGCCGCGTATGGCGGGCGGGGGGTCGGCCCAGAGGCACAGGTGGCCTAGGAGGTCGAGGAGGGCATCCCGCAGGAGCAGGTTGAGGCCGGTATCCCTGCTGCTACTGCCGTTGCTGCTGCCGCTGCTGCTGCCGCCAGCCGTGCTGTGCGCGCCACGGGCGCAGACCGCGGCTTCACGCTCTGGCGCGCTCACGCCTGCCGCTGCCCGTGCTGTGGCTGCAGCTGGCGCCGCTGCCTTGGCCATGTGCTCCATCAGGCGGCTGCTAGCGAGGCACTCCTCAAGGTGCGCCGACATGCCGTAATCGCGGCTAGCAACTTTGCGCATGGCTTGCACCACCCCGAAGAGCGACCCCACGTCATCCACCGACACGGGCGGCGGCATGGGAGGGCCCTTGAGCGGCGCTGATTGCCGCGGAGCGCGGCGCTCCCGCTCGGCAGTCGCGGTCAGCAACTGGCTCATGGCGGGAAGCGTGCCAGCGCGCAGCAGCGCTGCGCATTGCAGCCAGAGCCCCTTGGCTAGGCCCGTGGCAAAGCCGCCGTCGTCCTGATGTTTGCCTTGGCCAAGCTCATCGTAAAACTCCAGCCAGCGCGCCAAGTAGCCGCCGATGACGTTGGACGCCTCGGCGGCCAGCACCAAGCCGCGGTCCGCTGCTGCATATGATGTTGATGTGCCGATAGGAGGAGATACGTTCAACCTGCGAGGCGGTATTGCTGGCGAGGCTGGTGTCCTGACCCCTGGGTCGTCACAGCCGCTTGCGAGGCGCAATGCCGCCGCGTGGAGCTGCAAGATGGCCGCAAAGGCCTCAGGCGATGAACGCAAAGCAGCGAGGGACGCAATGGCGGTGTATGTCTTGTCCCTGAGCAGCGCTGAGAGCTCGCGGAGGTCCCGGGAGATGAGCGACAGCTTCAGGTTCGGGGGCGGCGCCGCGAGACTGCCGCCATGCGCGATGTTGAGGGCTGCAGCATGGCGAGCAATGCTGGCGAGCAGCTGCTCGGCGGTCCTGCGCGGCGCGGCGCCGCTGTTAGGCATTTTGCTTCGGGAATGCTTTCAGCTTGCTGTAATTTGGCTACAAGCCGCGCAGTAAACGTGGACTGTCCTGTGTGTAGTGATAATTCCTTTCGACTGAGTGTGAGCCTTTGCGCTGGCGAACAACAAGCCGATGATGGGATGCCCCCGGATGCACGAGCTGGACCAGGGGAGAACTCCCCTAAACTGGACTTGGCAGGAATTAGTGCCAGGTAGTGCGGCAGGATGACATGGCAGCATGGAAGCGGTCGTGATCAACTTCGGTTCAGGACGGGGGCGTTGCGCTAACACCACACCTGGGACCCCAAACGCATCAGACGGAAGTACAATAGCCGCAGCACAAGGGCAATGGCATGCATGGTTCTGTGGCCGATAGTGCGTGTGACTCGAGGAAGCCACATAAGAAGCCATCTGCCGTAACAGTAATGGTGGTTTACACATGTGCTGCAAATACACACACTGCTGATTCGTATGGATCAGCTCGGCGTGCCTGCGCCATCGCAGCGCATGCTGAGCGACAGGGCGCCATCGTCCGTTGGCACCGCCGACCGAAGCCCACCAGCTGCTGCCCAGTGCGGCCTCACGTCGTCAACGGGCCCGCATGCAAGATATTTTCCGTAATTCAAAAAAACTTCAGGGGGCTACTGCAAGCCCTGCATTACGCTACCTTGTAGCGCACCACACTCCGGCGCACCAACGCATACACCAAATTTGCTCTCGAGTGAATAGACTGCTCGTAAAAGTTATGTGTGGACACCAGTTGCGGTAAGGGAGGTGGGGCATCCCACAGGGGGAAGCACCCACAAGCCCCGCACAACGGCCCAAAAAATACGACGGGGCACGGCTCCTGACGCGTCACAGCGGTGACCGGCTCACATACACCGAAAACCAACAGGAACGCCCCCATCAAGTCAACTACCGTAGCCAATACCGGGTGGACGGTTGCCCATCGCACCACCAGCGCCGTACCAGGCGGCAGTCACACCGTCAACGCGACCCAAACGCTCGATATGGCAGGATACCGTAATGTACAGCGTTGGCTCCCGGCGCTCGCTGTGTCCGGGCATGGCCCCACGCAAATGCCATGCCCCCCTGCACCTGCGTCCGCAACCCTCTCGCAGGGCCATGAGGCCCACTGCACTATGCACTAGCTCCCACGCCTCAGAACCCACAACCGTACATGTGCGGCACAAGGCGGTGCCCGACACCAGCCCTGCTAAGCCGTCCCCCGACGCAGCTACCTATGGCGGCTAGTCAGCCTAGTTGGCCTGTGCTACCCGGTGCAGCGGCAGGCTCACTGCGCCTCATCTCTCTGGAAGCACCTCTGCGCTCAGCACGAGCCTCGCTCCACCATCCTACTTGGTACAGTGCCGCCCCACACCCTGCCAGCAAGCACTCACGAGGGCTAGGCACAGTCCAACCCACCCCCCAAACCGCTCCACGCCAACTCCTACCCTTTGTCGCGCCACGCGTCATCAGGGCGCGCCGTTGCTGTTCGCGCCGCTGCCCCCGCCCACCTTGCTGCCCCGCTTGCCGCCCGCGGCCGCGCCCGCCGGCACCGACGCGTCCCCCGAGCCCCCGACCTTCTGCTCGAAGAAGCGCTTGGTCTGGTTGAGCAGCTGCTGCTGGCGGGCAGCCGCCTGCTTCAGCTTGGTGTTCTCCTCCTGCAGCGCAACAGAGTCAACGCGACGGTGCTTCAGTACCAAGATCGCTTACCCCTTCCTCGCTTTGTCACCCGTGTCACCCGCACTATGCTGTGCTGGCTCTTTGCCATTACATGAGCCGTCACCCCTTACCCCTACCCCCAAACCCCGCGCCTGTGCCCCGTGCCCCCTGGTCCACCCTCCTTCCCAGTCCGGCCCCTGCCCCACATCCCCACTGCCGTACCTGCAGCGCCTTGAGCTGCGCCACCAGGCCGTCCGAGCCGCCCCGCCCTCCGCGCGCCCCCAGGCTGCCGCTGCGCAGCTCCGTGATGAGCGCGTCGCGGGCGCGCAGCTCCCGCTCCAGGTAGCCCACGCGCGTCCTGAGCATAGGACAAGCGGAGGGCAAAGGGTGAATCAGTACGATACTCGAGGATAAGCCCCTGGGTCCAATCTGCAGCGCAGCGCACACGGGGGTGGCTGCCAGGCTCCCTGAGGTACTGCACCGGCCGGATCAGCCCTGCAACAGACGCCCAGCAAGCCGAACCCGCCACCCCTAGGAACCACGCAACGCGCGCGCGTCCCGGCATCCGCCCCGCCCGCACCACCCCTTACTGCGCCCCCCCCCCTCCACACTCACTGCAGCGCGTCCGCCTCCGCGCGCGTTGACAGCGCCGCGTCCTTGGCCGCATTGAGCTCCTCGAACAGCTGCATGTTGGCCGCCTCCATGTCCCGCACCCGACCGCCCGGGCTCTGGCTGCGCCCGCCGCCCAGTGGCCCCCGCACGCCGCCCGGCAGCGGCCCCGCCGCCAGCCCCAGCGCGCCCGCCAGGCCGCCCGCCGCCGACAGGCCGCCGTCGTCCCCCGCGCCCAGCCGCCGCCCCAGCGCCGCGTTGCGCAGCTGCTCCTGCAGCGCCGTCACCTCGCGCTCCAGGGAGGCGGAGCGCTGCCGCTCGGCCTCCCACAGCTCCGTCTGCACGTCCAGGTCCTGCGGACAGGGGCCGGGCAGGGGAGGGGAACAAGGACGTTGGCGGGGGAGCATGCGGGTGTCGCGAACTTACAGTGGATGAGAGACAAGGGCTCGGTTTCGTTGCCTGCAAGAGCTGGAAAGTCGCGAACTGCGCCTGTCGTACGCGAACCCTGTCCACTGCTGCCTTCAGTCCAGCAAGACCTGCCCCCGGTATCCAGCAGCTGTACTCACATTCCGCGCCTGCTGCAGGACTCCATTCATGTCGGCTGCTGCCGCCACGCCCATTTGCTCTGCAGAGGGGGGATCACCAACGCCGATGAGTACCGGTAACTGGCGCACCAAGGAGCAGAGCCTGGCAAACAGTGGACTGAAGCCCAATGCTAGCTGCAATGCGGCACCGACAGACGTTCGGGTGTTCCAGGCAAGTGGGTCCGGACGCTGCCGTCCTCTCGCACCCCTGTCCCACCTGCGCTGGCCATGACCATGCTCTCCGCCTTGTTGAGCAGCTCCAGCGTGGCCACCGCCTCCGCCGCCAGCTCCTGCTGCAGCTGCCGCAGCGACTCGAACTCGGCGCGGCTGGCGGCGTCGCGCTCCTGCCGCACAGCCGTCAGCTCCGACGACAGCAGCGCAACCTGGAGGCGCCGGGGCAGCCGCGCAGGAGCCTTCGCTCAGCAATGAGTGCCGGAAGCCGGCCCGCAACCCCTTGCCCTACTCCCGCTGTGGCGGCCGCAATGCCACCACGGTGTTGGTACCCAAATAGACCAAAAAGCTCCGGCCTTGCCCCGCTAGCTAGCGTTCCTGCCCGCTGTCCGCACCTGCGTGCGCATGGTGGCCACCTCGTTGGTTGCCGCCTCCAGCTGCCGCTTGGCGCCGCGCAGCTCCGTCTCCGTGGCCTCCGCCGCCCGCCGAGCCAGCGCCAGCCCGTTCTCGCGCTCGGACAGCAACGCCGTGGTGCTGGCCAGCTCGCGCTTCAGCCGCTCAACCTCCTGCACAGCAGGTTACAGCACATACTGATACTCACAACCCCAGCATAATGCACTGAGCAACAAGATGGCGCGGTAGGCAAGGAGGTAAATGGCCTTCTGGAGGCTTATGGAGGCGGGGTGCCGGGCGCCACGCGCGGCGCAACGTCAGCTGGTATCATCGGGACGGAACCTGCACCCATGCGCCGCACCTTGCTCGCGCCTGCCGCAGTGGACGCGTTGCGCGCCTCCGTCTCCGCCTTGCGCGATTCCTGCAGCTGCCCGCTCACCGACGCCAGCTCCTGCCGCAGCGCGGACAGCTCGCCGTCGCTGCGCCGCACGGCGTCCTGCAGCTTCCGCACGCTGCTCTCGCTGGACGACAGCAGCGACAGCTGCGGGGTCGAAGGGGACGGAAAGGCAACGGGATGCAGTTTGGGTAATACAGCCAGAAACAACACCAGCCTCCAATGATACTGGCTTTGCAATCTGCGCATGTGGGAGCCACACACACAGCGGCGCACCTGCTCCTGCAGCACGGCCACCTGCTCCTGCAGCGACTGGATCTCGCGCGTCTGCTTGATGACGCCCGCCTGCTCCGCCGCCAGCCGCTCGCTCAGCGTCTGCGTGGCGGTGCGCTGGCTCACCTCCGCGGCCTGCGCCTCCGCCAGCGCATCGGCCATGTCCGCGAGGGCCTGGGCAGCACGCGGGAGGGCAAGCAGGCAGGCAGCACGCAGGAGAGCATCACCATATGCGTGCGCGCAAGCAAGCCGCATGCCGCGCTGAAGACAGCTGCAGATGTGGGATTACAAGACAGGTGCCCCGTGGCCTAGGGAGTGTTCGTGTCATAGTAGATTGCCACGATGTACCCTTGACGTGCGCTCACCTTGTTCTTCTCCCCCAGCTCCCCCTTGAGCTCCGCCACCAGCTCCCTCTGCTCCGCCAGCGCCTTGGCGCCCTCCGCCAGCCGCGCCTCCACCTCCGCCGTCTCCCTGCCCCGCTGCTTCACGCTGCCCTCCATGGCCTCCACGCGCCTGGTCAGCGTCGCGTTGGTGCCTTGGAGGTCCGACAGCGCGGCCTGTTGCGGAGCGGCAAGCACGAACGCGCTCCCTTTGCCATGCTCACGGCACCCTCCAGCACCTTGCGTACCAAGTTACCGTCGGTCAAGCTCTTGCTGCCGGTCAGGCTTCCCACTTTCAAAGCAACTCCGCGGCCCTCTTAACACGGCTGCTTGCCCACCTTGAGCTCCGCCATGCTCGTTTCCGCCGCCTTGAGCTGCTGCTTGAGATCCGCCTCGCGGCCCGCCGCCCCCTCCAGCTTGGCGCTCACGGCCTCCAGCTCGGCCTCCTTGGCGGAGAAGGCCTCCGCCAGGATGGCCAGGTCCAGCTTGAGCTGCTGGGACGTCTCCACCTGGCGACGGGGAAAGACCACAACCCGTGCATTTACTTCCCTCGCCCGGACGGACCTGAACGGCCGCCTCACTACGTCCTTCGCAGGCCGCACTGACGTGTACGTCGTTACCCATGTACCCATACCGTCGGCACCACGCGGCACGTTTCACCACCGCCCTACACCGCTTTGCGCAGTAGGCTTTCCCCGCAAGTAACCGCTTGCGCCTGTTCCCCTTGACCGCATTCGGCCGCCACCACTGCCTGACCAAGACCTACGTATCAACATACCGTACACAGGCAGCGCTTGCGCCGGTGCGGAAAGCACCACGCGCCACAGGGCCCAGCCTTGTCCCGTGTAGGTCGCACCGCACGGCCCCCTTATCCCACCTCTATCCGCAGGTCCTGCAGCGACATGTCCAGCTCCCCGATGGCCATGTCCTGCAGCTTGCGCCGCTCGTCCAGCTCCGCCAGCTGCAGCCGCAGCGCCTGCGCCTCCGCCACCGCCGCCTCGCGCTGCGCCACCAGGTCAGCCGTCTCCGTGGACACGGACGCCAGCTGCAGCAAGGCGTCAAGTGCGCAACAATCATGCCGCAGTGCATCTGATGAACCGGGCCAAGGCTACCAGCCAGCAGCCGGCAGTCCAGAGGCCAGCACGATGCGTAAGTCCCGTGGAGGCGTGGCTTTCACGCGCCGAGGAGGCTGTGCTCGCCGAGAGACGTGGGCACGTGGCTGTACGGCCAGGCATGCTGCCGCCCAGCGCTGCGAAAGCATGCACGGCGACCGAGCGGCAACAGCAAGGCGCACCTGCTTCTGCAGAGCAGCCAGCGCGCTCTCCTTGTCGTTCGCCTCCGCTTTCAGGCGCACCGTGAGCGAGGCAAGCTCCTGCTGCAGCGCCGTCTCGCGCTCCTGCGCCTCCGCCCGCAGCCGCTTCTCAAGCTCCGTGGCCGACTCGCTGAGCTGGGCCTGCAGCCCCAGCACCTGGTGCTCCTGCGCATGCGCAGGTAATCCTGGATGAGCGCAGTGCCAAACGGGCAGCTGCGTCCCAAATTCCCCTGCAGCCTACAGCCATCTGCAGGTGCTTGTACGCTCGTGCCCACCTGCTCCTTGCACTGGCTGGTGAGGAAGTCCACTGCGCTCTGCGCCGCCTGCAGCTGCGCCTCACGCTCCTCGAGGGTGACTTGCAGCTGCTCTAGCTCAGTCTGCGATTGAAAACGGCGTACTACATGTCAGCATGGTGTTTGCCAACGCATGCTTGTTTGGCGTGCTGCGCCGTTCTTCAGCTCTAGGGTTCGGTTGATAGGCCCCATCTAGCCAAGGCTTGCCACCTCCCTGCATGCCAAGACAGGCCTGCAGCGCTCCACGACTCCACGTACCTGCGCCTGCTTCAGCTCCTGCCGCAGGTGGTTCTCCGCCCCCGCGTCAGGGCGCGCAGGCGTGGGCGCTGGGGCAGGTGACGCAAAGCCCTTGGCGGCCCTGGCCTGCTGCACCTTGCCCTTGCCCTTCCGCCCCCCTTTGTTCATCGTTTTCCGCATGTTCTCCACGTCCGCCTCGATAGCCGCCAGCTCCTCCACCTTCAACGCCAAGGCCTTTTCCGCTTCCTGAGCAACGTAAGCAAGTAGCACAGAGCAGCTGGAGCGTGTGTATGACTTTTTGCAACATACGTTCGTGGCGCGGCTTCTGTTTAGACTGGCCAGTGAACCAACGTGCTCAGGTCGAGGGGGGCAAGCCTGCACCGCAACCAGGCTGTTCATTGCAGTTTTGCGCACCTGCGCCTGCAGCTTTGCCGCCGCTGCCGCGCCGGAAGCCGCTGCGAGCTCCTCACGCGCAGCCTCCAGATCGGACGCGAGCCTGTCCGCCACCCGCCGCTGCTCCTCTAGCTGCGCCTGCGCCTCCGCCAGGCTGTCCTGCAGCTCGTCAATCTCTGCGAGCCGGACCAACTGGGCCTCGGCGGCCTGCAGCCTGGCCTCCACCTGCCCCAGCCGCTCAATCTCCGCCTGCAGGGCCGCCACGTCCACCTCCGGCTCCGCCTCCAGCTGTGCCTTTGCCGCTGCAAGCTCAGCGGACGTAGCGGACAACTGCTTCTGCACCACCGCCAGCTGCTGGGCCATAACCTCCCTCTCATCGTCCTGGTGGATAACACAGCAGGCATACAGGACACAGTGTTTGCATATGGTATGGCGTTTACGTCTTGCACTAATGTGTTCAGGCAGTACCAGGTAGGGTAGGGAGGTACGGAGTGGAGGTGGTTGACACGGACGCACCTGCTTCTGTCTGTCGCTCTGCACCAGCTTTTCAAGCTCCGCAATCAGTTTGTCCTGCTCCGACATCTGAAACTGCAGCTCCTGCACGATGGCAACCTGCTGATTGAGTAGTTCAATCTTCTGCTGAGCCTCCTTCAGCGAGCGCCGAGTGGCCGCGAGCTCCTGCGCGGTGAACGGCCAGGGGACAGCTTTATCCCTTACTGACTGTTGGGGCAGCCGTCCGCATGCTCAGCGCTGTCTTGTCCTCCAGGAACATGTAAAGAGGTAATGCATGTGGCGCCTTCCCTGGCCAAGCAAGAAAGCCACAAGCAAAAGCGTTCTTGTTGCTTACCAGGGCATCCTCAGCCGTGCTCCTTGGAGCAAACACCTGATTGTAAGAGAACAAGGGTGTTTTTGCGCACATGCAGCAAACCGTCCTGATGCAAGCGCTTGGCAGCAGCATTGTAAAGCGATTCTGCTCACCTCGGGCGTGCCAGGGCCTGCAAGAGCACGAACACACCGCATGAGCGTTGTTGATGCAGTATCGCTCTTTGCTGAACAGCGAGCACTGTCAGCACGGCACTTACCACGCCGTCCGTTCGGAGCCGGGCGTGCAGAAGGGGCGTGTAAGGGGCGAAACGGACGGCCCACTGGAACTGACTTGTGGACAGGTACGTTTGTCCATTTTCTTCCAAGCTGGCCCCGGAGGGCCCGGTCGGGGACAAACATATGCCCCGCCCTGGCCGATTGTCAAGTCCCTGTACGCGCTTTAGCAGCTCAGCACAACCTCTATACAGGTCTTGATGGCCCAAGTCACTGATAGCTTGTTGAGCCCCCCAGTTGTGTCAGTGGTTGGGATGTTATGTACTTTGTTGGGTGTGGGAGGCCCAGGTTATACCAAAGCAACCGTCGAAGCTATTTTGCACGTGACAGCAAACGCAGGCAAGTTCCAGGTGACAGGTGATCTGGTGCGATGGGGGACAGGACGACACAGTTTGACCATTGCATTGGCGCAGTAAGCCCTCCTCCTGAGCCGAGGGCACCTCATACATAGACTTTACCAGCAACTTACTTAACGCAGCTATGGGGTAGCCCTCGTGTCAAGAAGACCTGTTGCTCTCTCTCGGCGCTCGGAAAATGCAGACCCCGCAACCGCACCACCCTACCCCACCATCCTTTCTTATCGACCAAGGGTTGGAGTACTATGCAGGAAAATCGGAGCTACTTGATTGGGTTAATGGGCTCCTCGAGCTCAACCTGATGCGCCTTGAGCAGGTGGGCCTTGGGCCTGCGGCTCTCTGGTGGGCTTTGTGCCTCACACTTACATATTGGCGATTTAACCTTGCTCACAGTTCGCATCAGGCGCGGTTTACTGTCAAATTATCGACGGTAAGTTACTGCGAGCCTTGGTAAGCCTACGGGACCGCTTCGTAATGCTTGAATGCTTTTGTTCCTGTTGAACATTATACTGTCATGCTTGGTATACTTCCTGTGACAGTGCCTTTGCGCTCGCTCGCCCCTGTCCCTCGAACAGCCTTCTATGCTGATGCTGTTGCCATCCGCAAAGTCAACTTCTTTGCACGGGAGGAATATGAAATACTGCCAAACTATAAGATCTTACAAGCCGCCTTTACGGCCAAGGGTATCACCAAGGTGAGGACTGGGGGGTGGGGGGGAGGTCGGAGTGCGGAGGGTTTTCCCCCAGCGCCCATAACAGGTACCCACTCCTCAACACCGTCCAGGGTGCATGATGACCAAAGGCGGCGGCTAAGGCGGCGCGGCTGCGCGGCTCTGATCTAAAAGCTTGTGTGCTGACTCACCCTGCCCTCATGCACACTTTGTACGACAGGAGCTGGATGTGGCAAAGCTCTGCCGTGCTTCCTCGTCAGACAACATGGAGTTCCTTCAGTGGCTCTACAAGTCCTTCAAATGTAAGCCGTCTTCGCGCGCGCGTTTTACTCATCAGCTCCCTTCGCTGCTCCCTCAGTTGTAGTATCTTGACTCCACACCGTTGCACCTACCACTCCATCCCCCAGCCGTCAGCCCAATACCGGGGTACAGCGCATCCGCTCGACGGGCCATGACACATCGTGGTGGCACCAACAATGTGCCCTACCCGGCGTGCCTGACAAGCAGCTCCTTCGACGTCTTCGGCCGCACGGACCGTGAGTTGGGAGGGAGCGCGCTGGTATACACTCCGCTCTGTCGCCCCTGCTTCCTGCCGCTCAAGCATTTGCCTGCCACTACTAGCGCAACCAGAGCTACGCATGGCATCCCGCCTGATACTGTAGTAGGATGCTCCACAACGGCCATGCATCCTGTGTGTCAGCCCTGTGCCGCCACTGTTGTACGCTTGCAGTGCGCACCAGCGGCAACTGGGGGACACCACTCGAGATCATAAAGTGAGTCGAAGTAGCGATACCCTTTGGGCGTGAGGAGGTCTTACTGGACTATACCATGTGCCTGTTTATCTGGACGATCAACGACAGAGCTTCTCCACTGCCGCACGGTGAAGAGATGGTAGTGTTGCAGGTCGGCGCTTGGTTAGTATTCTCGCCCCTGTGTCCTGTTGCTGTAGGTCCGGCCCTCGGCCCCACCGCCCCATGCCCTCCACGCCAGCGAGCGCCATCAGGCCCGGCCTGGGCCACCACAGCGGCACGCCAGCCGGCCCCAGCGCCACCCGGCGCACACCAAACCTCAACGTCGGCAGCCGCTGGCGCGAGGGCCTGGCGGTGCCGCCGGAGAGCTACGAGCGGCGCAGCGCGAAGCTCAGCCCCGGCTCAGCAGGACCAGTGGCGCGCAAGGTAGGCTGCAACTGTCCATGCTGTGGTCGCTTGCTACGGAAGCGGTAGTGCCCGCTGGCATGAGATGCACTCATGTAATACTCATCGGTACGTTGCACTACTGTCCCGGCAGCAGGCTGACAACTTTGGCTTTGTCCCCCTTGCCGCAGCCCCGGCCGGTTGGCCACGCGGGCACGCAGACGGACTTCCCCGACGAGGACGTGGTGTACCCGCAGATGACGGACCAGGCAGTGGGCACGGAGGCGGTGGCGCCAAAGCCGCCCCCCATGCAGCTGACGCCGCAGGCGTCCGAGGACATGGTGGGCGCGGGGGCTTACGGCGCCGAGCCGAGCTCGTCAGAGTGAGTCAGGGGCCTTCCAACAGATTGGACTCCCGTGTATGCCCTGTGGAACTTGACATGGGTACTGCAATCTGTTGCTTTGGGTATTACCTCTGGCGCATGGCCTGAAAAGTCCTTCCTCCCTCACGTCCCACAGCCGGAGCGCTGCCAGCCCGTACTCAGCAGGGGTGCACCAGGCCACGTCAATGGAGCAGTCCGCGGACTCGTTCGGCTTTGGACACCGGGCGTCCAGTGGCATGGGGCCAGGGACAGATGCAGTGCCGTTCGGGCTTGCGTCGCCCTCCACGTCGGAGCCGTTCGGGGCGTCAGCCTCACCGGGGGTCGTGGGAGCGGCGTCCGCAGCAGGCCAGGAGCTGGAGTCCAGGGAGTTGAGTCTGAAAGCAGGGGGCTTTGCGACAGGGGGGCATGCAGAAGCTGGGCCGCTGGCTGCAGCACCGGCCGCTGCAGGGGTTGCTGCTGCCACAGCAGCTGCCGTCGTTGCGGCAGCAGCTGAAGCCCCATCGGCTGAAGATGAGGTGGCGGACTCTGCGCGGGAGCTGGAGGAGGACGAAGCCCTCCAGGAGGCGGAGGACGTGTCAGTCATTCGGTCTGGGGCGCCGTACACCATTGAGCAGCAGGAGACAGCTGTGGGGGCGGGTGCTGACGAGGAGCTAGCCGTGGAGGGAGAGGACGAGGGGGCTGAGGGCTGCACAGACGCGCCTGAGGCAGAGGAGTCTCGAGGGGAATGCCTGCAGGAGGCGGTGCTGGGGACGGGCGCTGGGACGGGGGCTGAAGCGGAGGGTGACGAGGAGCTGACTGAGGAGCTGGATGTGACAGCGGACGTGCTGGAAGCGCGGCAATATCTGGAGGAGACAGCCCAGGCGCAGCTGGACAGAGGGGTGCTGGACCAGGAGGAGGGGCAGCAGGGGCAGGAGCAGGGGCAGCGGGGGCACGAGCAGGCGCAAGAGGAGGAGGAAGACTCGTATGCGGCAGCGAAGGTCGCTGCGCTCATGGGCACTTTGGGCGCCGGTGCTGCTGCAGGCCTCGGTGCCCCTGATGGCAGGGACGAGGATGGCCAGGATGAAGAGGATGATGCAGGCCTGGCGGCGCTCGGGGCTGGCGAGGAAGGCAATGCAGCTGCGGACGTGCAGCCGGCGGCAGCGGGGGTGGTAGCCGGAGCCCCGGCCGCGGACGAGGCGCCGTCCACTCCCGCAGGGACATTCGGCTCACAGCAGCCGGGCACGGGGTCCGCTGCCGCCTCTCCGGCCTCCACAGCCGCTCCACACACGCCCACCGGCAGCATGCCGCGTGCCTCTACCCTCTCGCGCTCCACGGCCGTGCTGCCGCCCGATGTGGCGTCCCTCTTAGCCGCGCCGTCGCTGCGGGGCCGCGTCGTGTCGGGCAGCTGCATCGAGAACATGAACAGCGCGTTGGACGTGAGCGCAGCTGCCTTGGCGGCCTCCAACACCTCCCTGGACGCCTTCTCACGGCTGCTGGAGCAGGCGCAGGCGGCACGCGTGGTCCAGGCGCTTGACGGGCCCGCCGGCGCGGCTTCTGCCGGCAGCGGCGCGGCCGGGTGCTCGACCACCCTGTGCGGCAAGGCGCGCAGCCTGCAGGATGCCCTGCAGACGCTGCTGAGCCACGCCATGCTGCTGCTCAGCGACGTGCAGGCCAACAGCGACCCGGCGGGGACAGGGGCGGGGGCGCTGCCCAGGTCCGGAGAGGAGGGGGCGATGGGGTCGCCGGGCGCGGCGGCGGCCAGTGCCGCGTCGCCCTCGGCGGCAAAGCAGCGCAACCATCATACCGAGGCGTCGGCGATGTTGGAGGTGGGTGCCAGGTGCTGCGGAGGCACGGCTGGTTGGCTGAACACTAGGGGGCCCAGGGTTTTAGACAACGTAGGCCACATAACAACAAGACGTTCCCAAGGAAAACATAAGAAGGGATTCTGCACCGGTATACAAGTTTGTGGGACGAATCCTTGTCCGAGCGCACCTGCTGCAGCCTGTAGGGCCCACCAGCATCGTGCGGTCACCAGCCACAACGGTAGGCCAGTAACTGTACAAGTCCTGCACTTTGCCCCTGCGCACGCAGACTGCACGCACGTATGAGCTCCGGCTGCAGACCTTCTGCCGTGCGTCCAGCCAGCTGCTGCAGCTGCCCGCCAAGGAGCAGCAGCAGGGCAGCGCGGCCTCCTCCCAGGGGGGAGCGCCCGACGGCGCAGCTGCAGCAGCAGCTGTAGGGGCGGGCGGCCGGCGTGTGTCCCGGCCGGGCGGCGGCGGGCAGCACCTGTCGGAGGAGCAGCGGCGCATGTGCTCCACCACGCAGCTGGACGGGCACATCAAGGCGGTCGGCATGGCGCAGTTCGCTCTGGCGCAGGGCCTGCACAAGTGAGGATAGGTTTTGGGGTTTGCTTTGGGCAACGTACGCGGCGTGAAAGTCGTTAGCGGTGTGTTTAGCCTGTGTGTGAGGAGGCAGTCAGCGGCCTACCTAAACTACCTGGCTAGGCCGCTGCTTGCGTAACTTTGTAACATGAACTGGTCTTCAACCGCTGACCGTGCACTGTGCGCCTGTGCAGGGAGCTGGCAGTCCTGACTTCTACGTTCTTCAAGCAGCAGCAGGCGGCCGCGGGCGGCACCGGGGACGCGTCCACGCCCGGGGCGACGGGCGCCACGGCGCCTGGCGGCACCAGCAGCAGCAGCAGCCGCAAGGCGCGCGTGTTCAAGCTGGGAGACTTCCAGCTGAAGCAGCTGCGCAACGGCGATGTCTACAAGGTGGGGAGGAGACGCTTGGTTGTCCTGTGCAAGTGTGTTGCCGACCTGCGCGCTGGCTGTAACCTATCCCAGGCAGCTGGGAGTTGTCATGCTTGTATTTCCTGGCCGATTGCCGCGCTCTGTTGAAGTGCTTCGTTGCCAACATGCTGGGACAGAGGTTATCCCTCCACTGCACATCTCTGCATTTTATCCGCCCCAGGGCCGCTACGTGAACAACAAGAAGAACGGCGAGGGCGTGTATGCCTTCATCAACGCGGACGTGTACGAGGGCGAGTTCAGGGACGACCGCATGGACGGGTACGGCGTCTACACCTTCAGCCACGAGGGCAGATACGAGGTGGGAGCGGGCTGGGGCGTTTCGTAGGCTGCAGTGCCGCCCGCACGGGGTTAAATCTTGACTCCTGTGCTCACCTGTGGCAAGATGCTGATGAGGTGTACCTGGTGCGGCTCTGGGCTGTAGGGGCAATGGCGCAACGCGGTGTACAACGGGACCGGCGCGGAGACGTTCGCCAAGGGCAGCACGTACCGCGGGGAGTACACGGGCGGCCTGCGCAACGGCTGGGGCGTGTGCCGCTTCTACAACGGGGACTACTACGAGGGCCGCTGGGCCAAGGGGCTGCGCGACGGGCTCGGCATGCAGCAGGTGGGCCGTGACCTGTTCAGCGGGCCGAGGTGCGGTGGCCACGGAAAGGACACGGTACAGCGCTTCGTGCCGGCTTGGCGTGACCGCAGCGGCCCAAACGAGTATGTGCACACACCGGCATACTGCTGTTCCGCAGTGTCAGACCCTGGAAAGCGCAGCAGGCACCCACGCAATGCATTGAACGACGGTGTCCCTGCCCGCTCTGCAGTGCACGGACGACTCGAACTTCGTGGGCGACTACCTCCGTGGCAAGCGTCACGGCTACGGCGTGTACAGCTTCCCCAACGGCGACCGCTACGAGGGGCAGTACGTGGAGGACCTGCCGCACGGCCACGGCACCTACCACTTCGCGTCGGGGCAGTGCTACCAGGGCCAGTGGCAGCAGGGCAAGAAGCACGGCTGGAGCGTGTACACCGTGGACAACGGTGAGAGAAGCTCTCGGGGTAGAGTGGACGACGGTATATGCGCGGCGGAAGGTGCCGGTGCTTGGCTCTGCACTGTGCAGTACACCCGACATGGAGAATATTAAGATGAAAGGCCTCTTGCTGCCCACTCAATTTGGTCCAGCAGCTGCAAGCCGAGCGCCCCCTCTGAAACGCGTGACCTGCAGCCGCTATATCGAAATAGACTTCCCCACCCCGCTTGCGTCCTTGCCTTGCCCTGCGGCCCGCAGGCAGCCGCTTCATGGGGCTGTGGTCGGAGGGCAAGCCCACCTTCGTGCAGCCGCTGGACGGGGAGGCGGGCCAGGCGGCGCCGGCCTCCGCCCTCGCGACCGCCTCCTCCAGCGGGGAGGTGCTGGTGGGGGGCGACGAGAGCAAGCAGCTGGCCATGGCGCTGGCGGCGCGGGACGAAGCTGCTCGGGTGCGTTGGCAACTGCTGACAGGCCTGCGCCTGCGGCATATTCAACCACGTGCAAGACCTTCGCAGCATGATGGGCGGTTTCGCATGCCCAATCGCCTTACACTCGCGTACGTGTTTACCCGTACCAACTCGCCTGCACCACACCACACCGTTCCTTGAACTCCGCACACCTTACTTTTGCAATGCCAAATTTCCATCCCCGTGTCGATCCCTCTCCCACAGGCGGCCCGCGTGGCGCACGATCGCGCAGCCACGCACTGGGACGCCGGCGGCGAGGTGCAGGCCAGCGTGTCGTCCGCCACCAGCCGCGCGCAGGCCAGCGCCGCCATGGCGCAGCAGGCGCGGCGCAAGGCGTGCGAGCTGGCGGCGCGCCTGGACGCGGCCATCTCGCTTCTGCAGTCGCAGGGGGGAGGGGTGCCAACCGCATCCTTCTCGCCGTAATCTCGAGCTGGGAGGGGATTCCGGGGCTTATGGGCCGCTAGGGTTTTGCAAGGGCTTGCAAGGTACTGGTCCACTACGAAGGGCTCACGGGGTGGTGGTCCAGGGCGAGGTTCGGGGCTCGGGGGTTTGAGGGACATGGTGCAGTGGGTGCAGGGGCCTCTGGGCAGGCGAGAGAGGCGTCCTGACGTGGACATGATAGCGTTGGTGGGGTACACCATGCAGCATTGACAGCAGCTCGGGACGTGTGCTGATAAGAGTATGGAGATGCACAAGGTCGGAGGCGTGCGGCTGCACGCACGCGGGCTTACGGACCTGTATTTGCTTACTTATGTACTACATGCATTTGTTGCGTGCGATCGAAGTGTTTGATGTGATTTCACCCGGGGGACGTTTCTTCACTATGTGAGCCTGCCGTTTAAACTGATCGCGCATGGTCCCATGCCAGGACATGCATGCCACCATCCGCTGAGGCAGCAATCGTGGCTGTGCGAGTGTCCGAGGAGGGGCGCCGAAGCATCAGCTGCTAGAGCACATGTTCAGTGTTTGTTGTCACTCTCTGTGAGTTGTGCAACTGGGCCGGTGTACTGTTATGACCTTGTTGGAGCATTGGCTACGGTGTCTCGTAGCAGTACGCAACAGGTCCTTCCTCGGTAATGCAGTTGTGCGACAGGGAAGTCGTGCTGTCATGCAGTAGGCCTCGTGTACGTGGACATGAGCAAGCACGTTACGTTCCCTGTGAGTGGCCAGGTTTGTGCCCGTATGTAAATGGCAACAGTCGTTGCGTGGCATGGTCTCGACGGCCAGCTTGTTGGCGGTGAGCCCATGCGCACTCCACAGCCAAGTACGCATGCCCCGCCCAGCCTCACTCGTGCCACCCTCAGGCCGCCGCCGCCCCCTCCACCGGCTCCTCCTTCGCGACCTGCATTGCATCAGAAGGTTGCGGCGGGGAATGGGGCGCTTGCCGTGGGCCTCGGGCGCGCCTCCGTCGGGAGGCGGGCCACCCCCGCTACCACTGCTGGAGGGCAGGGCCTTGCTGGGCCTGGACTCTACCCGGTAGCAGCAGGCCAGCATCGCAGCTGTCACACAACTTGTCAATAGCTACGGTGCTACGCCTGCACGCTACCGCGGCCGGCGGCCAGCGCTGCCGGAAGGCGGGCTGGCGCAGAGCTGCGCAGCAGGCTGCCCTCGCATATAAGGGAGGCGCGCAGCCCCAGGCCGCGCGCCTTCAACTCCCGGCTGGCGTGCCCCTTTCGCCGTGCCTGTCTCGCTGCAACCCAAGCTCCAACCCAAGGGTTCTACCAGGTCCTAATTTAGCGCTGCCACCCTAGCTGCACGTAGCCGTCGCATGTCATTGGGAGTGCCGTACGGTAACCACATGCCCACAGCACATTCCACGATGGAGTGATGGCGTAGCTACCAAGACATTGAGCCACCGCACATCAGTTCCTCATATGGCCCTTTGCGTTTCGCTCGCCTGCTGTACGCATTCCGTGCAGTTCCGTGCGCCCCCGCACGCTGCCTACAGCACTGCCTTCACTCGCCTACCTGCTGCCTTCTCTGCCCTGCTGCTCGCGCTGTGGGTAACTTTATTCCTTGGTTTCCACACATTAGGTTTATACGTTCATAATTATGTTATGCAAGCATTTGGTGGCCCGTGGCGCCCAAAGCTGCTGCCAGCCACCGGCGCCCACCAGGCCGCAAAACCCAACCATCAACTGTAATGCGGTACCGTACGTACTAAATAAAAAAACGCCGCCAGCTTGCCGCTTGCAGGAGGTTCCGCTGCTACTTGATGGGGTCGATTAGGGGTTGATTAGGGGGAGCAGTGGGGAAGTCACTGAGTGGGCGACCAGTGAAGCTTACCTGTGATTGGCGTTATGAGTGCCAGAAACTCAAGTCCATGGTGGCCAGCAGAGCTTGACGTGATGTTGCACTTGCTTGTTGTCTGGAGCCTGCTCGAGCCCACCAGGAATGGACGCTTCCGTGCACATACTGGGGCTGGGGCTGGGCCTGGGGCTGGGGCTGGGGCTGGGGCTGGGGCTGGGGCTGGGGCTGGGGCTGGGCCTGGGCCTGGGGCTGGGGCTGGGGCTGGGGCAGAAGGTGGAGCACGACCTATCCTCGCACGTGGCGCAGCTTGCTGAGCTGCGCCGGCTTGTCAGCTGCTCGCAGGCAGTTGACGACCGTTTCCTTGTTCTGAAGGGGGTGCGTGAGGAGGACAAGGGGGACATGCAGGTGTGGGGCCAGTGCTCCTACTCGCTTGCGCCAGGTGGTGGGAAGGAGCAGGTGGAGGTCTCGGGGCGCTACATGCGCTGCTGGCAGGGCAAGGGCCGGGAACGTGGTGGTGGAGGTCACACCCTCCCAGCGTGAAAAGCGTTCTTTCGGGCTGCTTTTTTTTCTGTGGAAAGGTTTACAGGCAGGTGGGGTCGGGCTAGCGCTTTCCTGCGGCAGCAGGTCGGGGTTGTGGTGGGTCCGTGCCTGCTGACCGCGCTGGGCTGCGCACTCCGCAAGGAGCGGCAGACTGTTTCAACCAGGGTTTCAACACGCTGCTGCAGCAGGGCCTGAAGCCCCGCTGGCGTAAGGGGGTTGAGATTGAGTTCTTTTCTGCAGGCTGGATACAGCACGACTTTGAGTACTTTGGTGGCTGATCGTTGGCTAGGTTGGCGCGTGGAAGGAAGGCTTAGATGGTACACAACAACACTATTCCTTTGGCGGTTGGTTGGCTAAGGAGGCACAAGTCGACTGCGTCGCAAGGGCGTGCCTCCGGTAGTGGTGGGTGTTGGCGCTGTGTGTGTGGGGTGGTCGTGCGGGACTGAGGTGGGTGAGGAGGACCGTTTGCGG
>VFQN01003870.1_pt1 | contig 20542 bp, 30 predicted proteins | sample 3512371 | NCBI WGS metagenome assembly VFQN01 (sample SAMN10412370, study PRJNA504923) | tailings metagenome | isolation source: Replicate 2 from Balatoc abandoned mine | place: Philippines: Itogon, Benguet | collected 2017-08-28
ATGGCATAGACCCTCTCATAAAATACTGGGACTTTTGGGCGTTGGGTTTTATCAAAACTGATAAAATGCCTTGGCGGAAGAAACCAGCCCTGGTTCCCACCCCCGCTGTGCCACCGTGTGCACAGGTCCTGCCGCCCTTGTCTGCCCTGGTGCAGCAGCAGAAGCAGGTGCTGCTCCATGCTGCGCACACACACCGCAGCAAGTCGACGGTCCCCACTGCAGACGGCGGTGTTGACGGGGACTACCCAGTGTCACGCTGGGTGCAAGAGCCAGGGGCCCATGGCTTAACCGGAGCCCGCTCACGCCCGTCTGTCAGTAACAAAGAGAGACAGCCCGCTCAGCCCGATGTTACAACGCCGTGGAAATGGGGACAAAGCCACGTTCACGCCAGTACCCCCCTGGCCCCTGGCAGCATCACGCAGTTGGTGGCAGCGCCAGCCTGCTGTCCGAGGCGCGCGGCGCCACCACCTCGCCGTCCGGCACCCCAGCAAAAACACCACCCTCCATGTCAGCCCCACAACAGCGCCGGGCGTTGCTGCGTAATGCGGTGGCATCGGCGCGCTCTCACATGACGGCACGACGGGACATGCATGCATGCTCTCTTCCCTCCAATGACGTATTACGTTGCGAGCCCTCTGGCGAGCCTTGTCCCGCGCAAACCAGCGACATGAGTGGCCTCCTCGCTTGCTGGCAAACGACAGCAGCGCCCGCCCAATACCCACACTTACAGGAAAACCCCAAACCGCATCTGCCCCTCGGCCACGACGGCGCGTGCTGCGTGAAACAGCCTTTCGATGCCGCACGCAAGCAGCGAGCCGGATGTACGCGCGAACGCACTGCCGCCAGCGCTAGCACCACAGCAGCATGAGCACAAGGCTTTGCAAGGCCTGCTCCGTTCCTTCTAGGTACGGCACCCGCCGACTGCACCCTCCGACACACCACGCGCCGTTTTGGTGCGCTTGGCACTCACAGGAACACCCACTCCCTCCTGCTTCGATGGACATTCTTCAATTGAGTCTCTCTAAGAGCGGCACAGCCGCAGCTGCCCCTCCTCCCCCTGCAGCTACGCTTGCAACGGCGCACGCTCACGCCCAGCGCCCAGCTGCCTCTGACGCCGGTTAGCCTCCGCACATCGACACGCTCTGCGGCGACACGCCTCAACCCGGGAACACCCACTCGCACCCCTACCGATCCCCGCACCAAATGCACGCCACCCTGCCGCGGCGCAACTCCAGACCCCCCCGCGCACCCTGCTGCACACCGCCGACACCAACACCAACCAGAGCTATGTGCCCTGTGTCCCACCGCCGGCCCCCTGCCGTCCCCCTCCCGGCCGCCCCCTACCTGCCGCACCGCGTGGTGATGTCGTCCACCAGCTGCTGGCTCAAGGCCTTGTGCTGCTGGAAGTGGCGCATGTGCAGGATGGGCTCGCAGCCCGCGGCAGCCATGCTGCGCCCGCCCACGCGCTCAGAGTAGGCGCGGGGGCGGTAGCGCTCCAGGGTGGCTTCGCCTAGGGGTACGGGGGGCAGGGGGGTAGGGCGCAGGGGGTGAGGGTTGGTGGTGGGTGCGCTATAGGAGTGTATAAAGGGTACCGTAGGAGACACGGAAAGTTGGGTGCGTGCGCCCTGGTCGACCTTGGCAGCATGGACCTCCACCCACACCCCTGCTCAGGCCGCGCCCGGCCTCCCTTTCCTTGCCTGGCCACACCGCCCGCCCCCGTGCGCCCCCCACCTGCCGCGCTGCCGACCCGCTCGCAGACGGCTGTGAGCGCCGCCAGCGTGTTCATCTTCATGTAGGGGCAGGAGGCGCAGCCGCCCTCAAGGGAGCAGCCCTCGCCGGAGGCGGGGCCTGCGGGGCGGGCGTGGGGAGGGGGGGGGGAAGGGAGGGAGGGGGTTTGGCGGTTGGACGACAGACGAAGTCTTTAGATCGACGAGGTCGATGATCAAGGCATAAAAATAACCCAGCCCAACCCGTTACCAGACCGCCTCGGAGGAGCCGTCGATGCCGTTTCCGCTGCTGCATGTCGTCCTCCTCTGGCTGGTAGGGCTGCAAAGCTGGTGATCGCTAATGGTGTAGATATAAAGCGGTGAGGGGAGGGGGGCGGTGTTGCAGCTATGGCGTGGCGCATCCACGTGGGCACCCTGCTGCGTTTGTTTGCACACCAGCCGCACCCACCCTGCCGAACCTGCAAGGCACTGCTGCCATTGCTGCTCCTGCTGCTGCAACCAGGCACAACCTTCCTGCGGTTGTTGCTGCAGCTGTGGCTGCCCCACCCTATGGACCCTCAAGTCGCCGCCTGCCGCCTGCAGCCCGGCCCGGCCCCCCTCCCTTGTCCCCACTCTGAAGTTGAAGTAGGTAATTTCCATCTGCTCCCCGGAGAACACTTCTGGTCGCAACATCTACCACTAGTACCTTCTCGCGTCACTAGCACCTTGCTCCCCCCTCCCCCCACCCACCCGGCACCAGCGCGAGGCCCGTGGGCAGCTCCAGCTGCTGCTGCTGCCCCGTGCGCTGCTGCGGCGTGGCGATGGCGGAGGGCGCCACGGGGAACACAATCTCCACCTCAACGTCGCGGCGGCCCGACTGCGCGGGAGGGCGGGAGAGAGCGAGCAGCGGGTCAGGCGGCAAGGGGAGGGTGAGGGGCACATGGAGGTGGGGTAGGCGCGACGGGGTGAGCGCCGACAGCTTGGCCACCGTCTCCCCTACCACGGCATGTGCGGGTGGCTGCAGGTCCCACGCCACCAACATGTAGCGAGCGTGCATCGCATCGGGGGTGGCACCGAGCAGGGGCCCCGCACGGGCTGTTGCTCGCTGGTGCCCTCTCGGAGCCCCCCCGCCACCCCGCCGCCCCTGTGCCACCGCAAGTCCCACCGCACCACGCCCTCGCCCTCCCCGGCCCCACCTTGCGTATCATGGCCTGCACCCTGCGCACGATGGAGGTGACCATGCCCGCCTCCGTGCCCAGCACGAACTGCAGCACCTCGGGCTTGCCCTCGGCGGCCAGCGCCTCGCCCAGCTGGGGGGAGGGCACGGGGGGGAGGTGGGGACGTGCGGTGAGGACGCCGCGTGAGGAGGCCCACGTGAGGAGCAGCACGAGCAATAGACAGCAATGATGTGACGGGTGGGCTAACATCCAATGCGTTCAAGGAAAGCGGACATCCACACGGCGAGGCGCATTTAGGGCCGCCCTCATGGCCGCCGTGGGTGTGTGGCCTTGCAACGTCGCCGGGGCGCCCGCAGAGGTCACACGTGGCAACTCAGCGCAACGCCAGACTGGCGTTTACCCCGGCATAGGCCCTCCCTCCCTTCCCCCCGCCTACCTTCTCCGCGATGAAGTCCAGGATGTTGGAGGTGGAGCCCACCACGCCCATGCCGCGGGTGCGCTTGGCCTGGCGCACAGGGGCCGGGGGGCGGGGAGGGTGGCATGGAGGCGCAAGGCAGCGGTGACCCAAAGGAGCCTTCCACACAACACAGCTGGGGGTGAGCGCCAAGCCGCTGGCCAGCGGAGGCGCTGCGGGCTGGCGGCAGCGGACGTGGGTGTGAGGGCGGGTGCGGATGCGGATGCGGGTGTTGGTGTGTGTGTGCTGTCGGACCTGTGGACACGGCGCTGCCACGCTACTTCCCGACGCTTGCAGGCACTAGCACGTCTTCTTTTCCAACTGCCCTCTCCCCTCTCCAGCCCGGACTCTGCTCCAACCCGCTGCAGCAATAAGAGTCCACGTTGCCCCCTCGGCTCCTCTGCCCCTACCCAGCACGTCGCCTTCCCCCCACGGCCCCCTCTCGGCCCCCTCCCGCCCCCCTGCCCCTGCCCCACCTCCATGGCCAGGCGGAACATCTCCCCCGGCACCTCGAAGTGCGCCGCCAGGTAGGCGTCGCCGTACGCCCGCCGCACGATGTCGCACGTCTCGCCGCCGAACAGGTGGTGCACGATGCACGTGCCGTTCTCAAAGTAGTGCAGCCGAGGCAGCAGCGCGCTGCGGGGTAGGGGTAGGTCTAGGAGCGTGTGCGCGGGTAGCAGGCAAGCAGCGGTGGGCGCGCGGGGGGCCTGCCACGGTTCACATGCGCTGGGGGGGGAGGCCCTCACACCGGCTTGCTCACTACAGCGCTGCCTCACAATCTTGTGCTCCTGCACGCTGCCCATGCGCTCCGTCCACTCGAGCCCCTCCGCCCCCTCCCCTCCCCTGCTCCTTCATCCCACCCCTTCCCCTTCCCCCTCCCCTCACCCACCGCACGCTGTCGGCCGTGTGCTGCGGGTGCAGCTGCCGCACCTCCTCGTCGCTGCAGCCCGCCAGCGAGGCGAACAGCTGCGCTAGGTTGCGGCCCATGTAGGTGTCGGGGCCGTACCACACGGAGGCGTCGGGGACCTGCGGGGGAGCGGGAGGCGAGGGCGGCGAGCAGGTGCGGGGCGGTCAGGGCCTCAGCAGGGGCCAGGGGTTACCGGCTTGGCGTACGGCAGCATGCAACTACTTGGACCCCGAAACCACGTGTCGCTGAAGGGCGCGTGTGCAAACATGCTGCTGCCTCCCTGGACCCCGGTCAACGTCCTCCCCGCCCCTCCGCCCCCATGGACCTGCCGCACCTGGGCCTTGGAGGCCCGCGGACCCTTCGGTCCGTGCGCTCCTCCCTGCCCTCCCGCCCCGCCCCCCCGCCCCCACCTGCGCGAAGGCCGTGAGCACCGTCTGCACCACGTTGGAGGAGGTGCAGGTGATGGTGGGCACCAGCGCGTGCGCCAGCGCCTTGGTGCGCAGCGAGGTGTTGATGTACACCACGTGCACGCTAAGAGGGGAGGGGGTAGGCGGTGGGACGGCCGGACAGGCCACGGTTAGCGCGCGGCAAGCAGGCTCTCGCCTGTCCTGTGCGGCAGGTGCACCAACACTGGACACGTGCGTGCTGCAGGTGTGGTTGCGCCACCGCAGGCTGGGGCAGGTGCAGCATGACGCGCAGGCAACAGGCTGCGGACCAGGTCCAGCAGTGGTGTGTCCGAGGATAGGCAGGTGTTACGACGGTGCAATAACGATAACTTGTGGCCCTTGCTGCACCCGATTCCCACCCGCCCTCACCCCATCCCCTTCCCCCGCTACATCCGTGCCACCCTCCCGTCCGCCTCATGCCCACCCCCGCACCTGTTGGGCGTCTGCGCCGCCTGCGCCAGGTACTGCCCGGTGTACTCGTCCGCCTCCGCCGCCTCCGCCAGCGAGCAGCCGATGTCGGCCTCGGCCATGCGGTACACCTGGGGGCGGGGCGGGGTGGCCGGGGTGACGGTGGGGAGGGTGCACGTAAGCGGTGTACACACGCAGCCCGTGGCCACATGCCTCGGCCACCAACACACCTGCCCCACTCGTCGTGCCCTGGTCTAGAACCCACAGCGCGTCAACCCCTTCCCCTCCCTGTAGCCCCTCGGCATGCCCCCGTCCTCGCCAACCACGCTCCCCCACCCCCCAGTCCCTAGCTCCCCGCTGCTGCCCCCGCCTCCTGCCCCCGCCTCCTGCCCCGCCCCTGCCCCGCCCCTGCGCCCACCTTGACGGCCGTGTGGCCCGCCTCGTCCAGGATGGCGCGCACGTTCTCGCTCATGAAGTCCACGCCCAGCACGCAGATGGTGCTGCGGGGGGAGGGGAACGATAGGTACTGGTAACGTGTGTGGTACTGTCATCAGTAGCAGTAGGGGGGCGGGCGGCGGCAAGGGGGGCTCGGCATGAGGCCACGCCCAAGCGGTTAGGCCCACCGCACCGCTTAGCAGAAATGTCGTAAGTCGGTAGATTCCACAAGTAGTCAGTGCCGCATGGCTGGGAGAGTTGGGAGCCCCTGTAACGCTGTAAGGCGTGGTCCCCCGGACCTCCTAGCTGCGCCTCCTGCTCGGCGCCACCACCATCGCCCTTGCCCCACCCCACCCCCTTCGGTCCTCCCCTTCCCCAGCCTGCCCCTCCACTCCCCCAGCTCAAGCACCGCCATGCCGGCGGCAGGTCATCGCGTGGCGCTTCGGTGTTCCCCTGCCTGCACTCCAGCGCTATGTTCCCCCGCCCCTCCTCACGTGCAGCCCGCCTCCGCCATGCGCACGGCCGTGTCCGCCATGACCAGCGAGTCGGAGATGGCGATGTGCGGCCACACCTCGGCGGCGGAGCTCAGCACGCCCTGCGGCCGGACGGCAGCGAAGCAAGGGGAGGGGGGCGGAGGCGGCACGGTCGGTGCTATGCAGGCAACGGGAACAGGTGGCAGGCGCATGCCATGACTTACGCTGGCGTCTTGGCACCAACCCCCAACACCCCGCTGCCCCCCTCGCCTGCACCTCCGGGCCCACGTGCCTCGCCCATGCGCCGCCTCCCCGAGACCGCCCAGCCCCCGGCCACGGCCCCCACCCGCCCCCACCCGCCCCGCCCACCTGCACCTCCGGGTCCATGTAGAAGTGCGCCACCACGCCGATCTGCTTGGAGCGAAGCAGCTCAGCCAGCCGCGACACCTGCGGGGAGTGCGTACACGTGTGTGTGGCAATGGTGGGCGTGTGCAGGGGCTTTGGCGCAAGGGGTGCCCAGGCGAGTCGCGCGTGCAGCAGTGGCTTCACCGCCCAGCCTGGTGTCGGCAGTGCCGGCGCAGTGGGCCAGTGCGCCCAGAGCCGCAGGCGCCAGGCCCCCACAGCCGCACAGGGGCTCACGGGCGCTCTGTGGCTCCGCAGCGGTGGGCAGCTCCCACACCCTACTTGCTTGGCGCCCCAACCACCTGCCTTCCTGTGTGCCCTCCGTTCCCCACCTGCTCCTGCTTGGGCTGCAGGTACTGCGCCTGGGCCTCGGCAAAGGCGCCCTGGAGGGGTGGAGGTATGAGGGGTGAGGGGCGAGTGAGACGGAGCTGGCAGTGTTACGTTCCGTTAGCACAGCGAGTATGAACGCCCCGCAGTCCTGCGACCTGGTAGTCCTACGCATACACCTGTGCCGTGTCCGCCACACGTGTCGTACCCCACCAAGCACGGGATGCGCTGTCAGCTTCCACACTGGCAAGACAACTTTAGGGCGAATGCAACGCCCACCCCACCCCACTCCACCCCCCGCCTTTCGCTGCGGCTTAGCCGGCTGGGCTCGGTCGGCGGCCGCTTGGATTGTCAGCCGCTTCCTCCGCGGGGCTGGAAGGTCAGAGCGCTCTGCGGGCACGCATCCCCCTGCCCTTACCCCTGTGCGGCTCCCCCCTCGCTACCCCTCCGCGGTTGCCCCCGCCCCCCTCCCCACCTGCGGCGTGAGGCTGTCCGCCGTGATGCGCAGCGAGGGGAACACCGCCATGGTGTGCGGGGCGGCCAGCAGGCGCGCGCGCTTCTTCATGGCCTCCACCATGTTGGCGGCGCCGTTGGTGCGGCCGGGCGTCAGCACGCCGGGGCCCAGCGCGGGGACCAGCTGCTGCTGCAGGAAGGAGGAGGGGACCTGCGGGGCACGCCGCGGATAGGGAGGGGAGGGTCCGGTGGATAGAGGCGCAAGGCGGGTATGCGAGCAGGGCCCGCTGCCGCCAGAGCAACACACGGCCTCTCCGCCATCGCTCCGCTTTGCCGCCTGCCGCTTTCGGCCTGGTGCATTGCCGCACTTGAAACACAACCGAACCCCCGTATGTGTTACCGCATCCCTTAAGCCAGCCCCCCGAGCCTCCTGCCGCGCGGCCATGGGCCTCTGTTTCCTGTTCCGGGCCCCGTCCCAAGACCAAGACCAAGGCCAAGGCACCCACCTCCAGCAGCTCCTCCGCGGTGCAGCCGCTGAGGCCCCCCACCAGCAACGCCACGATGCCGCGCGTCAGGTCGCTGTCGCTCCAGCCCTGGGGGGGAGGCAGGGGTGGTGGTGGTGCTGGTGCTGGCGGGCCAGGTATTGAGCAGGGTCCCTGCGCACTGCCCCAGTGCCAGCGCCAGCACCCCCAGGCAGCCCTTGCCGACCTGCCGCCGCTGCTGTTCCGCAGCCCCAGCAAGCCAGGGGCCCACCCTGCGAGCCTCAGCGGACCGAATCGCATCCCTTCGCCCGTACGGTGCGCCCCCACGGCGCCGCGGGCTGCCCTGACGCCTGCGCCCCGCAGCCCGGCACCCGCTAGGCCAGCAACCGCCGCCCCCTCCCACACCAGCCCCAGCTGGCCGCCGCTTGGCCCTCTTGGCCCCGAACCCCAGCGCCAGTCCCAGCACCCCGCACAGCAACCGCCGAGCCGTCCGCCCCTCCGCCGAGACCCACACAGGCTCCTCCCCCTCCCGTCCCGCCCGCTTCCCCCTCCCCCGGCCCCCACCTTGAACTGCAGCCGCCCCGCTGCGTCCATCTCCGCCTCCACCCACACCTGCGCCGTGCAGCCCATGACGCGGCACGAGGCGGTGCGCCGCTCCTCCGGCAGCTGCTGCGAGGGGGGCAGCCGGGAGCCCAGCTCCAGCAGCAGCCTGGGGGTGGTGTGTGTCATGGTGAGGTTGGTGAGCGATATGGTCGTGCGGCCTCTGCACCTGGAGCGGTATCCCCGTGTGTGGGAGAGGCGTGAAGAAGGCCTGTCCAGCATGCGGCAGTAGCGTGAGCGGTGCGCTCTGCTGCTGTGGCTGCTGCTACTGCCGCTGGTGTTGCTGCCAGCGCCACCACCAGCACACCCAGCGCCCGCACCTGAGCCTCTCCCGGGCGTCAGGCGCCGCCCTCAGCCGCGCCACCTGGGCCTCCAGGGCAGCGGGCAGCGCAGAGGCAGGAGAGGAGGGGGCGGCGGCCGCGGGCGTGGCGGCAGCGGCCTGTGGCGGCGTGGGGGAGGGGTGAGTGGTCATTGGCCGTGGCGCGCAACGCCACCACACGTGCCACGTGCTGGGGCGGGCGGGCTGCTGCGTGCTGTACTCAAGTCGGTACCACGGCGGCAGCATGACACCAGGAGGAGGCTGGCTGTCCACACATCCGCGTACATGGTGCCTCGTGTGCGTACTGAGCTTATTGTGCTTGCTGTGGAGGTGAATACAGTTCACCAATGTCCCGCAGGACGATGCGCCGGACTGAGCCCAACTCAACGTGCACCTCCCCCCACCTCGGCACCGCCGCACTTGCCTGCACCCTCGCCAGGCCCCGCCCCGACAGCCCAGAAGGCGGAACCATGTGGGCAGCACGCCCTTGCACCATGGAGGCATTGCGCCCACGGATTCCAGGAGCAGCGTTGGAGCCGCTGCTAGGCCGCTGTCCGCGAAGCGACCACCGCGTGAGCACTGACATGGTGAGGCAGACTGTGTTTCCTTCAGCAATCTAGCTGTATTAAGTCTCAATAGTGTGCAAGGAAGCCCGCTAACGCCCAAATCCGTCCTCTGATAGTCAAGGCTGAGCCCCACCGCACGCTGCGCCTCGAAAAGTGCCCTGTCAGGTGTTGATACACGATCACTGAACCAATTGAATTTTGCACGTTTCAAAGTAGTGCTAAAGGGAAGGCGCAGTCGTCAACGTTGCAGCAGCTCGACAGTGTGCGCCGTTCGACCGGGTGTTCTAACTTGCGAGGCAACAATGAGCTGCAACGGTTTGATACTGTGGCAGAAAGGCTTCTTTGTACCCACATCTGTCAGGGGTTAGGGGCCAGTTGGTCGCCATGCGGGGGCGGCAGTAAGGTAGCCCAAAAAGACCGATCCTACGGTGCCTTTTATACACTGGCGGTACTCGAGTAACGTTCTATTCAATACCAATTAGTCACAGTTGCGAGCACATTATTCAGACAACTGTGTTGAATAAACGACGAGAAAGGACGTGACGTTTCCCTTGAGGCTTAGCCAGAATGACAAGCTACGCAAAGCGTCTTTGGGTACGTCTTCGGTGGTGCGGCTCGGTCGCTATTGGGCTGTCGCGGGCGGCGGCTGACCCTGGCACCCCAACTGCGAGTGCGCTGCTCTACCCCATCACAATTGCAGCTTGAAGAGGACCTTGGGGATGATTACCGGTGGTCATATCGCGTCTCGTCGGTGCTGTTCTCGGGGAAGAGCCAGTACCAGGAGGTTGACCTTGTCGACACACCGACCTGGGGCAAGGTGCGCAAATGCGGTGTGCTAGGCAGCTCCTTCGCGCTCGATTGGATACTAGCAGGCCACCAATGGCGCACCTGACCGGCTAATACCTCGGCGCACGGCGCGATGAGTCGGCGAATGCCGACGGACTCAACACAGCTTACGTACGCCACTGTGAACGAGCCCCGTATCCTGCCCTGAACTACTCAAACCATTTCTCGTCCGCGGAACTGCATGGTTCGGGAGTGCCTGCCGTATCTGCGGCCCAGGGTTGCGTGCCAGGGCCGAGGACTCCCTTGCACTCAGTTGCATTCCCTTACGTCAACTTCGTGCCGGACGCTCCCACAACCAGGTTCTCTTACTAGACGGCAAGATGCAGAGCACTGAGGCAGATGAGCAGGTGGGGAAAGGCCAAGTGCCAAGACAGGCGCTCACGCTGCGTGCTTGTTGCACCACAACGCAAGCTGCTGCGGTGCCCGGCTTCAACGCACACCTTTAGTTCAAATCCGAAGTTGCTGACCCTTCACCACGTTCAAACCTTTGACCTGTGCTGTCTACACGGCCACATGCCACTCTCTTCGCTGTGTCCTGGCCACTGTCCCTGACCCACCCACCCCGCCCCCTCGGCCTTCCCCCCCCCAGGTGTACCACGAGCTGCTGGTGCACCCGCCCCTGCTGCACCACCCCAACCCCAAGCGCGTATTCATCATGGGAGGTGAGCGCAGGGGCTCAGCGACCAGCCAACCGTCAACCGCCACCGGGAAGCAGGGCCGGCAGGGCTGGTGCGGGGTGGTGTGGGTTGCCTGCGCAGCAGCAGCGCTATGCCCCTCGGCCACCATCGTGGCACTCCACCCGGCTGCGGGAAACCACCAGCGCATTATGATGGTGAAGGCGAAGTCATTGCGCAATGCGTGCGGTCTGCGGTCTGGGCGTTCTGCCCTGTTCGTAGGTAGCTGACGAGGGCCCGTCACAGAGCCTTTCTGGCCCGCACCGCAGGGCTGAAATTGATACCTCTTTCATCTTCCTTTTGCTGTAAGGACCGATAAGGGGAACGCTTTATCCTTTGTACCAGGACGCCTCTTCATCTGAACGCGGGCGCGGAGGTTCCCGCGGACATGTCCCTGCTGCACTTCCTGGTGCGCGTGTCAGCGTGCGTGTCTGTGTGTGCCTGTGCCCCTGCGCTGCAGGCGGCGAGGGCGCCACCGCGCGCGAGATCCTGCGCCACCCCACCGTGGAGCAGGTGGTCATGGTGGACATCGACAAGGTGGGGGGCGGGGGAGGGGCGCCCACGGGAGGTGGCAAGAGGGGTCGGGGCGGGCAAGGGCAAGGGCAAGGGTGGAGCAGGTGCGCGCGGTGTACCTGTGGCGGGGCGGGGCGGCGGTGGCCCAAGGAAGGGGGCGGTGCGGGGCAAGGCGGCGGGGGACAGGGCCAGTGGGGGATTGGGCACAAGGCTGGGAGGTGTGCTGGGTCGCAACACGCAAGGCTGCGCAGGCGGCGCAGGCGGTCGAAAGGGTGGGTTGCGGTTCAGGCGGCAGACAGAATGTTGGCTTGGCAGACGAACTGAGGCGGGGGTGGTCTGCCAGCTCCTTGAACCGTGTCCCCACGGTTTGCACGTAACTCCCACACGCTGGCCCTGACCACAGCACCCCACCGCCACGCGGCCCCTGACCCGCTGTGCTCACCTTTTTTACCGCTCCGTCCCGCCCCCTCCCCTGCGCAGGTTGTGACGGACTTCTGCTCCCAGCACCTGGAGCGCAACGTGGCCGCCTTCGCCGACCCGCGGCTGCGGCTGATCAACGATGACGCGCGCACGCAGCTGGAGGCGGCGGAGGACGCCTCGTTCGACGTCATCATCGGGGACCTGGCCGACCCGCTGGACGGGGGGCCGTGCTACCAGCTGTACACGCAGGTGGGGCGCGTCGGCACTGCTGGCGGAGGAAAGCCGCCGGGGCCTCATTGGACCTACTGGCAGTGGGGACGGGGTTCTCGGTGGGGACACCTAGGGATTTGCGCAGGCTGGCAGCGAGGCGGGGTGGCAGCGAGGCCGCGAAGGAGGGTGGTGCGGGCAGGGGGCAAAGCAGTCAGGGCAGCAGTAGCCTGGTGGGGTGCTGCCAGGGAATGGGCAGGCGCGAAACTGTGAGAGAGACCTGGGGGACCAAAGTAATAGTAACGCAAAGCCGGGGCACGCACCCCCCTATGGGATGACTGCGTAAGCGGAAGAGGTGCCAGGCCTGCTTTGTTGGGGTGCGTTTCCGTCAGCACCACGACGGGGCAGAGGTGCGCTGCCGCGGCACCCTGCGTGCATGGGCCTGGACTCCCCTGACGGTGCATGAGGCCTCGCCCTTGCGGCGGGTGGGATTGTCGGCATGGCTGGGCAGTTGGCGTTGGCTGCAGGGCCCGCTGCTCCACGGCATAGCCAAGCGGGGTGCAGTCAGGGCAGCACGGCGGTCAGCGGCAGCACGTCAGATGAGTACGGCGCATGGGGCCGCCAGCTCGGCCCTGCTCCTGGCTGTGGAGTGGCACCCGGAGCCGCAGTCGGCTGGGTGTGCGCCGCACCGACACGCGCTTAACCTCCACACCCTGCACCCCGCACACCCCCCGTCCCGCTGCCGCAGGAGTTTTACCGCGGCGTGGTGCTCAAGAAGCTGGCGCCCGGCGGCATCTTCATCACGCAGTCTGGCCCCGCCGGCTTCCTGTCGTCGGGCGAGGTGTTCTCCTCCATCCACGCCACCGTGCGCTCCGTGTTCCCCGCCGTGGTGCCGTACGCGCAGCACATCCCCTCCTTCTGCGACGTGTGGGGCTACAACATGGCCTTCTCGGACCCGGCGCAGGTGGGGCGTGGGACCGGGGCAGGGAGGGGGGAGGGCGCGGTCGGGGCCGGGGCTGGCGCAGGGGTTAGCAAGATACCGGTACCTGTAGGGGGCAACGGTGCCAGACGTGTGTCGGCGGCCGCGGGGGCTGGTGCATGGGAGCTGCCATACCGTGCGTCGTGGTGGTCGTGGTTGTGGTCGGCTTGGGCCCACGCCGGCGAGCACCTTGGCATGGGCAGTGCGCGCGTGCGTGGGCCGGCGCCCCTAGACATGCCTGGGAAGGACGTGGACGGAGGGGATGTGGGCTTGCACAGCGGGCACAGGGTTGGACGCCGACGCACCGACAGTTTATCGCCCTGTGTGTGCCGCTCGTATCCGCGCCAGCCTGGCCACCAGCTCAGCCGCCTTTAGTGCCGTGTTGGCCGCAAAGAGCTACGACTGCACTTCGGCTGCTGCCAGCCCTTCTCGTTCCGCCCACCGCCCTGTCACCATACCGCCCTGCCCCGTTGCCTCCTAGCCTCCGTGCGCTCACGCGCCATCCCCTCGCGCTCCCGCCCCGCCCCCTGCAGGCGCCCCTGTCCGCCGAGGAGCTGGACGCGCGCATCGCCGCGCGCTTCCCCGCCGCGCCGCTGGACTTCCTTGACGGCGCCACGTGGGCGGGCGTGCGCCACCTGAACAAGATGGTGCGGCGGCAGCTTGAGGCGGACGCGGGCGCCTTCTACACGGTGGACAACGCGCGCTTCATCCACGGGGCGGGCGTCAAGGCGGCGGGCGGGGCAGCGTGAGCAGGAGGCGGCGAGGCGCGCGTGCGGACGTGAGCTGGATGGAGCAGGACGAGGGAGCGAGCGTGTTGCAGTTGCAGCCGGTGGTGTGGCAGTTGGGTCAGGAGGGCAGGGGCACGGCTGGGGTGCAGCAGGGCGTGGTGGTCTCTGGGGCGGCGCGTAGGGAGTGATGTGGGCGGGCGTAGGGCAAGGCGGGGCGATTGGGTTTAGGGACATGGCGTGTACTCCTTGGGCGGGCGGGGTATAGCGGCCTGGCTGTACGTGCGCGAGGCGCTGTGTGGATGGGATCAGGAACACCTCGGACTGAATACACTATCTGCCTTGTTGGTGTTGCCAATCTACTCGGGATTGCGTTTACGAAATTGATTGGGCTCTGCTGAATGGTCACGCATTATAGTTGACTATGACATTCAGTAGTGCGGCAGCCTTTCGCCGCTTACGGACGGTTAATCTCTTACAGTTGGACGTGCGTGTAGTATGCGGCAGCAGGCTATGCACACTTTTTTGGGCTTGTGCCTCGTGTTGGGCCGCCAGGAGAGAGGGAGCACCCACGGCAGCATGCGTGCACGTTCGCCGCTTGTGTGCTCCACATGGGTGGGGGTATGTCGTCGCCCCCAGCACGCAAGCGGTCACATGTGCTGCGTTTTGCATCACCCGGGGCTTCCGTTGCCAAGTACCGGTACCGTGGCATGCGGGGCAGGGCGGGGCTAGGGTGGGCCACCTGGTGCCCATACATGCGCGTGGTGACGTGGGGCCGTTGGGCCATGCGTTCAGCGTCTGTAGAGCCGGGGCTGAGCCACTTCAAGCCGGTGCGTGCGTGTGGGCTGCGAGCTGTCTGTTAGCAGCGTGGTCGTGTCCAACAGTGGTACTAGGGCAGGCAGGTGGGCGGGCGGGCGGGCAGGCTGCTGAGGAGTGAAAACCGGGAAGAGGCCAAGTTGGGCTGTGCCTAAGTTCCTCGCGTTCCTGTGTTGTGGTGCGTCTCACCAGGCGCGCGTTGGCTAGCAACCAATGGGAGGCGTGTTGTAATGGTCAACGGCTGGCTGGCTGTAAGGCGTTGAATGTTTGAGCAGGAACACCTGCACGCACTACTATGGTACCTGTGCGGATCGCATGCAACGATGATACCTGAGGGATCAGTCCCCTGTGCTAGCATCCCCATACAGCTCCACATGTAGGCCAACTGTGAAGTGAAGAGCTTCCCGTGCCTTCCTTACGGGGTCCGTCAGCCTAGGTACCGTGCCATCATTCTGGACGCCCGGGCAAGCTATGCATCTGTAATTAAGTAATAGATTTCTACGTCCAACCATGTACAAAGATGTTGTGCAACCGGTCGTTGGGCAACCGGCAACCGACCCTGAGTCGGACTCTTCGGCCGTTCAGTGGAGAACCGCTAACACTACAACCACTGGGTCTATACGAATATACATCACACTGCGAACTTGCGGACTCCCATAAGCGTTGATCTGCGCTACGCAATCTTGGTTCTGCAACTGTACTCATAAGCCCTCCGCAAGCGAATGGACGGATACATAACGCGCGCGTGCGTGGTGCAGGCAGCACTGATTTCACTTCTGCTATCAGGCGCATTATCCTTTCCTGCGCGCTTTCAAGGTTTGGATTGCACCAGCCAACCGACGGAGCCGCGGAAAGGCCACAAGGCGCCCTTGCAGGACGCGTAAGCACGCGGCGTAACGCTTTTGACCACACGGTACTGCGAAGAGTGCTCTCCGTTCCAGACGCACATTGCCAATTGTGGTGTATGTTGCAGAGACATTACATTCACTGTACTGGACCCGAGTGGCGCTGCGGTCACCTCGTTGTGCGGCTCGGTCAACTACACCGTCCAGGTGGGTCGGGCCTGTGGTCGCGGCTACACCCACGCACCCGCGCAAGCACGTGGGCTATCCACACCTCCACGCAGTCATAGCCCCACCCGGTCCTCATGCCGCCGGCCGTACTACTAAAGAAACCCTGTGACAACAATGAACCAGCGGACCGGAGGAAGGCCACCAGGGCCACCCGGTGCCGGTCCGAGCGCGTGTGCGTGCCTGGCCACGTGCCTGTCTCGTGTGGTCCAACGCACCCAGCACCAGGCGACCAATACCTCCAACTTCGCGCAGCACGTCAAAGTTGCTGTCACAGCGTGACGACAACCTAATGTGCGCTCACCCTCGACTTGCGCTGCCCTCTCCCGCCAGGTGTCCTTCCCCCAGGGCCGTAGGGCGCTGCTGACTGCAACCCAGGGCACGCTGTTCGGTGAGGCACCATGGTGAGCCATGTCAGGAATAAGGCTTGCCATATATATGTACGGTTTTACAGTTCTCGTCCCTTTCCAGAGGCCAGCCCCGTCCCACCGGGAGGCAGGGCTGGTCCCGGCAATTAGGTACACGGGGTTTCCCACCCCTCTTGCTGTACAGTTAGGAGCCAACAGCTCTATCCACGATTTGGCCACGAAACCGGGTCTCAAGTCCACACAAACTCAGCCTGGTCCCGCCCCCACATGGCTTCCCGCAAAGACACACCCACAGAGCACAAGCAGCACCCCTGTCGTGGCCCCCATCCCTCTTCTTCCCAGGAGTAACCTGGAGTAACCGGATACGAGGCAGCTGCATATGCATTATATTGTAGCGTTACCTTGCCGAGCCGACCGCGAGCTGCTTTCCAACGCTAGCTAGCATTTGGGGCACACCGTGGACCAGGGGGCCTCCCCTGCAGCGGATGGCCGCTGGAGCCTGGGCCACACCGTAACGCGGCAGCTTGGCACAGCACCGGTTCCTGTGGTCGGCAATCTCGGCATATCTGTCCAGCCAGCTTGATACCCGGCTGCACGCCTTGCTGCCCCCCTGCCCCTCTCTGCGCGCTGCAGCCCCAACCGCGTCAACCTGAACACCGCACTGCCCAGCCACACCGCCTCGCTACGCCTGCCCTGCGGCACAACGGGTGAGCGCGGTGGCACTGCAGACGTGTGAATCGTAATTTAAAACATGTTTGGACTCGCAAAGGCCTTGGGGGTGCAAGGGGGAATGCTGGTACCGGTATGGTGCAAGGCGGAGGTTGCGGTAGGGGCAGATCCAGCTAACTGGCAGTCTCTTGCGTACTGATTGTTCACTGGTAGCACTCCTGCTTATGGCTTGGCTTATGGTGCGGGCTTCCCGATGGGGGAGAGAGGTGAGCAATCAGTTAAGTACGGTAGCTAGTTGATGACCTAGGCTTGTTTGGTGCGTTGGATGGTGTATCGAATGCGTCGTGTGTTGCACCGGGCTTGCGCCATCCCTCCTTGCACGCCCAACCCATGCACCGCCCCCCACCCCCCACCCCGCTGCTGCCCCGCCGCCAGGCTCCGTGGCCCTTGCCGTCACCTCGGCGCAGAACAGCCAGGACAACTTCCGGCAGAGCAGCCTCAGCCTGCCCATGGGAACCGACTGCCCGGCGTGTAAGTGCTCGGAAGCCTGGCAAGGGCGGCAAGGGGGTGGACGCCCACAGCCGGACTTGGATTTGACCAGACGCGCGGCCGGTCGCAGGACAGCGTTGGGCGCTTGGGCCCCTGCGGAACCCTGGAGGGCCATCATGGCCTGGCAAGGGCGCTGCAAGCGACTCACAGTTACCAGCTTGCCAAGCATACTGTGATACCGCTACCGAACCCTCTGCGTGCAGGCGTTACCGGAGGGGAGGCAGCGGTGGCCGGCCCAAGCGCGTCCCCCACCCCGACCCCAACTCCTAGCCCGCCCACGTCCGCCCAGCCCGAGCAGCCGCAGACCAACGCAGACCCGCTGACCCAGGCAAGTGCTGCCATCGGCTGCATGCCACTTTACAGTAGTGACTGTGGCTAGCCGTGCGTGTTCACAAACGTGAGCTGTGTCATGACTGACTGTGCGCCCACCATCAACACACTGGCCAAGCACCGGCCCTGTCCCGTTGCCTTCCGCCGCAGCCCGCCTGCGCCCCCTCGGACCTGGGCTACCGGTGCTCCCGGCCCCTGGGCAGCGGCCTGGTGCTGCACTGGGCAGCCGGAGGCGCGGCGCCGCCCGCCAACCCCTGCACCAACAGCGGCCAACAGAACCCCGCGCCCGCCGACGGCCCGCCGCTGCTGCACCTGGCCGTCACCTCCCCGCTGGCGGGCTACGTGGCGCTGGCCTTCGCCGCCCGGGCCGGCCAGATGGCCCCCGCGCAGGCCGTCGTGGGCACCACGTCCACGTCCGGCAGCGGGGCGCCCCGTGTGGCCACCCTGTCGCTCCTCAGCTACACGCAGGTCAGCGAGGTGAGCACCACGTGGGCCTCCAACGCCGCCGTCGTGAGGACCTCGGCGGGCGGCCTGCTGCTGTGCTTCTCGGTCGCCGCCAGCGGACTGCCGGCGGCCGCCTCCGCCCACCGCCGGGGCCGGGCGCTGGCGCAGAGCTCGGCGGCACCCGTGCTGGAGGTGTCAGGTGCGCCACGCAGACTGCTGTGCTGCACAACAGCGCTACATACGCGCCGGAGTACGGCTTGCCGCACATGGCACATGGCACATGGCACGGTACGCTGGCCGCTGCGCGTGAAGCCTATCATAATGGTGCTGTGAGCAGGCCTCAACAGTCATATGTACCGAAAGCAGGATTGTCCCGACCAGAAGGCCCCTCCGGGTATGCATACCGGTACTATTGCACAACCCCGGCGCCTGCTGCCCCGGCTTGATTGCCCGCCTCCGCCCGCGCCCCACCATGTGCCTGTACGTACTGGTGCACCTGGAGACCTGAGGATCAACTGGGCCACGGACCCCACCAACGCGCTGGACGGCCACACCGCCAAGGGCGGGCTGGGCCTCAACGCCCTCACGGGTTCCGTCAGCGTGGCAGTGTCGGAGAGGGAGAAGTACGCCAAGGTGGGGCCGGCAGCGCGCCACCGAGTGGCAGGCATGTGCGCGCACCGGGTCTGCGTGCCACGTCTGCCAGGAGTGACCCCCACCATCTGGCCTGTCCAAGTGCCCAGCCACTTGCCTGGCAGCAAATGATTAATACCACCACCATACGCCAGTTCAATGTTCCAAACCTCCCGCCTCTCCTTAGATCCACGGGGCGCTCATGTCCGCGGCGTGGGGCCTGGTGCTGCCGCTGGGCGCGCTGGCCGCCCGCCACCGCTGGGCGCTGCAGGGCGCGCGGCTGCGGGCGCAGGGGCTGGGCTCCCGGGAGCTGTGGCTCTACCTGCACGCCGCGTGCCAGCTGGTGGGCATGGGGCTGTTCGTGGCGGGCTTCGCCATCTCCGCCACCAAGATGAAGGTGGAGGGCACGCAGGGCGTCAGCGGCGCGCACAGGGTCATGGGCTACGTCACCATGGGGCTGGCCGGCCTGCAGCTGCTGGCCGCCTTCGCCCGCCCCGCGCCCGCCGCCGCCTGGCGCCCCGCCTGGAACGCGCTGCACCACAACCTGGGCCGCCTCGCGGTGGTGGTGGCGTGGGCCACGCTGTACATGGGCGTGTACCTGGTGCACACCGCGCTGGGGCAGCCGCTGGCTGCGTGGCTGGCCCCGCTGGCGGGCACGCTGGGGCTGCTGGTGGGCGCGGACGTGGCGCTCACGGCGGTGCGCGGGCCGCTGCTGTGGGCGGCGCGGGAGCAGCAGGGGGGCAAGGGCTCGGACCCGGAGATGAGGGGCGGGACCGGAAGCGACAGCGGGCACGCGGCGGCTTACATCAGGTAGTGCTCCGTGGTGCCTGGTGCACGCGCTGGCGCAGCATCGCAGCGTGCGCGCGCCGTCACGCAATGTACTTGATCTGCTCGTAGGTAGTGCGATTGGCCATTCATGGGATGGGTTTGAGCGAGGAACGACGTGACGCGCTATGCGGAGCACACACTGTGCACCAGACCGACAGCGGTCGGGTATGTGCACTTGCACTGCACAAGCACCTGTAGGACCGAGCCGTCGGTGTGTTTGCAGTGCCGAACCGGCATATGTTGCATTAGGTATTGGCATGCAAATCACTGTGGAAAGGTAATTATGTAGGCTGTTGCAGCACAGATTAGCAGTTCTCGTATTGGGTTCAGACGGGGTAGCGCGGAAGCCCCAGGTAGCCCCCCTGGCGTGTGGGCCCCCGCCATGCGCCCCGCCATCAGTCAGACGTCATTCTCTTGCGGGTACATTACCCTGTTTGTGAACCCACTCGTGGCGCTTCGGTGCTGCATGCTGTCTGCCATCTACAGTCATAGTTATTGTGTGCCACCATTGGCCCCAGGGGATGAGCATTTTGACCAGGGATGTGCATATACCGCCGTAAGAAAAGATGAAGTTCGAAGGCGGTTGTAAAAATGTAACTAGTCATAACTAGCCGAGTGGTTGACCGTCAGCACTTGGTGTGAGTCCTGCGCGCGTACCCAACCCAGTAGTTTCCATGCCTGCTGTGGAACCTGCCGTGGGCCTACGTCCACACATGTACGGTAATAATGACGATGTGGCTGCTCTTGTGCGACCACGCGTTGGGCATGTGTCAATAAGGCACCTCTTATTCAGTCTTGAAGGGACGTCCATTAGAGATCGCATACCACAGTACGACTCGTACGTTGCACCTAAGGAGCAGTAGTGCACCGTTGCTGGCCCCATTCAACCTGATTCATTTAACGTTTCAGACCCTGCCCGTGTGCCCCCTCTTCCGAGTCGCCGTGCCCGGATTAGGTGGTTTGGGCGCTTCACTGGCGCTGTGCAGTACTTTCGCGGGGGCTGGGATACCGGTAAGCGCGGCCAGTGCACGCATGCCGTGTGGCTTCAGATTGTCTCGTGGTCACCGGCGTGGCTACTGTGTGGGGGCTCCGAACCAGCGCTGCGCACGGGCTCTGCACTGACGTGCTCGCAGCCGCCAGCTCTGCAGGGCCACACCTAGGTCCCTTCGGCGCCTTGTGCGCGGTCGGGAGTGCGTCAGGAAGAGCTGGGCGACAACACTAACGCACTATGTACAGTAGAGTTGTACACTAGTACAAGACTTAACACTACCTTGAGTGCTGCAGTGCGCTCATACATGAACAGTGCTATTCACATTAT